>WBZP01003593.1_pt1 | contig 16677 bp, 16 predicted proteins | sample 5204301 | NCBI WGS metagenome assembly WBZP01 (sample SAMN12412401, study PRJNA552823) | activated sludge metagenome | isolation source: activated sludge from nitrification reactor of wastewater treatment plant... | place: USA: Pennsylvania | collected 2017
AAGAGTGATCGATCCGCAGATTGGGCAGATTGGGCAGATTTCAGAAACAAATGGTGAGGTTTCTGAAATCTGCCCAATCTGCCTAATCTGCGGATCAAATCTCTTAAGACAGGAGTCCCATGAACACAGACCGCACGATTCTGGTCTTGGGTGGCGCCGGCCTTGTCGGCGCGCAGATCGTCCGCGAGATAGCCCGCGAACTGGAGCCGGAGCGGATCGTCGTCGCCAGCCTCTACCGCGGCGAAGTGCGCGAGTTTTTGCGCGACGCCCGGCGCGAGTTCTGCAACGTGGAGTTCATCGGCGCCTGGGGCGACGTCTTCGTGCGCGACGAGTTCATGGAGGAGAACCGCCGCCGCCTGATGAGCACCCGCGCCCGGCGCGACAGCCTCTACCAGGACCTCTTCGGCGCGCTCGACGACGCCTATGCCCGCTCCGGCCTCGTCCAACTCATCCGCCGCTATCGGCCCAACGTCATCGTAGACTGCATCAACACCGCCACGGCCATCAGCTATCAGGACATCGAGAGCCTGAGCAAGCAGGCCCACGACCTGTTGCAGCAACTGGCGCAGATCGTTGACCACCAGGATTTGACCGCCCTCAACAACCTCGGCCGCGAACTGGAGGCGAACGTCAGCGCGTTGCTCATCTCCCAATCGCTGCCGCAGCTCATCCGCCACGTGCAGCTCATCCACCGCGCCATGTCGGAAGTGGGCACGCGCCTCTATCTGAAGGTCGGCACGACGGGCACGGGCGGCATGGGCCTCAACATCCCCTATACCCACAGCGAAGACCGGCCGAGCTTCAAGCTGATGAGCAAGACGGCCGTCGGCTTCGCCCACACCGGGCTGATGTTCCTGATGGCCCGCACGCCCGACGGGCCGCTGGTGAAGGAGCTAAAGCCGGCGGCGATGATCGGCTACCGGCGGGTGGCCTACAAGTCGGTCAAGCTGCGCGGCCGGCCGCAGATGCGCTTCCAGAGCCAGGATCAGCCCCTCGGCCCGCGCCTGCTGCTGCGCGGCGACGAGGATCAGTACGAACGGCTGGACAAGCTCCACATGGCCGGCGTGGACACCGGCGAGAACGGCTTCTTCGCCCGCGGCGAGTTCGAGACAATCACCCACCCCGATCAGATGGAGTTCATCACCCCGGAGGAGATCGCCGCCCAAGCCCTGCTGGAGATCGTCGGCAGCAACACCGGCTACGACATCATCGCCGGCATTGACAGCAGCCTGCTCAACCCCAGCTATCGCGCCGGCGTGTTGCGCCAGACGGCGCTGGACAAGCTGGCGCGCATCGAGGAAGAGACGGGCAGCCACAGCGTCGCCCTGGGGCAGCTTGGCCCGCCGCAACTGTCGAAGCTGCTCTACGAGGGCCACCTGCTAAAGCTCAACTACGGCACGCTCGACGCCGTGCTGGCCGCCACGCCGGACGACATCGCCCGGACGCTGTTCGACTACCTGCGCCAGGACGAAATCCTGCGCACGACAATCATCTCCATCGGCGTGCCCATCCTAACCCCGGCCGGCGACTGCCTCATCCGCGGCCCGCGGCTCAACATCCCGGAGAGCATCTACCGCGAGATTGACGTAGACCGGGCGCACCTGGACGCCTGGGCGGCCAAGGGTTGGGTTGACCTGCGGCCGAGCAACTTCCGCCTCTGGCAAGACCGCTTCGAGCGGATGCAGCGCACCAAGCACATGCTCCACACCCGCGGCACGTCGTCGGTGACGATGAAAACCTATCTGCCGGAGACAATCGAGATCGGCGCGGTCGTGGCCTGGCTGTTCAACAACGAAGACGGCGGGCATCGAATCAAGTAGCTTGACAATTGGCGCGGCTAAGCTAGTATCATCCTTTAGCAAGAGCCGTATTATCCTCGCGGGTCCAGCGCCTCCACTGGCCGAACGCGCGGTCTGTTCACCTGAGTTTGACCTATGCAAGCATCTAAAGAATTCAACGGCCTGACCATGCCCGTCTTTTCGGCGTTCGGCTGGGCCGGCGAAGAAAACGCCCTCAAGTTCGCCCTGTCGCAATTACAACTGTTCATCGAGACGCTCTACGCCCGGCTGCCGGCCGACGCGCGGGAAGAGCTGCCGGCGTTTGGCCTCAGCGCCGAGAATCAGAATGTCTATCTGGCCACGGCCGATCCCTATGACAAAGAGGCGTTCATCGCCTTCAACGCCCGGCCGATGAGCCTGGAGGTGCAACTGGGCATGGTCGGCCAGAACCTGCTTTCCAAGGGGCTGGCCGCCGTCAACAAAGACCCCGTCGCCGCCCATCACGTCCTGACCCAACTCGACCCGTCGTGGACGCTGCGCGTGCAACAGATGCAGATTGACGCCGAGGCCGGCGAGCGCGCCCACCACCTCGACCTCTATAAGGACAGCGTCAACAACCTCAGCGAAGAGCAGGCGCGCGAGATCTTCGAGCGCGCCGCCTATCTGACCGAGGAAGACAAGTGGGTGACGCCGGTCTACCTGAGCCTGCGCCTGCCGTCGGAACGGGTGGCGGCGATGGGCCTGACCATCCTCGAAATCGCCGCCGAACTGGTGGTGGCCCTGCTGCCGACGTTGCGCCTGTTCACCGGGCGCAAGCCGCGCAAAGCCCGCGCCTCGCGCACAGCCAAGGCCCGCGCCCCGCGCCCGGCCGAGCCGACGGAAGAGACGCCGGCCGGCGAGCCGACAATCACCGGCAGCATCAAGGCCATGGCCGACAGCTTCAACTACGTCGCCGACCTGAAGCCGCTGCACATTCGCCGCGGGTTCATCAACCTGACCCCGGCCCACTGGCCCTTCTTCGCCAGCAGCAGCCGCTCGGAGACGCGCGACGTGACCGTCGTCTTTGGCGGCCGGCAAGACCGCCACAGCAGCGTCTGGCGCTTGCAGCCCGACGACCAGGCGCGGATTGTCCTAGGCCCGCAGGTTCAGGAGTGGCTGGAAGAGACCTTCGCCACCAGCGAAGCAATCCGCGTCGTGGCCCGACGGCTCGACAACGACGAAATCCGCATCACCCTCGAACCCGCCGGCTAGGGCCGCGTCCCCCAGAACATCATGGCTCGTACCAAGATCGTCGCCACAATCGGGCCGGGTTCGGCCCACAGCGAGACCATCCGCCGCATGTTGGCCGCGGGCATGACCGTCGCCCGGGTCAACTTCTCTCATGGCGATCACGCCACCCACACCAAGACAGTGGAGATGTTGCGCGAAGTGGCCCGCGACGAGGGCAAGGCCCTGGCCATCCTGGGCGACTTGCAGGGGCCGAAGATCCGTCTGGGCACGGTCAAGGCCGGCGGCATGATGCTCTCGCCGGGCGACGAGATCGTGCTGACCCCCCATCCCGGCCAGCCGGCCATGATCCACTTACCCCACCCCGACCTGATCGCCGCCGTTCAGCCCGGCAGCCGCCTGGTCATCGGCGACGGCGAGGTCGAGTTCACCGTGGCCGAGAAGCGCGGCGACACCTTGCGCGTCATCGTCACCGTCGCCGGCCTGCTCGAATCGCGCAAGGGCATCAACGCGCCAGGAACCGACCTGCCCATCTCCTGCCTGTCGGACAAAGACCGCGAAGACCTGGAGTTGATCTGCGACCTGGACTTCGACTACATCGCCCTGTCCTTCGTGCGCACGGCCTATGACGTGGAGGAGTTGCGCTCGCTGATGGCCCACCGCCCGCGGCAGATTCCCATCATCGCCAAGATCGAGAAGAGCGAAGCCATTGACAACCTGATGGCCATTCGCGACGCGGCCGACGGCATGATGGTCGCCCGCGGCGACCTGGGTATCGAGATGCCGCCGCAAGAGCTGCCGCTGCTGCAAAAGCGCATCATCGCCGCCTGCAACGACGTCGGCAAGCCGGTCATCACCGCCACGCAGATGCTGCAATCCATGGTCGAGCACCCACGGCCGACGCGGGCCGAGGCCAGCGACGTGGCCAATGCCATCCTCGACGGCTCCGACGCGGTCATGCTTTCCGGCGAGACGGCCACGGGCAAATACCCGGTCGAGGCGGTGCTGATGATGAAGCAGATCGCCGAGATCATGGAGCGCGCCTTCCCCTATGACCAGTGGCGGCGCAGCCACCTGGCCCCCCACTTCGAGGGGGACATCACCGAGGCCATCAGCGACGCCAGTTGCACCATCGCCGAAGAGATCGGCGCGGCGGCCATCGTCAGCACCACCCTCAGCGGCTGGACGGCGCAACAAGTGGCCCGCTTCCGGCCGCGCAGCCCCATCCTGGCCGTCTCCCCTTCGGCCCACACGCAGCGGCGACTGGCCCTCGTCTGGGGCGTGGAGACGCTGCTTGTGCCCGACTTCCAGGACACCGACACGATGCTGGAGCAGACCATCCAGGCTGTGCGGCAGACGGGCATGGAGCCGGGGAAGCGCGTGGTCATCACCGGCGGCGTGCCCTTCGGCAAATCGGGGCAGACGAATCTCATTAAAGTCCACACCGTGTAAGCAATTAGGAATTAGGAATTAGGAATTAGGAATGAAGAGCGCATGACCTAGCGTTCTTCGCTCTTAATTCCTAATTCCTAATTCCCAATTCCTAATTCCCATGTCCTGGCTGACCGCCGACCGCCCCCTCATCATCGGCCACCGCGGGGCCAGCGCCGACGCGCCGGAGAATACCCTGGCCGCCTTCGCCCTGGCGCTGGAGCAGGGGGCCGACGGCATCGAGCTTGACGTGCAACTGTGCGCCGACGGCGTGCCGGTGGTGATGCACGACGACACCGTGGATCGCACCTGCGACGGCGTCGGCCGCGTCGGCGATCTGACGCTGGCCGAGTTGCAACTGCTGTCCATCGCCGGCGATCACCCCATCCCCACGCTCGCTGACGTCTTCGCCCTGCTCGGCCGGCGCGCGCTCTACAACGTTGAGCTAAAGGCGCTGGGCCTGGACGACGGCGGGCTGTCGGCGGCCGTGGCCCGCGTCATCGCCGCCCACGGCGTGGCCGGCCAAGTGCTCATCTCCTCCTTCAGCCCCTTCACCGTCCGCGCCGCGCAACGGGCCATGCCGACCGGCGTGCCCGTGGCCCTGCTGCGCGAGCGCCGGGCCACGCGCCTGGCCCACGCCTTTCTGCGCGCCGCGGCCGACCACCCCTATTACGGCCTGGTGGACGAGGCGCTCATGGCCTGGGCGCGGCGGCGCGGGCTGCGCGTCAACGTCTGGACGCTGGACGACCCGGCCGAGGCGCGGCGGCTGATTGGGCTGGGGGTGCATGGGATCATCACCAACCGGCCGGCGTTTCTGCGTGCGGGGCTTAGTGAATAGTGGTTGGTGATTTCTAGCCCTTTTGCTCATACCAAAGAGGGTGCGATTATTTTTGGTGTATGGCAAGAGAGACTCTTTCCCTGGCGCATGGCGTCCCAGTCTGTTCTTACACCAAAAGTAATCGCACCCTACCAAAGATTGCCAATTGACAAATCGACTCTAACGAAGTAAAATGGAAATATCTGCGAAAATTTCACAAATATTCCCTTTTGATAAAGATAGTCGACCATGTTAATCGAATTTACGGTTGGCAACTACCGTTCCTTTAGAGACCCTCAGACGTTGAGCCTGGTAGCAGCACCGCTCAAGTCAAAGGACAAGCGGCTTGATGCTAACAATGTTATCCAGATAGAGGGCCAGCCCGACTTGCTCGCTAGTACAACTATCTATGGAGCCAATGCCAGCGGTAAGAGCAACCTAATTGATGCCCTGCGCTTTATGCGTGATTTTGTCATGAACTCTCAGGAAGGAACTAGGCGAACGGGAGGGATTGATTGCGAACCCTTTCGCCTTCACGCGACATCGGCGCGCGAGCCATCTCACTTTGAGGCGGTCTTCATCCACGACGGTCTCCGCTATCGCTATGGTTTCGATGTAAATAGTGATCGTGTCGTTGCCGAGTGGCTCTACATGGCGACTTCGGCACGGGAGTCAGGTCTGTTCAAGCGCGATTACGACGAAATCTCTGTCGGTACGCGCTTCCGAGGCGGTCGTCAGCTAACGGCCCAGACGCGGCCCAATGCCCTGTTTCTGTCAGTAGCTGCACAATTCAACAGCCGCACCGCCGAACCTATACTGGAATGGTTCGGCAATCTAGGGATAGTTTATGGTATAGATGACTTCGGTCTACGGCTCTATTCAGCCATGGAATCTGAGAAGGCAGAGAGGTTAGAGTCCATTCGTCGCCTGGTGTGCCGCCTCGATCTGGGCATCGCTGATCTCAAGGTAGAGAAGCTGCCTCGAACCACACTACATATCCCCGATAGCATGCCCGAAGATCTGGCACAGGCACTGCAGCCGCTGCAAACCTTTCTCGACAAGTCCGCTGTTGAGATGCCCGTTATTCGCACCATTCATACAGTCTATGATGACAACGGCCAACCTATCGATCAACAGGTATTTGATCTGGACAAACACGAGTCCGAAGGCACGCGGAAGCTTTTTGCCCTCACCGGCCCGATCCTTGAGACCCTGGAGCAGGGTAAGGTGCTAGTTGTTGACGAGCTCGATGCCCGTCTCCACCCCCTCATGACACGCGAGATCGTCCGGCTGTTCAATGATCGCAAGACAAACCCCCGTGGCGCGCAACTCATCTTCACGACCCAGGACACAAACCTGCTTGACAATGAACTGTTACGCCGCGACCAGATTTGGTTCGTCGAGAAAGACCGTTATGGGGCCAGCCGGCTCTACTCGCTGGCGGAGTTTAAGGGCGTGCGCAACGACCTATCCTACGAACGCGGCTACATCGAAGGGCGCTTCGGGGCCATCCCCTACCTGAACCCCAACAAGCTGCGGGCGCTGTTCGAGGATGCTGACGATGGGGCGTAGACGCGGTGGTTTCCATAGGCGACTTGTTGATACGCGCGACATTCGTCAGCGGTTTCTGATCATCTGTGAGGGCGAGACGGAGAAGGTGTATTTTGAAGGTTTCCACGCGCCGCACGTCGTCATGCGCGTCAAAAGCGGCGATAGCGACCCGCTGCGTCTAGTAGTTCAGGCGCGCGACCACCAGCGACGCGAGCGCGACGCCTTTGACCAGATATGGTGTGTCTTCGATCGCGATGTTGTGCCGGTTGAGCGTTTCAGTCGCGCCTTGCAAGAAGCCGAGGAAAGCGCCATCCATATCGCTTATTCAAATCCAGCCTTTGAACTGTGGTTTCTTCTTCATTTCGAGACCTGTGGGGCATTGACCCGGCAAGACTCCATCCAACGCCTCGGCCGATGGCTGAAACGTCCTTATAAGAAGGGCGACTTCCGCCTATATGAAGCGTTGGAAGCGCGACAGGAGGAAGCTGTTGACCGGGCGACCCGACTGCTGGCCAACTATCACTTTCGCAACCCCACTGCCGACAACCCCTCGACGACTGTCCATCTACTTGTGCAGGAACTCAGACGGTTCTCGCGGCCGTGATAACTGGTAATAGAATTTGCCGAGGCATGACCTCGCACCCAACCACCAGGTACTGACATGCGCGTTAAAGTCATTCTCAACCCTTATGCCAACCGCTGGCGGGCCGGGGCGCAGGCGGCGGCGACCGAGGCCGCCCTGCGCGCCGCCGGCGTCGAATGTGATCTGGTGCTGACCGACGGGCCGCGCCACGGCGACGTACTGGCCGAGGCGGCGGCCCGCGCCGGCTACGACGCCGTCATCGCCGCCGGCGGCGACGGCACGATCAACGAGGTCGTCAACGGCCTGCTGCGGGCCGCCGGCGACGAGCCGACCGTGCCCTTTGGCATCATGCCGTTGGGCACGGCCAACGACTTCAACCTGATGGCCGGCCTGCCGCCGACGATCGAAGAGGCGGCGCGGGTCATCGCCGCCGGACGGACGCGGCCGATTGACGCCGGGCAGGTCAACGAGCGCTTCTTCATCAACAACAGCGCCGCGGCCATGGAGCCGATGGTGACGCTGGAGAACATCAAGATGAAGCGCCTGTCGGGCGAGGTGCGCTACATCGTCGCCCTGGTGCGCGCCCTGGCCAAGCTCAAGCCGTGGCAGATGTCGCTGACCTGGGACGGCGGCGGCTACGAAGGGCCGGCCTACCTGCTGTCGGTCTGCAACAGCCCGCGCACCGGCGGCTTCATGATGGCCCCCGGCGCGGTGCTCGACGACGGCCTGCTGGACATGGTCTTTGCGCCGCAGGTGTCGAAGGGGCAGGTCGTCGCCATCCTGCTCAAGCTCATGCGCGGCCAGCACATCCACCACCCGGCAGTGACCTTCCAGCGCGTCACGGCCATTGACCTGACCAGCCGCCCCGGTACGCCGCTGCACTCCGATGGGGAAATCTTCGCCGAAGCGGCCGAGGTGGTGCGCTATCGGGTGTTGCCGGGGCGGGTGCAGTTGTTGTCAGTAGCCAGTGGGTCAGTGAATCAGTAGGTCAGTAGGTCAGTGAATCAGTAGGTCAGTAGGCCAGTATAGCTACCCAGTCACGTGCTCTGAATTCGTAGTTCGTAGTTCGTAATTCGTAGTTCCGACTGAATACTGATCTACTATCCGCTCCATGCCCACCCCCGACACCCTCCTCGACGACCTCTTCGGCGGGCGGCACGCGGCGCTGCGGGCCGAGTTCGACGGCTGGCTGCGGGGGTCGCGGCGTTTGGTCGCCTTTGCCGATGTCTACCGGGGCAAGATTCGCGCCAAGCTGCGCCATGCCGCCGACGCCGACGGCCTGCGCGACGTGCGCGCCGAGTTGGAGACGGCGGCGCTGCTGCTCAGCGACGAGCGGTTCACCGTCGAATACGAGAAGTACGCCGCCGCCAAGCAGCGCGGCCCCGACTTGACCGTCACCTTCAGAACCCACACGCCGTTCAACGTCGAAGTGCGCCGCCTGCGCGCCGCCGAGTCCGACGCCGACCCGGAGGCCCGCGCCACCCGGCTGGTCTACGTGCTGGTTGACAAGGTGCGGCAGATGCCGCCCAGCATCGTCAACCTGCTGTGGCTGAGCGGCGACGGCCCGGCGGCCGAGGACGACCTGAGCGCCGCGGCGACGACGCTGCGCCAACTGGCCGAGCGCAAGGCCGACGACTTCTTCACCCGGCGCGGCTATGAAAGCGCGGCCGACTTCCAACGCGCCTACGCGCGCCTCAGCGGTGTGGTCTGGCGCGGGGTGGCGCAGCTGCCGGTGGTGTGGCTGAACCCCTCAGCCCGCCACAAAGCGCCGCCGGAGATCATCACCGCCATCCGCCGGCTGAGTATCTGACCCCACCTTCAATTCGTGGCTAAAGTCCTATTGCCTGTTGCGCGGGGGTATGCTAGTATCTGCGTACCCTGCTGTGTACGAGAGTGTATCTGGCGTTGAGCCACTTAGTTTTTCTTGGGAATTAGTGATACGAAAGAGGGGATGTAGTAGCCGCAAGGCCAGGCAGAGTACCTCGAGACAAAATTCCCACCTGCGCGAGCAGGTTCACACAATAGAGCATTCACGGCATGGCGGGGGCGAAATCATCGCTTATCCCATAGTGTAGCGGCAAAACAACGTTTCACCCTTAACCGGTGAAACGTTTTGTTTTGGGTGGTTGGTGGTCGTTAATCGTTAGTTGCCACGACTGCTTACTGGCTACTAACGACTAACGACCAACGACCAACCCACTAACGACCAACAACTATTCCCGTTCCACCAAAATCAAATCCGCCAGATTCCGCCCAATGGCGTGGCGCGCGCCGGTGACTTCGATTGTCAGCGGGCCGAGGAAGGGCGCGACTTCGGCCACGACGACCTCCGCCCCCGGCACCAGCCCCAGCCCGGCCAGATAGCGCAACAGTTCGCTGTTGGAGTCGTCGGGGATGCGCGCCACCCGCGCCCGCCCGCCGGCCGGCACGTCCGACAGGGCCGTGGTATCCACCACGGCCATCGAGCCGTCGAGGGCGGGGATGGGGTCGCCGTGGGGGTCGAAGGCCGGGTAGTTCAGCGCCGCGGCGATGCGCTCCTCCAGCTTTTCGCTGATGACGTGTTCCAGCACGTCGGCCTGTTCATGTACCTCATCCCAGCGAAAGCCTAGGGCCTCCATCAGATAGAGTTCCAGCAACCGGTGGTGGCGAATGACCTCCAAAGCCAGCTTTTCCCCGGCGGGGGTCAGTGTCGCGCCATAGTGCTTCTCATAGTTGACCAGCCCCAGCTTGGCCAACCGCTGGAGCATACTGGTAGCCGAGGCGGGCTTGACCAGGCGCGCGGCGGCCACGCGCGAGGTGGAGACCGGGCTTTCCTCCTGGGCCAGGGCGTAGATGGTCTTGACGTAGTCTTCGATGGCCTGATGGCTCAGGCTGTCGCGCTGTTGCGATGCGCCGCGGTCGAGTGAGTCAATTTGGGGCATGGGGGTAGGGTAGTTGATGTGGGGGCGGGCGTCAAGGGACATAGACCTCAGAGGTCTCAGAAGACCTCTGAGGTCTAGAACTCGCGCAACAAGGCCACCAACCCCCGCAAATTCTCCTCCACCTGCGCCAGCGGGATGCTCTCGCCGGCGGTGTGGGCCATGTGCTCTTCGCCCGGCGCGTAGCCGATGACGGGCAGGCCGTGGGGGGCGAAGTGGCGGCCGTCGGTGGCGAAGCGGTAGCGGGTCAGTTCCGGGGCGCGGCCGACGCCGTGGCCAATGGCCGCCGCCGCCCGCGCCACCAGCGGGCTGTCGGGCGGGGTATAGTAGCCGGCCAGCGGCGCGTCGGAACCGACCAGCGGCTCCAGCCCCTCGGCATAGGACAATGAATGGGGCGCGTCGCCGGCCAGCCGGTCAATCAGGGCGCTCAGGCTGTTGACGCTCTCCGTGGCCGTGCGGAAGTCGAGCAGCACGCGCGTCCAGGCCGGGGTGACGTTGCCGCTGGTGGTGTCCACCCGGACGATGGTTGGGGCGACGGACGTCGGGCCAAGGATGGGATGGGCGGGCAGCGCGGCCACGGCGGCCTCCAGTTGAACCAGGAAGGCGGCCAGGGCGTAGTTGGGGTTCCGGCCGCGCTCCGGGGCGCTGGCGTGGACAGAGCGGCCGTGGAACGTCAGCCACAGCTCCAGGATGCCGCGATGCCCCAGGGCCAGCGTATTGCTCGACGGCTCGCCCAGCACGACCAGTTCCACCGGGTAGTCGAGATGCTCGGCCCAATAGATGGCCCCCGCGCCGCCGACCTCTTCCTGCACCACGCCGCAGAAGACCACGTCGCGCCGCGGCCGTTCGCCCGCCCGCCGCAGCGCCGCCCCGGCGTAGACCTGCGCCGCCAGCGGCCCCTTGATGTCGCACGCGCCGCGGCCGACGAGGCGGTCGCCGACGATCTCGGCCGCGAAGGGGGGCGTGGGCCATAGCGACAGGTCGCCGGGGTCAACGTGGTCGAGGTGGGTGTTGAGGACGAGGGCCGGCAGCGCGCGATCGGCCCCATAGAGGCGGCCGTAGACGTTGCCAATGTCGTCGCCCCACACCTCGTCGTAACCCAGGGCGCGCAACTCATCGGCCACCAGCCCCGCCAGCGCCGCCTCCTGGCCAGGCATACTGGGCGTGCGGATGAGGCGTTGGGCGAAGGCGATGCAATCGGCGAGCAGGGTGTCCCAGTCCATTGGTGTCTTCCTCTTGTGAAAAGAGCTCACGCAAAGGCGCTAAGGGCAAAGACGCTAAGAAAATCTCACGCAAAGACGCAGAGTACGCCAAGCTTAAGAAGCGGTCTTAACTTTGCGCTCTTTGCGTCTTGGCCCCTTAGCGCCTTGCGTGAGCGCCTTACGACGCCAGCCGGACGATGGCGGCGATGTTGAGCAGCGCCTTGGGCACGAAGGACGAAGCCAGCACGTACTCCTGATCCTTGCTGCCGTCGTCGCTGCGCTCGGAGGAGTGGGCGTTGTCCCCCTCCGGCCCCAGCCCGTCAATCGTCGGCAGCAAGTCCCACAGCCAGTTGCCGTCGCTCAGCCCGCCGCGCGACTGGACGGCCACCGACTTCAGCCCCAACTCCGCCGCCGCCGCCGCCCATATATCGAACAGGCCCGTCGTCGCCGCGTTGGCCGGCCACGGCTGCCAGCGCCCTTCCAGATTGACGCGCACCTGGCAGGCGTAGCCGTCGGCGGCGCTGCGCACGGTACACATCTCGCTCAGGGCCAGCATCCGCGCCACGCCGTCCTCGAACACCGCCGGGTCATAGGCGCGCATCTCCACGCTGGCCGCGGCCTGGTGGGGCACGCGGTTGATGACCGTGCCGCCCATGATTGTGCCGACGTTGAAGGTCAGGGCGCGCTCGTAGTCGGTCAGGTCGGCCACAGCGCGAATGACGTCGGCCAGTTGGACGATGGCGTTGGCCCCGCGCTTGTGGGTGGCCCCGGCGTGGCTGCCGCGCCCTTCCACCTCAATGTGGTAGCGGGCCATGCCCTTGCGGGCGGTGACGAACTGGTAGCGGCCGTCCTTCACGTCGCCGCCCTCGAACACCAGCGCCGCCCGCGCCCCGTCCAGCCGCGCGCGGGCCAGCTCGCCGAAGTCGGGGGCCAACACTTCTTCGGCGGCGTTGAACAGGATGAGCCAGTTGACACCGTCGAATACGTCGGGGAAGAAGTGGCGCAGGCCGTCGAGCACCATGTAGATGAGCACCGTGCCGCCCTTGATGTCCACCGTGCCGGGGCCGTAGATGCGGTCGCCGGCGATGCGGAAGTGGAAGTCGTTGGCCTGCTCTTCGATCTCCGGGAAGACGGTGTCCAGGTGCGAGATGAGGCCGATTGTCGGCGCTGTGGCGCGATTCTCCCGAATCGCGGGCCGGCTCAGCACCAGATGGCGGCCGTAGCGGAAGCCCTCGGCGGGCACGGCCTCGGCCTCGAAACCCAGTGCGGCGAAGCGCTCGGCAGTCAAATTGCCCAGGCGATTGACGCCGCGCGGGTTGAGGGTGAAGCTGTTGATAAGCACCATCTGGTGCAGCAGATCGAGATAGACGGGCCAGTTGTGGTCCAGATAGGCGCGCAGATCGGGGTGGGGGGCGACGGGGTTCATGAAGGTAGTTATAGCATTGAGAAAAGAAGTGTTCAAACTTCGAAAAGATGCCGATCTTATGACAAGATGTAAGCAGTAGTGGTTATAATAGAATGCAACTTCGTACCAATAGGTGAGCCAATGAACGATTACCTTCAGCCTGTTAATGACGATCTACCAATGCGTTCAAGCGGTCGTTGGGCAGAAGAAAAATTGGATTATCTCAAGCGCTATATAGATGTTTTTGAGACATCTATGCGCGAGAAGTGGGAGAGACGCAACTTCATTGACATCCTTTCTGGCCCTGGGAAAAACCAACTTAGAGAAAATGAAAGAGTGCTGTTGGGCTCGCCACTGCTGGCATTGACAACACGCTACCCGTTTACGGGCTATTATTTCGTAGATATCGATCCTAATAACATCGCTACTCTAGAAAAGCGGATTGCTGCCTCTGAACTTAGAAGCCAAGTTAAGACTTATATAGGTGACTGCAACCTTGTCGTAGATAGCATTGTTGCCGACTTGCTAAGGCAAGGACAAAACTCCCTCAATCTTGCTTTCCTTGATCCAGAAGGTCTTGAATTGCATTGGAAAACCGTTATGCGTCTCGCGTCTATAAGGCGGATGGATTTGATCATCAATTACCCAAGAGTTGGCCTGAGTCGCACAATACCACTGTATCTTAACGTGGACGACGAGACGCCAATTGACAGGTTTTTCGGTGACAGAGAATGGCGAGATGTCGTTCGCCAGAGTCCAACGAGAATTCAACACCGCCAGCTACTTGACATTTACAAAGATAAGTTGTCAAGTCTAGGATATCAGGAAATCAAAAATAGCGAAGAACTTGGAGAGGAACCGTTGATGCGCAATGAGAAACAAGCACCTCTCTATCACCTGATATTCGCCAGCAAGAATTCTCTTGGACACAAGTTCTGGAATCAAATCACGAAACGGGATGTGCATGGCCAAAAACGCTTGCCATTCGACTAATATTAAGTAAACAAGCCAATTTACACCTTAGCACGTATGTGCTATAAAATAGAGCGAGGCGTAAATGAGCACTGGTTCTGCGATTGAATGGACAGAATCGACTTGGAATCCGCTAACTGGATGTACCAAGATAAGCCCCGGGTGCAAGCATTGCTATGCCGAGCGCATGGCCTATCGCTTGCAAGCGATGGGGCAGCCTAATTATGCCAATGGGTTCAACTTAACTTTGCACGAACATGTGCTCAAGGCTCCGTTGAGTTGGAAAAAGCCTCAGATGATTTTTGTCAACTCAATGAGTGACCTTTTCCATAAGGATGTACCCCTAGACTTCGTTCTCAAAGTGTTTTCTGTAATGAAAGAGGCCTCCTGGCATACATTTCAGGTACTTACTAAGCGCGCTGAGCGTTTGCTTGAACTCGATCCTGTCCTCGAGTGGACACCCAATATATGGGCTGGTGTGAGCGTCGAGCGAAGTGACTATCGGTTCCGCATTGACCATCTACGTCAAACTCGTGCTCATACTAAATTCTTGTCACTTGAACCACTTTTAGGCCCCTTACCAAACTTGAACTTGGATGGTATCCACTGGGTTATTGTTGGGGGAGAATCAGGCCCTGGTGCGCGCCCCCTTCAAGCGGAATGGGTAGTTGATATTAGAGATCAGTGTCTAATGGCACAAACACCTTTTTTCTTTAAGCAGTGGGGCGGGGCGCAGAAAAAGAGAGCAGGCAGACTTCTCGAGAATAGAACCTGGGACGAGATGCCAATAGAGAGGCCTAGTCCTTTGGCATCACTTTAAATGTTCTTCTCTCAGGGGAGCTTCAACAGAGACAGGCTTTAGTGGATATTTAGCGTTCAGGCAGTTGCAATTATAGAACTGTTGTGCTATACTATGTTGTAGATACGCAACAAATGGAACGTTTGCGTAGTTGATGTTATGATTTGCCTTGGCGGCTTGGAGGGACTCCCGGCCGGTTAGCGCAAGGCACGACTTAAGGAGAAACGCAAATGTATCAGAAACTCGTGATTGTGGGGCGCTTGGGTAAAGACCCAGAAATGCGCTACATGCCCGACGGGACGGCCGTGACTAATTTGAATATTGCCACCGACCGTCGGTATACTGACAAGGCGACCGGCAAGCCGATTGAGGAGACTACCTGGTTCCGTGTCTCTTTCTGGGGAAAGCAGGCAGAAACGGTTAATCAGTATTTGAGCAAGGGGCGTATGGTTCTAATCGAAGGCCATTTGCGTCCTGATCCACAGACAGGTGGGCCACGCACTTATACCCGGCAGGATGGCACGGTCGGCGCTTCCTTTGAGATGTTTGGCGAAACATTTCGCTTCCTCGGCGGCCGTGAAGACGGCGGCGGCAGCAGCGCCAGCTACAGCGGTGAATCCACCGGCGGCGGCGGCAAACAGGCCGCCCACGAAGAAGACGACATCCCCTTCTAGGGCAGAACTTAACGCAAAGACGCTAAGACGCAAAGACGCAAAGACGCAAAGAAGATTTCTTTCTTAGCGTCTTTGCGCCTTAGCGTCTTTGCGTTGACCTCTTATCTTTTCACCGCCGTCACCCGCGCGCTGAACAGCCGCGCCGGGCCGCTCTCCGGCAGCAGGCCGGCCAGCTCCACGTTCGGCTCGGCCTTGTCCACCACCGACACATCCGTGAAGCCCGCGGCGCGCATGGCCGCCACGTAGGTGGCCACGTCCTCCGCGCCGCTGATGCAGCCGGCCCAGGCCGACAGATCGGCCCGCTCCTCTGGCGCGAAGTGGCCGCGCGTCACCATGTCCGACACCGCCAGCCGCCCGCCCGGACGCAAGACGCGATACGCCTCGCGGAAGACGGCCGCCTTGTCCGGGCTGAGGTTGATGACGCAGTTGGACAGGATCACGTCCACCGTCGCGTCTTCCACCGGCAGGGCCTCGATGGTGCCCTGGCGGAACTCGACGTTGTCCAGCCCCACCGTGGCCCGGTTGCGCTCGGCTTTGGCCAGCATCTCCGGCGTCATGTCCACGCCGATGACGCGCCCCGCCGGCCCCACCTGGCGCGCGGCCATGAAGCAGTCAATGCCGCCGCCGGAGCCGAGGTCGAGCACCGTCTGCCCTGGTTGCAGCCCGGCCAGGGTGATCGGGTCGCCGCAGCCCAGCGATACGTTGGTGACGTCGGCCGGCAGCCAACTGGTGTCGGCGGTGTAGAGGTTGCCGTAGAGCGAGTCGAGTGTCACGTCAACGCCGCTCGCGCCGTAGCAGTCATCGCTGCGGCAACAGTCGCCGCCGCTGACGACCGCGGCGTAGTGGGCCTGCACCGCCTGGCGTACGGCCTGGCTGTCTACCACTGGTGTGCTATCAGCTAAATCGTTCATCTCATCCACCTCGTATTGATGTCTGTCAATGCGTAAACGCAAAAAAAAGCGCCTAGGCCGCGCCGGCAACGTCATCGCTCACGTGGCTGAGTTCGGGGGCGAAGTTGCGCAGCAGGCGGCCGCAGCACACGGCCACTTCGTCCTGGTTGAGCGAGTAGAACACTTGCTTGCCCTCGCGCCGCACGTGGACCAGCCCCGCCTCGCGCAGGATGCCCAGGTGATGGGAGACGGTCGGCTGGCTGATGTTGCTCATCTCGGCCACGATGTCGCCGACGCACAGCCAGCGACAACAGAGCAGACGCATCACACGCTGCCGGGTCTCGTCGGCCATGGCCTTGGCGAAGTCAACTGAGTCGGTCATAGGCTACATATTGATACTTGTCAATATATCGGTATATCATGACGGCTG
>WBZP01001411.1_pt1 | contig 16676 bp, 16 predicted proteins | sample 5204301 | NCBI WGS metagenome assembly WBZP01 (sample SAMN12412401, study PRJNA552823) | activated sludge metagenome | isolation source: activated sludge from nitrification reactor of wastewater treatment plant... | place: USA: Pennsylvania | collected 2017
GATCGTACTCTCACTGCTTGCACTTGACGGGCTTGCACAACCTCCGGATGCCGTCCGGAGCTTTGACCTGGTCGTCTATGGCGGAACAGCGGGTGGTGTGATGACCGCCGTGTCGGCGGCACGCGAGGGGTTGACGGTCGCCATCGTCGAGCCGGGGGATCACCTTGGTGGGATGGTGACCGGCGGGCTGAGCCGGACCGACGTCGGGAACAGCGAGGTCCTGGGAGGTATCGTCGTCGAGTTCTACCGTCGCGCCGGGGAAAAGTATGGCCGCGAGATCGAGTGGACGCCGGAGCCGCGGATCGCCGAAGAGGTTCTGCACGAGATGATCCGTGAGGCGAAGACCGTTGCGGTCTTTCACGGCGAGCGCTTGCGGGAGAAGGGGGGCGTGATGCGCGACGGCACCCGCATCGTTGCGATCACGACGGAGAAGGACCACCGGTTCGCCGGGCGGATCTTCGCCGATGCGAGCTACGAGGGAGATCTGATGGCCGGGGCCGACGTCGACTTCACCTGGGGCCGCGAAGGCATCGGGCAGTACGGCGAGTCGCTCGCTGGTGTCCGTCCGAAGGACCGCTATCATCAATTCGACTTCCCGGTCGCGGCGTACGATGGGGAAGGCCCCGATCGAACACTGTTGCCGGAGATCCAGACGGAGCCCCGCGGTGAGATCGGTGCGGCCGATCGCAAGGTCCAGGCGTATAACTTCCGCATGATCCTCACCGACGATCCGGACGACCGGATATCCTTTGCCCGGCCACCGGGCTACGATCCGCATCGTTTCGAACTGACAGCACGGTGGCTTCAGGGATTCGTCAGCTATCACGGGCGCCCCCCACGCATGGACGAGATCCTGCTCCCCGGCCGGATCGCGGGCGATCGGAAATGGGACTTCAACAACCGCGGGGCCTTTTCAACCGACTACATCGGCAAGAGCTGGGAGTATCCCACCGCGAGCTATGCGCAACGCGCCACGATCTGGCAGGACCACCGGCGCTATACCGAGGAACTCTTCTATTTTCTGACGACCGATCCGCGGGTGCCGGGGGAGACCCGGGCGGAGATCGCCCGCTTCGGACTCGCGAAGGATGAGTTCACCGACAACGGCCACTGGCCGTATCAGCTCTACGTGCGTGAAGCACGCCGCATGGTCGGCGACTTCGTCGTCACGCAGAAGGACATCCAGACCGATCTGACCAAGCCGGATGTCATCGGGATGGGTTCCTACAACAGCGATTCGCACAATGTGCAGCGCTATGTGCAGCCGGATGGGACCGTCCAGAACGAGGGCAACATGGAAGTGGCTGTCAGGCCCTATCAGATACCTTATCGTATGCTGCTCCCGAAACGGACACAGGCGGTGAACCTGCTCGTGCCGGTCTGCTTCTCGGCAAGCCATGTCGCCTACTCAACCCTCCGGATGGAACCACAGTATATGATCATCGGACAGGCGGCAGGCGTTGCTGCGAGGATGGCGATAGAGAGCGGCAAGCCGGTGCAGGACATCGATGCGGCGGCACTCACGGACCGGTTGCGCTCGCTTGGCGCGGTGCTCACGTATGAACCGGCGGCACGGTAGTCTGTGAGACCCTCCTGGCTTTTGTAACATTGACAATGCGATCTCCCATATGACAACACCGGACGTCACCTTCAGTCTCTCACGTGCAGCCCGTATGCTCACAGGCCTGCTCGTTCTCGTCTCCCTGGTTCCACGACCGGTCCCCGCGCAGAGTGCAGTTTCCCCCAATACCCGCGTAAGCGCTGCGCTCGTTCACGATACCGACAACCGAAGGAATTCCTGGTGCCTCCAGTTGACCAGCATACGCAACGGCACGCCAACCGTCGCCATCCCCCGCATCGCTCTCGGCCTTACGATCGCCAATCAGGACCTTGCGGCCGGTCTCCGTCTGGTGAGCACCTCCGCGCCGAAGCCGATCACCGAGGACTACACCGCCCTCCACGGCAAGCGCTCCCACTGCACGAACGCCGCCACGGAGATCGTGGCAACGTTCGAGAACGCGCAGAAAATCCGGATGGATGTCCGCATCCGCGCGTACAACGACGGTCTCGCGTTCCGCTATGAACTCCCGCGCGGCGCAGGCACGACGGTGGTGACGGACGAGAGAACATCATACGAGATCCCGGACGACGACCTCCGCTGGCTGGAACCGTGGACCCCGGGGAATGAGAATCTCTACACCATGATCCGCGGCGATTCGGTGCAGCAGCACTGGGGTCTGCCGGCGCTCTTCTGTACGGCCGATACTGCCTGCTGGTTCCTGATCCACGAATCGGATGTGGACCGCAACTCCTGTGCAACGCGCCTGAGCAACACCGCCGACCGCTCACACTATAAGGTCACCTTCCCCGACCCCGGGGAGGGGACCGGCGCGTCCACACCCACGGTCCCCCTCCCGTGGCACTCCCCGTGGCGCATTGTGATCATGGGCTCGCTCGCCGATGTGGTGGCTTCGACGCTCACGGACGATGTTGCGCGTCCATCGATGTTGACGAACACGTCCTGGATCCGTCCCGGTCTTGTGTCGTGGAACTACTGGTCGCACAACCACGGCACGCGCGATTTCAAAACCGTGTGTGCGTTCACCGATCTCGCCGTCACGATGGGGTGGCCCTATACGCTCTTCGACTGGGAATGGGATGCGATGGGGAATGGCGGAACGCTGGAAGATGCGGTGAGGTATGCCCGCGATCGCGGCATCACGCCACTGATGTGGTACAACGCGGGCGTGGAACCCTGGGCAACCATGACGCCGGTCGACCGCATGCGCACCCATGAGAACCGCATGAAGGAGTTCGCCTGGCTGCAGAAGCTCGGCGTGGCGGGCGTGAAGGTGGATTTCTTCATCAGCGAGAAGCAGGAGATGGTCAACTATTACCTCGACATCCTCGAGGATGCGGCACAGTTCCATATCATGGTCTACTTCCACGGCTGCATGGTACCGCGCGGGTGGACACGCACGTATCCGCATCTGATGACCCACGAGGGCGTGCGCGGCGCAGAATGGTACAACAACGGCCCGGATCTCACCACAACCGCGCCGCAGCATAACACGGTCCTGCCGTTCACCCGCAATGTGATCGGTCCGATGGACTACACGCCGGTAACGTTCACGAACTCGCAGTATCCGCACACGACGTCGTTCGGCCATGAACTCGCCCTCGGCGTCGTGTTCGAATCCGGTCTTCAGCACATGGCAGACCGGCCCGCGGGCTACCTTGCGCTCCCCGATACGGCGCGCACTTTCTTGAAGTCGCTGCCCAATGCATGGGACGATACGCGACTGCTCGAGGGCTTCCCCGGCCGCGATCTCGTCATGGCGCGCCGTCATGGCAGGGCATGGTACCTCGGCGGACTGAATGCCGAGCAGCGCGAGAAGGATGTGCCCCTGCACTTCGCCTTCCTCCCCGAGGGCGGGCGCTATACGCTGACCCTCATCGCGGATGGTGAGTATGATTCCAGGTTCGATGTTCGTACATTGACCGTCGATCGCTCCAGCACGGTGCCGGTCCATGTGCTCCGTCGCGGTGGCTTCGCTGCGCGCCTGACACCAACGAACGCCCATGACTGATCCGCTCATCGCCTACGTCAACGCGCATCTTGCCACGCCGCTCTCCCCGGAGGAAGAGCGTGTCCTTTCCGCGGCGTTCGTCACGAAGAAACTTCGCCGGCATCAGTTCCTGTTGCAGGAGGGCGACGTGTGCCGGTTCGCCGGTTTCATCGTGAAGGGTGCGATGAAACAGTATACCGTCGATGCCGATGGCAGGGAGGACGTCCTCGGGCTCTTCATCGAGAACTGGTGGGCGGGCGACCGCGAGAGCTTCGCGAACGGCACGCCATCGCCGTTCTTCATCCAGGCGGTGGAAGAGACGGAGATGCTGATCACCTCCAAGGACGCGTACGATCACGCGCTGAAGGAACAGCGGTTCATGAACGAACTGCTCCGCACCCTCTCGGAACGCCAGGCACAGCAACTTCTGAAACGCGTCCACGCCACGAAAACGCTGTCCGCGGAGCAACGCCTTGCCGACCTGGAACAGAAATACCCCGAGTTCCTCCAGCGCTTTCCGCAACACCTTATCGCCTCCTACCTGGGCATGACCAAAGAGACGCTGAGCCGCATCCGGAGCAATGCCGGCAAACGCCTCTGAGCCCCCCGGACCGCCGGGAAACCGCGGTCCGTTGATCCAGATCAACATCCCTTTTTGTCCTGCCTCATCGTCCGGAAAGGTGGTGCCTGCGTATCTTGCACGCACAAACACCACAACCATCACCATTCAAGACGGATACCATGGCAGACTCTTCTCCATCCAGGGCGCTCACTATCGGACTGTGGGTTGCACAGGTCCTCCTCGCAGCGATGTTCCTTATGACCGGAAGCATGAAACTCTTCCAACCGATCGGGGAACTGGCCAAAGCTCTCCCCTGGGTCCTCAGCGTGCCGGTCGGACTGGTGCGTTTCATCGGTATCAGCGAACTTCTCGGCGGACTCGGCCTCCTGTTGCCTTCGCTGCTCCGCATCCGGCCGTCGCTTACCCCGCTGGCAGCCCTCGGTCTCACCGTCGTGATGGTCCTGGCATCGGCGTTCCATCTTTCCCGCGGTGAAGCCCCGGTGATCGGCATGAACCTCGTTCTCGCGGCCATCGCGGTGTTCATCGCATGGGGCAGGTCGAAGAAGGCACCGATCCCGGCGAAGTAGCCGGAGCTGCTCCCCGACAAAGAACCGTTCCCCGGGTCACGGTCATTTCGTATATTGGGTTCGCTACCCCTGAGGTCCCCGCGAACGCCGTACGGAGATGTCCATGACCATGACCCGGATACTCTTCCTCATCCTCCTTTCCACGATCGGTTCGCGCGCATCCGCCCAGGATGTCGAGCGTACCGATCACGGCATCCGTGCGACGGCCGGCAACACGACCATTGAGCTCCAGTTCTTCGCTCCCTCCATCGTGCGTGTCCTGAAATTCCCTGCTGCGGCCACCACCGCCGCTCCCACGAGTCTGGTCGTGACCGCTTCCCCACAGCAGGTGCCGTTGACCATCGCCCGTGCCGGTTCGGCGATCTTCGTGCGGACCCCCGCCATGCAGGTGGCGCTGAACCACTTCGATGGTACGGTCGTCTTCACGACACTCGATGGCAAACCGCTCCTCGCGGAAACGAAGAACGGCACGTCCTTCACACCGGCAGACGATGCCGGATCGCCGACGCTGAACGTGGCGCAGTCATTCACCCTCGTATCCGATGAACAGATCTATGGCCTCGGTCAGCAACAGGACGGCCGTATGAGCCGCCGCGGCGCACGCCTCCGCATGATCCAGGGGAACACGGACGACTACATCCCGTTCTTCCTGTCGACGAAGGGCTACGGCCTGTACTGGGACAATCCATCTCCGACGTGGTTCACCGATTCCGTCGCGACGACGATGTTCGCGTCGGATGTTGGCACGTGTGTGGATTACTATTTCATGCATGGCGGCACGGCGGACAGTGTGATCGCGCTGATGCGCGGACTGACCGGTCAGGCCCCGATGTTCCCGCTCTGGACGTTCGGGTACTGGCAGAGCCGTGAACGGTACAAGACGCAGTTCGAGATCGCGGACGTGGTGCGGCGGTACCGCACCCTCAGCGTGCCGCTCGACGGGATCATCCAGGACTGGTAGTACTGGGGCGACAACTTCCACTGGAACGCGATGGCGTTCCTCAATCCGGGATTCCCCGCACCCCAACAGATGGTGGACACCATCCACGCGATGAACGCGCACATGATCATCTCCGTGTGGGCGTCGTTCGGTCCGCAGACGCTGCAGTTCGCCGAGATGAAGAAGCAGGGGATGCTCCTGGACCTCACGACCTGGCCCATGTCCTCGAAGGATGTATGGCCGCCGGACATGGCCTTCCCCTCCGGCGTGCAGGTGTACGATCCATACAACCCGGAGGCGCGTGCGATCTTCTGGCGTTATCTCAATGCCGGCCTCTTCTCCCTGGGCATCGATGGATGGTGGCTGGATTCTTCCGAGCCGGACCACCACCTGGTGAAACCCTCCGACTTCGATAACCGCACATATCTCGGTTCGTTCCGCAAGGTGCGCAACGCGTTCCCGTTGATGCATGTAGGCGGGATCTACGATCATCAGCGCGCGGTGTCATCCGCAAAGCGTGTGTTCATCCTGACGCGCTCGGCCTTCGCCGGACAGCAACGCTACGGTGCGAATGTGTGGACGGGTGATACCCGGGCGTCGTGGCGGACGCTGCGCGAGCAGATCTCCGCGGGTCTCAACCTCTCGCTCTCCGGCGTGCCCCACTGGAATTCGGACATCGGCGGCTTCTTCCCCTACGACTTTCCGAAAAAGCTGGAGGATCCGCGCTACCGCGAGCTCTATGTGCGCTGGATGCAGTTCGGCGCATTCTGTCCGATGATGCGCTCGCACGGCACCGACTCCCCGCGCGAGATCTATCAGTTCGGTACACGTGGCACGCCGGTGTTCGATGCGGTCGAGCGTGCGATCGAGCTGCGCTATGCGCTCCTGCCGTATATCTACGCGGCGTCGTGGGACGTCACAGCGCACGCCTCCACCATGACGCGGGCGCTCGTGATGGATTTTCCGCGGGACCGCACGGCGCAGGTGATCGATAACGCCTACCTGTTCGGCCGGTCGCTTCTCGTGTGTCCGGTGACGCAGCCGATGTACACGGACACGGTCATCAACGGAACGGATACGACGTACCGCCTGAACGTTGCGCATGTGCGCACGGCCTCCGCGTATCTCCCCGAGGGGGCATCATGGATGGACCTCTGGACGGGCACCACGTTCACGGGCGGGCAGACGGTGCAGGTGGCGGCGCCACTGGACCGCATCCCGGTGTTTGCGCGCTGCGGATCGGTGATCGTGCTCGGTCCGCGCGTACAGTATGCCACGGAAAAGACCTGGGACACGCTGGACGTGCGCGTGTATCCCGGGGCGAACGGGATGGCCACGCTCTACGAGGACGAGAACGATTCGTACAACTATGAGAAGGGGATGTACTCTACGATCGCGTTCAGGTGGGATAACAGGAAGAACGTCCTCACGATCGGCGAGCGCGCGGGGAGTTTCCCGGGGATGCTCGAGAAGCGCATCTTCCGGGTGATCCGGGTGCGGCCGGGGAAGGGGACAGGCATCGACCGCTCAGCACGACCGGATGCGGTGGTCCGGTATGCTGGCAAGGCCACGACCGTGACCCTGGGAAGGGCGAAATGATGCCCGGGCTCCTGCGACTCACCACGCCACGCCTCATGCTCGTTCCGGCAACCGCTGCTCTCCTGGAAATGGAGCTCGCATCGCCGCAGCATCTCGGCGCAGGGCTGGGTGCTCAGGTGCCGGAGGGTTGGCCGCCGGGGGAATACGACGAGCCGGCGATACGGTGGTTGCTCGACCGACTCACCGCGCAGCCGGACGCAGCGAACTGGTTCGCGTGGTATGTGCTCATGAACGAAGATCACGGCGGTCTGCCGCGCCTTGTTGCGGCAAGCGGATACACGGGTCCGCCGGACCCGGCAGGCGAAGTGGAGATCGGCTATTCGGTGGTGCCGGCATACGGCCGCCGCGGGATCGCCACGGAGACCGTGGGGGCGCTGGTGGCGCACGCGTTCACCGATCCCCGTGTCACACGGGTGATCGCTCATACCTTCCCGCTGAACGTGGGCTCGATCCGCGTCCTGGAGAAGAACGAATTTCTGCTGGAAGGGCCGGGACGGGAAGAGGGGACGATCCGGTATAGAAGAGGGCGCGATGCGTCTTGATCGTCTGGTGATGGGATGTGTGCTGCTCCTGATGAGCACGACATGTACGGCCCGGAGGCAACACCTCTCCGTCGGACTCGATCACATACCGGTCGCCGTGCGTGATCTGGACGATGCCATGGCGACCTACCAGGCGATGGGGTTCGTCCTGAAGCCGGGTCGCCCGCATGCGAATGGCATTCGGAACGCACACGTCAAGTTCCCCGATGGGTCCGGTATCGAACTGCTCTCCGTACGGGACAGCCTCGACGCACTCTCCGGACAGTACGTACACCATCTCCAAGCAGGCGATGGGCCGGCATTCCTGGCATTGCATGCCCGTGATACGGCCCGCCTTCGCTCGATACTGCACGCCGGGGGATTTGCGTTCACCTCGGATGGAGATCTGACCGCACTGCGCTCACCCGGGCTTTCGTGGCTCTTCTTCGTGCGCGACAATCGCTCGCCGACCGACCAACCCGGGCACTTCGCCCATAAGACCGGTGCTCTTGCACTCGGCACCGTATGGATCGCTACGGATGAGGCCGATACCCTCGTGCGTCTGCTGACACTCCTCGGAGGGGCGACCGGCAGACAGATCCGGCACGCGCCCGGGCCGATCGAGGCGACCGTTGTGACACTGGGCGAGGGCGAGATCGTGATCCTGCCGGCCTCCCATCAGCTCGTGACCGGCCGTCCGGTCATCGGCGCGGGTTTCCGTGTGCGCGAAAGCGACGTGGTCCGCCATCTCGTGAGCGGTTCGGCTTCCGGTGTGCGTGAGTATCCCGGTATGCCCGGCATGGTGCTCATTCCGCCAGATCGTGCGCATGGCCTCTGGATAGCGTTTCATGAACGGACGGAACACTGAAAGAAATGTTGGAGGAGCAAGTATGAAGATGTTGGAGGGAGGAGCCGATAGGGATATCGTCACAACACGCGTGCTCCATGCTCCGCGCGAGCGCGTCTTCCGCGCCTGGACCGAGGCGGATCACCTGGCCCGCTGGTGGGGGCCGAACGGCTTCACCAACACGTTCCAGGAATTCGATCCGCGGCCCGGCGGACACTGGAGATTCGTCATGCACGGTCCGGATGGGACCACCTATGACAATGCATGCGTCTTTCTCCGCGTCGATCCGCCCTACGCCATCGTGCTGGAACATGTGTCCCCGCCCTACTTCCATATCCTCGCCAGCTTCGAAGAGATGGCGGGTGGCACGACGCGCCTGACCTGGACGATGCGTTTCCGCACGCCGGAAGAGTGCGACAAGCTCCGCGGCTTCGTCACGGGGAAGAACGAGGAGAACATCGATCGCCTGGAAGCAGAACTCGCAACCATGAAGTGACGACCCCAACACTCATCTCACGTGGAGGTTTCATGCAACGGATCCTTCTCACCGCAACAGTGGTTGCCTGGGCGATCCTCACCGCGGGCGCACAACAGACCTCACACACACCACCGGAGGTCCCCGCTCCGGTGATGAAAGCGCTTCAGGCCAGATTCCCCCACGCTGTCGTCGACAAGTGCACAAAGGAGAAGGAACACGGCGCCGTGGTGTACGACATCGAATTCACGCTGAAGGGCATGAAGCGTGAGGCCGACGTGCAGGAGAACGGCACGATCGAGAACTGGGAGCAGGCGGTGACGTACAGCGAACTCCCTGCGGTTGTGCATGCGGCCGTGGACAAGGCCTATCCGGGTTGCACGGTGATCGAGGCCATGCAGACGATGGTCGTGAAGGATGGCAAGGACGAGCTCGAAGGGTATGAGGTGACGGTGAGGAAGGCCGACAAGAAGCGTGCGGAGATCACCGTGGCTCCGGATGGCACGGTGCTGGAGGGACCCGGCGCGCGGCAGTGACGGACGGCAGAGCGATGCGCCACCGATCGTCGAGCCATACGAACGCACCATCCTACCGGATCATCGTCATCCTCCGTGCGACGACGGTGTTCCCCGCGCGCATGCAGCAGATGTACGAACCGGAGGCCCGACCGGCTGCGTTGAACGGCACGAGCGTCGTTCCCGCACTCTTCACCTCATCGACCAGGACCGCGACCAGGCGTCCGCTGATGTCGTAGATGCGCAGATCCACGTGTTCGTCCGACGTGAGCTCGATCGGGATCATCGTCACGGGATTGAACGGGTTGGGATAGTTCTGACCGAGGCGGTGTGCCGCCGGCAGTCCCCGCGGCTCGCGCGCCGTCGCCCCGGCCTTGATCGTCACCCCTTCGCCGGGAGCGCCGCCCACGCCGGATGCGTGCGTCGGGTACCGCGATGCGATATCCACCGTGATGGTCACGACGTATGTCTGGTGCGGGAGAAGGCCCGTGATCCTTCGCTTGAGGAACATGAACAGGTCGTCGCTATGGTTGTTCCCCGAGATCCTGAACGCGGAATCGGCCGGGCTCAGGGGCCAGGGGAGCGCTGTAGGGCCCCACGCCAGTTCATAAAAGAGCGAATCGGCGGCCGGATAGTTCCCGAAATCGCCGACCCATCCCTCGAGGCCGCTTTCAAAGGTGAAATCGCGCGTCTGTCCGCTGGCGGACGATCGGGCCGACCCCAAAAGGAGGGAGAGCACGGCCACAACAACGAATGATCGTCTCGATGGTTCCAAACAGGGATAGCGGATGAATGGGCTTCTTCCCCCCATCCGCGATCCATCATCAATGCGGGCCACCGCGGTTGACTTTTTCACGCAGCCGCGTATCATGTAGGCATCCTTCCCCGATCACCCACACAGGATAAGGAGTGCTCCCATGGCATCCGATGCCAGCTTCGTCCAGTTCGTTGTCGATCAGGTCAACGGCGCCGGCGCGATCACCACGCGCTTCATGTTCGGCGAGTATGCCCTCTATTGTAATGAGAAGGTCGTCGGACTCATCTGCGACAACAAGCTGTTCGTGAAGCCAACGGACGCCGGTCGTGCCTACATCGGCACGCCCGTGGAAGCCCCCGCCTACACCGGCGCCAAGCCGAGCTTTCTGATCGAAGACAAACTGGAAGACCGTGCGTGGCTGACGGAATTGATCCGGATCACCGAAGCGCAGCTCGCGCCGCCGAAGGAAAAGAAACCGAAGACAACGACCGCACCGGCGGCCACACCGAAGGCCAAGCCCACAACCAAGGCGGCGGCGAAAGCGAAACCCGCGAAGAAGAGCACCAGGAAGGCCGTGAAGACGGCAGCCAAGAAGAGCGTCACGAAGAGCGCGAAAAAGGCCACGAAGAAGACCGTCAGGGCCAAGAAGACCGCACGCAGATGAACCCGTCGACCTGTAGGCGATTCACCATGGGGCTGATGGCATGTATCGCGATCGCGGGGATGCCGGCAGATGCACAGAAGAAAGCGCCGCACGCCGACCGTGTGATCGCGGTGGATCACGCCGCCGTTCGCGGACCGCTCGATCCGATGTTCAATGCCTGCGTCGGCGCCGGACGCGCGAACGAAGGGTTGCGGGCCGACTGGCAGCAGCAACTCGCGCACGCACACACCGTGTGCGGGTTCCGCTACATCCGCTTCCACGGTCTGCTCACCGACGACATGGGGGTCTACGTTGAGGATGCGAAGGGGAACCCCGTCTACAACTTCCAGTACGTGGATGTGCTCTTCGACGACATCCTGAGCATCGGCATGAAACCGTTCGTCGAACTCGGGTTCATGCCGAACGCCCTCGCCAGCGGGACGAAGACGATCTTCTGGTGGCGCGGCAATGTGACCCCGCCGAAGGACTACACGAAGTGGGCGGGATTGATCCGTGCGCTCACACGACACGTGACCGACCGCTATGGGGCGGATGAGGTGAAGAGCTGGTACTTCGAGGTATGGAACGAACCGAACCTGGACGGCTTCTGGTCGGGTACGCAGCAGGAATATTTCACGCTCTACAAATACAGCGTCGAAGCGATCAAGAGCGTGAACCCCGCATACCGCGTGGGCGGACCTGCGACAGCTGGTGCCGCCTGGGTGCCGCAGATGATCGCGTTCGCGCACAGCAACAACCTCCCGCTGGACTTCGTGAGTACACATTCCTACGGCGTGAAGTCGGGCTTCCTCGATGAGTTCGGCAAGAACGGCACCATCCTCTCGAAGGACCCGCAGAGCGTCAGCCGCGATATCCTCCGGTCCCGCGCGGAGATCGAAGCGTCGCCGATGCCGGGCAGGGAACTGCATTACACCGAATGGAGTTCGTCGTACACACCGACGGACCCGATCCACGACTCCTATCACGAAGCGGCCTACATCCTGGACCGGATCAAGAAGACCGGCACGGCCGCACAGTCGATGTCGTACTGGACCTTCACGGACATCTTCGAAGAGAACGGACCGCGCACGACGCCATTCCATGGCGGGTTCGGACTGATCAACTATCAGGGGATCGACAAGCCTGCGTTCCATGCGTTCTCCTTCCTCAACAAGCTCGGCGGCACCGAACTGGTGAACGCGGACAGTGCCTCATGGGCGTGCCGGAGCGCGGATGGTGGCGTGCAGGTGCTCTTCTGGGACTTCACGAACACCCATCCGGGCGATTCGGTGAACGACCAGGCCTATTACGTGCGCGATCTCCCTGCGAAGCCGAAAGGGAAGGTGCAGGTGCGCATCACCGGCGTCCCCGCAGGCACGTACATGCTCGAGATCGCGCAGACGGGCTATCGCGTGAACGACCCGTACACCATGTACATCGACATGGGGCGGCCGGCGCATCTCATGCGCGAACAGGTCACGGCGATCAAGGCGATGAACCACGGCGCGCCGGTCAAGCGTGAACTCGTCACGGTGGATGCGAGAGGTCTGTACACCACCCAGCTCGACTGCCGCGAGAACGATGTGTTCCTCGTGCGGCTCATCAGGTCCTGAGAGGGCAGCGTGAACTCCGACACGCGGCGTCACCTTCCGCGCATCATCGCGCTCGCCACCATTGGCGTGCTGCTCGCGGGCACGGCCGTTGCCGTCTGGGTACAACTCACCCCTGAGGAGCAGGCGGTCTTCCGCACGGTCGTGGTGGAACACCCTGCGCTCATCATCTCCGCGGCGTTCCTCTTCCCGATCGCCGTCGTCATCGCCGTCAACTGGGTCTTCGGGCATTACATCGAACCCCTCCGGAAACTCGTGGACGATATCAAGGTGATGGACCTCGTCAATCCTTCGCACCGCCTCACCGTCCAGGGTGGCGGAGACATCGAGCGCCTTGCCGATGCCGTGAACAGGGTCCTCGACGGTGTCCAATCGCTCCGTGAGAATGCCGGACCGCCGGGCATGCACCACGCCGCATCTGCAGCATCCGGCCCGGACACCACGTCCCCGGCGCGCCACGACCCGACCGATCTTGATACGCCGCTCACGCATCTCGCCTGCACCGTATTCGATACCGAAGCCACGGGGTTGCAGCCCTCGGCGGGCGACGAGATCATCGCGATCGGCGCGGTCCGTCTTGTGCACGGCCGGCTCCTCCGCGATGAGCGGTTCGATCAGCTCGTGGACCCCCGCCGCTCCGTCCCGGAAGCCGCCGTGCGTGTGCATGGCATCGACGATGACATGCTCGCGGGTGGGCCGACGATCGATGAGGTGCTCCCGCGCTTCCAGGCGTTCGTGGGCGACACCGTGCTGGTCGCGCACAATGCGGCATTCGACATGCGTCTGCTGGCCATGAAGCAGGATTCCACGGGCATCGTGTTCGCGGGGCCGGTCATCGACACGATGCTGCTGTCGTCGGTCGTGCACCCGCATCACGAGGATCACACGCTCGAGGGGCTGGCGAAGCGGCTGGGTGTTCCGGTGGCGGGGAGGCACACGGCCATCGGCGATGCGCTGATGACCGGCGAGGTCTTTCTGAAATTGCTGCCGCTGCTTGCGGACAAGGGGATCACCACGCTGCGTCAGGCGATGGCAGCCAGCGCAACGTCACCACTCGCGGGGTTGAAGTACTAGAAGAGGCCCAGCGCGTCGAGCTGATAACGCACGCGGAGTGTTGTGAGGAGCGCCTTTGTCACCGCGAACGCATCCATCAACTCCTGCATGGTCCCCGGATCGATCGCCGCCGGGTCGATGTACCTTCCGTGTCCCTCATCGCTCGCGCCGAACACCACGCGGCAACGGATAAGTGTCTCGTACGCGGAGAGCAACGCCGGATGCAATGTGCGGATCGACGCATCGGCACCCGCGAGTACGGCCAGGCGCTCGAGCGTTCCGGTCTCGTGCAGTCCGCGGTCGAGTGCGAGCACGCGTACGGCATCGGTGAGAGGTTTCAACGCACGGAGCTTGAGATCGAACCGTCCCTCGTGCGGCCCATGCCGCTCCAGCGCAAGCCGCTTCCGGAGTCCCGTAGGCGACGGCGCGCGCAACGCGTTCTTCGCCAGCAGGATCAATCCCGTTCTGTCCCTTCCGAACTCCCAGGTGATGTGGTCGCGCAGGTGCTCCGCGAGCGACGTGCTGCCGTACACGGGCCGGAGATCGAAGAACACCGCGGCGTTGAGGAGGGCCTCTTCGTCCGGAACGCGGATCCAGCGGTGCACATGCGATTCCCAGCAGCTCCGGGGCTGACACCAGCGGGGGTTTGAGGCCATGTTTCCCCCGTCGCAATGCGCGAAGCCGCACGATGCAAGTCCGCGCGTGACCTCGATGGCAAGACCCTGGAAGTATCGTGCGGCATCCTCCGCGAGGTCGGGCGGTGGGTCGTCATAGATCAGCGCCGTGTCCTGATCGGTCCGCAGGACCTGTTCCTTCCTCCCGTCACTTCCGCACGTGAGCCAGCAGAAATCCAGACCCGGATCGACGGCTCCCGCCAGGCGGAGGGTCGTTCGCGCCCGGGTGATCAACCGTGCCACCAGGGTGTCGTTGATGACAGCCACCTTTGCTGCAACGGCACCGGGCGGGGCACCCTGCCGTATCAACGCCACCACGAGGTGTTCCGCCCTTTCGCGGATGGCCGCAAGCCGGGGCACGTCGTCCGCGCGGTGCAGCTCTTCAACGAGGGTCGCGAGATCATTCACGGCGATGGGAAGACGATCGCCGTCGACCCCGTGCTCCGGCCCTGCAGAAGCGGATGGTGGTGGTTGCTCCATGATGACGACCCGCCCTAATGCTTGGACTCCGCGCCGAAATGGATGCGTTCTTCAACGACCGCGAATTTCTCCTCCGCGCTCTTCTCCGGTGTCAGCAACGAGACCACGATCCCGACAAGGAAGGAGGACGGGATCGTGATCACCCCGGGGTTCTTCAGCGGGAAGATCGCCGTCGCGTGTTTCAGGATATCGATCTGGACCGTGGGTGACAGATAGATGAGCGTCACGGTGGAGACGGTGCCGAAGATCATGCTCCACAGCGCGCCCGCGGTGGTGAACTTGCGCCAGAAGATGGACAGGATCAGGGCCGGGAAGTTCGCGCTCGCGGCGATGGCGAACGCGAGTCCGACCATGTACGCGACATTCTGTCCTTTGAACGTGATGCCGAGGACCATGGCGAGGATGCCGAGAGCGATGGATGCCCCGCGTGCCACGCGGAGTTGTTCGGTCTCGGGTGCATCGCCCTTGCGCACCACATTCACCCAGAGGTCGTGCGACAGCGCCGCCGCGCCGGAAAGCGTGAGTCCGGCGACCACCGCGAGGATGGTGGCGAATGCCACGGCAGCGATGAAGCCGAGGAAGCCCGTGCCGCCCAGCGATTCCGCGAGGAGCGGTGCCGCCATGTTCCCGCCCTTGTCGATCCCCGTGATCACCTCCTGTCCGACGTAATACATCGCGCCGAAACCGAGGATGAACGTGAGCAGGTAGAAGAAGCCGATGAAGCCCGTGGCATAGAACACCGACGTCCGCGCTGCCTTGCTGTCCGGCACCGTGTAGAAGCGCATGAGAATGTGCGGGAGTCCGGCCGTGCCGAGCATGAGCGCGAGTCCCAACGAGATCGCTTCCCAGGGATTCGAGACGAGTTTACCCGGCGCGAGGACCGACTGCGCGGGATATTTCGCTGACGCCGCAGCAAAGAGGGCAAGCGGGTTCATGCCGAACGACCAGAGGGCGAGCACCGCGAGGATGAGTGCGCCGCCGAGGAGGAGGACCGCCTTGATGATCTGCACCCACGTCGTGGCGAGCATGCCGCCGAAGAGCACGTACGCGAGCATCACCGTGCCCACGACGACCACGGCGATCTCGTACTGGAGTCCGAACATCAGTTTGATGAGGTTGCCCGCGCCCACCATCTGGGCGATAAGGTAGAACGACACCGTGGCCAGCGTGCCGATCGCGGCGGCGATACGGGCGGGTGTTTGCCGGAGGCGGAACGCGACGACATCGGCGAAGGTGTACTTGCCGAGGTTGCGGAGCGGTTCGGCGACGAGGAAGACGATGATCGGCCAGCCGACGAGCCAGCCCGTGGAATAGATGAGCCCGTCGAAGCCCGAGAGCGAGACGAGTCCGGCGATGCCGAGGAAGCTCGCCGCGCTCATGTAGTCGCCGGCGAGGGCGAGGCCGTTCTGGAAGCCGGTGATGCCGTGGCCGGCAGCGTAGTACTGCACCGTGCTCTTGGTGCGGCGTGCGGCCCAGTAGGTGATACCGAGCGAGATGATGATGAACACGAAGAAGAAGACGATCGCTTCAACACTGACCTGTCCAAGGGAGGTCGCGGCGGGAGGGACGGGGACCTGGGTCGGGTTCATGGGTCACTTCCTCCACTTCGCGATCTTGGTATCGTACACCTTGTTGGCCCAGAGTACGTAGATGGACGTGAGGAGCCAGGCCGCGAGGATGACGACCACACCCAGCAGGATGCCGAGACTGAGGCCGGGGGTGAGAAGCGTGCCCATCACCGGTTTGGCGAAGGCGATGAGCAACACGAATCCGAAATACACGATCAGCATACAGGCGCTCAGGATGAAGGCGATCCGCCAACGCTCGCGGGTGATCTTCGTGAG
>WBZP01003595.1_pt1 | contig 16671 bp, 14 predicted proteins | sample 5204301 | NCBI WGS metagenome assembly WBZP01 (sample SAMN12412401, study PRJNA552823) | activated sludge metagenome | isolation source: activated sludge from nitrification reactor of wastewater treatment plant... | place: USA: Pennsylvania | collected 2017
CCTGCAGAGCCTGCTGGCCAGACGGCCCCTGCAGGCCCTGCCGGCCCTCCTGGCTGCCGCCGTCCTGGCTGCCACGGCAGCCATCACCGCGCCGCCCGCATCGGCCCAGGGCGCCGCGCAGGCGCGCCTGCCGACGGTCGATCTGACCGCCGGCATGCACGTGATCAAGGCCGAACTCGCGGTCACTGCCGAGCAGCAGGCCACCGGGATGATGTTCCGGCGCGCGATGCCCGGCAACGAAGGCATGCTCTTCGACAACGACACGCCGGGCGTGCGTTGCTTCTGGATGAAGAACACGCTCGTGCCGATCACGATCGCGTTCCTCGCCGACGACGGCACGATCGTCAACCTGGCCGACATGCAGCCGCAGTCCGAGCGCTCGCATTGCTCGGCCAAGCCGGTGCGGTTTGCGCTCGAGATGAGCCAGAGCTGGTTCGCCCGGCGCGGCATCGAGCCCGGCTTCCGCCTGCGCGGCGGACCGTTCGCCAATTGAGCGGACGGTCCGGCGAATCGATCGGCCCGCCCCGTAGCGGCGCCGGCCGCGGGACCGCCGGCTGGGCGTGCGGCCGCCCTCGGGACGTCCAGCCGAAGCTTCAGCTGAAGTTCTTCGCGGCGAAGTCCCAGCTCACCAACTTGTCGAGGAAGGTCTCGACGAACTTCTGGCGCAGGTTGCGATAGTCGATGTAGTAGGCGTGCTCCCACACGTCGACGGTCAGCAGCGCCGTGTCTGCGGTGGTAAGCGGCGTGCCGGCGGCGCCCGTGTTCACGATGTCGACGCTGCTGTCGGGCTTCTTCACCAGCCAGGTCCAGCCGGACCCGAAGTTGCCGACCGCGCTCTTCACGAACGCGTCGCGGAACGCGGCGTAGCTCCCCCACTTCGCGGCGATTGCCGCCGCCAGGGCACCGCCGGGCTCACCACCGCCGCCCGGCTTCATGCAGTTCCAGAAGAACGTATGGTTCCAGATCTGCGCGGCGTTGTTGTACACGCCGCCAGAGGACTTGCGGACGATGTCCTCGAGCGACATCGACTCGAACTCGGTGCCCTTCTGCAGGTTGTTCAGGTTCACCACATAGGCGTTGTGGTGCTTGCCATGGTGATACTCGAGCGTCTCCTTGCTGTAGTGCGGCGCCAGGGCATCGATCGCATAGGGCAGCGGCGGCAGGGCATGTTCCATGAGGTTCCTCGGTGGTTCGACGGGATCGCGGGATGACCGACGCATTCTAGGCAGCGCCCGCCCCTGACGCGCCGGGCAGGGTCTCGCGCGGCTCGACTTCGACGACCTCGGCCTGTGCCTGCCCGTCGGCCCAGACGGCCGTCACCCGCTGGCCGGTGTGCAGCGCGCGCACCGAGGTCACGGGTCGTCCGGCGCCGTCCTCGACCCAGGCATAGCCGCGTGCGAGGACCCGCCGCGGATCGACGCCTTCCAGCCTCGCTGCGAGCGCCTCCACCCGCCCCCGGTGGGCCTGCAGCCGCAAGGCGGCGGCCCGCGCGAGCCGCAGCGCAGCGAACTCGAACGGGCGCGCGCGCGCCTCGAGCAGAGGGCGCAACGCCTGGACGAGCCGGTGGCCGAGCGCCTCGACATGCTGCACTTCGCGCTCGAGGCGCCGCGCCGGCGAGCCGAGGCGCACGGCCAGCAGGTCGACGCGCTGCGTGGCGCGCTGCAGGCCACGCTCGACTGCACGCCCGAGGGCCAGCCGGCGTGCCTCGAACGCAGCCAACGTCTCCTCCAGCGCCGGCACCGCCAGTTCGGCGGCCGCGGTCGGCGTCGGTGCGCGAAGGTCGGCGGCCAGGTCGGCCAGGGTCACGTCGGTCTCGTGGCCCACGCCACAGACCACAGGAATTGGCGATGCCGCCAGCGCCCGCACGACGCGCTCGTCGTTGAACGACCACAGGTCCTCGATCGACCCGCCGCCGCGCACCAGCAGAAGCACGTCGACCTCGCGCCGCGCGGCCGCGACAGCCAGCGCGGCGACGATCGCCGACGGCGCCTCGGCGCCCTGCACCGGCGTGGGATAGAGCACCACGCGCACGTGCGGCGCACGCCGCGCCAGCGTCGTCAGCACGTCGTGCAGCGCCGCCGCCGCCGGCGAGGTGACGATTCCGACGGCGGCCGGATGCGGTGGCAGCGGCCGCTTGCGCGCCGGGTCGAACAGCCCTTGCGCCTCGAGCCGCGCACGCTGGCGCAGGAACTCCTCGTAGAGCGTGCCGGCGCCGAGGCGCTGCATCGACTCCACGACCAACTGGAGCTCGCCGCGGGGCTCGTACACGCCGAGCCGGCCCCGCAGCTCGATGCGCTGACCGTCGGCCGGCGCGAAGTCGAGCAGCGCGGCGGCGCGACGGAACATCGCGCAGCGCAGCAGCGCGGGGGAGCCGCCGGCGTCCTTGAGCGTGAAGTAGCAGTGGCCGCTCGCGGCCCTGGTGTATCCCGAGAGCTCGCCGTGTACCGCCAGCGCGCCGAAGCGCGCGGCCAGAGCGTCGCCCGTCGCGAGCAGCAGCGCAGCCACGCCCCAGACCGTGGGTGCCGCAGCACCCGTGGCCGGGGCGATCACGGGGCGGCGCACCGGGCAGGCCGGCTCCACCGCCGGCGTGCATTCGGCGGCCACGGGGTACTGCAGGAAGGCTTTGGCACGCTGTAGAGCGGAATGTCAGGGGCGCCGGGGTACGCGAAGGGTGCCGACCCGTGCCGAACGCACACCTGGCGGCGGAGGACGCGGGGGGCCATCGGACATAATCCTCGCCCACGCCGGGCCCCTTTCGCGATCGGCGGGAAAGTCCTTGTTTTCCATCATACAAGCCGCCGGCTGGCCGATCTGGCCCCTCATCCTGTGTTCGGTCGTCGCGCTCGCCCTCGTCATCGAGCGGCTCTTCCATCTGCGCGAGTCCGCCGTGGCGCCCCCGGCGCTGCTGGACGAGGTGATGGGCCTCACGCGCGGCAGCCTGCCAGCCACCGACGTCGTCAACAAGCTGGCCGAGAACTCGGTCCTGGGCGGCGTGCTCGCGAGCGGCCTGCGTGCCGTGATCGCCGAGCCGCGGCTCGGCGAGACGCAGTTGCGCCAATCGTTCGAGAGCGCGGGCCGCACCGCCGTGCACAACCTGGAGCGCTACCTCAACACGCTGGGGACGATCGCCGCCGCCGCGCCGCTGCTCGGCCTGCTGGGCACCGTTGTCGGCATGATCGAGATCTTCGGCGCGCAGGCACCCACGGCCAGCGGTGGCACGAATCCGCAGCAGCTCGCGCACGGCATCTCGGTGGCGCTCTACAACACCGCGTTCGGGCTGATCGTGGCGATTCCGGCACTCATGTTCTACCGCTACTTCCGCGGCCGCGTCGACGAATTCCAGCTCGCGCTCGAGGTCGCGGCCGAGCGCATGGTGCCGCACCTGCTGCGCTTCACGATGCGGGCCTGACAGCGACCGACCGCGATGAAGTTCGGACGCCGCCGCCTCGACGAGCCGGAGATCAATCTGATCCCGTTCATCGACGTGCTGCTGGTGGTGCTGATCTTCCTGGTGCTCACCACGACCTACTCTCGCTTCACCGAGCTGCAGGTCCAGCTGCCGGCGGCCGACTCCGAGAAGCTGCGCGAACGGCCGGGCGAGATCATCGTCGCCGTGGCAGGCGACGGCCGCTACGCGGTGAACCGCAAGCCGGTCGACGGGCGCAGCGTCGAGCTGCTGAGCGCCGAGCTCGCCGCTGCGGCGGGCGGGCGAACCGACCTGGTGGTCATCGTGTCCGCCGACGCGATGGCCGCCCACCAGTCGGTCGTCAACGTGCTCGACGCGGCGCGCCGGGCCGGCCTCGCGCGGCTGACCTTCGCCGCGCAGGCCCCGCAGGCCGCCACGCAATGAACGGCGCAACGCCGCCGTGAGTCCCCAGGGTATGCCTGCCGGCACCGGGCCGGCCGGCGGCCGGGCCGCCGCGCACCTGGCGCGTCCCGGGGGGCTGCTCGGGCTGCTCGCACGCCACGCCTGGCAGCCGCAGCCGACCTGGCTTGCCCAGCTGCTGCAGCCGCTCGCGGGCCTGTACGTACTGCTTGCCGCGCTGCACCGGGCGTGGGGGCGATTGCGCGGCCCGGCGCAGCTGCCGGTACCGGTGCTCGTGGTCGGCAACATGGTCGTCGGCGGCACGGGCAAGACACCGGTCGTCGTCGCCGCCGTGCAGGCGCTGCAGGCCGCCGGTCGCCTACCGGGGGTGATCTCGCGTGGCCATGGCCGGCGCAGCGAGGACGGCACCGATCTGCGCGAGGTGAGCCCGGCGAGCCGCGCCGACCAGGTCGGCGACGAGCCGCTGCTCGTGCGCCGGCGCACCGGCGTGCCGGTCTGGGTCGGCCGCGACCGCGTCGGCGCCGCCCGCGCCCTGTGCGCAGCGCACCCCGAGGTCGACGTGCTGGTGAGCGACGACGGCCTGCAGCATCATGCGCTGCCGCGCCTCGTCGAGTGGATCGTGTTCGACGCGCGCGGCGTCGGCAACGGCCTGCGCCTGCCGGCCGGGCCGCTGCGCCAGGCCCTCCCGGCACGGCCCGGGCCGGCGATGCGGGTGCTCTACAACGCAGCGCAGCCGAGCACGCCGCTGCCGGGCACGTTGCTGGCGCCCCGCATGGAGCGCGCGCTCGACCTCGCGCACTGGTGGGGCGACACCTCGATGGCTGCGGCTGCGGCTGCGGCTGTGGCCACTGCCGCGGTGCCGCTGGCCGCGCTGCGCGGCCGCAGGCTGCTTGCGGTGGCCGGGATCGGCGAGCCAGAACGCTTCTTCGCCCGCCTCGAGCAGGCCGGGCTCGACATCGAGCGCAGCCCGCAGCCCGACCATGCGCCATACGGCACCCTGCCCTGGGCACCCGGAACGCCGGAGGTGGTGACCACCGAGAAGGACGCCGTCAAGCTCGACCCGGGGCGCCTTGGCGCGACGCGGGTCTGGGTCGTCCCGCTAGACTTGGTGCTTCCTGCGGACCTGATCCGCGACCTGCTGCAGCGCCTTGCAGGCGCTCCCTCCGCATGAGCCTCGACCACCACCTGATCAGCCTCTTGCATTGCCCGGTCTGCAAAGGCCCGCTCGAACTGCGGCGCGACGAGGACCTGCGGCCGATCGAACTGGTGTGCCCGGCCGACCGGCTCGCATTCCCGATCCGCGACGGCGTGCCGGTGATGCTCGAGTCCGAGGCGCGCAGTCTCGCCGAGCCGGCCGCCGCGGCGTGATGCTCCACGCGACGTGATCTTCCACGTCCTGATCCCGGCCCGGCTGGCGTCGACGCGGCTGCCCGACAAGCCGCTGGCCGACCTGGGCGGCCGGCCGATGGTGGTGCGCGTCGCCGAGCGCGTGGCCGAGTGCGGCGCGGCGCGCGTGGTCGTCGCCTGCGACCACCCGCGCATCGCCGAGGCCTGCCGCAGCCACGGCGTCGACGCCGTGCTGACGCGCGCCGACCACGCCAGCGGCAGCGACCGCCTGGCCGAGGCCTGCACGATGCTCGGCCTCGACGGCGACGACCTCGTCGTCAACGTCCAGGGCGACGAGCCGCTCATCGATCCGGCCCTGGTGCGCGAGTGCGCCGCGACACTCGCCGGCAGGGGCGACTGCGCGATGAGCACCGCCGCGCACCCGATCGCCGACGCCGCCGAGTTCCGCAACCCGAATGTCGTCAAGGTCGTGCTCGACGCCGGCGGCCTGGCGCTGTACTTCTCGCGCGCCCCGATCCCCTGCTGGCGCGACGGTCAGGGGGCGCTGCCGATCGAGCCGGCGCCGCTGCGCCACATCGGCATCTACGCCTACCGGGCAGCGTTCCTGCGGGCGTTCCCGGCGCTGGCCGCGGCGCCGATCGAGCGCACCGAGGCGCTGGAGCAGCTGCGCGCGCTATGGCATGGCCATCGGATCGCCGTGCACGTGACACCACGCGCCCCCGGCCCCGGCGTCGACACGCCAGAGGACCTGGCGCGCGTGCGTGCGCGGTTCGCGGCCGGCGGCACCGCGGCGGCCTGACCGCGTCCCGTGGGGCAGCGGTCGCCCTTCAACCCGGCGCGGCGGGGGGCCGAGGGATCGGTGATCGCGGCCTGCCCGCAGGCATGTAGACCGGGATGTCCGCCTGCGTGTCTGTCCTGCGCGCGGAACCGCGTGCTATTCTCGATTCGGATGAAGGCACCGCCCGGGGGAGAGCGGCATGCGGGCGGGCGCCGCCAACAATACGACGAGGTAGACGATGAGAGTGATCCTCCTGGGCGCACCCGGGGCCGGCAAGGGCACGCAGGCCGCCTTCATCTGCCGGCGCTTCGGCATCCCGCAAGTCTCCACCGGCGACATGCTGCGCGCCGCCGTCAAGGCGGGCACGCCGCTCGGCGTGGCGGCCAAGAAGGTGATGGACAGCGGTGGCCTGGTGAACGACAAGATCATCGTCGGCCTCGTCAAGGAGCGCCTGACGCAGCCCGATTGCGCGCAGGGCTTCCTGTTCGACGGCTTCCCACGCACGATCCCGCAGGCCGAGGCAATGAAGACCGCCGGCGTCAGGCTCGACGTCGTGCTCGAGATCGACGTGCCCGACGCCGCGATCATCGAGCGCATCAGCGGCCGGCGCGTGCACCTGCCGTCCGGCCGGACCTACCACCTCAAGTTCAACCCGCCGAAGGTCGACGGCAAGGACGACGCGACCGGCGAGCCGCTGGCCCTGCGGGACGACGACCACGAGGAGACCGTGCGCCGGCGGCTCGCGGTCTACCAGAGCCAGACGCGCCCGCTGGTCGACTACTACGCCCGCTGGGCGGCCACCGGCGACGCCGCGGCACCGCGTTACGCGCGCGTCGACGGCACCGGCACGGTCGAAGCGATCACCACCCGCGTGATGGGCGCACTCGGCGCCTGAACGCCTGAACGGAGCACACACATGAACATCGACGGCAAGGTCTTCATCGTCACCGGCGGCGCCTCGGGGCTCGGCGAAGGCGCGGCGCGCGCTCTCGCGGCGCGCGGCGCCAAACTCGTGATCGCCGACCTTCAGATCGACAAGGGCGAGGCGGTCGCCGCGTCGCTCGGCGGCGCGTTCGTCAAGTGCGACGTCACGCAGGAGGCCGACGGCAAGGCCGCGGTCGCCAAGGCGGTGTCGATGGGAAAGCTGATGGGCCTCGTCAACTGCGCCGGCATCACGATCGCCGTCAAGACGGTCGGCAAGGACGGCCCGCACCCGCTCGACCAGTTCGCGCGCACGGTCACCATCAACCTGATCGGCTCCTTCAACATGATCCGCCTTGCGGCCGACGCGATGGCGAAGAACGAGCCCGAGCCGACCGCCGAGCGCGGCGTGCTGATCAGCACCGCGAGCATCGCCGCCTACGACGGCCAGATCGGCCAGGCCGCCTACGCTGCGAGCAAGGGCGGTATCGTCGGCATGACGCTGCCGATCGCGCGCGACCTGGCGCGCAGTGGCATCCGCAACATGACGATCGCGCCCGGCATCTTCGGCACGCCGATGCTCTTCGGCCTGTCGCAGGACGTGCAGAAGGCGCTCGCCGCCAGCGTGCCCTTCCCGAGCCGCCTGGGCACCGCGGCCGACTACGGCAAGCTCGCCGTGCACATCGTCGAGAACGACATGCTCAACGGCGAGGTGATCCGGCTCGACGGGGCGATCCGGCTCGCGCCGAAGTGAGACGGGGCTGACCGCCGGGCAGCGCGTGTGGCGGGGGCCAAGAAGGCATCACGGCAACCCCAGCTCGGCGACGAGGACTTCGCAGTGCGCATGCGGGGGCGGACGACGCCAGCGGGCTCGCTGGCAGCGAGCACTTGTGGAAGGGTAGTGTCGAAGAGATCACCGCCCGCGTTGTAGCCGCGCTGACCGCCTGAGCCGCGACGCTCGATACATTCGATGCGATCCGAGAGTCGATCCAGTGACAGCTGCTGTATGGCGTCTGTCTCGTCCCCAGCCGCCACCTCGCGCTTGACAGTACCTTGGCCGACTCGAGGCTGGACGTGCGATGCTTGATATCGCTCATGTCCTCGGCGATGCGGTCGACACGACCGCGGATGTGCCGCAGGTGTTCGATGATCAAGCTCTCGACGTTCTCGTTCTTGGCCAGTCTCTCGAGCACAGCGTAGCCAAGGCGTACATCTCGGCCAACAGGAACATCGATACCGGAAGTGAACCGGCTCGTCGGCGATGAACAGTCGAACAGGACATCGGAGTGCCGCAGGTGGACAAGGCGCTCGGGCAGTCACCGGGCGGCACCGTTCCGGCGCCTGCTGTTCCGCTCGGCACCAAGTGAAAAGGCCCGCGGGCAGCTGCCGCGGGCCTTCCATCGACGGGTCCTTCGGGCTTACTTGAACTCGTAGCTCGCCTGCAGGAAGAACGCCCGGCCAACCGGATCGGCAATGCGGGGATCGTAGGCAACCTGGAACGTCGCACCCTGGTTGCTGAACGGCGGGTCCTTGTCGAGCAGGTTCATCACCCCAGCGGTCAGCGCGAGGCCCTTGATGCCCCTCCAGGTCACGCTCATGTCCCAGACGGCCCACGAGCCGACCCTGTTGTTGCCGTAGATCGTGTCGTCGAGCGTGTTGAGGTTGTAGTCCTGGTAGCCGCGCTTGTACCGGTTGAACAGGAACGCCGACCAGGTGTTCAGGTCCCAGCCGATCTGCATGACATGCTGCCAGCGCGGCGCCGGGAAGTTGAGCTCCTGCGAGTAGTTGCCATTGGCGTCGTAGAACGTCCCACCTGCGACCAGCTGCTGCTGCCACTTGGTCAGGTACGTGCCGTTGAAGCCGAAGGTGAAACGGCCCCACCCGGTGGAGTCGCTCTTCGCATTGAACGCCACGTCCCAACCGGCGGTCTCGATGTCGCCGAGGTTGGTCGTCGTCACCACGATGTAGGCCAGCGGATCGACGGCGCCCGGTGTCACGCACTGCGGAAGTGCAGCCTTCTGCGAAGCACTCAGCGCGCTGCAGCGTGTGAACTTGCTCGCATACCCGGCCGGATCGCCGAACACGGCCGTCTCGGGCAGCGCCCCGATCGTGCCCTTGACCTTCGTGTTGAAGTAGTCGAGGCTGACCGAAACGTACTTGTTGGCGTCGAACACGAAGCCGAGCGAATAAGAGGTCGACTCCTCGGGCTCGACCGTCCTGCTTCCGCCCTGCAACTGCTGGAACTGCTGTCCGCAGTCGCGCGAAGGGTCTGCGCCGGCCACGGGATTGCCACCCGGGCAGAGCAGCGGGTCGTCGTACGAGTTGCTCGTGAACGTGACGCTGTTCGGCGCGTAGAGGTCGAAGACGCTCGGCGCGCGGAAGCCCTTGTTGTACGACCCGCGCACGAGCAGCGTGCTCGTCGGCTGCCAGCGCACGCCGATCTTCGGCGTGAAGTTGCTGCCCGACTCGTCGTAGTTGTCGTACCGGAACGAGATCGGCACCTCGAGGCTCTTGGCCAACGGCGCGTCCCTCAGCAGCGGCACGTTGAACTCGGCGGCAAGACCGTAGCTCGAGATGCTGCCGCTCGTGTCCTCGGCCAGCTCGAGGCCGGAACTCGCGGCCTGCCGGATCAGTGCGAAGTTGTTCTTGTAGTCGATCTCTTCCTTCTGCCACGAGGCCAGGAAGGCGGCGCTCAGCGGGCCGGCCGGCAGCTTCATCAGGTCGCCGCTCACCTGGCCATTGACGCCGTAGAGCTTGCCGCTGATGTCCTGCACCTGGCCAATGACCTTGCTGGCGTTGATGTAGTCCACACCCGCGGAGGTCTGCGCGCCGAAGGGGTTCAGGAAAGGCGCACCGTTCGCGCCGGCCAGACCGTCGATGATCTTCTGGCGGCTGACATAGCCGTTCGTGAAGTTGTTGTCGACCTGGGACTGGCTGTACAGGGCCGTGGCCTTGTAGCTCCAGTTTTCGAGGACGCTGCCCTCGATCTCGCCGAGCAGGCGCTGGGTGGTGTTCTCGATGTTGCTCTCACGCCCACCGGCCGGGATCATGCGCCAGCCCACCGAGATCGGACGCGTCGGGTCGAGCCCAGGGCGCGTGATCGGGGTCGTGCCGTTGCCCGGATAGTACGGGTTGGTGGCGGGCATCGGCAGCGAGGTCAGCGGCGTCGGCGCGACCTGGTTTCCCACCTTGTTGTAGGCGAGGAAGTATTCGAGCGAGGCTTGGTGCCCGGCACCGATATTCATGGTGCCGCGCCCGAAGGCCGACCAGCGCTCGACTTCCGACGTGATGTCGATGTAGCGCGTGAAGTCGAAGCGGCAGGAGTTCGGTCCGAACAGGCTCGGGATGGCCAGCGAGTCCGGCGCCGCGCAGTTGGGCAGCGTCGGGTTGGTCGATCCCATCGGGGTCTGACTGTAGTTGCCGGGGAAGGTGGTGCCGCTGGTCAGCACGAGGCCCCTGTCGAGCTGCACGCCGCTCGCGGCATAGGAGCGGTCGACCGAGCGGATGCGGTCTTCCTTCGTGTAGGCAAAGCCGCCGAAGAGGTTCCAGCCGTCCTTGGCGAGCGAACCGACGCCGCCCGTAACGTTGAGGTTGTACTGGTCGCCGCCGTCGCCCGTGGGCAGCTTGGCCGAGCCGCCGATCTGGAAGCCTTGGTAGTCCTGCTTGGTGATGATGTTGATCACCCCCGCGATCGCGTCGGTGCCGTAGGTCGCCGATGCGCCGTCGGTCAACACCTCGATGCGCGCGATGGCCACGGTCGGGATCACGTTCAGGTCGACCGCGATGCCTGAATAGGGATTCTTGACGATGCGCTGGCCATTGAGCAGCACCAGCGTGCGCTCGACGCCGAGGGCGCGCAGATCGGCATAGGCCGCACCGCCGTTCGTCGAGCCGATCGAACGCGACGAGTTGACCAGCGACTGGTTCTGGGCAATGAACTGCACCGCTGCCTCAGCCGTCTTGACGCCAGCCTTGTCGAGGTCTTCGGACCGGATGACCACGACCGGGAGCGCGGATTCGCCCTCGATGCGCTTGATCAGCGAACCCGTGATCTCAACCCGGTCGCTGCCCGACTGGGCGAATGCTGCACCCGAACTCAGGCCGAAACCGCCCGCGACGATCGCGGCCGCGAGACCCACCTTGGTCATCTTGAACATCCGAACCTCCTCGTGAACGCACAGGGAAAACCCGGCCACGCCTGGATGTGACTGCGCAAGACCGGACCTTTGGTGACTGTGGATTGTCATGGTCCTGTCAACGCCACCACCCCCGGAGTAACCAACGAAGCTGCCGATCCTGCCCGTCTCGTTGCCGCCGCGCAACGCCGTCTTCGCGTCGGCGTCGCCGAAAGCGGCCCAAGGCGGCGCGAGCCGCGGGACCGCGGAACCGCGGAACCGCGAGCGCCAGGGTAGGTCCGCGCCGTGGCCAGGCACCATCCGGGATGGAAAACGGGCCGGCGCGCCCTCGGCGTGCCGGCCCCAGGGTAAGGGACTGCCTGGTGCCGTCAGAACTCGTAGCGGGCCGCCACCTGGAAGGTACGGCCGTTCGGGTTGTGGAAGCGGTCGTCGTAGCCGCGCGCCTGGAAGCGGCCCACCTGGTTCGTGAACGGCGGATCGGTATCGAACAGGTTCAGAATGCCGCCGGTCAGTGTCAGGCCCTTGAAGCCGCGGTAGCTGACCGAGAGGTCGAAGATCGAGTAGTCGCCGACCTTGTTCGTGTTGTACGGCGGTACGTTGAACGGTGCGCCCTGGGAGTTCTGATCCATGTAGCCCGACTGCCAGCGGTGCGAGAGACGGCTGGTCCAGTTCTCGGTATCCCAGTTGAACATCGTCACCTGCTGGTAGCGGATCACCGGGCCCGCGAACTGCGGCAGGTAGTTGCCGACCGGCTCATACCAGATGCCTGCCGGCTCGACCTGGAACTCGTACTTGCTGACATACGTGCTGCGCAGCGAGACGCCGAAGCGACCGTACGGTGTCGGTGCCGGGTTCCAGTTCAACTGGAAGTCGATGCCGGTGGTCTCGACATCGCCGAGGTTCAGGAAGGTGTTGATCACGTAGGCGAGAGGATCGGCCGCCCCGGGGTTCTGGCACGCGCCGATCGCGTTGCGACGCGCCGGATCCGCTTGCGAGCAGCGCACGTAGAGCGCCGAGTACTTGGCCGGGTCGGCGAAGATCGACTGCTCGCCGATCGTGCTGACAGAACTCGTGATCTTGTAGCTCCAGTAGTCGAGTCCGACCGAAAGCGAGGGCAGCGGCTGTGTGACGAAGCCGATCGTCCAGGCCTTCGACTCCTCGGGCTCGAGTTGCGCATTGCCCCCCTGGAGCTGCTGGAACTGGATGCCGCAGTCACGCGCCGGCACCGCGCCGGCACCGAGATTGGGCACGCCGCCGGGGCAGAGCACCGGATCGTTGTACCGGTTCGCGGTGAACGTGGTCGAGTTCGGCAGGTACATCGAGTAGAGCGTGGGTGCCGAGAAGCCGGTGTTGGCCGAGCCGCGGACCATCAGCCAGTTCGTCGGGTTCCACCGCGCCGACAGCTTCGGGTTGGTCGTGCTGCCGAAGTCGCTGTAGTTGTCGTAGCGCACACCGAGTCCGAACTCGAGGTTCTTCAGCACCGGCACGCTTATTTCGGCCACGAGCGCACCGACGTCGCGGTCGCCCTCGCGCAGCGCACCCGAGCCGGCCAGGCCCGAACTGGCCGCCTGGCTGACCTTGGCGATGTCGGTCTTGTAGACCATCTCCTCCTTGCGGAACTCGGCGCCCAGGGCCAGCGCGATCGGCCCGCCATCGAGCTTGCCGAAAGTGCGCGAGGCCGTGGCAGCGAGGCTGGTCAGGGTGCTCTCCCCCTCCTGCACCTTGCCGAGCACCTGGTTGGCCTGCATGTAGGCAAGTCCGTCCACAGACTGGTCGCCGAAGGGATTGAGGAACGGAGCCCCGCTGCTGCCGCTGACCCCGTTGCGCAGCGGCTGCGTCATCGGGTAGCCATTGAGGAAGAAATTCTCGACCTTGGCATTCGACCACAGCAGCGCCGCCCTGTAGTCCCAGTTGGCCAGCGTGCCCTCGATCGCGGCGATGGCGCGCTGCGTGTCGTTCTCCTGCTCGCCCGATCGCGACCCGAGCACGGTCGTGCGCCAGTTGATCGCAATGTTGGCTGCCGGGTTCAGCGCCGGGTTGGTGATCGGCGTGATGCCCTTGCCCGGGTAGTAGGGGCTGGCCGGCGTCATCGTCAGGCCACCCTCGGGCGACGGCGCGATAGTCGTCGTGACTCGGTTGTAGGACTTGAAGTATTCGAGCGACGCGGTATGGTCGGCGCCGAGCGCGAGCGAACCGCGCAGGAATGCACCCCACTGCTCCTGCTCCGGGACGACGTTGGTGTAGACCTGCGTGTCGGCGAAGCAGCGGATCGTCGTGCCATTGGCCTCTGGCACCGCGATCGACGATGGCGGCAGGCAGCCGCTCGGAAGCGACGGGTTCGTGTTGCTGATTCTTCCGGTCTGGCTGTAGTTGGCCGGGAACGTTGTCGGGCTCGTACCGTTGAACCCCTTGTCGGGCTGGTACGAGGTCTTCATGAACTCGCGCTCGGTGCCGTTCATCGGCTTCTGGTTTCGGTAGTTGACCGCGATGTAGGCATTCCAGCCATCGCTGGCCAAGTTGCCGAAACCGGCCAGGCCGTTGGCGGTGTACACGTCGGCGCCGCCGTCCTGCGTCACCTGCGCCTGGCCGTCGATCGCGAAGCCCTTGTAGCTCTTGCGAGTGACGAAGTTGATCACACCCGCGATCGCATCGGTGCCGTAAGTTGCCGAGGCGCCGTCGGAGAGCGTCTCGACGCGCTCGAGCGCGGCGGTGGGCAGTGTATTCAGGTCGACCGCGGCCACCGCGAAAGGATTCTGCGCCACGCGCTGGCTGTTGAGCAGCACGAGGGTGCGGTTGGCGCCGAGCGAGCGCAGGTCGGCGTAGGCCGCGGCGCCGTTCGTGCCGCTCACCGACCCAGAGGTCACCGTGCCGCCCTGCTGCTGGGTGATGAACTTCACCACCTGCTCGGCGTTCGTCACCCCCACCTTCACCAGATCGTCCGCCCTCAGCGTCGTGACCGGCAGCGAGGACTCGGCGTCGATCCGGCGGATCAGCGAGCCGGTTACCTCGACTCGGTCGCCACCTGACTGGGCGAAGGCAGGCCCAGAGGTGGCAAGCAGCGCGCCGCCAAGCGCGGTCAGAACGCCGGTCGTGACTTTCGTTCTCTTGAACATGTGAACTGACTCCTGGGAAGGGATGATCGAACACCCGCCCGCTCCGCCAACGGCGTCAGACACACTGCGGACGGTCAAGGCAGGGTTCGGGAAGTGCGACGATTCTGTCGACAACCCGGCTCGGCGGCACCTCGGGGCAATCCATGATGGGTCTCCGGTTCGCGGGTCTTCCCCGCAGCGGCCAAGCCAGGCGGGGCGGCCGCTTCGGTGGAGAGCGAGGGAGCTGAATGCGCCTTTCGTGCCCTCCGCGATCCGAGGGCACGCGACGATAGGCCGTACATCACTGTTGTCTGAGCGCAACGGCATACCCACTCATGGCGGTGGGTTTCCTCGAGGGACCCGTCTGACCTTGCCCGCACCCGTCGCTGCACCGGGCGCACAGGTGCCCGAAACTTGCCTGCTTCGTTCGATGCGCAGCGCCCGTTCGCCCGTGCATGTCCGGCCACGCTGGCCATGTTGCAGCGCGGCCTTCTTCGCCCACGAAGTGCTCCCGCAAGGCCGGCGTGCCGAGTTGGACCTCAACGTCGATCGTCGCGGAAAGCGTTCGACAGCGTGCGGCCTGCGGCGCCGGCCGGCGGGGACCGGGCTGGCGCGGCCCTAGTCCGCCGCGCCGCGGCAGCTCCGAAGTCGCGCGCGCAGCCAGCAGGCGCTCGGACAGCGAGCCGCCGCCTGCCGGCGTGGCGGCACCAGGCTCCCAACCGGCCTGCGATGCGAGGTGACGACCATGCGCTCGCCGGCGCTGCCCGCCGGATCACGGCCGACAGACTGGACTTCGAATTCGCAGGGAGACTTCCAGTGGTGTCCGTTTCCGACGATGCCCGACAGCGGCGTCAGTGGGTCGGTCGAGTCCGTGCGCGGATCGCGGCGCACTCTCCTTCGGCGGTGCCCCTGGTTGACATCGAAAAGCAGGCGACCGCTGCCGCCGCGCGGTCCGAACTGCCCCACAGTGCGCGCGTGTCACTGTCCGGGTCCCGGCTCGACGATGCGCGACGCGGTGGCGACCTGGACCTGCTCGTCGAGCTGCCTTCCGGCTGTTCCGCGGACGCGGCGGTCCGTCTGCGCTCCCGCCTCGCGGCGCGCCTGTATCGCGACATCGACGAGCGCCGCATCGACATGGTGCTGTGCACCCTCGGTGAACCCGACTCCCGCGCCATCGTCGCCGTGGCGCGTCGCGACGCGGCGGAGCTGGCTCGAACACGACGAGGTCTGAACGCCTGGAGGTCGCGCGCTGGGAGGTGAAGCGCCACTCCGGGGCCCTGGGAAGCGCACTCGGCGACTGGAATGCGCTGCCCTCATGTTCCTGGGGCGAATTAGAGTCGGATCCCGCCAGGGTCAGGCTGCCCGACCAGATCCTGTACCGCTTCATGAAGCTGCAGGATGCGGTCGGCGAGTGGCTGGTTCCGGCGACGCTGGCGTGGCTGGCGGAGCCCTACGAAGTCCGGCAGATGCGCGATCGGCTCGACCGGCAGGAACGAATCGGGTACCTGGCCGCGATGACATGGCTGGTGTGGCGCGACGTCCGGAATCGACTGGCGGATGAGTATCCCGATCAGCCCGAACTGCGCTGGGCGGCACTGCGGGCCGCACTCGCGGCTGCGCAAGCACTGCATGGCAGCGCCCCCCACTGGCTCGGCAAGCTGCCGCCCCCGGGCCTGCCCCGCCGACACCGGCCTGAAGGGGTGTCATGCGCCTGTGTCGATGCGCTCGACCGCCAAGGGCGGCCGACGATGCCGAGGTCGGGGCGGCCAATGACCCAGAACCGGAAGCCAGAACTCCCCGAAACCGGATGTACCGACGACGCTGCGCAGCGGACGCTCGATCAGTTCGCGTCTTCGGTCATGGGCTGAACCGCGAGCCGCATGCCCATTGCGCGGAGCAGCGCCGTCATGCTTCTGAGCTCGAGGTTGCCCTTGGTCGACAGCGTGCGACAAAGCGTCGTGGCATTGAGTTGGGCGCGGGCGGCCAGTCTCGGCACCCCGCCGAACGCCTCGGCCACGTACCGCAGCGCAACCATCAACTCGTCCTGATCCCCATCGGCTAAGACTGCATTGAGGTACTCGGCCGCAGAGTGGTGGCCCTCTCGAAAGCTCTCGATCGTCGCGCATTCATGATCGCGATATGGCACCGCCTTGCGCTTCGTCTTGATCTTTGCGGCCTTCGCCTCGAGAGTGGCTGCTTTCATCCCACTCTCCGTTGGGATCGCCAGTCGGGCACTCAGATCCTTCAGGCCATCACCGCTGCCGCGCCGGGCGCCGCGCGGCTGACGGTCAGCTGTACGCGCTCGCCAGGCGCGGCACCGCCGCCATCAGTGCCCGGGTGTACGGGTCGGCGGGCTGCTCGAGCACCTGCGCGCAGTCGCCCTGCTCGATGATGCGGCCGGCCTGCATCACGGCGATGCGGTCGGCGATGTACTCGACGACGCCGATGTTGTGAGTGATGAAGACGTACGCCACGCCGAGCCCGCGCTGCAGCTCGCGCAGCAGGTTGAGGATCTGCGCCTGCACCGAGACATCGAGCGCCGAGGTCGGCTCGTCGCAGACCAGCAGCTCG
>WBZP01003597.1_pt1 | contig 16663 bp, 15 predicted proteins | sample 5204301 | NCBI WGS metagenome assembly WBZP01 (sample SAMN12412401, study PRJNA552823) | activated sludge metagenome | isolation source: activated sludge from nitrification reactor of wastewater treatment plant... | place: USA: Pennsylvania | collected 2017
GCCCGAGCCAAGGAGAGAGCGCTGCTGCCCAACAGACAAACAGAGATCGTGCGCTCGACCAGGACCGACGGAACGATCCGGAAAGTGACCGTGGCCTGCTTCCTCGACGACCACCGGTTGCGAGGAGCGGATGCGCGAGCGAACTGCGGGACCGGGAAATCCCGGCACGACGGGGGGATAGTCAAGGCGTTGGCAGCCAGCCAGAATGTCCTGGTCTCAGTCGAACCGACATGCAGCATCGGGCTCAAGGTCAGCGTCACGATCATCGCCAAGGCCAAAGGCAAGAACAGAACCACCTGGAAGCGCACCTGGATCGTGAAGAACGCCCCCCCGATCCACTGCGCGGTCACCGCAACGGGCTGACGCCCCAAACCAAGGGCGCAGCCCGGTGCTGCCCGCCGCGGGATACCGTGACCCCGGGGATCGCACCAGCACCGAGGGGACGTCATGAGCGCGCCGAGTGGGGAGCGGTCCGATGCCCCCGTCTGGGGCGCCCTGAGCGTCGTCTACATCCTGTGGGGATCGACCTACCTGGGCATGGCCGTGGTAGTCGAGACGGTGCCGGCTTTCCTGGGAATGGGATCCAGATTCGCGTGCTCAGCACTGATCATGGCCGTGCTGATCGTGGTCCTTCGCGGGCCGAGCGGCTTGCGGGCGACATGGTCGCAACTGCGCGCCGCCGCACTGATCGGCGTGCTTCTCCTGGTCCTGGGTAACGGCGTGGTGGCCATGTCGGAGCGGTACGTGCCGTCAGGGATCGCCGCTTTGATGGTGGCCATAACACCGGTTGTTGTCGCGGTTCTTCGATCCGCAACAGGCGATCGCCCGTCGCGCGCCACGACGGTCGGCGTCATGCTCGGATTCGTCGGAGTGGGCGCGCTTGTGTTCACATCGAGCCGTCGCACCGACAGCCCCGGGTTCGGTTACCAGGACGGGTCGGAACTGGAAGTGCTGCTGTGGACGCTGGCGATATTGGGCGCCGCGATCTCATGGGCTGTGGGCTCGTTCATCAGCGCCCGCTATTCGCGGCAGGGCCGACTGCCCAGCGACCCGCTGACCATGACTTTCTGGCAGTTCACCGCCGGAGCCACCGGTCTGATCGTGGCAGGGCTGCTCACCGGAGAACGCATGCCACCACCTGACGAATGGGGCGCCCGGGCCACCACGGCTTGGGGGTTCCTGGTTGTCGCCGGTGTGCTGGCGTTCCTGTCCTACACGTGGCTGCTCGCCAATGCGCGCCTGTCGCTGGTGGCCACGTACGCGTACGTCAACCCCGTCGTGGCGGTGGTGCTCGGCTGGTGGATCAAAGACGAAAGCCTGACCCTGGCCATTCTCGTGTGTGCTGGTGTGATCATCGGCGGTGTAGCTCTGGTGGTCCGCGGTGAACAGGTCCGCACGCCCGGCTCGATGCCGGCGTCAGCTGCCGAGAGGTAACCTGACGGGCACGGTGGCGACTGGGAGGCGGACATGAAGAAGCTCGTGTTCCTCGTGCTCGTGGTGGCGGCCGTGGCCCTGCTTAGCCGGACCTATCTGGTGACCGACAACCAACCTGGCGGCCGAGCGCAGCAGCCGGGCAAGGCGAACACCGAACCGGAACCGAGCGCAGGACGCCAGGACACCAGGACGTTCATCGCATCGGTGGCCGTGGAGCAGGTCCCAGAGGGCACCGTCTACCACGTGCGCCCTACCCGCGCCGGTCGCCTGGCGGACCGCAGCGCCCTGGACATCGCCTGGACACAGGCCACTGCCAAGGGAGTTCCGAGCAGGGCCAATCTGCGCCAGCAGTTCCTGTGCCATCCTCTGTCCGTCATCGCTCGGGCCAAGCCGACCTGGGACCTGGAATCGTGGCGACCGGCCGTCGGCGGTGTCTGGACCATGCTCGCAGCGTGCAACCCGGGCTGATCCGGCGCATGTCAGGTCCCGGCCCGGGGATGCCCGCCCACAGCCGAACCCTCATCGCAGCGGACGGTCACGTCCACCGCGCAGCCACTACTTGGTGGTTCCCAGCACGAGAGCCACTGGCGCTGCTGTGGCTGCAGCACGGCTTCGCGCGCGGCCGCGATCGTATGGCCGACCTCGCCGCCCACTACTCAGCGGCCGGATACCTGGTGATGACGACGAGTCTGCGGAGTGTGGATCCGTTCGGCCGCGCGGTTGCGCACCTGGTGGACAACACGCGATTCCTGGCGAGGATGGCCGATGTGCTGTCCGGACGGGACGGGGCCCTGCTGGAGTCGCTGAGGTCCACCGGGGTCGACGTGGACATGCCCCGGTCGCTGCTCATGGCAGGGCACAGCGCCGGTGGTGACGCCGTGGCGTTCGTCGCCGGTCGGCTCACGACCGAAGGTTCGGCCGATCTGCGCGGCGTGGTGCTGCTCGACCCCGTCACGTCGGTTCGGGGATCCAATCTGGCCACCGGACTGGGTGCGCTGCAGCGCGCGCATGTGCCGGTGCGGATCGTCGCCGCGGCACCGGGTCGGTGCAACCGCCGAGGCTCGGGGGTCGACACAGCCCTGCAGCACATGCCGGGCTTCGCGGGGATCCGATTGACCACAGGCTCACACGCCGACGCCGAGGGCGCCAACACCGATCGCCTGGCCGTTCGATTGTGCGGTGCAACGCTGCAGCGCAACGTCGCCGCCCTGCGTGCCCTGTCGACGGGATGGTTGAACGAGGCGGCCACCCGGAAACCGGTTCCCTCAGTCAACCCCGACGGCAGTCTGGTCGATGAACTGGTCGGCAGCGGCCGCGGCCACGTGCTGTGGGGTCACAACGGTTCGGTGTCCACCACCCGGTAGTGCAGGTGGACGACGCCGTATTCCAGCGCCCGCGACGAGATCAGATCCAGACGGTGCTTGGTCCGCGAACCCTCGAGGATGCGCCGCCCGGCATCACCGACGACCGTCGGATGGACCATCAGACTCAACTCGTCGACCAGTTCGTGGTCGAGCATGATGTGGGTCAGAACGGGTCCGCTGTCGACGAGGATCCGTCCCACCCCGAACGTGTCGGCGATCCACGGCAGGGCGTCGGCCAGCATCACATGGTCGTCCCCGGCCACGAAATGGCGGTACTGGCGATCCCGCAGATACGCGAGGTAGTCCGGCGGCGTTGTGTGTGACACCAGGACCACGACGTCGCGCAGTCCGGGGAACGCCCGTAACTCGTGCAGTCGGCCGTTCAGCCGGCCGTGGGAGTCGACCAGGAACCACCAGGGTTGTTCGCCTCGACCGCTGGGTGGACGGTCGATGTCGGGCCCCGGATCAGGGGCCGGCGGGGCCGAGTCGTGGTCCAGACCGGTCCTCATCGTGACCGACCCCACCAGCCGGGCTTGGGTGTCCAACTGCGTCACGACGCCGTAGTGCTGGCCCAGATGTGGCAGGAATCCCGTCGTGGCTCCATCCGCGGACACGGAGTTGTGCACGACAACCACCGGACGATTCGGGTCACCCACGACCGCAGCCTAGCCAGCACCGCTCGCGGGCCCCACAGGAAGCCGAGTGCCGGCAACCAGTGGCGCGCAGCATCCGCAACCGACACAGTGTTGAGTCATGTCAGTCTCCGCAGCCCCGAGTCCGATCCCGGGCGAGCACATCGACCCCGCCCCCAAGCAGACGGAGCGCACCCTGCGCAAACTCGAACGGCGCAGTGAGGCGGCCGGCTCCGGGTTCCGTGCGTTCACCCGGTTCACCGAGGCCAAGGCATCGCTACTGGCGGCGGGCACGACGTACTTCATCTTCCTGGCCCTGTTCGCCCTGATCGCACTGGTGTTCGGTGTCACAGCCCTGATCGGATCCGAACAGGTGTCCCGCATCGTCAACGAGGCGCTCGCCAATGCGTTCCCGAACTTGACCGGTGATCAGGGACTGGACCCGGAGAACCTGAAGTCGGTCGGTCAGACCACATCGATCATCGGACTCCTGGTGCTCCTGTATTCGGGCAGCGGCGCCATGGTGGCGGCCAGCAGAAGCATCCACCAGATTTATGGCGCCCCGATCGACGGTCGCAACTTCGCCCTGGCGCGACTTCGACTGCTTGGTTGGATGTTGATCATCGCTCCCTTGATCCTGTTCTCGTTCGCGGCCTCGCTTCTGGTGGCGACGCTGGCCCAACCGATCCTGGACTTCCTGGGGTCCACCAGCAGTGCCGGACAGTTGTTACTTCGATTGGGCACCAGCATCGTGTCGTTGGCGATCGGATTCCTGGTCGTCTACCTGCTCCTGGGCCACCTCGGGGGAATCCGGCCGCCGCGCCGCCCTCGGGTCATCGGAGCGGGAGTCGCAGCAGTGGGCATCGAGATCCTCAAGGCCGTGATGTCCTCGATCGTGGCGTGGTCGATCTCCAAGCCGCAGTACGGCGCCTTCGCAGCCCCGATCACTGTGCTTTTGATCTTGTACCTACTGACGATCGTCACGTATGGCGCCGCGTCGCTGACCGCCGGCCTGTCGGAGAAGACCGACGCCCCCGTCATGGTCCCCAGTGCCGATCAGGGCACCCACCCCGACTGAGCGCAACAGGACACCGGATACGGTCGTGTTATGGCTTCGGATCCTGGTGAGCGTTTCGACGCCGCATGCGTGATCATCGGGGCCGGAGCCGCGGGACTCGCCACAGCCAAGGCACTGACCGACCGCGAGATCGACTTCGACTGGTTCGAAGCCGGTGACACCGTCGGTGGGATGTGGCAGATCGACAGCCGGGGTTCCGCCGCCTACCGAACCCTTCAGACCAACTCGTCACGGTCGATGACCCAGTTCCGGTCGTTCCCCATGCCGGCCGGCTGGCCCGACTTCCCTTCCTACCAGCAGATGGCTGACTACCTGGAGTCGTTCGCCGACGAGTTCGCGCTTCGCGACAGGGTTGCCTTGCGCGTGGAAGTGACCCACGTCGAGCCGGTCCCCGGACCCGGCTTACCTGGCTTCAACGGATGGGCTGTGACCACCGGGGACGGCCAGACCCGATGCTACGAGCACGTGATCGTGGCCAGTGGGCATCACCGCAGGCCCCACGTGCCCGAACTGCCGGGCACGTTCTCGGGCCAGGTGCTGCACTCAGTGGACTACAAGGACCCCGACATCTTTCTGACCCGGCGGGTGCTGATCGTCGGGGCAGGCAACTCCGGGACCGACCTCGCGGTGGATGCCTCCAGGCGCGCTGAGCACACCATGCTTGCCACCCGACACGAGTTGCAGGTGCTACCGCGGTATCTGTTGGGGCGCCCCTTCGATCAACTACGTCCGGGTATGGCCAACCTGCTGCCTGCCGGGATGGAGCGGTCTCTGTTCGACCGATTCGTCCGTGTGGCGCCGCCACTTGGTGACGGCCACCGACCCGAATCAGCCGAACCATCTCCGGCCCCGCCGGTGGCACCGGATCTGCCCGAACTCGTCGCGAGCGGCGACATCGAGCTGACCCCCGCCCCCAGGCTTCTGGCCGGCGCCGAGGTGGAGTTCACCGACGGGTCACGACGCATGGTGGACCTGATCATCAACGCAACGGGGTATGACGTCGACCTGCCTTTCCTGGGATCCGCCATCTTCGACCCGAAAGGCAACCGGATGCCGCTCTACCGCAAGGTGGTCGCGCCGCAACGACCCGGGCTGTGGTTCATCGGCTTCGTCGACACGATCGGCGCCAGCATCCCCTTGTACGAACTACAGGCAGAGTGGGTCGGCGACGTACTGACCGCGAAGTCGTTCCTGCCGGGCCGTACCGCCATGCGCAAGTGGATCGACGACGAGCAACAGTCGTTGGGCGATCGGGACACCCACCCTCTACTGGTGGACTACTGGCGCTACCGACGGGTCATCAAGCAAGAGCGTTCCCGGCATCGCGCCAAGCCGAAACTGCGCGATCGACTGCCGGTCCGCTGATCGGTGGAACCCCTCGCGTCATGAGGTGTTGACTGTGAGGATGACCCCATGAAGGTCTCCCAGCCCGACTACACCGCCGCCCGCGAACAGCTTCATCTGGTGGCTGAGTGGCTGCTGGCGGGTCCGCAATATGCGACCAGCAACACAATCCGGCTCGAGGCGGGCGGGGGCGCCATCGCCACGGTCGCCGATCCCGCGGTCAGCATCACCGCGGCGGGCCTGACCTTCAACGGGATGACCGCGCCGCTGCGAGGCACCCTGACCCAGCTCGGCGCCGCCGTGGGACTGCCCTGCGAGCGCCCGGACGTCGTGTACCACGACCCGGTACCCGGCGACATCGACGCACCCCTGAATGCGGAACCTGAGGCATATCAAACGGTCTTGGCCGTGTACGACATCGCGGCTGAGGCGATGGACTCGTTCTGCGAGGAGGCCCCGGTGCTGTGGCCGGAGCACTTCGACCTGGCCTTGCGTCAATCGGACGTGAACTTCGGGGTGTCACCGGGTGATGCGTCGTCTGCCCAGCCGTACGCGTACGTGGGACCGGACGTGTTCGACAGCAACCCCTTCTGGAACGCGACGTTCGGCGCGTCGCTTGCCATCGATCCGGACGACCCCGAAGCCGTTGCCAAGGTGCTGGCGTTCTTCGACACCGGCCGTGGCATGACCCAAGGGGCCTGACCGTGCCCGAGTTCGTACTGACGACCCGGACCACCACCTACGCGATGGCCGTCGATGACGCCGGCCTGTTACGCACTGTCCATTGGGGCGGGCGCATCGATGACGTCTCCGACTTGATCCCACTGCCGATGTGGGACCTGTCGACCAATGACATGTACGCCGACATCGCGGCGGAGGAGTACCCGGTGCACGGCCGGTTCCGCTACAAGGAGCAGTGTCTGGCCGTCACCTTCGCCGACGGCACGCGGGAGATGCGGCCCGTCGTGACAGGCAGCACCGAACTCGACGACGACGACGGCCGACACCTGGTGCTGCACCTAGAGGACAGCGAGTTCGGCGTCACCATCGACCTTCACTACGTGGCGCTGCACGACTTGGACCTGATCGAGCGATGGGCGGTGATCGGCAATACCGGCCCGGAACCGTTCACCATCGAAGCCGCGGCGTCCGCCCAGTTCCACGTACCGTTCCAGGATCTGACATTCCGCAACATGCACGGCATGTGGGCGGCCGAACTGCAGGAGTTCAGCCAGCAGGTCAGCTACGGCAAGATCGTGGTCGAGAGTCGCAAGGGTGTGTCGAACCACAACCACAACCCATCGTTCATCCTGGACGACGGCGCGGACGAGACCAGCGGCCAGGTGTGGTTCGGGGCTCTGAAGTACCCGGGCAACTTCAAGGCGGTCGTCGAGCAGTCGCAGTATGGCGGCACAGCCGTTCAGATCGGCATCAACGACTACGACTTCGCCCTGCGGCTGGTCCCAGGGCAATCGCTGCGGACCCCAGCCGTGGTGGCCGGCTACAGCGACAGCGGCTTGGGGACCATGAGCCACCGCATGCACGCCTATGGCCGCGACCTCATGCGCCCGGCGTTGCGCGACGTGCTCTACAACTCGTGGGAGGCCACCAGTTTCGACGTCACCACGGCCAACCAGACCCGACTGGCCCAGTTGGCGCAGCGCATCGGAGCCGAACTGTTCGTGGTGGACGACGGCTGGTTCGGCCGACGCGGCGCGGAAGCCGACGGACTCGGCGACTGGTGGGTCAACCGCGACAAGTTCCCCGACGGGCTCACCCCGTTGATCGACGAGGTGCAGCAGCTCGGCATGAGGTTCGGTATCTGGGTCGAACCCGAGATGGTCAACCCCCGAGCCGATCTCTACCGGGATCATCCCGACTGGATCCATCGCGATCCGGTGCGCGAACCCGACACAGCCAGGGACCAGTACGTGCTCAATCTGGCCCTGCCCGCCGTGCAGGAGTTCGTGGTCGAGATGCTCGACGACCTGCTCAGCACCAACGACATCAGCTACGTGAAATGGGACGCCAATCGGCCCATGTCCCAGGTGGGGGTCGACCGGTCGGTATGGCTGGCACACGCACGGGCGCTGATCGATGTGGTGGCGCGAATCAAGGACAGGCATCCCGATGTGATGATCGAGGCCTGCGCGAGTGGCGGCGGCCGCATCGATCTTGGCACGTTGTCGGTGTTCGACGACTTCTGGACCAGCGACAACACAGACGCATTGGATCGACTCACCATCCAGCGCAGCTACTCGCTGCTGTATCCGATCAAAGCCATGCGCGCATGGGTCACCGACTCTCCCAACTTCCTGACCCAGCGCAGCATCCCGCTCAAGTTCCGCTTTCACAGCGCGATGATGGGCACACTGGGCATCGGGGCCGACCTGTCCCACTTCAGTGATGAGGACCTGGAGACCTCGACGCAACTGGTCGCCCAGTACAAGGACGTGCGCGAGACCATCCAGAACGGGGACTTCCACCGCCTGTCCAACCCCTCACCCAACGATTACCGCCTGTTCCAGTACTCGCGCCCCGAGCAGTCCGTGCTGTTCGCGTTCTTGCCGTCGAGCCGGATCGGTCGCCGTGGCACCCGGGCCAGGTTGCGAGGCCTGGACCCCGACGCCCGGTACCGGTTCTATGCCAACTGGGCCTGGCAGCAGAAATCGGGAGCATGGCTCATGCACCACGGCATCGACTTGTGGCTCATGGGCGACTACGCCAGCGAGATCATCACTGTCGACCGGATCGGCCAACCGTAGTTGCGGCTGTGGCGGGCGATAACTACGACCGGCGGTGCCGACACGTCCACCCTCCTAGGATGACCGGGTGCAGATAGCGCTGTGGCTGGTCATCGGCATCCTGTGCGTCGTGGCGTTCTCGGCGCTGGCCGAGCGTCTGCGCACCTCTGCCCCACTGATCCTGATCATCGTCGGGATCGTAGCCTCCTACGTGCCTGGCGTGCCCGAGGTCCAGTTGGAACCGGCGTTGGTACTGGTGGGAATCCTTCCCCCTTTGCTGTACAGCGCGGCCTACAACACGTCGTTCATCGACTTCCGGAACAAGAAGGGCACCATCGCCTCGCTGTCGATCGGACTGGTCATCTTCACCGCGCTCGCGGTCGGTCTGGTGGCCTGGTGGCTGGTGCCCGGACTCCCCCTGGCCGCCGGAGTTGCGCTGGGAGCGGTTGTGGCGCCACCCGATGCCGTGGCCGCCACCGCCATCGCCCGCCGTGTCGGCATGCCCACTCCCGTTGTGCAGATCCTGGAGGGCGAGTCGCTGGTCAACGACGCAACTGCGCTGACGGCGCTGCGTGCAGCCATCATCGCCGTTGCGGGTTCGCTGACCGTCCTCGAGGTCGGCATGGGGTTTCTGCTCGCTGCCGGCGGCGGGGTTCTCGTGGGGGTCCTGGTGGCCCTGGTCTACATCCCCGTCCGACGCCGCATCTCGACACCCGCGTTCGACACCGCACTGTCCTTCACGGTGCCGTACATCGCATTCATCCCCGCAGAGTCCGTGCATGCCTCAGGGGTCGTATCCGTCGTCGTGGCGGGTCTGATGATCGGCCACAAGGCGCCTGCCATCAACTCGGGTACGGCACGCCTGACCACCGAAGCCAACTGGCGCACAGTGTCGTTCTTGTTGGAGAACGCGGTGTTCCTTCTGATCGGACTGCAACTCCCGCCGCTGCTCGAAGCCCTGACGACGTCGACCCTGACGAACGCGACGATCGCAGTTGCTGCTCTGGGCGTCTACGTGACAACGGTCGTGACCCGGTTCGCGTGGGTGTTCGGAACCGGGGCGATTCCCGGCCTGTTCCACAAAGTGGCCCCGGACGCCCGCGAGAACGCCGCGATCGCATGGGCCGGGATGCGCGGTGTGGTGACATTGGCCGCGGCCCTGACGCTGCCCGCCGACGTCATACCAGCGAGGGACGTTCTGGTGTTCATCTCGTTCTTCGTTGTGGTGGCCTCGCTGCTCATCCAGGGGTCGTCCCTGCCATGGCTGGTACGCCGCCTCGGCCTACCTCCCCCCGACTTGGCCGAGCAGGCCCTCGAAGAGGCCGCCCTGCTGGATTCGGCGGCCAAGGCAGGATTCGCTCGCCTGGATCAGGTGAGCTCGCCCGACGATCCCGTCGATGTGCTGGCCCGGCTGCGCGTGCGCTCCGATGACCGCCGGAACGCCGCCTGGGAACGCGTGGCGCAACCGGGCGGGGCAGAGACCCCCATTGAGACCTACACCCGGCTTCGGCTGCAGATGCTGCAAGCCGAGCGGGGTGCGGTGCTCGAGGCCCGCAGCAACGAGGGCTACTCCGACGAGGTCATCCGTCGTGTGATCCGCCTCATGGATGTGGAGGAGGGGATGCTGGACACGGGTCGCGCCGAGTCGAACGGGCATCGCGGTGATCTGATCGCCCCCGAGGGGATCGCAGGCGTGTGCGCCCATCTGAGCGCAGCGCGGGATCTGCCCCGGCCCGATGACATCCTGCAGTGCGAGGGTTGCGTCGCCGACGGCAGCACATGGGTGCACCTGCGTATGTGCCTGACCTGCGGCTACATCGGCTGCTGCGATTCGTCCGAACGCCGCCACGCAGACGCCCATTTCCACGACACCGGTCACCCCGTCATGCGCAGCGTCGAACCAGGCGAGGCCTGGCGCTGGTGCTACGTCGACAGCCTGTTGGGCGGTTCCTGAGTCGTGAGCACATAGGCACCAGGCCGGGCCCGCCCCCGTGTCGGATGTCACTCCTGGTGTTGTTTCCGTGACTCCAGCCGGGGGCATGCACGGGGTTGTACCTGCAACGAGGAGTGACCCGTGCCCACGCATCTGACTGTCCTGACCGGCGCAGTCACGGCTGCCCTGGTCGTCTCAGGCGGGGCAGCAATGGCCGCCGTCAGCGCAGGAACCTCCGACGCCGTTGATACCGCGGTCCGTCCGGTCACCAAGTCCGAGGCCCGCATCCTGACAGCATCGGCGCTGAACGACACCCATGAGACCCTGGTCGGCCCCGCGACGGAGGCCGATGCCCGGACCGCCGCCCGCAAAGCTGGCCCCAGCCTCCGGGTGCAGTTGGCTGCCGCCACATCCGACGCCTTGGCCGCCATCTACACCCCCGCGTACGCCAAGTCCTACGCCAAGAAGTACATGAAGCAGCAGTACGGCTGGGGCGAGGGCGAGTACCGCGCCCTGGTGTCGTTGTGGCAGCGCGAGTCCGGCTGGGATTACACCGCCACCAATGCGAGTTCGGGAGCGTACGGAATCCCGCAGTCCCTTCCGGCGGCCAAGATGTCCTCCGAGGGCGACGACTGGCGCACCAATCCCGAACCGCAGATCCGCTGGGGTCTCAAGTACATCAAATCCACCTACGGATCTCCGTCGGCAACAGTGTCCTTCTGGGACTCCAACGGCTGGTACTGATCCCGAGGTCAGGCGCCCGCGCTGGGCGAGCCCGAAGTGCCGGTGATGGTGAACGACGCGAGCATCGAGTCGAACGTCGGCTGGAGCCCGTCCCAGTTCTTCTGCGAGGCCTGCACCAGAACCTGGTACTCGGTCGAGCCGTCGAACACGAAGTACATGGTGGACTTGATCGGCTGACCCTCGACGTCGAACGCCACATCTGCTTCGAAAGCGGGCTTGCCGGCCAAGGTGGTCTCGACCAGCGGAGAGATCGTTATGCCCGGCGTGCTGGACTTGAGTTCGGGGATCACCGAGTTCTCCAACTCCGCCTTGGCGGCGGGCAGGTCATCTTCGGTGACCTCGGCATTGAGCGGATAGATGTTCACCACGAATGCATCACGGTACTGACCGCCTATCTGGGAGCCCTCTGTATCGAAGACTGCCTCGGTCTTCGACGAGTCCCCGCCGCCCTCGCCCGCGAATGACGTGTCGTCCTGCGGCTCGAAGGGGGGTGCGTACTTGAACGAGAATCCGTACTCGTCGTTGACCAAGGTTTCGGTCAGCTCGACGCCGGCGCTCTGACTCGATTCAGCCGACGGGCTCGGGGATGTGTCGCCCACCGACACCGACGCGGAGCAGCCGGAGACCATGCCAGCAGCAAGAAGGACGGAGGCGGCAACTATGGGAAATGTACGCATAGGCCATCGTGACCCCCAAACAGTCGGAAGTCCACGACCTGAACTCGCCGCGTCCCGACCATGACCATCAGGAGGAACCCGGCTTATAGGGCGCCACGGGTGGCGCCTGGTGGCAGTTCGGCTGCGTCGCCCGACCGGCGAAACGCTGCTCGAGCCAGGTGACCACCATGGGCGCAGCCACCTGCTTGCCTGGGTTCCGACCGGGACCTGCAGGGGCAAGCGGCCCGAGCAGTCACCAACGTGATCTTGAGGACGCGCACACGCCAGTTGTACCGCAGGGTTGCTCGTATTCTGTTGGTGATGACAACTCCCGCCCGGCCCACCGCCCAGACGCGCCCGCACCTGCACCGCGACTTGCGACAGTTGCGTCAGATGGCGCTCGGATTCGGTATCGGCTCGATGCTTTTCGGCTCCGGCGCCGCCCTGGCCATGGCCGGAGGATCGAGCAGAATCGCCAACTACCTGTTTGCGATCGGTGCGGTGTTCTTCACCTCGGCGGCGTTCGTGCAGCTGCTCACCGCAGTGATGCACTTTCCTCGCGGCCGGCGCACTTGGCGACGCGCAGTGGTCGATCCCGATCTTGTCAGTGCCGCGATCCAGTTGGTGGGCACGCTGTACTTCAACATCATGACCGTGCGGGCTGTCGTACTGCCGCCCACCGCGGACGCCTACGCGCAGGTGTGGCAGCCGGATGTCCTGGGATCGGCGTGCTTCCTGATATCGAGTTGGATCGCGTGGCACCCCATCGTGCGTGCCCGCCGGCACGATCTGATCGCCGAGCGGTCTCACGTGATCCTGTGGGCCAACATGGCGGGGTCCGTGTTCTTCGCCATCTCGGCGTGGGGAGCCAAACTGGTGGCTCCCGACACCCTGCAGAACCCCCTGTGGTCCAACATGGGCACGCTGCTCGGCGCCATCGGGTTCCTGATCGCGTCAGTGCTGACGTGGCCCAGATCAGAGGCGTCATATGCCTGATCGTGCGACTGGCGCTGTCTCTTCGGCCACCCCGCCCAGCCCCACCTCTTCGGGGCCCCGCGCCGCCCGGCCCCGCGATGGCCTGGGCCGATTCCTCGCCGACGGCGAAGCCGGCGTCGCGCCGGTGCCTCAGGACCTGCTCCTGGACTCCGAGCAGACACTTCGGCGCGCGCAGGAACTGATCGACGCCGACTGCCCCTTCCAAGCCCACGAAGTTCTCGAGGCGCGTTGGAAGACGGGCCCCGAGGCCGAGCGCGAGTACTGGCAGGGGCTCGCGCAGGCCGCAGTAGCCCTCACCCACCTGCGCCGCGGCAATCCCCCGGGGGCACGGGCACTGGCCGATCGGGCCGCGGGCCACCTGGCCGGCCTCCCGGCGATGCCGCAGGGTGCGGACACGGCCGCAGTGTGCCGCCAACTGGCCGACATCGGGGGCGGCTGTGACCGCGGCCTGCGAATCGCGGTGACACCGTGAAGGCCGTTCCCTTTCTGGTCGCCGAGAACGTCCACGTGCAGCGTGGCACCCGCGTGATCCTGGACGAGGTGTCACTCGGTGTGCACCCCGGGGACCGCATCGGGATCGTCGGACGCAATGGCGGAGGCAAGACGACGCTGCTCCGCACCTTGGCGGGCCTGGCCGAACCCGACGCCGGGCGCGTCACCAGGACCGGCGACACCACCACGGCCCTGGTCAGCCAGATCGACGCACTGCCCGGACGGACTCTGCGCGGCGTGCTGGTGGGTGACGCCGCCGAGCACGAGTGGGCCTCGTCGGCGCGGATCCGCGACGTCATGACAGGACTGCTGGGTGACGTGCGGGCGTCGTTCTACCGCCAGGGTCTCGACACGGAGCTGGCCGGCATGTCAGGTGGCGAGTTGCGTCGGGTCGCACTCGCGGCTGCCTTGATCCAGCAGCCCGACGTGCTGCTGTTGGACGAGCCCACCAACCACCTCGATATCGAGGCGGTCAACTGGCTGGCACAGCATCTTCGTTCGTGGCCCCGTGGGCGTCGCGCGCTGGTTCTGGTCACGCATGACCGCTGGCTGCTCGACGAGGTGACCGACCAGACGTGGGAGGTAGTGGGCGGCGACGTCGAGCCTTACGAAGGTGGTTACGCAGCCTACGTGCTGGCCAAGGCGGAACGGGATCGTCGCGCCGCCACCGCTGCCGCCAAGCGCAAGAACCTGCTGAACAAGGAGCTGGCCTGGCTTCGCCGCGGCCCCCCGGCCCGCACTTCCAAACCCAAGTTCCGGATAGAGGCCGCCGAAAGCCTGATCGCCGATGAGCCCCCGCCCCGCGACTCTCTGGCGCTGCACCGGGTGGCGACGGCGCGGTTGGGCAGGACTGTGATCGACCTCGAGGACGTCTCGCTGCGGCCCACTCCTGAGTTGCCCGAGGTCCTGCACAAACAGACCTTCCTGCTGGGCCCCGGCGACCGGATCGGACTGCTTGGTCCCAACGGCGCGGGCAAGACAACTTTTCTGAGGCTGTTGCAGGGCGGGACCGACACCCCTCCCGTCGAGGGTTTCGTCCGCCGCGGCAAGACCGTCGTCCCGGCAGTCCTGGGCCAGCGATTGGCCGACCTGGACCCGGACGACAGGGTGTTGCCTTGGCTCAAGCGTGCCGGTGAACATGTGGTGGTCACGTCCGGCGACGAACTCACCGCTTCGCAGTTGCTCGAGATGTTCGGGTTCACCGGTGATGCCCCCCACAAGCGGCTGGGCGACCTGTCCGGCGGCGAACGACGCCGCCTCGAGCTGCTGCGGATCCTCCTTGCGGGTCCGAACCTGCTGATGCTGGACGAACCCACCAACGACCTGGACATCGAGACGCTGACGGTTCTCGAAGACGTCCTGGACACCTGGCCGGGTTCACTGGTGGTCGTGTCCCACGACCGGTACTTCCTGGAGCGTGTCTGTGACGACATCTGGGCCATGGTGGGCGACGGCAAGTTGCGGCACCTGACCGGCGGGGTCGCCGACTACCTCGACCTGCGGGCCCGACCCGCGGTGCGCTCCGGGGACGGGGCGGAATCGGCGGCACCCACGTCGCCCCAGCCGGCCGGGCTGAGTTCTGCGGACGAACGTGCCCTGCGCAAGACGGTGACGCGCGTGGAACGCACTCTGGCCAAGCTGGCCGAACAGAAGGACCAGTTGCATCTGGCGCTGGCCGAGGCTGCCACCGACCCTGACCGGTTGATCCCCTTGGGCGTCGAACTCAGAGCCCTCGAGGAGCAGGAACAACAACTGGAACTGGAGTGGCTCTCCGCTGCCGAGTCCCTGGAGACCTGACCCGACAGTCGCGGCCTCGACTCGCGAGCCGCACGTGGCCCGTCTAGCGTGTCAGGCAGTCACCCCCCACGGAGACATCGATGACCAACTCCCCCTTCCATCGCAACGTGCTGATCGTCGGCGGTGGTTTCGGCGGCTACTACGCCGCCCACGCACTGACCCATCACAAGGTGCCGGTGACTCTGATCGACACCGACGGTTACCAGACCTTCCAACCCATGCTGTACCAGGCGGCGACTGGACTTATCGACGCCAGCAGCCTGGAGTTCCACTTCAGCCGGATGTCCGAAGTGGAATCCGTCGCCGACACTGTCACGGATATCGATCTGGAGACCCGGACGGTGACCTTGTCCGGTGGAACGCAGTTCACTGCTGACTACCTGGTGTTGGCGACGGGGGCGACGGTGAACTTCTACGGCGTCGAGGGCGCCGCCGAACACGCTCTGCCCCTCTACACGTTGCCCGACGCACACGCGATCAAGCGCCGTCTGCAGCAGATGGTGCACACCGACGCCGGTTTTCGCATCGTGGTCATCGGGGCAGGTGCCACCGGGGTCGAGGTGACAGGCGCCCTGAGCGACGTGATCGACGATGTGCTCCCGCGAACCTACCCGTCATTCACCGGTGGAGCCGATCTTCACCTGGTCGACCACGGATCGGCGCCACTGGCATCCATGACGACGGACAGCCAGGAGTTCGCGACCAAGACGTTGACGGAGGTCGGCGTCACCTTGCACATGGGTCGAGCAGTAACAGCCGTGTCGGAAACCGGCGTCACTCTCGATGACGGATCCAGCATCGACGCGGACATGGTGGTGTGGGCAGGTGGCCTCACGATAAGCGGTCCCGCGCTGAGCCCGCCCCCGGCGACGGGGCACGGTGGTCGGATCGTCATCGACTCGGACCTGCGCATCCCGGGCCATCCGCAGGTCTACTGCATCGGTGACGCCGCCGCCGATGCCGTCGAACCACTTCCGCAGCTGGGTTCGGTCGCCAAGCAGCAGGGCAGGCATGTGGGTGACAGCATCCATCGCCAGATCGCCGACCGTGACCCCAAGCCGTTCCACTATCGGGACATGGGCGATATGGCGATGATCCGGCACGATGCGGCGGTGGTCGAGATGGGTCCGCACCACCATCCGGTCAGCGGCCGGGCTGCGTTCGCCATGTGGCTGGGCCTACATGCGTACCTTCTGCCCGGCGAGCGCAACCGGGTCGACGCGCTTCACGACTGGGTCCACGAGTTGGCAACTGGCAAGTCGAAGTTCCTGGCCGATTGACCCGGCTTCCCGACCGGGCTACCAGGAGCCGCCGCCGCCGCCCCCCGACCCACCGCCTGACGAGAATCCGCCACCGCCACCGCCACCACCCGACGATGAAGACTGGGTCGCTGCATAAGCGGCGATGGCGCCGGCCGAGACACTCGCAACAGCGGTCGAGACCACCTGG
>WBZP01003598.1_pt1 | contig 16663 bp, 15 predicted proteins | sample 5204301 | NCBI WGS metagenome assembly WBZP01 (sample SAMN12412401, study PRJNA552823) | activated sludge metagenome | isolation source: activated sludge from nitrification reactor of wastewater treatment plant... | place: USA: Pennsylvania | collected 2017
AAGTTTCAGTAGGTAAAGACACCACCACAGGACATTGGGAAATTGCAGGGGTAACCCTGGAAAAACCTTTCCCAACTTTTACTGAAACAGGTTTCCCTAATGAATTTATCCAAAAATTCGAAGAAAAAATTGGCATAAAAACCCTTGGAAATATTTCAGCTTCCGGCACAGAAATCATTGATAATCTTGGTGAAGAACATATAAAAACCGGCTTTCCAATTGTATATACTTCGGCTGACAGTGTGTTCCAGATTGCCATGCATGAGGGTATAATTCCCATCGAAAAGCAATATGAAATATGTAAAATAGCCCGGGAGATGCTGGTAGATGATCTGGAAGTAGGGCGGGTAATTGCCAGACCATTTGAAGGCACTCCGGGAAATTTCAAAAGAACTTCCAGAAGAAAAGATTATGCTACTTTGCCTCCTCATACCATTCTGGATGCTTTGACCGCAAACGACATTTCGGTACATGCGGTGGGTAAAATCTGGGATATTTTCGCAGAAAAAGGAATTTCTTCACATTTTAAAACGGCCAAAAATACTGAAGGGATGCATCAAACACTTGAAGCACTCCAAAAAATAAATAAAGGTTTAATTTTTACAAATCTGGTTGATTTTGACATGCATTTTGGGCATCGCAGAGACGTCGAAGGATATGCCAAAGCCATTGAAGCATTTGATGAATTTCTTCCCAAACTTTTGGCAGCTTTAAAACCCAATGATTTATTGATCATAACGGCAGACCATGGAAATGACCCGACACATCACGGAACTGACCATACACGAGAGTATATTCCGATACTCAATGTGGGTGAAAAAATAAAAAATGGTGAAAATATTGGTACAAGGAGTACGTTTGCAGATATAGCTGCCACCATAGCCGATGCTTTTGGCATAGATTTTTCTACCAATGGAGTAAGCTATTTACCTCAAATATTAAATTAAACTTATGGCTGATTTATTAGCGTCTTCAGAACTAGTGCTTAATCCCGACAGCAGTGTTTATCACTGTAATCTTCACGCCGAAAACCTTGCTGATGTGGTTTTTCTGGTGGGTGACCCAGACAGAGTGCCTGTGGTAAGTTCATATTTTGACAGCATTGAATTTAAAACCCAAAAACGTGAAATCGTGACCCATACCGGCACGGTTAAAGGCCGGAGAGTTTCTGTGGTTTCAACCGGAATGGGAACAGATAACATCGATATTGTTCTGAGCGAACTTGATGCAGTAACCAATATTGACCTGAAAAAAAAAACCTTTAAACCTGAGCATAAGCAACTTACATTTATCAGAATGGGCACATCAGGAGCTTTGCAGAAAGAAATTCCGGTAGATAGTTTTATGGCCGGAGAGTATGGTTTAGGTCTGGATGGCTTGATTTATTATTATGAAAATGGCAAAGAACTCAATGATGAAGGATTTGTCGATGAATTTATTAAGCACACCGGGTGGTTACCCGAATTACCCAAACCCTATTTGGTAAAAGCCGATGAAAATATGGTATCGATAGCCAAAGGAATGGGAATTTTCGCAGGAGTAACTACCACTGCCACAGGTTTCTTTGGACCGCAAGGCCGTGTTTTGAGGCTTGGAATAAGTCAGAAACATCTCAATGAAAGGCTTTCTGATTTCAGATATAATGATTTAAAAATCACTAATTTTGAAATGGAAACTTCGGCTATTTACGGCTTATCACGATTGATGAATCACCGGGCATTGACCGTAAATGTAATCGTAGCCAATCGTTTTTCGGGAGAATTTAGCAAAGATTCTCATGCCAGTATAAATAAGCTAATAGAGAAAATGTTATTCGAATTTTTACCTAAAATTTGAAATTAAAAATATGACAGTTGCAAAACAAGCTATTGAAACCGATCATCTTAATCACGGAATACCGTTTGATGCTTCAGTTTTTGACCATATAAATATCAACAAAAGTGCTGTTGAAAGAAGAGCCGCAACATTACCTGCACGCCGTACAGTCAAAAAAAACTGGCAGGCAGCATGGTTACTCAAAGCTGTATCTTGCATTGACCTCACTACGTTGGCTGGCGACGATACCAAAGGAAATGTAACGCGTCTTTGTGCCAAAGCAAAAAATCCTATCAGAAAGGACATTCTGGAAGCATTGGGAATGGAAAATGCCGGGCTTACTGTCGGTGGAGTTTGTGTTTATCACAATTTAATTCCATTTGCAAAAGAAGCTCTGCAAGGATCAAATTTGCCAATCGTTGCGGTTTCGACTGGTTTTCCAGCCGGAAATAATTCATTTGAAGATAAAATAAGTGAAATTAAACATTCTGTGGCTGCCGGTGCAAAAGAAATTGACATCGTAATCAGCCGTGATTTGGTTTTGGAAAATAAATGGGAAGAATTATATCACGAAATTTCGGAATTTAAAAAAGCTTGTGGTGATGCTCACATGAAATCCATTTTAGCGACAGGTGAAATTCCAACTTATACCAAAGTTTATAAAGCTAGCATGGTAGCTATGATGGCCGGAAGTGATTTTATCAAAACCAGTACAGGGAAAGAAAGTGTAAATGCGACCCTGGCTGTGAGCCTGGTAATGTGCAGAGCCATCAGAGATTATTTCGAAATGACCGGCACAAAGGTTGGTTTTAAGCCTGCCGGTGGGATTCAGAAAGCCAAACAAGCCACTGATTGGTTGATTTTGATAAAAGAAGAATTAGGAGATGAATGGCTCAATGGAAATATGTTCAGAATCGGTGCCAGTAGTCTTTTGGGTGACATTGAACGTCAGCTGGAACACCATGTAACTGGTGCTTATTCAGCTAGTTTCCGCCATCCAATGCAATAATTTAGTATAAAAAATTCCGATAAAAATTTTTCTTTTGATAAAGAGAATTTTGGGAATAGAAAAAATAGGATTTATATGAAAATAAGTGAAATTTTCGAAAATATGACTTACGGACCTGCACCAGAAAACGCTTCGGAAGCTTACAAGTTTTTGGATAAATTTGAAAAGAAGTTTCCGCTATTTATCAACGGCGAATGGCAAAAGTCCGATTCAGAGGTATTTATAAAAACGTTCAATCCATCTGACAATTCAGAGTTGTCAGAAATATCCTCGGGCAGCCCAAAAGATGTGGATGATGCAGTAAAAGCTGCCAAAAATGCACTGGAAGCATGGGTTAATTTAGGGGGCATTGGCCGAGCAAAATATCTTTATGCCATCGCCCGTCAGATCCAGAAGCATTCCAGGCTTTTTGCGGTTTTGGAATCCCTTGATAACGGAAAACCTGTAAGGGAAACCCGTGACATTGATATTCCTTTGGTCGCAAGACATTTTTACCACCATGCAGGCTGGGCTTCATTAATGGAAACCGAATTACCTGATTATCAGGAAGTGGGAGTAATCGGACAAATTATCCCCTGGAATTTCCCAATGCTGATGTTATCCTGGAAAATTGCACCTGCACTGGCCATGGGAAATACTGTCGTCTTAAAACCCGCTGAATTTACCTCTCTGACAGCCTTACTTTTTGCCGATATCTGTAAAAATGTTGGATTGCCAAATGGTGTTATCAATATTGTTACCGGTGACGGAAAAACGGGTGCTGAAATCGTAAATCATCCCGGCGTGGATAAAATTGCTTTTACGGGCTCAACGGAAGTTGGAAAAATTATCCGAAAATCTATTGCGGGTTCAGGCAAGAAACTTTCATTGGAATTAGGTGGAAAATCTCCTTTCATCGTATTTGAAGACGCGGACCTCGACTCAGTGGTAGAAGGAATTGTGGATGCTATCTGGTTTAATCAGGGTCAGGTTTGTTGTGCAAGTTCCCGACTTTTGGTACAGGAAAGTGTAGCTGAAAAATTATACTCAAAGATCAAAAAACGCATGGAGAAGCTCAGAATGGGCAATTCTTTAGACAAATGTATCGATATCGGGGCTGTGGTGGACCAAACCCAATGGAATACCATAGACGGCTATGTAAAAAAGGGCATTGAAGAAGGAAACCAAATTTGGCAACCTACCTGGGAATGTCCAAAAGGAGGGCAATTCTACCCTCCGACCCTATTTACCGACGTACCTGCTGCATCAATTATCGCTCAGGAAGAAATATTTGGGCCCGTTTTGGTAGCCATGACTTTCCGTCACCATAAAGAGGCCGTAAATCTCGCTAACAATACCCGTTATGGATTAGCAGCAAGTATCTGGACGGAGAATATCAATCTTGCTCTGGATATCGCCCCTCAAATCAAAGCCGGAACTGTCTGGATCAATTCGTCCAATGTTTTTGATGCTGCATCCGGTTTCGGTGGTTACAGAGAATCTGGTTTTGGCAGAGAAGGTGGCAAAGAAGGCCTTTTTGAATATGTTAAACCAAAAATTGAAAAGGAATTCCCGGAAAATGCACCCAAAGTAAAAATTTCAAAAACCAAAACAGCCTTTAACCCATCAGGAATTGACAAAACTGCCAAACATTACATTGGAGGTAAACAAGTAAGACCTGATAGCGGATATTCCATAAACATCACTAATCCCTGGGGTGATTACATTGGTGAGATGCCCGAAGGAACCAGAAAAGATATCCGGAATGCTGTAGAGGCCGCTGCGGGAAGTACTTCATGGGGAAGCATGACAGGTCACGCCCGTGCTCAGGTTTTATATTTTATTGCCGAAAACCTTTCCTCCAGAGCCAAAGAATTTGCCGAAAAGATTGCACTTATGACCGGGCAAACTCTGAATGACGCCGAAAAAGAAGTTGAAGTCTCCATCCAAAGGATTTTTGCCTATGCAGCCTATGCCGACAAATATGATGGTCAGGTGCACAGCACTACTTCAAAAAATGTTACCCTGGCCATGCCTGAAGCATTGGGTGTTTTGGGCATTGTTTGTCCTGATGAAAACCCTCTTCTTGGATTTTTATCATTATTATTACCCGCATTGGCAATGGGCAATAATGTGGTTATAGTACCTTCTGAAAAGCATCCTTTTTCTGCTACAGATTTTTACCAAATTCTCGAAACCTCTGATGTGCCTGCCGGAGCGGTAAATATTATCACGGGTAAAAAAGATGAACTAGCTTCGGAAATGGCCAAACATTTCAATATTGACGGACTTTGGTATTTTGGCTCAAAAGAAGGTAGTGAAAAAGTGGAAGCATTGGCTACCGAAAGTATGAAACGTACATGGGTCAACTACGGAAAACATCGGAATTGGTTAGATTCAAAACATGGATTTGGAGAAATATTTTTAAGAAATGCCACTCAAATCAAAAATATCTGGATACCATACGGTGCCTAAAATTTAAATATATCACTCTGACGTTGATTTATGAGTGAGCCTTATTAAACAAGATACTATTTTAGAGATTATGACAAGTTTACATATTGGAGCCCAAAAAGGCGAAATAGCAGAATCGGTATTATTACCCGGCGACCCACTCAGAGCCAAATTTGTGGCCGAAAACTTTTTAGAAAATGCCGTATGCTATTCCCAAACCAGGGGTATGTACGGTTTTACAGGAACTTATAAAGGTAAAAGAGTCTCTATTCAGGGCTCAGGTATGGGAATGGGCAGTTGTGGTATTTATGTTCATGAACTCATCAACCATTACGGTGTAAAAAACATCATCAGAGTAGGTACATGTGGGGCTATCCAACCGGGTCTTGGTTTGGGTGATGTGATAGTTGCCATGAGTGCGTCGGGAGACAGCGATGCTAATTTCCATACATTTAAAGGTATGAACTATGCCGCTACCGCAGATTATGGTTTATTGAGTAAAGCTGTGGAATTTGCCCACCAAAATAATATTTCAATTAATCCCGGACAGGTTTTTAGTACCAATACTTTTTATGATGAGGAGCCCAATCGCTGGGAAGTATGGCAGAGACATGGAATATTAGGAATTGACATGGAATCTCAGATTCTATTTACTATTGCCAAAAGATTTGGGGCAAAAGCCCTGGCACTTTTAACTGTTTCTGATAACATCATTACTGGCGAAACTGCCAGCCAACTGGAAAGAGAACAAACTTATAACAACATGATGAAAATCGCCCTGGAGGTGGTTTAGTCATTTTCAAAAAAATTAATGCAAAATAAAAAAATAGAAATAGGCTACAGACAATTTGATAATTTGGCGGAACTCGAAGTATCTGACCAAAATTTGATAAACAGAGCTCTGGAAGCATGCAAAACGGCCTATGCTCCGTATTCCAATTTTCCGGTTGGAGCAGCAGTATTGTTGGATAGTGGTGAAATTTTCATTGGAAACAATCAGGAAAATATCTCATTTCCGGCGGGAACATGTGCCGAAAGAACATTGCTCAATTTTGTACATGCCAATTTCCCGGAAAAGAAAATTATAACTATGGCCATCACTGCCACTAACAGTCACTCGCATAATCCTGTAACACCTTGTGGGGTGTGCCGCCAGGTGATGGTAGAAATGGAACGTGAACAGGAAACTGACTATAGGGTTTTATTACACAAACCGGGTGGCAGCACCATTGAATTCTCAGCCGCCAGCCAATTATTGCCCTTAGCTTTTGAAGATAAATTAAAGAAATGAACGCTGAGGAAGACAAACATTTTCTAAAAATTGCAGCTAATCTTGCCATCCAAAATGTAAACGAAAATAAAGGGGGGCCATTTGGGGCAATCGTTGTAAAAAACGGAGAAATAATCTCTTCAGGATGCAATTGTGTAAGCTCAACCAATGACCCCACTGCACACGCCGAAGTCACGGCCATTAGAAATGCATGTGAAAAACTGAAAAGTTTTCAGTTGACCGATTGCACCATTTATTCCACCTGCGAACCCTGCCCTATGTGCCTGGGTGCCATCTATTGGGCCCGTCCTCAAAGACTTGTATTTGCTTCCACCAAAAAAGATGCTGCCAAAATCGGTTTTGACGACGATTTTATATACCAGGAAATAAACCTCCCCATTGAAAACCGCAAAATCTCTACTTCACAAATCGATATCCCTGAAGCTCAGGAACTATTCAAACTTTGGAAAGATAAGAGCGATAAGGTGGAGTATTGAGTTATTTTTTTCGCACTTCTCCCGATGATGTATAAAGGTTTCATAACTGCAATATAATCAGATAAATACGGCAAAATCAAGCGAATTGCTGGAAATTGTACTATTCCTACTTTGCAAGTTTTTGAATTTCGCCCGAAATCAATAACTTGGTGATACAAAAATCACTCAAATATGGAAATTTTATCCCTAATTATTGGATTAATACTTGGTATCATGTTCAGAGATTTAAAAACAATATTTAAAATTACGCTATGTCTTGGTAGTACTTTTTTATTACTCAAACTAAGCCATTCAAATCTTGAAATCAGGTCTTTAAAAGAATGGACTTTAGATAATCTACTCAATGGTCAAAATTATTGGATAGAAGGCTCAGCGTATTTTTTGGTAAGTTATGGGGTATTTTATTGGTTAGTCCCGAAACTTATGGCAGTTCTTTTTAATCATAAAATCGAAAATATTATTAAAAAGCAACTAAAACCAAATTTGGAAAAAACTCTCCAACCTGCTTTTAGGAAAATTATCAATATAATTTGGTCTTTTCAGCGATTTATTGGGTACAAAATGCACGAAAAACCTATGGAAGACGCAGATACATTTGATAAGTTCTATGATGATTCAGTGGAGACAATATCTATATTTTTTCACTTGTTTATTGTGCTTCCATTCTTGTTAAATGATTACAAAATAGTGAGTTTATTACTAATCGCTTACTTGGTCGTAAACTTCCTTTATTTGCCCACTTTGTATGTATTGAAGGACACAATCCAATCTTTAGCTGAAGAAAAAGCCAAAAATGCTTAAATCTCAAAAGTAAGTGAATAGTCGCAAAAAGTTATAAAAAATAACTATAAGCGAATAATATTAATAGATTTTGTTTATTTTTATGCATTCTTTTATCAATAAAAGCAATGAATCTTAACAGATTATCTAAAAAATACGGCACTGAGGACAAATGCAGGGCATATTTGGAAGAATTGCGGTGGAATGGCACCGTAACTTGCCCCAAGTGCGATTCTGAAAAGGTAAGATTTGAAACGGCCAACCACAGGTATCATTGCAATAGCTGTTCGGGCAAATTCAGCGTAATAAACGGCACTATCTTCGAAAGTAGCCGATACCCCTTGACCGATTGGTTCAAGATGATTACCCTTATTTTGAACGCAAAAAACGGTATCTCAGCCATGCAATTGATGCGTGACATGGGTTGCTCCTACAAAACCGCCTGGTATATCGGTATGCGTGTAAGATGTGCTATGATAGACCAGTGTATAGAGCTTCAAAATATTGTCGAAATGGACGAAGCATACGTAGGAGGTAAGCCACGAAGAAAAAACCAAACGGAATCCAACATAAGGGATGTGTCAAAAATCACCACCAAAAGGGGGCGTGGCACCAACAAAACTCCGATAGTAGGTATAGTCGAAAGAAACGGTGAAGTGGTGCTTCAGGTAGCCACCCGATTAACCTCACGGTTTTTGTTAGATATGCTCAAAGAAAACGTAAAACTCGAAAATGCCATAGTAATGACCGATGAATACCGTGGTTATGCCAAGTTTGATGATGTAGTGGAGCATTTGACCATTGACCACAGCAAAAAACAGTTTTCTAAGGGCATAGTTCATACCAATACCATAGAAGGATTTTGGTCAATCGTAAAAAACTCAATCAGGGGCAACTACATAGCCCTATCTAAGAAATATTTACCGTTCTACTTGGTGCAAGCCCAGTACATCTACAATCGCAGAGATGCAAAGCACGATGTATTCGAAGAATTTATGGCTCAAGCGGTCAAAGTTGACAAAAGCGATTTTGTGAACCTCTACAAACCGAACCGTGACGTGAGAAGTTTAGTGTATCAGCCAAAAAGTAAAGTAAAATGTTGATAAATTCAAGTAAGAAAAGAATAGCATTGGGTATCATTCAAGGGCTGGTGCCAGCATATCTTTTTATCTTAGTTTCTGTTGAATATAATTATAAATTTTGGGCTCTGTCTTTTATCTCTTTAATAGTGGTTTCAACATCAGTTTTTGTTCTTTTCCAGAAAAAAAAACAAAATAATGATGATACAAAAAATGCCGTAGCAAGTATTGAAAATATTAAAAAACCATTAGGGAGTTTTATATCGCATGTAAAAAGAGCCAAAATTATTGCAATAAAAAAGCTAATAAAAGACCATCCAGCGGTTTGAAAATTGTTGCCAATTCCACCAGTTGAAAAAATATAAAGTTCCTTTGCATCAATTTCATAAATTTCAATTTTGGACATTTTATATTTTACAACATCAATTTTATCAGTAGGTGTATTATAAAGCTTTTTTACTTTTCCGTTTTCAAGGATTGATTCGGTCGGTATTGAATTTATATTTTCCATTTATAAATTGTTTTGAATCCATTCATTTGAGCAAATTGTATTAGACCAAGCAGCCGGAGAAGTAATCCTTGAAATGAATATTCGACAGTTAATCGCATATTTTGATAAAAGGTTATGGATTTCTAAGGGAGCTAATTTTGAATTAACTATATAAGTATTTTCAGTTATTCTTCCCCATACTTGAAATCCTTGAATAGCATTAAAAAAAGCCATCTCGTCAAAAGTACCTAAAGGGTGTATTACTACAATGTATTTTTTTGTGAACATAAAGAAATATATTAAGTGAAATCCATTAATGATTAACAAATTTACCTAAAAAGTACCCCAAAGTGCATTGAGGTACTCAAAATTTAACCGATTGACACGGTTATATTTTGTTTTTTTAGAAACTTGAAAAGTATATAGCCAATTACAACGCCGATTGCGATACGTAAATAAAAGGCTGGTTTACCTTCAAGTTTGATACTAAATCCGAGTACGGAAATAGTAACAGTGTTTGCTTTGTTATATAGCATGGTTGTGCTTCATCCTTTGCTATTTCGGGGTTTGGAGTTAGATTCCAACCCCGTTGCATTGGATTGTACAAATCTAAGAATTAAAATTAAAATTGTACATCATCGGGAGAAGTGCGATATAAAAAATTTTTATTCTCAATACTTACCCTTCAGATACTTCAGAGCCATACCATAGGCCACTTCGGCGTTTTCTTTGTCGTATTTTGGGTTGCTGGGGTTGGCAAAACCGTGTACACCCGGGAATATTTTGTACTCAAGACCTTTTCCTGCAGCTTTCATGTTTTCGGCAAATTTCTCAATAACTTCTTTTGAGATGCGGGTTTCGGTGGCGAACAGCCCCAAAACATCAGAATTCAGCTTTTTCAATTCGTCGATTTTGTCCACCGGCATTCCATAATAAATCACGGAGCCAATGTTGTTTTTGCCACCGATTATCGCAGAACGCAATGACCAAGAGCCTCCAAAACACCAGCCAACACTGGCTACCTGGGCTTTTGCTCCGGCAAAATCATATCCAGCTTTCACGATATTTATCAATCTATCTTCTTTGGTAGATGAAATTAATTTTCCAGCCTCTTGTGGGTCGGAAGTTGATTTTCCGTCGTACATATCGAGAGCCAACACGTTTACATTTTCGCCCAGATCTTTGTAAAATTTATCGGCTTCGCGACGAATGTAATCATTGAGTCCCCACCATTCCTGATACACAAAAAGCCACTTATTGCTTTTCTTTTTAGCTTTTACCAAATAGCCTTTTGCTTCCACTCCATCTGCAGCAGGCATTGTAATTTCGGCACCAATTCCATCGAAAACAATCGAAACCGGAGCCGGATGTAAAGCCTGAAACTCAGGATCCATGGCCCATTGCCGCATATCATTCAATGGTTCTGAATGGCAGATAGTCATGCCGGTGTCTAAGCGAGAAGAAGATTTCGGACTGATCTCTTTTCCGGTAAATAATGAAAAAATGAAAAGTAGCGGTAAGGTAAAATACAATTTAAGCATAAAATCAATCAATTAAGGTTTCAAATGATACGTAAATAAAACAAAAAAGGTCGCACAGTGTTTTGTACGACCTTCATTTTTTTTAAAATATCTACTGTCCTTAAGGCTTCTTTCTTTTCAGTACCAAACTATCAGCGGGATACTGGGCTTTCAAAGAATCCATATTTGCTCGAGCCCAGGTGATTATTTTCTCCCTTTGTTCGTCAGTAAGTTTGGCACCGGCATGAAGACCAAAATAAGTGTATGAGTCAAGCGGCATCCATTTATCTTCCTGGGATTCAATCACTTCTTCAAATTTATGGTTCTGAACGGCAATAGGTCTTTTGGTAAATTCTGAAAAATTGAGGTGTTTTTTACCATCAGTTACATGGTGATCAAGAAACCAGGCCACAGGCTGGATATTGGCATACCAGGGATAAGTAGTCTTGTTGCTGTGACAATCGTTGCAAGCTACAGCCAAAATATCTTTTACTTCCTGGGAGGTTTCATATTTAGTATAAACCCCATTGGAATTGTCATCGGAGAGGTTCCGCTCAGGCTTAATAAACTGGATTACAATCAGAATTACAGCTAAAATCGAAAGTATTTTTTTCATATCAATTAAATATTTAGGATGAATGGTTTTCTAAATCTACAAAAAAAATGTCTGAAAATCAATAATCGCCTGATAATTCTCTTAAAAAATTTCAGATGTTTACCTTTGTAATTGCCAAAGTATTCTTTTTATTTTCTCCCAAAACCTCTCTTGCGATCAATAGTTGTTTCTCCAATAATATTCCTGAAACATTCATTGTTTTGGATGAGTTTTCGAGCCATTGTGTTTCAGAACTTACTCCGTTAGCCAGCTTTTTGAATGCTACCATCGAAAGTTGTTCATCATTCTTATTTTGTTGCCAGATCATCACCGATTGAGATTTATTGCTTGTAAGCCAGGGTTCTTTGGCAGAAGCTTCATCAATTATGGCCAGTTTTTTACCAGCAAGTGTTGTCAATCTGTAACCCTGCTCATTTTCGGCTCCTGTAAACCATATCAGATAACCTTCTTTTTGATTTTGAGTTGAAACTGCTCCCTGATGTGGGCAACCGGCGATTTTCCAATTATCCTGATACACGATTTCAGGTTTAGAAAAAGACAATCCGTTGTCTTTACTCACCATCCGGGCCATGTCTCTGATATCATTATTGTTGTCCCGATAAATCACATTGAGATGCTGATTTTTATCCAGATAAAGATTAATCGGGCAGCAGTCGCACACCACAGGGTCGATAATTCTTTCAGGTTGAAAAACTCCATTTTTTGTTAAAGCCAGACGAAGATTCCTTTCTTCGTGCTTAGTACTGTTTTCTACGTCTTTTAAATAAACTACTGCTATCTCGTCGTTGGGAAGAACGATAGCATCAAAAAAACCTCTAACCAACTTTGCCGGATCTGTATCTACTGCTTTGGGGCTCGTCCAGGTGTTTCCATTATCTACTGATTCACAGTAAACTATATTTGAAGCTCGCTTGGGTCTTTTACCCGGCTCAGCAGGCACCTCCTCTCTGTTGGAGAAAACAGCCACTAACTTTCCGTCTTTTTTAACCAATACTTTCGCCCGCATCATTCGACTGTTTCCGATACCCATGCCTCTGAATATTACTTTTTTATCAGAAAAATTAAGGTCGTTGTTTTCACTAAAAGCCAGGCAAAATGCTACTTCACCCTTCTCATCTTTCTCCGTCCAGGTAAGCATAGTCTTTTGCTCTGATATCGCCGTAAGCATGGGCATAGCGTATGATAATGAAGGATCCATTGCAAAATTTACCGGAGTGTCAGTAACCAGGTTTCCGTCAGATTGTAAACCTGTCATTTGAAAATCTTGACTTTCCGACCCACAAAGAGTCATTTCGTGATTTCTAAGTGGTTTTTCGAAATCAAAAAAACTAAAAAAACTAAACAAAAATAAGGGCAGGGAAATGAGTATTTTGTTCATTTATTTAAAATAATTTAGATAAAAAAGCAACAAAAAGAATCGGTTAGCTTATTGAGCTGCAAATATACCTTATTTAGAATTATTTTAAATAACTTTCTACAAATTCTTTAAATTGTTCGACCAACGGGCAGATTATTCGTATCTCATCTTGCATTTCCATATCCAACCAAAGCAATTGATAGCAACATTATGACTATTCCTGCCAAAAATACATTAAAGGTTTTTTTGGAAACACCTTTCCATTCTTTGAGCCAAAATCCCCAGAAATTGGCGGTTAATATGATTGTTGCCATATGCAAAATCCATGATGAGGCCCCATTTCCCAGCTTACTTTCGCCCATTCCATAAAAGAAAAACTGAAGAAACCACATGGTGCCGGCAATTCCCGAAAACAAAATATTTGAGGCATTTGGAGTTTTTGAATTAATATAATCTCCATAAGTTTTGTTTTTAAAATTAAGATACATACACCAAATAAAATTGGTTGTAAGCCCTCCCCAAAGTAGCACAACATAAGTAACATTGTTTTGAAAAAGTGGATTGTTTCCTGCCCTAACGGCAGCATCGGCCATGGGTTTTCCGGCTTCAATGCCAAAGTTAAAAAACGAACTTAATATGCCCGATATTATGGCTATGATAAGCCCCTTGACCAGATTAAACTCTTTCACCGACAGTTGTTTTTGCTCGTCGGAAAGGTCTTTTTCTTTTAACATACCTGCCCAACCTAAAATAGCTATTCCAATAATGCAAATCAAAACTCCGGAAAGCACCAGCTGACCTCCGTAAGTATTAAGCATATCAGAAAAACTAACTTTTCCAGCAGTTGGAACAAAATCGTAATAAATGGAAGGTACCAATGCACCGAATGCCGAACAAAAACCCAATACTATAGAATTACCCAGTGACATTCCCAAATACCGCACACCAAGCCCATAAGTAAGGCCACCAATTCCCCACATCAGTCCCATCAAAAAAGTAGTGTTTTTTACGTTAGAGGTGGCTTGGGAAATGATTTCAGGAAAATTTTCAACTGTAAAATATGCAGCAAAAGGCGGAATAATGAGCCAGGAAAACAAGCCCCCAACAATCCAAAAACTTTCCCATGCCCAGCCTTTCACCTTTTTGAATGGCATATAAAAACTTCCCGAGGAAAAACCTCCGATAGCATGAAAAATTACACCCAGCAGGACGTTCATGATTCTTTATTGTATTATTTTTTGATTAAATTGAAACATACAAATATAATAATCTAAAATAAATACAACTCTCCTTTACTCTCCTTGTCATCATTAAGTGGATCCAAATTATGCCCTAAATCATAAAAAATTATTAAGTGGCATAAATTTTGCTCTATATGCTGGAATTACGGCACCAAAAAAGTAGGATTATGAAAAAGTTTTATTTCATCATTCTTACGTGCTTCCTAGTATTAAATATTAACAAATCCTGGGCTCAGATAGCTTTGTCAAAGAGTGTTGACCATGCTACCGCTGATCCGGGTGCTCCTTTCACTTATACCATTCAGATAAACTGCCCAGGCACAAGCGGGACATGTTCAAATGTGGTCGTCACTGATTTGCTTTCTTCCAATCTTGATTTTTTGGCTGCAAGCTCACCGACAGGTAATGTCCAATCAGTGAATTACAATTCTGGAACCCATGAGGTAACCATCACCATGGACCCTACTTTAAACGGGACTAGCGATGAGGTACAAATTGTGGCCGCATTTAAAAACTACACGCCCAACGGGACCGTGGTTAACAATACCGCTCAAGGTACCGGAGGCGTATTTTCTAATACCGTTTCCACAACCTTAACAAACGGCATAATCTATTCATGGTCTAATGAGATATTTAATTATAAAGAGGCTGTTCAGGAGGCTTCAGTGGATAATGGGGTAAACTATACGTTTATGTGGGCTAATCTGAGTCAAAATTACCCAATAAATAATTTAGTTTTTACCGATATCATACCTTCGCAAATGAGGGTAACTGTAATTAATCCCATTTTATACTCTGATGCTGTTGGCATTCAGTATGACATTTACTACAAAACTAATTTAAATTCCACATGGACACTAGGTACCGGGGGAAGTTATGATTTAGCTTCAGAGTATTATCTTTCGCCTTCTGATATCGGAGTTCCTGCTACAGAATATATCACTGCTCTTAGGTTTAACTATTTACAGCCAATTCCAGGTGGAGGGCAATTTTACGAGTGGGGTCCTAACCTGGATATGGGAGAAATAATAGGAACAATAGCTGCTGGTACACCAATTGGAACCGAAGTAAACAATTGCGTTAGTTCGACTGGAACCTTAAATTCTGTAACAAAAACTGCCAATTCTTGTGCAAGTGTAACAACAAGCTCTCCTACCCAGGGATTTATCGTAGAAAACGAAATATCAAATCAATCATCTGGCTATGTTGCTAGTGACACATTGAAATTTGATGTTTATGGAGGATTAGATGTTTCTAGTGGTTTTGACTATGTGAATCCTACAATTATTGACTTATTGCCTCCTGAACTGCAATATATATCACACATTTCTTCTGAAGAATGGGATAATCCTTTCGGTGGTACTAATTTACAACCTACATTTACCAAAATAGACAATTATCTTGGAACAGGACAGACTTTCTTAAAATTCAACTATAATTACACGATTACTAGGCAACCCAATAGGTCAAGTAAAGCTTTCAAAATTCAGATTAAGGCTAAAATTAAAACTGGTGTTCCATCAGGAATTTACCAGAATAAAACATATCATACCTCCGCTTCTGGTGGAGAGGTCTTCCAATCCAAGTGGTGGAGTTGGCTCGATCCAACCCTTTACAATACCCTGATTGATGCAAATGACATGGATGGTGATTCAAAAACAAATGATACACTACAGGCAGCTTTCAGAAATTTTAATGTAGTATTTCCGTCAGGTGCAGGATTGGAGGCAATTCAGTATGTAAAAGGAACAAATGATAATACTTATAAAAGATATCCGGTTTCAGGGAATTCCTCTCCCGGAGGAAAAGCCGATGTAAAACTGGTTATCAAAAATTCAGGAAATGTTGCTTTAAAAGACATTAAAATCATTGACATTTTGCCATTTGTGGGTGATTCAGGGGTAATTGATTTATCAGCAAGAGGTTCTCAATGGCGACCATTTTTAATTGACACTATTGTAAGTAGTGTTTCGGGCATTCAGGTATTTTACAGTACTGCCGATAAACCATGCAGAAATGAATTAACTCCCGGAATCCCAACTCCGTGTGATGCTCCGGGCTGGAGTCTGACTCCTCCATCTGACATTACGACTGTCCAATCTTTGAAATTTGACTTTGGGTCAAATGTAATTACCCCGGGTGACAGTATTGTTCTTCAATGGCCTATGCGGGTACCTTTGGGCACCCCGACCGCAGGACAAACCGCCTGGAATTCATTTGGTTATATCGCAACCCGAAACGACAATAACTCTGTTTTACTTCCATCTGAGCCAATGAAAGTTGGTATTCAATCTACACCCGTCAATCCAGCATTGATAGGTAATTTTGTTTGGTATGATAATAACGCTAATGGCATCCAGGATGAAGGAACTGCAAATGGTCGGAACAATCTTAGAGTAGATTTATTCCAAAAAACAGGGGCAAACAGAAATCCGTTGGTTGATATCCAGAATATAAGCCTCGCCCATTAACTTAGTATGCTAACGAGGAATCACTTAGAAAACAATTCTTAAATTTGAGAACTCATTGCAAGGCCGATTTTAAAACTGTTGCTCC
>WBZP01003599.1_pt1 | contig 16663 bp, 16 predicted proteins | sample 5204301 | NCBI WGS metagenome assembly WBZP01 (sample SAMN12412401, study PRJNA552823) | activated sludge metagenome | isolation source: activated sludge from nitrification reactor of wastewater treatment plant... | place: USA: Pennsylvania | collected 2017
AAGATGAAAGAGACCAAGCAGCACGGCGCGCTGTCGTGGATCCTCGGCGGCGGCACCTTCAAGGAGGCCAAGTTCGAGGAAGACGCCGACATGGTGGTGGCGCACTACCGCAACAAGGGCTACATCGAAGCCCGGGTGGGCACGCCGGAGCTGAAGACCCTCGAAGACAGCCCCGACGGCAAGACCCGGTGGATCCAGGTGCACATCCCGGTCACCGAGGGCCCGCGCTACAAGGTGGGCGAGTTCACCTTCGCCGGCAACACGATCGTCAAGTCCGAGGGGCTGCGTCCGCTCTTCAAGCTGAAGCCCGGCGCCTGGTATTCCGAGAAGCGCGTCCGCGACGGCCTGCGCAAGACGCAGGAGATCTACGGCGGCGTCGGCTATTTCGAGTTCACCGGCTACCCGGACCTGAAACCGAAGGCGGCGGCCCTCGGGCCGATGGACGGCCCGTCCGAGCCGACCGTCGACGTGACGATGCAGCTGCAGGAAGGCGAGCAGTATTTCGTCAACCGCATCACCTTCATCGGCAACACGACGACCCGTGACACGGTCGTGCGCCGCGAGATGCGGCTGGTCGAGGGGGGCGTCTTCAACACCGAGGCGCTGAAGTACTCGGTGCGGCGCCTGAACCAGGTCGGCTACTTCAAGAACCTCGAAGAGGGCGGCAACGCGATCGACGTCAAGAAGACGCCCGACGAGAAGAACAAGGTCGACGTCACGCTGAAGCTCGAAGAGCAGAACCGCAACCAGCTCACGTTCGGCGCCGGCGTCTCGCAGTTCGAAGGCTTCTTCGGCCAGCTGTCGTTCCAGACGGCGAATTTCCTCGGCCGCGGCGAAAGCCTCACCGTGTCGCTGCAGGGCGGTTCGCGCGCCCAGAACTACCAGCTGGCGTTCACCGAGCCGTTCCTGTTCGACCGCAACATCACCGGCGGGGCCGACATCTACCGACGGTCGCTGAACTACATCGGCCAGTTCACGCAGCAGTCCACGGGCGGCAACCTCACCATGGGTTTCCCGGTGGCCGACTTCTCGCGCGTGTTCGTCAACTACAGCTACGAGCAGGTGCAGGTGCTCGACCTGAACCCGCAGTACACGAACCCGCAGATCCTGCAGTTCAACCCGTTCCTGGCCGACTCGCTGCTGCTCGGTGCCGGCGGCAAGCGCACGATCAGCAAGATCGTGCCCAGTTTCTCGTTCAACACCGTCGACAACCCGATCTTCCCGTCGACCGGCCGCCGCCTGACCGCCGCGTTCGACTATGCCGGGCCGGGCGGCGACACGTTCTTCATCAAGCCGACCCTGGAAGGCGTCGGCTTCTGGCGGCTGAATCCGCGGCAGTCGGTGGGCGCCCGGGCGCAGTTCCAGTACATCCGGCCCTACGGCAACACCAAGCAGCTCCCGATCTTCGAGAAGCTGATCATGGGCGGCGAGTACAGCATCCGCGGCTACGACATCCGCAGCATCGGCCCGCGCGACGTCAACTCGGGCATCGTGCTCGGCGGCAACAAGAGCATGCTGTTCAATGCCGAGTACCTGATCCAGATCGCCGGGCCGGTGCGCCTGGTGCTCTTCTACGACGCCGGCCAGGTCCGCGACATCGGCCAGAATTTCGGCTGGAAGGAAGACATCATCGAGGTGGTGCAGCCGCCGCAACCGCTGCTGGTCGACCCGCTGGCCTTCACCGGGCTGGTCGACCCGAACGCGGCCAAGGCGACCACGCGCTCCATTGGCAAGCAGAGCGCGTTCAAGACCTCGACCGGCGCCGAGATCCGCTTCTTCATGCCGGTGCTGAACGTGCCGTTCCGGCTGATCTTCGCCTACAACCCGCAGCGCGGCGGCGTGCTGACCAACCGGCTCACGCCGGCGCAGCGTTTCCAGTTCCGCTTCGCCGTGGGCTCCACGTTCTGATGGACATCGACATGACGCGCGTCTCGAGGAACCCTATGCGCCGCCTTTCCCTGGCCAGCCTGCTGGTGGCCAGCCTGTTCGCCGCCGGCTGCAACGACCCGCTGGCCTCACTGGTCGCGCCGACCATCTCGGTCACCGTCACGGAGTCGTTCACCGGCACGCTCACCGTCAACGGGGCGACCTCGCATCCGTTCTCGGTCACGTCCACCGGCGGCGGGTCGGTGACCGCGACGCTCAAGACGGTGGGGCCCGATTCGTCGGCCGTGGTGGGGTTCGGTCTGGGCACCTGGAACGGCACGGCCTGCCAGATCGTGATCACCAACGACCGGGCCGTGCAGACCTCGTCACTTCTGGGCACCGCCACCTCGACCGGCTCGCTGTGCGTCCGGCTCTTCGACGTGGGCCAGATCGGCAGCCCGGTGGACTACGAAATCGAAGTCATCCATCCCTGACGGCCAGCGCCGGCTCTTCTGTGGATGTGGGGTAAAATAGGAGGGTTGTCGGTCTTGTCCAAAAGGATCTCTGCAATGACACGCATGGTTGTGGCGCTCGGGCTCGTCGTGGTGACCGGTTCGGCATCGTTCGCGCAGGCTCCTGCGCCCGCCACGGCGAAACCAGCCGCCCCGGCGGCCCCTGCGGCTCAGGCACCGGCCCCGGCGCCGGTGCTGCCGTTCCCGGAGGGCGCGAAGATCGCCTTCGTGGTGCTGCAGCGCGTGGTCGCCGAGTCGAACGAGGGCAAGCAGGCGAGCGCCCGGGTGCAGGGCCTGCAGCAGAAGAAGGTCGCCGAGCTCAACGAGCGGCAGAAGGCGGCGCAGGGGCTGCAGGAGAAGCTCGACAAGAGCGGCGCCGTGATGAGCGAAGCCGCCCGGGCCGATCTGCAGAAGCAGGTCGAGCGCGCCCAGGTGGATCTGCAGCGCGCCACGCAGGACGCGCAGCAGGAAGTGCAGGAACTCCAGCAGCAGCTGCAGGACGAGTTCCAGCGCCGCATCGCGCCGATCATCGAGCAGGTGGGCAAGGAGAAGGGGCTGCACTACATCTTCAACGGCCCTGATTCCGGTCTCGTCTGGGCCGATGCGTCGCTCGACATCACGACCGAGGTCGTGAAGAAGTTCGACGCCGTCAGCAAGCCGGCCGCGCCCGCCAAGCCGCAGGGCCAGTAGGTCCTCTCCCGTTCACTCACCGAGCGCGACGCCGTCCGGGCGTCGCGCCAGGCAAGCCGCCCCGCGCCGTGCACATTTCCGCCTACCTCCACCGCCAGTTGCAGCGCGTGCCGCTGCGGCTGCTCGACGTCGCCACGGCGTCGTCCGATGGCCGGCGGATCACGGCGCACAAGGCCATCACCGCCACCGACGAGTTCTTCCAGGGGCACTTCCCGGGCGCGCCCCTGCTGCCCGGCGTGCTGATGGTCGAGGCGCTCACCCAGGCGTCGGCGCTGCTCGTGTGCGCGGACCCGGCGACGCCGGCCGGCGCCACGGTGCGCCTGCGTGGCGTCGACGACGCCAAGTTCCGCCGTCACGTGGTGCCGGGGGATCGACTCGACCTCGAGGTCGCGCTGGTGAAGCGGCGCGGCCCCATCGCCCGGGTGCAGGCGACGGCCAGCGTCGAGGGCTCAGTGGTGATCGAGGCCGGCCTCGTGCTCGCGATCGACGCCTGCGCGCCGGCCATTCACCCGACGGCGGTCGTCGCCGCCAGCGCCGTGATCGGCCAGGGCTGCGTGATTGGGCCGGGGGCGGTGATCGGGCCCTACGTGACGCTCGGCCGCGACGTGCAGGTCGGCGCCCATGCGGTGGTCGAGGGCGATACGACCATCGGCGACGGCACCCAGATCTTCCCGTTCGGTTCGATCGGGCTGGCACCGCAGGACCTCAAGTATCGGGGCGAACGTACCAGGCTCGTGGTCGGCCGCGAGAACGTCTTTCGCGAGTCGGTCACGATCCACCGAGGCACCGTCGGCGGCGGCAGCGAAACCCGGATCGGCGATCGCAATCTGTTCATGGCCTACGCCCATGTCGCCCACGACTGCCGGGTCGGGTCCGACACGATCTTCGGGCCCGGCGCGACGCTGGGCGGCCATGTCGAGGTCGGCGACTTCGCGCAGGTCAGCGCCTACTCGGGTGTGCACCAGTTCTGCCGCGTCGGGCGTTACGCGTTCATTGGCGGCTACTCGGTCGTGACCAAGGATGCCCTGCCGTACGCCAAGACCGTCGGCAACCGGGCGCGGGTCTACGGGCTGAACACCATCGGCCTGGTGCGCAAGGGCTTTTCGCCGGACGCCGTCCGGCAGCTGCGGCAGGCCTATCGATTCCTGCTGACCTCGCGCCTCACACCCTCGAAGGCGCTGGCAGCCATCGACGCCGACCCGCGGCTGTCGTCGAGCGACGTGCGGGAGCTGGTCACGTTCATCCGGTCGTCGAAGCGCGGCGTCACCCTGCGCCGGCCCAACAAGCGCGCCGGCGAGGGCGACGACGAGTAGGGCCGTCGTGAAGCTGGGGCTGCTCGCCGGCAACGGCCGTTTCCCGTTCCTCGTGCTCGAGGCCGCTCGCAGTCTCGGACACGACATCACCATCGTCGCGGTAAAGGAAGAGGCCGACGCCGATCTCGAGGTGGCGGCCGCAGTGCCCTCGCCGGTGCCGATCCACCGGGTGTCGCTCGGGCACCTCGGCACCTGCCTGAAGATTCTCCAGGACGCTGGCGTCACCCACGCCGTGATGGCCGGGCAGGTCAAGCACACCAAGATTTTCGGCGTGATGCCCGACCTGACGTTCATGGGGCTGCTGGCGCGGCTCACCAGTCGCAACACGGACGCGCTCATCGGCGCTGTCGCCGACATCATGCGCGAGCGCGGCATCGAGCTCATCGACTCGACCGCACTGCTGCAGCCGCTGCTGGCCCATGCCGGCGTGATGACATCGCGGGCGCCGAGTGCCGCCGAATCCGCCTCGCTGGCCTTCGGCTACCGCATGGCCGACGCCATCGCGGCGCTCGACATCGGCCAGACGATCGCCGTCAAGCACAGCGCCGTCGTGGCCGTCGAGGCCATGGAAGGCACCGACGCCGTGATCGCGCGGGCGGCCGACCTCGCCGGTCCAGGCGTCGCCATCGTGAAGGTGGCCAAGCCACGGCAGGACATGCGCTTCGACGTGCCCGTCGTGGGCATCCCGACCATCCAGCACATGGCCCGCGCTGGTGCGACCGTCCTGTCGCTCGATGCCGGCAAGGCCCTCATGTTCGACAAGGCACGGATGATCCAGGCGGCGGACGACGCCGGCATCACGATCGTGGGCCGCGCGCCCGCTGGGGAGACGGCATGAGCGCGCTGCGTGTGGCGGTGGTCGGGGTGGGGCATCTCGGGAAACACCATGCCCGGCTGCTCGGGACGATGCCCGGGGTGACGCTGGTCGGCGTGGCCGACACCAACGGGGCGCGGGCAGCCGAGATCGCCGCCAGCGCGGGCACCACCGCCTATGCCGACTGGCAGGGCTTGCCGGACGTGGACGCGGTCACCGTGGCGACGCCCACCGAGTCGCATCTTGCCGTGGCCGAGGGGTTGCTGGCGCGCGGTGTGCACGTGCTGGTCGAAAAGCCGCTGGCGCGTTCGGTCGATGAAGCCGATCGGCTGATCGCCGTGGCGGCCGCGCGCGGGGTGCGCCTCGCCGTCGGTCACACCGAACGCTTCAATCCCGCGGTCACCGCGGCGCGGCCGTTGCTGCATGCGCCGCGGTTCATCGAAGCGCATCGGCTGGGCACGTTTCCCGAGCGCAGCCTCGACATCGACGTGGTGTTCGACCTGATGATCCACGACCTCGACCTGCTGTTGTCGATCGTCGGCGAGCCGGTGGTGAGCGTGGAGGCGGTCGGCGTGCCGGTGCTGACGCCGCGCATCGACATCGCCAACGTGCGGCTGAAGTTCGCTGGCGGCTGCATCGCCAACCTCACGGCCAGCCGCATCAGCCGCGACCGCGTGCGCAAGATCCGCTTCTTCCAGCCGCAGAGCTATCTCTCGATCGACTACGCGGCGCAGGAGGTCGAGCACTACGCGCTCGGCCCCGGGCCGAATGGCACGCCGGCGATCACCGGCGGGAAACTCGAGGTGGAGCGCGACGAGCCGTTGCGCCGCGAACTCGAGGACTTCGTGACGGCAGTGCGCACGGGGCGCCCGCCGCAGGTCACCGGTGAGCAGGGGCGGGCGGCGCTCGCCCTGGCCGCCGAGATCGTGGAGCGTATGGCTCATGTCCGTTGACACTGGAACGACCCTGCCGGCCGCCATCGTGACGGCCGTGCGAGACGGCCGCCGCCTCACCGACGCGGAGGCGCTGACGCTGGCGGCGAGCCACGACCTGCTGGCGCTGGGCGCGCTGGCCGACGACGTGCGCCGTGCGCGTCATGGCGCGACCACGACCTACGTGCGCGTCCACGCGCTGCCGCTCGAGCAGGAATCGGCCTGGACGGCGCCACCGGCGGCGGCGACCGAGGTGCGACTCGTCGGCCCCGTCGACGCTGCCCGCCTCGTGGAGCGGGTGCGGGCGGCGCATGCGCTGGCCGGCGGCGTACCGGTCCGCGGATTCGAGCTGGCCGAACTCTGGGCCCTGGGGGGCACGGCGTTGCTGACGGCACTGGCGGCCGCGGGCCTCGACGAGGTCGCGACCGTGGAGCCGGCGGCTGGTGCGGCCGAGCAGGTGCGCGCCGCGCGCCAGGCCGGCATCGGCGTGCGGGTGATCGGGTGCCGCGCGCCGGTCGCCGATCGCGCGCGCTGGCTGCTCGAGGCACGCGAGCTCGCCGAGGGCGTCGGCGGCATCGACGCCGTGGCGCCGATCGCCCGCGACGTCGACGCGACGACGCCGACGACCGGCTTCGACGACGTGCGGGCGGTGGCGCTCACGAGGCTGGCGCTCGACGCCGTGCCGCACGTGCAGGTCGACTGGCAGCGCCATGGCCCGAAACTGGCGCAGGTGGCCCTCACGGTCGGCGCCGACGACCTCGACATGGTGCGTGCCGACGACGACACGTCGAAGGGCACGCGCCGGGCGCCGCTCGAAGAGGTCACGCGCAACATCACCGCCGCGGCGCTCGTGCCGGTGGAGCGCACGGGCCGGTTCGGCCGCATCACGGCATGAGCCAGCCCGTCCGCGTCAGCGCGGTCTCGTTCCTCAATGCGCGGCCGCTCGTCGCCGGCCTGGAGGCCGAGACGGCGTTGTTCGACGTGTCGATGGACCTGCCCTCCACGTGCGCGGCCCGCTTGCACGCGGGCGAGGTCGACCTTGGCCTCATTCCAGCGATCGAATACGTGCGCGGCGACTACGCGCTGGTGCCGGGCATGGCGATCGGGTCGGACGGGCCCATCCTGTCGGTGGCGATCTTCACGACGGTCCCCATGGCGCGGGTGCGCCGCCTGGCGCTCGACACGAGTTCACGCACGTCCGTGGCGCTCACGCACGTGTTGTGCGCCAGACTGTGGCAGATCGCCCCCGACACCGTGGTGGCGCCGCCCGATCTGGAGGCCATGCTGGCTGTGGCCGATGCGGCGCTGGTCATCGGCGACCCGGCGCTCGACATCGATCCGCTGCCGGCGGGCGTCGAGAAGATCGACCTCGGCGAGGCGTGGCAGGCGCTGACCGGCCTGCCGTTCGTGTATGCGGCCTGGACGGGACGCCCGGACGCCCTCGGGCCGGCCCATGTCGCGGCACTGGCGGCCGCCCGCGACCGCGGCCTGGCGGTCCGCGACGAGCTCGCGGCCGAGGCGGCCCACGGCGATGCGACGCGCGCGGCCGTGCTGGCGTCGTATCTACGGCATAATCTGCGGTACGCGTTCGGCCCCCGGGAACAGGCCGGGCTCGCACGCTTTTTCGCGCTGGCCGCCGAGGTGGGACACACCCCGCGCGCGCTGCCGCTGCGGTTCTATTGATGACGCTCACGCTCGACGCCCTCGGGGCACGGATTCTCGGCGGCGGCCGGCTCTCGGCCGGCGAGGCGCTGTGGCTGTATCGCGAAGCGCCCACGCTGTGGCTCGGCCGCATGGCCGACGCCGTCCGTCAGCGCAAGCATCCCGATGGGGTCGTCACCTACATCATCGACCGCAACGTCAACTACACGAACGTCTGTACGGCCCGCTGCAACTTCTGCGCGTTCTATCGCCCCGTCGGGCACGGCGAGGGCTATGTGCTCGGCTTCGACGAGATCCACCGGAAGATCGAAGAGACGATCGCGCTTGGCGGCAACCAGCTGCTGCTGCAGGGCGGCCACAACCCCGACCTTCCGCTCGAGTGGTACGAGGACCTGTTCCGCGGCGTGAAGGCGGCGTTTCCGGACTTCAGGCTGCACGCCCTGTCGCCGCCGGAGATCCTGCACATCTCGCGGACGTCCAGGCTGCCGGTGCCGGAGGTGATCCGCCGCCTGGTCGCGGTGGGACTCGACAGCGTGCCGGGCGGCGGCGCCGAGATCCTCGTCGATCGTGTGCGCAAGCTGCTGAACTGCTACGGCAAGGCGACCTCCGACGAATGGCTCGATGTGATGCGCGAGGCCCACAAGGCCGGCCTTCGCACCACGGCGACCATGATGTACGGCACGGTCGAGACCGACGAGGAGCGCCTCGAGCACATGCTGCGCCTGCGCGATCTGCAGGACGAGACTGGCGGATTCACGGCGTTCATCACCTGGAGCTATCAGCCCGAACACACCGAACGTGGCGGCCAGGAGGCCACCGGCGTCGACTACCTGCGCACCCTGGCGATCGCGCGGCTGACGCTCGACAACTTCGACAACCTGCAGGCCTCGTGGGTCACGCAGGGCGGCAAGGTGGGGCAGCTCAGTCTGGCGTTCGGCGCCAACGACATGGGCAGCGTGATGATCGAAGAGAACGTCGTGCGGGCGGCCGGCGCGGCCTACTGCATGGACGAGTTCGAGGTGGTGCGCAACATCGAGGACGCCGGCTTCACGGCGTCGCGACGCACGATGCACTACGAGCGCCTCGGCACGCCGGTGTTCCGCGAGCGCGAGGTGCCGCGCCTGCTCGAACTGGCCACCGCGCGTGAGGCCGGTGACGACTCGGTGCCGGCCGAGCTCGTGAACTACCGCGCCCGCACGACGGCGGGGAAGCGCCAGCGCGGCCAGACGCCGGCGTCGCCGGTGGCCTGACGGCCCGATGGGCGCTCTCGCCGACACGCTGCTGCGCGCCGCCTGGGTGTGCCCGGTCGCCACGCCGCCGTTGAAGGACGGCTGGGTGGCGGTGCGGGCCGGCCGCGTCACCGGCGTCGGGGCCGGACACGACGCGCCGGCTGCCGCGCGCGTGGAGCACCTGGGCGACGTTGCGGTGCTGCCGGGACTCGTGAACGCCCACACGCACCTCGAGCTCTCGTGGCTCAAGGGCCGCGTGCCGCCCGGCCCGGACTTCCTCACCTGGGTCGGCGGCCTCATGCGCGCCCGCTCGGCGCCCGAGCAACCCGGTGATCCCGCCACCGACGATCCGGCCCGCGCCGCGATTGCCGAGATGCGCGCCACCGGCACGGTGGCTGTGGGCGACATCGCGAACGCGCTCATCTCGCCGGCGCTGCTCGCCGAAGCCGGCATGCCGGCAGTGGTCTTCCACGAGCTGATCGGCTTCCGGGTCACCGATGGCGCACGCCACGTCGAGCAGGCGCGCGCGCGACACGCCGGAGTGGCGTCGCCGAACGTTCGTGTCGCCGTTGCACCCCACGCGCCCTTCTCCGTGTCGCGCGAGTTGTTCACGGCGATCCGGGATGCCGCGGCCGCGCAGACGCCGCCGCTCACCAGCGTGCACGCGGGGGAGTCGCCAGAGGAAACGGCGCTGCTCACGACGGGGCACGGCCCGTGGCGCGAGCGTCTCGTGGCCCTCAACGCGTGGCGCGACGACTGGACACCGCCAGGCTGCGGCGCCGGCGACTACCTCTGCGACCTCGGCGTGATCGGCGCCTGCACGCTCGTCGTCCACGGCGTGCAGTTCACCGATCGCGAGCTGGCGCGCATCGCGGGCACCGGCGCGACGCTCGTCACCTGCCCGCGCAGCAACACGTGGGTGGGCGTGGGCGCGCCGCCGATCGCGCGCTTCCTGGCGAGCGGCGTGCGGCTGGCGATTGGCACCGACAGCCTGGCGTCGGCGCCGGACCTGAATGTGTTCGCCGAACTCGCCGAACTGCGACGCCTGGCGCCGGAGGCGCCGGCACGCCGGCTGCTCGCGGCCGCCACCGTCGGCGGCGCCGAGGCGCTGGGGCTGGGCGCCGAATTCGGCACCATCGAGGTGGGACGCCGTGCGGAGCTGGTGGTGGTCGACGCCGCCGGTGTGGCCGACCCGGAGGAGGCGATGGTGCAGGGCCTCGACGCGACACGCGTTCGCCCGTGGCGGCCCTCCGGCAACGCGGGTGTGCACTGATGGCGACGTTGTCGACCTACCTCTCGTTCGTGCGGGTGAGCCACACGGTGTTCGCGCTGCCGTTCGCGTTCACCGGCGCGCTGCTGGCTGCACGGCAGGCGACACCGCCGTGGACATCGTTCGTCTGGATCCTGGTCTGCATGGTGTCGGCGCGCAGCGCCGCGATGGGGTTCAACCGCATCGTCGATGCGCGGTTCGACGCCCTGAACCCCCGCACGGCGAACCGCGAGCTGCCGCGCGGTGCCATGACCACGGGCAACGCCTGGGCGTTCGTCGGCGTCGCGGTCGTGGTGTTCGTCGGCGCGGCCTTCCAGATCAGCGCGCTCTGCGGCTGGCTGTCGCCGCTGGCGCTGGCGATCGTCGGCTGGTATTCGCTCGCCAAGCGCTATACCTACTACACGCAGGCGTTCCTCGGTCTGGCGATGGCCGTGGCCCCGGTGGGCGGCTGGCTGGCGGCGGGAGGTGGGCTCTCGCCCGCGCCGTGGCTGCTGGGACTGGCGATTGGTCTGTGGGTGGCGGGTTTCGACATCATCTACGCCTGCCAGGACCACGCCTTCGACGTCGCGCACGGACTCAAGTCGATTCCCGTGCGCTTCGGCGTGGCCGGCGCCCTGCGGGTGTCGCGCCTGCTGCACGTGGCGACCGTCGCCGTGATGGCGGGGCTGGCACTGGTCGTGCCGCTCGGTCCGATCTATCTCGCGGGCGTCGCGCTCGTGGCGGTGCTGCTCGCGTACGAGCAGTCGATCGTCAGCGCCGGTGACCTGTCGCGGGCCGCCGACGCATTCAATCTCAATGGCTACGTGGGCATCCTCTACATGGTGACGACAGCGGTGGCGGTGTATGTCGGATGAGCGATCGGGCAGCGACGCGCTGCCGCTCGACAAGGCGCCGTCGCGCATCGCCGGCATGTTCGACGCCATCGCGTCGAGCTACGACCTGCTGAACACCGTGTTGTCGGCGGGCCTCGACCGCCGGTGGCGCGCCGCCGCCATCCGCACGCTGGGGCTCTCCGGTCGCGAGCGCGTCCTCGACGTGTGCGCGGGCACCGCCGACGTCTGCCTCGGCGCTGCCCGTTCGCTGCCTGGTGCGGCTCGCGTGGTCGGCGTCGACTTCGCGGGGGCGATGCTGGCGAAGGGCCATCAGAAGATCGGCGCCGCGGGCCTCTCGCACGTGGTGCAGCTCGTGCGCGGCGATGCGATGCACCTGCCGGTGGCGACCGGCACCGTCGACGCCGCGACCATCTCCTTCGGCATCCGCAACGTGCAGGGCACCGCCGCGGGGCTGTCGGAGCTGGTGCGCGTGCTGCGCCCGGGAGGCCGGCTGGCGATTCTCGAGTTCGGCCTGCCTCAGGCGCCCGGGCTGAAGCAGCTCTACGAGTGGTACTTCCTGTCAGTGCTCCCCCGGATCGGCCGCCTGGTGTCGAAACACGGTGGCGCGTACACGTACCTGCCGGCATCGGTCGGCGCCTTCCCGTACGGCGACGACTTCGTGCGGTTGCTGCGCGACGCCGGATTCGTCGAGGCGCAGGCCAGACCATTGACGCTGGGCATCGTCTATCTCTACACGGCTCGACGGCCGTGACCTGCCTCCGCTGGCCCCGCCACGGGCGCGGCCGCTGGGTATAATCGACTCAAGTCCTTCATGTACTTCGACTTCGACGACCGCTACGAGTCCGTCGCGGAGGTCGGCAGCGCGATCTCCCGCCGGGAAGGGGTCGTGCTGTCGGTGGTGGTGCATGTCGGCATCATCCTGTTGCTGCTGTTCGCGCCGCGCCTCTCGTGGTTCCAGCCCAGTCCAGAGGAACTGCAGGCGCGCCAGGAGCGCCTCGAAGAGCTGCGCCGCCAGCAGCAGGAACAGCAGCCGCGTTTCGTCGTCGTCGAGCCGCTGCGCGACGTGCCGGCGCCGGCCCCGCCCCAGCGCGCCGAGCTCTCGGATCTCGACCGGAAGGCGGAGGCGCCGCGAATGGCGGAGCGCCCGGAGAACCCGTTGCCGTTCTCACGCGGGGACACGTCCGAGCGGGTCGAAGCCGCGCCTGAGGATCGCGCGAAGGGCCGACCGGACCCGGACCCGACGCCCCCCAGCCCGGAGCGGACCGCCGAGTCGGTGTTGCCCGCCCCGCCGGGCGAGTCGGCCACGCCGCTGCCCGAGCAGCAGACGGCCCGCGCGAAGCCGCCGGCGGGTACGCTCGGCGAGGCGCTGCGCGACCTGCAGAAGTACGTCGATCGCCAGACGTTCAACAACCCCAACGGCGGGCAGAACGAGTTCGGCCCGGCCATTCAGTTCGACACCAAAGGCGTCGAGTTCGGGCCGTGGATCCGCCGCTTCATCGCCCAGGTGAAGCGCAACTGGATCGTGCCCAACTCGGCGATGGCGATGCGCGGCCGCGTCGTCATCCAGTTCAACGTGCACCGTGATGGCACCATCACCGACCTCACGGTGGTGCGTCCGTCGGAGATCGATTCGTTCAACCGCGCGGCGCTGAACTCGCTGATGATGTCGAGCCCGACCACGCCGCTGCCGCCGGAGTATCCGGACGACAAGGCGTTCTTCACGGTCACGTTCTACTACAACGAGTCGCCGGCCCAGTAGCCGCCGCATGCCGTCCCGCGCGCAGCAGACCGGACTGGCCGCCGTGCTGACCGTGCTCGTCGTCTACACGGCCTGGCAGGCCGGATGCGTGGGGCCGTGGTGACCGCGCGTTACGTCGCCGTCCTCGGGCCGACGGCGACGGGGAAGTCGTCGCTCGGCCTCGCGATCGCCCATCGCTACGGCGGCGAGATCGTCAACTGCGACTCCACCGCGGTGTATCGCGGCTTCGACATCGGCACCGACAAGGTGCCGATGGACGAGCAGCAGGGCATTCCCCATCACCTCGTCGACATCGTCGACCCTGACGACGACTACACCGCGGCGCGGTTCGCGGCCGACGCCGCCGCGGTGATCCGCGGCATCCACGCGCGCGGGCGGCTGCCGATCGTCGTCGGCGGCACCGGCCTGTATTTCAGGGCGCTCACGCGCGGGCTGTTCCCCGGTCCGCCGGCCGACACGGCACTGCGGGCGCGGCTCGAGCGCATCGGCGATCGGCGTGGCAACGCCTGGCTGCATCGCCTGCTGCAGCGCCACGATCCTGACTCGGCCGTGCGCATCGCCGCCGCCGATCGCAAACGGATGATCCGCGCGATCGAAGTGCTGGCGCTCACCGGGCGTCCGCTCACCGCGCACTTCGCCGAGACGGTGTCGCCGCTGCCGGAATTCGCCGTCGTGGCGATTGGCCTCACGATGCCGCTCGACGCGCTGGAGCCGCGGTTGGCCCGGCGCGTCGACGCGCAGTTCGCGGCAGGGCTCGAGCGCGAAGTGCGCGGCCTGCTCGCGCGTGGTGTGCCGCCGACGGCGCGGCCGTTCGGCGGACTGGTGTATCGACAGATGATGGACGAGCTCGACGGCGTGCGATCGCGCGCCGCGACCCGCGATCTCATCGTGCGCGAGAACCGCCAGTACGCGCGGCGACAGTTGATCTGGTTCCGCAAAGAGCCTACTCTTGTCTGGTTTGACGGACCCGGCGAGGCGGCGCACGTCCAGGCGCGCGTCTTCGACTATCTGGGAACGCGGGGTTTGCACCACACAGGGAGCGAAGCGGCCGATGGCTGACGGAAAATCCAGCGCACCCAATATCCAGGACGTCTTCCTCAACTACGCGCGCCGCGAGAAGCTCGTCGTCACGGTGCACCTGCTCGATGGCCGCACCTTCGACTGCCGCATCAAGAACTTCGATCGCTTCGCGGTCGTGATCGAGTGCGAGGGCCTCGACTCGCTGGTCTTCAAGCACGCCATCGCCACGCTCCGCGTGCCGCGCAGCGTGCCCAATTACTTCTCGTCGCACCATCCCTGATCGCCCGACGCTGGCGGGATCCATGGCACGCCGCGCCATCCTGATCGTGCTCGACAGCGTTGGGGCCGGCGAGCTGCCGGACGCCGCCGCGTACGGCGACGAAGGCAGCCACACCCTGGGTAACATGGCGCGTGCGGTGCCGCTGCGCCTGCCGCACCTGCAGGCCCTGGGACTCGGCGGCACCACGCCGCTGCACGGCGTACCCGCGCCGGCCCGTCCCACCGCGTCGTACGGCCTGATGGCCGAGCGATCGGCGGGGAAGGACTCGGTGACCGGCCACTGGGAGATCGCCGGCCTGCCGCTCGAACGGCCGTTTCCGACGTTCCCGCACGGATTCCCCGCGGATCTGATGGCGGCGTTCGAAGCCCGCATCGGGCGGCCATCGCTCGGCAACGTGGTCGCGTCGGGCACCGCCATCCTCGACGATCTCGGCCCGGCGCACGTCGCCACCGGCCATCCCATCGTCTACACGTCGGCCGACAGCGTGTTCCAGATTGCCGCGCACGAGGACGTGGTGCCGGTGCCGATGTTGTACGACTGGTGCCACGTCGCCTACGAGCTGGCGGTCGAGGGCCTCGGCCTCGGCCGCGTCATCGCCCGGCCGTTCGTGGGGACGCCCGGCGCCTTCGTACGCACCGCCAACCGCCACGACTACGCGATGCCGCCCACCGGGGAAACGCTGCTCGATCGGCTGACGGCGCGCGGCACGACCGTGACGGCGGTGGGGAAGATCAGCGACCTGTTCGCCGGGCGCGGCGTGTCGCGGTCGATCCCGACGGCCAGCGACGACGACGGCGTGGCCGCGCTGCTCGCCCTGATGGACGCCGGCACGCCGGGGCTCATCTTCGTGAACCTCGTCGACTTCGACACGAAGTACGGCCACCGCAACGACGTCGCCGGCTACGCCGCCAACCTCGAGCGGTTCGATGCCCATCTGCCGGCGATCCTGGCGCGTCTGCAGCCCGACGATCTGCTCATGATCACCGGCGATCACGGCAACGACCCGACCACCCCGAGCACCGATCACTCGCGCGAATACGTGCCGTTGCTCGTGACGGCACCGTGGATGCGCGAGGGCCGCTCGCTCGGCGTCCGCGATACGTTCGCCGATCTCGGACAGACGGTCGCCGACTATCTCGACGCCGGCCCGCTGGCCTTCGGCACGAGCGTCCTGCCGATGCTGCGGTAGGCTGCTACCATGACGGGATGGCCGATGCGACGAGTGCCCCGGTGACCATCCGCGAACAGCTCGAGGCGCGCGAACACGAGACCCTGGCGGCGCAGGCGGCGCGCAGCGCGGCGACGAAGGGGCGGCTGCGGGCCGAGCCGGAGGATCCGATCCGGCCCGCGTTCCAGCGCGATCGCGATCGCATCATCCACACCAAGGCGTTCCGGCGCCTGAAGCACAAGACGCAGGTCTTCTTCTCGCCGGCCGGCGACCATTACCGCACGCGTCTCACGCACACCCTCGAGGTGTCGCAGATCGCGCGGACCATCGCCAAGGTGCTGCGCCTGAACGAGGAACTCACCGAGGCCATCGCGCTCGGTCACGACCTCGGACACACGCCGTTCGGCCACGCCGGCGAACGGGTGTTGCAGCGGCTCAATCCCGGGGGCTTCAACCACTACGAGCAGAGCCTGCGCATCGTCGACGTCCTCGAGCACGACCGCCTGGGCCTCAACCTCACCTGGGAGGTCCGCGACGGCATCGCCCGCCACTCGAAGGGCAAGCACGGCATGCCGGTGGGCGCGCCGCCCGAACACCGCGCGTCGACGATCGAGGGGCAGGTGGCCCGCGTTGCCGACATCGTGGCCTACGTGAACCACGACGTCGACGACGCCATCCGCGCCGGACTGCTCGACGAGTCCGCGCTGCCGGTGTCGACCCGCGAGCTGCTCGGCGGATCGGCGTCCGAGCGCATCGGTCGGATGGTCTCGGACGTGGTGCGTGAGACGCTGGACGGCGGCACCACCGAGATCCGCATGAGCGACGACGTGCTGCAGGCGACGCTGGAACTTCGCGATTTCCTGTTCGGGGCCGTCTACGAGAACCCCGAGGCCACGGCCGAGTTCGCCAAGGCCGAAGGCATCCTCGGCGGGTTGTGGGAAAAGGTGCAGGCCCAACCCGACGCCTTCCTCGACGCCCGCACCATCGAGGCGGAGGGCCTCGTCGCGGCGACCCAGGATTTCATCGCCGGCATGACCGACCGCTACGCCGTCGGCCTCTTCGAACAGCTCTTCATTCCGAAGCCCTGGGTCGGCCCGTGGCCGGTGTCGGAGCGTTCGCCGGGGGGCCGGTAGCGCCCTGCGCGCCACCGGGGGCGAAGGCACGGCAAAGGCCGCGGGCTGCACGGCGACGATCGAGTACATCCGCTACTACCCCGCGGTGATCAACGATGCCGAGTGCGCGCAGCACGTGCTGGACGCCAGCCGCGCGGTGTTCGGCGATGCGCTGCTGGCGCCCGGCCCGGCGGCGACCTCGG
>WBZP01003228.1_pt1 | contig 16662 bp, 17 predicted proteins | sample 5204301 | NCBI WGS metagenome assembly WBZP01 (sample SAMN12412401, study PRJNA552823) | activated sludge metagenome | isolation source: activated sludge from nitrification reactor of wastewater treatment plant... | place: USA: Pennsylvania | collected 2017
CGATCCACCTCAGCACCAGCTTCGTGTTCGAGAACAGCGAGCATGCCGCGAGCCTGTTCAACATGGAACGCTCGGGGCATGTGTACTCGCGCATCAGCAACCCGACCAACGCGGTGCTCGAGGAGCGCGTCGCGGCGCTGGAAGGCGGCTCGGGCGCCATCGCCACCGCCAGCGGGCAGGCCGCGCTGCACCTGGCCATCGCCACGCTGGCCGGCGCCGGCTCGCACCTCGTCGCCAGTACGGCCCTCTACGGCGGCAGCCACAACCTGCTTGCCTACACGCTGGCGCGCTTCGGCATCGTGACCACTTTCGTCATGCCCGGCGACATCGACGGCTGGCGCGCCGCAATCCGCCCGAACACCAGGCTGCTGTTCGGCGAGACCCTGGGCAACCCGGGGCTGGACGTGCTCGACATCCCGACCGTGAGCGCGATCGCCCACGACGCCGGCCTCCCGTTGGTGGTCGACAGCACCTTCACCACGCCCTGGCTGATGAAGCCCTTCGAGCATGGTGCCGACCTCGTGTTCCACAGCGCGACCAAGTTCCTCTCCGGCCACGGCACCGTGATCGGCGGCGTGCTGGTCGACAGCGGCCTGTTCGACTGGGAGGGCTCGGCGCGATTCCCCGAGGTGACCCAGCCCTACGCGGGATTCCACGGCATGGTGTTCGCCGAGGAGAGCACCGTCGGCGCCTTCCTGCTGCGCGCGCGCCGCGAGGGGCTGCGCGACTTCGGCGCCTGCATGAGCCCGCACACCGCCTGGCTGATCCTGCAGGGCATCGAGACGCTGCCGCTGCGCATGGCGCGCCATGTCGAGAACACCCGCAAGGTGGTGGCTTGGCTCGCCGCGAACACGATGGTCGCGCGCGTGGGCTACCCCGAGCTCGAGGGCCACCCGAACCACGCGCTGGCGAAGAGGCTGCTGCCGCGCGGCTGCGGCAGCGTGTTCAGCTTCGACCTGAAGGGCTCGCGCGCGCAGGGCAAGGCGTTCATCGAGGCGCTGAAGATCTTCAGCCACCTGGCCAACGTGGGCGACTGCCGCTCGCTGGTGATCCACCCTGCGAGCACGACGCACTTCCGCATGGACGATGCGGCACTGGCGGCGGCCGGCATCACACCGGGCACGATCCGGCTGTCGATCGGCCTGGAGGACGCCGACGACCTGATCGAGGACCTGAAGCGCGCGATGAAGATCGCCGAGAAGGCAAAGTGAGGCCGGCATGAAGCTCACCGTGCAAGGACGCGAGGCCTATGCCTACACCGGCGGCAAGCCTTTCGACCCCGCCCTGCCCTGCGTCGTGTTCGTCCACGGCGCGCTGCACGACCACAGCTGCTGGACCCTGCTCGCGCGCTGGGCCGGGCACCACGGCCGCGCCGTGCTCGCGGTCGACCTGCCAGGCCACGGGCGCAGCGCCGGACCGCCGCTGCCCGACGTCGAGGCCATCGCTGCCTGGCTGCTGGCGCTGCTCGATGCCGCGGGCGTCGAGCGTGCAGCGCTGGTCGGGCACAGCATGGGTTCGCTGATTGCGCTCGAGGCAGCCGGTTGCGCGCCCGAGCGGGTGACGCGGCTCGTGATGATGGGCAGCGCGTACCCGATGAAGGTATCCGAGGCGCTGCTGGCCACGGCGCTGGCCGATGCGCCGCGGGCGATCGACATGGTCAACGTCTGGTCGCACGCCTCGCATGCGGCCAAGCCCTCGTTCCCCGGCCCCGGGATGTGGCTGCACGGCAGCAACCGCGCGCTGATGCGGCGCATGCAGGCCGGCTGCCTGGACACGAACCTGTTCCACCACGAGTTCTCGATCTGCGACCGCTACCGCGGCGGCGAGGCGGCGGCCGCTCGTGTCGACTGCCCGGCGCACTTCGTCCTCGGCCGCGCCGACCAGATGACCCCGTCCCGGGGCGCAGGTGAGCTGGCTGGAGCGCTGAAGGCGAAGGTGCACATGGTCGACGCTGGCCACAACCTGATGACCGAGGCGCCTGACGCGACGCTGGCGGCGCTGCGCGAGGCACTTGCCTGAGCATCCGCACGTTCCATGACCGACCGCTACGCCGTCATCGGCAACCCGATCGCGCAGAGCAAGTCGCCGCTCATACACGGCCTTTTTGCCCGTGCGACCGGCCAGGACATCGAGTACTCCAGGATCGAGTGTCCGCTCGACGGCTTCGGCGCGGCGGTGCAGAGGTTTCGTGACGCCGGTGGACGCGGGCTGAACGTGACGGCGCCGTTCAAGCTGCAGGCCTTGACCCTCGCCACGAAGCGGTCCGACGCCGCCCGGGACGCCGGCGCTGCGAACGCCTTGCGCTTCGTCGACGGCGGGATCGAGGCCGAGAACTTCGACGGCGTGGGCTTCGTGCGCGACCTCGTGCACAACCTCGGCACGCCGATCGCCGGGGCGCGGGTGCTGCTGCTGGGGGCCGGAGGCGCCGTGCGCGGCACGCTGCGGCCGATACTCGCGCAAGGGCCGGCGCGGCTGCTGGTCGTCAACCGCGACATCGCCAGGGCCCGCGAGCTGGTCGACGGGCTGGGCGCCGCGGCGAGTGTCGGCTGGTGCAGCTACGCCGGCCTGGGCCGCGAGCGATTCGACATCGTCGTCGACGGCACCTCGGCCAGCCTGTACGGCGCGATGCCGCCGATCACCGGCACTGTCTTCGAACCGGGCGCCACGGCCTACGAGATGGTCTACGGCAAGGGCCTGACGCCGTTCCTGCACCTGGCCCGCGAGGCCGGCGCGGCGCGCCTGGCCGACGGCGTAGGCATGCTCGTCGAACAGGCGGCCGAGGCCTTTGCCTGGTGGCGCGGCGTGCGCCCGGCGACGCGCCCCGTGATCGAGCAGCTGGCCGTGCCGCTCGAGCGAGCGCCCGCGAGCCGAGTGCCGCCGGCCCGTGGCGGAGCCACCCGAACCGCGGCCGACGCAGAACGGCCATGAGCTTCGCCCGCCCGTTGCAGCTCGCACGAGGCACCCTCGATGTCGAGCACGGGCCGCTCGCCTGCGCGCCGCTGGTCGGACGCGACGAGGCCGCGCTGCGTATCGAACTCGAACGGGTGCAGGCCGTCCAGCCGGACCTGCTCGAGTGGCGCATCGACCACTTCGGGTCGATCGCCGACACGACTCGCGTGCTGGCCTTCGCGCACGAGCTGCGCTCGCGCGCCGGCGCGCTGCCGATCATCTTCACCCGCCGCTCGATCCGCGAAGGCGGTTCGCCGATCGGGATCGACGAGGATGGGGTGTTCGATCTCTACGAGGCCGTCTGCCGCGACGGCCATGTCGACCTAGTCGACGTCGAGCTGAGCAGCGAGCCGCACCTGTGGGCGCGCGCGCGGGATCTCGCCCGCACGAGCGGCGTGCGCATGATCGGCTCGTTCCACGACTTCGTTCGCACGCCGTCACGCGCCGAACTCGTGGCCCGCTTCACCGCGATGCAGGCCGGCGGGGCCGATGTCGCCAAGGTCGCGGTGATGCCCAACGACCTGCGCGATGTGCTGACCCTGCTGGAGGCCACGCTCGAGGCGCGCGAGACGCTCGATCTGCCGCTGGTGAGCATGTCGATGGGCCCGCTGGGTGCAATGACGCGGCTGTGCGGATGGGTGTTCGGCTCGAGCATCAGCTTCGTCGTCGGCGCCCGGGCTTCGGCACCCGGCCAACTGCCGATCGCCGACCTGCGCGCCATGGTCGAGGTCCTGCGCCGCGCCATGGACGATCGATGAACGATCGATGAGTGCCCGCCCCGGAGGCCAGCGCCAGCGGGCGCGTGCCGCCGCCCCCGCGGGTCGATAGACTCGCCGGGGTCCGCTTCGATCGACCTCCTTCGCCCACGCCCATGACCGATGCCGACATCGACGTCCTGATCAGCGAAGTCGGCCCGCGCGATGGCCTGCAGTCGGTGAAGGCGACCATGCCCACCGCCGCGAAGCTGCGCTGGATCGACGCCCTGGTGGCCGCCGGGCTCGCCGAGATCGAGGTCTGCTCGTTCGTGCCGCCCAGGCTGCTGCCGCAGATGGCCGATGCGGCCGAGGTCGTGCGCCACGCGATCACCCACCCCGGCGTGACAGTGATGGCCCTCGTGCCCAACCAGCGCGGCGCCGCGGCGGCGCTGGCCGCCGGCGCACACAAGCTGACGCTGCCGGTGTCGGCCAGCCACGCCCATTCGCTGGCCAACGTGCGCAAGACGCCGGACGAGATGGTGGCCGAGCTGCGCGCGGTCTGCCGGCTGCGCGATGAGCGCGCGCCGCTGGTCAAGGTGGAGGCCGGCGTCTCCACCGCCTTCGGCTGCACGCTGCAGGGCGCGGTCGACGAGGACGAGGTGATCCGCATCGCCGTGGCCTGCGCAGATGCCGGCGCCGACGACGTGGGCCTGTCGGACACCACCGGCATGGCCAACCCGGCGCAGGTGCGGCGCCTCTTCAAGCGGCTGCGCGAGGCGATCGGCAGCAAGGCCGGCGCCGCGCACATGCACAACACGCGCGGCCTCGGCCTGGCCAACTGCCTGGCGGCCTGCGACGTGGGCGTGCGCACCTTCGACAGCTCGCAAGGCGGCCTCGGCGGCTGCCCCTACGCGCCGGGCGCGTCGGGCAACGTCGTCACCGAGGACCTGGTGTTCATGTTCGAGGCGATGGGCATCCGTACCGGGGTCAGTCTAGAGCACCTGTTCGCCGCACGCGAACGGCTGCAGGCCGGGCTGCCGGGCGAGCCCGTCTACGGCATGACGCCCGTGGCCGGCCTGCCCAACGGATGGACGCAGCCGACGACGCGCGCCGCAGCGAAGGGGCTATGCATAATGGGTGCAGGCATCCCGTGAACAGCGCGGGGCCATGCTCGCGTTCACCGCCCCACAGGAGCACACATCATGGGTCTGCGTTCGACATTGGCATGGGCCACCGTCGCGCTGGCGGCGTTGCTTTCCGGCTGCGAGACCACCACCATCCGGTCGGCGTGGTTCGACACGGAATTCACCGGCCCGCCGATGCGCAAGATCGTGGTCGTCGGCGGCGGCATCAACTCCACCGAGAGTCGGGTTTTCGAGGACCAGTTCGCGGAGAAGCTGCGTGCGGCAGGCGTCGAAGCCATCGCCGGGCACACCGTCGGGCTCGACGACGAAAAGCAGGGGCACGACGCCTTCGTCGCCGCGGTGAACAACACCGGCGCGCAAGGCCTGCTGCTGGTCAGGCTGCTGGGCGTCGACACGCGGACGCAGGTCAGGACCACGATGGTGCAGGGTGGCATGGGTTGGGGACGCGGGTACTGGGGCGGGCCATGGGGGCCGGGGGGCGCCTCGATGCGGACGATGGTGCCGGTGCAGTACGTCAGCCAGTACGACGTCGCCGCGGTCGAGACCAAGCTCTTCGACGTGCAGACCAGGCAGGTCGTGTGGGCCGCCACCACGAGCACGCACAACCCGAGGACGGTCGCGCGCGAGACGCCGGCCTTTGCCGACATCATCATCGGGCAGCTGGCAAGCCGCAGCATCATCGCGCGGAAGTAGCGCCTCGCTGTCCGTCGCTCGTCGGGCGTGGCCGACTGCCCGCCTGATCGACGCCCGCCTCCGGATGCGCCTGCTGATCGTCGAAGACGACCGCCTGATCGGCGACGCGCTGCGCAGCGCGCTGCGCCTGGAAGGCCATGCGGTGGACTGGGTGCGCGACGCGGCGTCCGCGAGAGCCGCGCTTTCGAGCGAGCGCTTCGACTTCGTTCTGCTCGACCTCGGCCTGCCCGCAGGCGGCGCGCCAGGGTCACCAGCCGACGGCGGCGGCGGCCTGGGCGTGCTGAGATGGATGCGCGACCGGCGCGACGCCACCCCGGTAATCGTGCTGACCGCACGCGACGGCCCGGGGGACCGCGTGGCGGGCCTGGACAGCGGTGCCGACGACTACCTCGTCAAGCCGTTCGACCTGGACGAGCTGAGTGCCCGCATGCGCGCCGTGCAGCGCCGCCACATCGGGCGCGCGCAGACGGCGCTGCAGCATGGCCGCGTGCGCCTCGACCCCGCGACGCGCCAGGTGACGCTGGACGGCGCACCGCTGCTCCTGTCGGCACGCGAGTTCGCGGTGCTCCAGGCCCTGATGGAGCGCCCGGGCGCGATACTGTCGCGTGCGCAGATCGAAGACCGCCTCTACGGCTGGGGCGATGCGGTCGAGAGCAACGCGGTCCCGGTCTACATCCACCAGTTGCGACGAAAGCTCGGCAGCGGCTTCATCCGCAACGTGCGCGGGCTGGGCTACTGCGTTGGCGACGCGGCGGACAGCCAAGGGTGAACTCGATCCGCAGCCGGCTGCTGGTGTCGCTTTTCGCGCTGCTGGCCATCGCCACGCTGGTGATGGGCGGCCTGACCTACCGCAACGTGCTCTCCGAGGCCGAGACGCTGTCGGACTACCAGTTGCGGCAGATGGCGCTGTCGCTGCGCGACCAAGGCGAGATCGCGCCGGCCCAGGCCGGCGCGATGGCCGACGAACAGCTCGAGTTCGTGATCCAGATCTGGACCGTCGACGGGCGCGTGATCTACGCCACGCGGCCGCACAGCGCACTGCCGTCCCGGGCGGTGCTGGGCTTCGCCGACATCGCCGTCGGCAGCCAGACCTGGCGCACCTTCAGCGTGGCCACCTCGGGCCGCGTGATCCAGGTCGCGCAGCCACGCCAGGTGCGCCTCGCGCTGGCCGCGCGTGCCGCCTGGCGCGGCGTGCTCCCGATGCTGCTGGCCGCGCCGGTGATGCTGGTGCTGGCAGGCTGGCTCGTGGCGCGGGCCTTGCAGCCCCTGCGCCGCGTGGCCGAGGAAGTGCGGCGCCGCGACGAACAGTCGCTCGCGCCACTGCCCGCCGCCGGGCTGCCCGACGAGGTGGCGCCGCTCGTCAACGCGCTCAACGCCTTGCTGGAGCGGCTGCAGCATGCGCTGGGCACTCAGCGCGCCTTCGTTGCCGACGCCGCGCACGAGCTGCGCTCTCCCCTGACCGCGCTGCGGCTGCAGTTGCAGCTGCTGGGGCGCGCGCGCGACGACACCACGCGCAGCGAGGCCACGCAAGGGCTGGCGGCCAGCATCGAGCGCGCGAGCCGGCTCGTCGAGCAGCTGCTCGCACTGGCGCGCAACGAACCCGGCGCCGCGGCGACCGAGCGCATGGCGCTGGACCTGGGCGCACTGGTGCGCGACTCATTGGCCGACGTGGCCGTACTCGCCATGCAGCGCGGCAGCACCGTCCTGCTGGTGCCCGGCCCGCCGGTCGCCGTGCTGGGCGATCGCGTGGCGCTGGCCCTGCTGGTTCGCAACCTGGCCGACAACGCGCTGCGCTACTCGCCGCCGGGGGCGCGGGTCGAGCTGCGGTGCCTCCAGGAAGGCAGCCACCCGCTGCTGCGGGTGGATGACTCCGGCCCGGGCATCCCGGCCGAAGACCGCGAGCGGGTCTTCGACCGCTTTCACCGCCGCGCCAGCGGCGATGAAACCGGCAGCGGCCTGGGCCTGGCGATCGTTCGAAGCATCGCCGAACGCCATGGCGCCGAGGTGACGCTGGGCGACTCGCCACTCGGCGGCTTGCGCGTGTCGGTGCGCTTCGCACCCGAAGCGGCCGGCCGGCGCGCCTGAGCCCGCACCCTAACTTTCGCTTCATCTTCGGCTAACCCGGCATTCATCGGGGCTGCGTAACGTCTCTCGCATCGGAGGCCATCGCCTCCTTGACGAGAAGGACATCCCATGACGACGCGAGTTCGACACACCGCCTTGATTGCCGCCGGTGCCCTGGCCGGCGGAGCCGCCACCGCCATCGGGCTGGGCCACATGCCCTGGTTCGGCGCCGGCAAGCCCGTAGCCGCTGCGGTCAGCAGCATGAGCACCAGCGCTGGCACGGCATCCTCCGATGGCGAGACCGCCATTGACACCGCGGCTGCTGCGCCCGCACCGGCATTGACCGCCACGGCCGCGGGCGACGTGCCCGACTTCCGAGCGATCGTGCGCCGCTACGGTCCGGCCGTGGTCGGCGTGACGGTGTCGGGCGTGCGGCGCAACGGCGACGACGAGGGCGGCCAGCCGCGCCAGCCCGACGAGGACGAAGACCCGTTCCAACCATTCTTCCGCGGCCTGCCCGGCGGCGACCCGCGCGGCCGCGCCAACCCGCAGATGCCGTTCCGCGGCCAGGGCTCGGGCTTCATCGTGAGTGCCGATGGCCTGATCCTGACCAATGCGCATGTGGTGCGCAACGCGGGCGAGGTGATCGTCAAGCTCAGCGACCGCCGCGAGTTCGCGGCCAAGGTGCTGGGCAGCGACCCGGTCACCGACGTCGCGGTGCTGCGAATCGACGCCAGGAACCTGCCGACCGTTCAGCTCGGTGACCCGAACCGACTCGAGGTTGGCGACCGCGTGCTGGCCATCGGCGCGCCCTTCGGCCTGGAGCAGACCGCCACCCAAGGCATCGTGAGCGCCAAGGGCCGTTCGCTGCCGGGTGACTCGGTGGTGCCGTTCATCCAGACCGACGCCGCCGTCAACCCGGGCAACTCCGGCGGGCCGCTGTTCGACGCCCAGGGCCACGTGGTCGGCATCAACGCGCAGATCTATTCGCGCAGCGGCGGCTTCCAGGGCCTGAGCTTCGCGATCCCGATCAACGTGGCGCTGAAGGTCAAGGACCAGATCGTCACGACCGGCAAGGTCACCCATGCCAGGCTCGGCGTTTCGGTGCAGAACGTGAACCAGGCATTGGCCGAGTCCTTCGGCATGCCGGCCCCGGCGGGTGCGCTGGTGTCGAGCATCACGCGCGGCAGCGCGGCTGCCGCCGCGGGCCTGCAGCCTGGCGACGTGATCCTCGAGGTGGCGGGCCGCCCGATCGAGAGCGCCGGTGGACTGTCCAGCGCGATCGGGCTGTCGACGCCCGGCGAGCGGGTCAAGCTCAAGGTCTGGCGCGAACGCGCGGCGCTCGAAGTAGACGTGCGCCTGGGCAGCGCGGGCGATGCCGAGCAGCAGGCCGCGAATGGCGAGCCCGCCACCGGCGGCGGCCGCCTCGGCCTGGCCCTGCGCCCGCTGACGCCCCAGGAGCGCAGCAGCACCGGCGTCGAGCAGGGCCTGGTGGTCGAGGCCGCGTCGGGTCCGGCGGCGCGGGCCGGCATCCGGGCTGGCGACGTTCTGCTGGCGATCGACGGCAAGCCCTTGCAGTCGGTCGAGCAGGTGCGCAACGTGATGCAGGCCAAGCCGAAGGTCGTCGCGCTGCTGGTGCAGCGCGGCGGCGAGAAGATCTTCGTGCCGGTGCGGCAGGGCGCTGCCTGAACTCCGGACGCCAGCGGTGTCGCCAGGCGATGACCTAGAACACGGCCACCGCCGGCCGGCAGCCGACGTCCTGACCGCCGCAGTGCTGGCAACGACGCGTCCGCGCTCCGATGACACAGAGCGCGATGCCCCCCGAGCCAGACCGCGATGCGCGCCGTGCCGGCGCGCATCTCACGCCGACGCATTGGCCGCTGGGTGCGGCCTGCGCCTGGCAGGGCCGGGCGCAGGCCCGGCCGCGGTTGAACCTAGATGTCCAGCTTGGTGATGCGCGAGCCGTCGAGGCTCAGGCTGGCCATCAGGCCGGCGTTGGTCAACACAAACGCGTTCACGGCCTGCGACGCGCTGGAGGTGTCGACACGCCCGGTGGCCCCGACGTTGATCAAAGACACGCTGGCGTCGGCGCCCGCCTGCCAACCGCTGCTGGCCTTGAACTTGGCCAGCGCGTCGGTGGTGTTGAACAGGTAGATGATCGCCACTGACTGCGCGCCTGCGAGCCAGCCGACCGACGCTGTTGTCATGCGGTGGAAGCTCGTCGTCGAGCCACCCTCGCGCAACGCGCCCTCACCCGAGCCGCCGCCGACGATGAAGCCGGCCTGGACGAAGTTCGGGAAGACGAGCACGCCACGCGCCTTGCTGACCAATTCACCCGAGCCTTGCACCTGCTTGTTCAGGTCGCTCAGGGCGCGATCGACGGCGCTGTTGATGCTCGCGCGGCGCGCCGCGGGGTCGCTCGGCGCGCTGCCGGTGGTCGTGCAGCCCGCCAGAATGGTGCCGGCGGCGGCCGATGCCCCGGCCAGTAGGAATGTTCTCTTGTCCATCTAGATCTCCTTGGATTTAAGTGGCGTGTCCACTCACCCGTCTCCCGGGTTCACGTACCACCATTTTGGATTGTGACACGACGCCACTGGCGCGAGCCTCCGGCGCTGCCGGGTCTGTCTTCGGTGCGGCGCCTGAGCAACAGCTGCACGTCTTCGCCGTACATGTTTGCTGACCGTCTTCAATGCGCGTCATGAGCAGGTCGATCGCAGCTGGCGCAAGGCCTCGTTGGCCGCAGGCAGCTTGGATGGGTCTTCGTTCTGGAAGTGGCGCTGACCTGCCGGCAGCTCATCGCTGCCCGGCCCGCGCCAACCACGCACCGGCACCACGCCGCTGGCGAGGCGGGTCGTGTCGATGCGGCCGTTGTCCAGGTCGCGCTGGCACACCAGCAGCACGCCGTTCGCGGCCACCACGCGCTCGCGCAGCCTGCGCTGCGGCGGGCTGGCCGAAGTGCCCAGCGCGGCGGCCTCCGGCGGCAAGGTCAACAGGTAGAAGCGGCGGCCGCCGGGGTTCTGCGACAGCGCCCGTTCGGCAGCGACCTCGAAGCTGAAGCCCGCGCCGGCGATATAGAGCCCGCCTTCGGCCGGCTGCGCCGAGGCCAAGGACATGCCGGCAGCGGCCAGCAAGGCGACGACGCTCGCTCGGCGGCGGCGCGCGGTGGTCTGCAAGCGCATGCAGGTGCTCCTGGGGCTCCTGGGCACCGGCGGCATGCCGGCGCGAGGGATGCTACGCCATCACGCGTGGAGCAAGGGCAAGCCGCGGCGGCAGTCCATGGGCACCCTGACGGCCGGCATGGCTGGCGCCATTGCAGGGGCGCAGGGGCAGCAGCCACGAGACCTTGCCTACAATGAATTTCTTGCCCTACGGCGCGAGCCGTGTCCTGGCCCCCTGGCCCCCTGGCCCCCTGCGCAGGGCGATCGTCGACAGTACGCGCGCCGCCTTGCGGAACGTGACGCGCGCCATGCGGCCGAAGGGCGCCCGATGGTCGTGAAGCCATGCCCCGCGACCAGCGCGCTCGAGGCGACCCGAGCGACCTGAGGCTCCCGTCATTGAACGCGAGGACGATCATGAAGCTGCAACCGAATCTGATGCTCGCCATGGCGTTCGCCGCCTGCAGCATGTCCGCCGCGGCGGCCGAAACGGCGCTCATCACGAGCTCCGTCAACGTACGTTCCGGCCCGGATCGCTCGATGCCGAAAGTCACCTGGCTCATGCGTGGAACGCGGGTGAGCGTGGTCGGTTGCGTGCCCAACTGGCGCTGGTGCGACGTGATCGCCGGCCGCGACCGCGGATGGGTGTACTCGCGCTACCTGTCGATGCCATACCAGGGCAGCGCGGTCGTCATCGCTCAAGGCGGCCCCCGGCTCGGCCTGCCGGCGATCGAGTTCGAGCTCGGCCCCTACTGGGACGAGCATTACCCGCGCAGGCTGTTCTTTCCACAGAAGGCGACCTGGCAGACGCGCTGGGACCAGCGGCGCCCCGATCCCGAGTGGCGCGAGCCTGCGCCTCGCACCTAGGCGTGACCGGGCCGGGCGCACCCGGCCGCGACCCACGGCGCGGCGGCGACGGGGTCTCCACGAACTGCGCCGCGGCTCGGCAACCCTTCCCCGATCATCCGCGTCGTGCGATCCCGAATCCGCCTGCGCGCTCACCCGACCTTGCGCCGGCGCCTGGCGGCGGATCGCCCGCCATGGGCGCTCCGCTTTGCGTGCATCGTCTGCCTGGTCGCCGTCGGTGCGACGCTCGCGACGGTGGCCGGCGCAGCGGTGAGCCACCGCAATGTCCTCGTGCTCTATTCGAACGGGCGCCTGCTGCCGGCCAACGTCGAGGCCGACCGCGCACTGGTCGAGCGCCTTGCCGATCGTGCCGACCTGTCGGTGGCGCTGGCCAGCGAGTTCCTGGACAGTCCGCGCTTCGGCGGCCAAGCCTACGAGCGCGCCATGGCCGAATTCCTGCGCGAGAAGTACGCCGCCGCGCCACCCGAGGTCATCATCGCCGGCGGCCAGGAGGCGCTGGACTTCTGGCTCCGGCACCGCGACGAGGTCTTCCCGCGGGTGCCTGTCGTGCACCTTGCCATTCCCGTGGAGCGGCTGGAACAGGTGCGGCCGCTGCCACCCGGTTTTGTCGGCATCCCGATCGATTACGACCTGGCCGGGACGATCGAGCAGGCCCTGCGCTGGCACCCGGCGGCGCGCCGCCTGGTCGTCGTGACCGATGCCGGCCCTTGGGGCCGCGAGTGGGAACAACGCCTGCGGCCGCTGGCCGCCCAGCTCGCCGGCCGCCTGGCGGTCGAGTTCCTGGCCGGGCTGCCGATCGACGAGTTGCAGCAGCGCCTGCGCGCCCTCACCGCCGACGCCATCGTCTACAGCCCGGGATTCTTCGTCGACGTTAGCGGCCGCGCCTTCCTGCCACGCGAGGCGGTCCGGCTCGTTGCCGCCGCTTCGGCGGCACCGGTCTACGCGCCGTTCTCGACCTTCGTCGGCACCGGGATCGTCGGCGGCCGGACGACAGGCTTCGACACCATGGGCCGCCGCGGCGCCGAGATCGTGCTGGCACTGCTCGACGGTGCGGCGCCGGCATCGCTGGCGCTGCCGGAGGTCATGCCGACGGCGCTGCATGTCGACTGGCGACAGCTGCGGCTCTGGGGCATCGATCCGCGAGCGCTGCCCGACGACGCCGTCGTTCGGTTCCGCACGCCCGGCCTGTGGGAGTCCCATGGTCGCTGGATGCTCGTCGCCGGCGGTGTGGTGCTGCTGCAGGCCGGATTCATCGCCGCGCTCCTGGTCGAGCGGCGGCGCCGGCGCGCCACGGCGGCCGCGCTCGTGCAGAGCCAGCAGCACATGAGCCTGGCCACCCGCGCCGCCGGCCTCTCGATGTGGGCGCTGGACGTCGGGCCGCGGCGCCAGGGGCTGCGCGACGACGCGCCGGCGCGTGCTGCCGCCGCTGCACCTGGTGCGCTGATCGACTTTGCCGGCACGCTGGAGCAGATCCATCCGGCCGACCGCGCGCGGGTCGAGGAGGTCATCCGCGATGCCCTCGCGTCCGGCGAGGACTTCGACGTCGACTACCGCATCGTCGCCGCCGACGGCACGCTGCGCTGGCAGTCGGCGCGTGGGCGCGCCGACCCCGGCCGGTCGCAGCGGCTGATCGGCGTGATGAGCGACATCACGCAGCGCCGGCAGGCGGAAGCGGACGCGGCGCACGACCACGCAGCGCTCCAGCACATGACGCGGGTGTCGCTGCTCGGGCAGCTCTCGGCGTCGATCGCGCACCAGCTGAACCAGCCGCTGGCGTCGATGCTGGCCAACGCCGAGGCGGCGCAGATGATCCTGCAGCGCGAGCCGGTCGACCTGCCCGAGCTGCGCGCGATCTGCGCCGACATCGTGGCCGAGGATCACCATGCCGCGGCGGTGATCCGCCGCCTCGGGGCGCTGTTCCGGCGCAACCCGCCGTTGCTCGTGCCGCTCGACGTCAACGAACTCGTGCGCGACACGATCGAGCTCACGAAGACGAACCTGCTGGCGCGCCAGGTCGCCCTCGTGACGACGCTGGCGCCCGACCTGCCGCCGCTCGACGGCGACCGCGTGCAGCTGCAGCAGATGCTGCTCAACCTCATCGTCAACGCCGCCGACGCGATGGATGCCCTGCCCGAAGCCGCGCGCGTGCTCACGATCGCCACCGCGCTCGACGCCGGCATGGTCTGCCTCAGCGTGGCCGATCGCGGCACCGGCTTTGCCGCCGAGGCGGCGGACAGACTGTTCGAGCCGTTCTGGAGCACCAAGGCCGAGGGCATGGGCATCGGCCTGGCGGTCTGCCGCTCCATCGTCGCGGCGCACCACGGCACGCTCGAGGCGTCGAATGCGCCCGGCGGCGGCGGGGTGTTCCTTGCCCGCCTGCCCGCGCGCTTGACGGCATGACCGACGCGATGACCGACGCCATGACCGACCCGGGCGACATGCCCACGGTGCATCTCGTCGACGACGACCCCCAGGTGGCGAGGGCGCTGGCCCGGCTGCTGCGCGGGCATGGCTATCGCACGGCGGTGTACGGCTCGGCCGAGGCCTTTCTCGCGCAGCGCGACCCGAGCGCGCCGGGCTGCCTGGTGCTCGACGTCAACCTGCCCGGCCTCGACGGGCTAGCCCTGCAGCGGCGGCTGGCCGAGGGCGGCCCGGCGCTGCCGATCGTGTTCCTGACCGGCCATGGCGATATCCCGATGTCGGTGCAGGCGGTCAAGGCCGGTGCGGTCGACTTCCTGACCAAGCCGGTGACGGCCGAAGTTCTGCTCGGCGCGGTCCGTGCCGCGGTGGCGCAGGACGCGCAGGCACGCCAGGCGCAGGCCGAGAGAGCGGCACTACGGCGGCGCCTCGACAGCCTGACCCCGCGCGAGCGCGAGGTGCTCGCCGGGCTCGCAGCCGGCAAGCTCAACAAGCAGATCGCCGCCGACCTGGGCATCGTCGAGCCCACGGTCAAGTTCCATCGTGCGCGCATCATGGAGCGCATGCAGGCGCGCACCATCGCCGAGCTGATGCACCTGGTGGCCCGGATCGAGGGTGCACCGCACGCGCGGCCGGCCACGCCGCCCGGCACCCCACCGTCCGACGCACCGACATAGACGCCGCGCCCTGCGGTGCAGGCCGCGCTAGCCACCGTCGTCCGATGCCGGAGATGGCCGACTATCCCAAAGGCGAGTACCCGCCGGCGCGGCTGCGCGGTAGCGTGTCCGTTCGATGGAATCCAAGCTCGTGGCCGTGGTCGACGACGAAGCTGCCGTGTGCGCCGCATTGGCTCGTCTGCTGCGGCTGGGCAACTACCAGGTGGCCGCCTTCGACAGCGGCGACGACTTCCTTGCCTCGCTCGCGCAGCGGGTTCCCGACTGCGCGCTGATCGACGTCAACATGCCGGGCCGCGGCGGGCTGCAGGTGCAGGCGCAACTGCGCGCCGATCATGTGGCGCTGCCCGTCGTGTTCATCACCGCTACCGACGACCCCGACGTCGAGCGGCGTGCGCTGGACGCGGGTGGCCTGCAGGTACTTCACAAGCCCTTCGGCAACGACGAGTTGCTGGCAGCCGTCCGGCGGGCGTTGCAGGTGCCGCAGCCGTGAGCAAGGGTATTCCTGGTCGGGACCTGCGGCAGGCGCCGCGCCGCGCCGAGGATCGCGCCTGGCCGCCTGCAGGGCCAGGGCTCCCCTCGAGACCGAAGGAGGGCGCAGGGTGAGCGACCCCATACCGCGGTTCAAGCTCGTCTTCGCCAGGCTCGTGGTCGGGACGATGGCCGCATTCGTGCTCGGCGGCATCGTTTGGTACGGGGTCGCGCCCGAGACACTGGCTCGCGTCTGGCAGAACCTGGTCGACCGCCCCGGCGGGCCGATGGTGTTCCGCTTCTTCCTCCAGCCGGTGATGGCGGCGATCGCCGCGGTCCTGGCCGGCGTCAGGGATGCGCGGCTGGGGCGCCCTCCTTTCCTCCACACCATGCTCACCCGCCCGGCCGAGCGCGCCGGCCGCGTGAACGAGGCGATGGTCGACACCGCACGCATCATGCTGCTGGGGCTGGTCATGGACGCGATCTACCAGACCATCGAGTTCAACGCCTTCCACCCGGTCGAGGCCGTTGCCATCACGCTCGTGCTCGCGTTCCTGCCCTACCTCATCCTGCGCGGGCTGGTCACGCGCATCGCGCGGCGGTGGGTCGGCCCGGTCGCTGCGAAGCCCACCCGATGAGCGTGCACGAGGTCGACAACCGATGACCACCGACACCTCCCGCGTGCAGAAGCTCCGCGCCGCGGCGTCGCTCCTGAAGCCCGAGCGCGGCCATATGGTGTCCGACATGGTGGCGGCGGTGACCTTCGCCGTGGTCAACGTGCCGCAGGCCATGGGCCACGCGCTGCTGGTCATGGTCAACCCGCTGCTCGGCATCTATACCTTGATGGTCGCGGTACCCATCGGTGCCATCTTCAGCAGCTCGGTCTTCATGAACGTGTCGACCACCGGCGCGCTGGCCGTGGCCGCCGGTGCCGTGATGATGGAGTTTCCCGCCGGACAGCGGGCCGAGGCGTTGGTCGTGCTGGTGCTGCTGGTGGGCGTGATCCAGTTCCTGGCCGGCCTGTTCCGGCTGGGCTTCCTGATCCGCTTCGTCTCCCACTCGGTGATGACGGGTTTTCTCAATGGCGTGGCCGTGCTCATCATCCTGGGCCAGTTGAGCGACCTGACGGGCTACCAGAGCAGCTTCTCGAACCGCGTGGCTCAGGGGCTGGACCTGCTTCTGCGCATCGGCCAGGTCAACCCGCAGGTCACGGCCATCGGCGTGTTCACGCTGGCGCTCATCGTCGCTCTGCTGTGGCACAAGGTCTTGCAGCGCTTCGCCTTCATCATCGCCATTGCCGTGGCCACCGTGGTGCTGGTGTTGCTGAGCCTGCCGGCCCTGTCGACCGCCGCCCAGTTTGCCGCCGTGCCCACGGTCGGCGGCATTGCCGCCATCCCGCGCGAGCTGCCGCAACTGACGCTTCCGCAGCTGACGCTGGTCTGGTCGCTGTGGCTGCCGGCCCTGTCCATTGCCATCATCGGCCTGGTGCAGGGCGCCGGCGTCAGCCAGGGCACGCCCAACCCCGACGGCC
>WBZP01001730.1_pt2 | contig 16655 bp, 15 predicted proteins | sample 5204301 | NCBI WGS metagenome assembly WBZP01 (sample SAMN12412401, study PRJNA552823) | activated sludge metagenome | isolation source: activated sludge from nitrification reactor of wastewater treatment plant... | place: USA: Pennsylvania | collected 2017
GGCTGTGCTGGAAGCGGATTCGATCGTCGCCGAGGCCTACGGCGAGACCAATGTGTCCGAACGGCACCGGCACCGCTACGAGGTCAACAACAGCTACCGGGACAAGATCGGCGAAAGCGGACTGCGGTTCTCGGGCACCTCACCCGACGGGAACCTCGTGGAGTTCGTCGAGTATCCCCGCGAGGTGCATCCGTTCCTGGTGGGCACGCAGGCGCACCCCGAACTCAAGAGCCGGCCGACCCGGCCGCACCCGTTGTTCGCGGCGTTCATCGGCGCGGCCATCGCCTACGAGGCCGAGGAACGCCTGCCACTGGAGAATCTGGAGCGCTCCAACGGCGCTGAGCATGCCCTCCAAGAACCCGCGCCCCGTGGCTGACCACGAATTCGACACACTCTCGAGTGAGACCGTCTACCTCGGCAAGATCCTGGCACTGCGCCTCGACGAGGTGGCGATGCCCGGTGGCGGCACCGCCCGGCGGGAGGTCGTCGAGCATTTCGGGGCGGTGGCCGTGGTGGCTCTCGATGACGACGATGCCGTGACGCTGGTGTACCAGTACCGGCACCCCGTCGGCCGGCGACTGTGGGAACTGCCCGCGGGACTGATCGACATCGCCGGCGAGGACATCCAACCGGCCGCCGCCCGCGAACTCGAGGAGGAGACGGGGCTGGTGGCCGCCGACTGGAGCGTGCTCGTCGACGTGATCTCCGCCGCGGGCTTCTGCGACGAGAGCGTCCGCGTCTACCTGGCGACCGGCCTGAGTGAGGCCGGCCGCTCGATTGGCCATGATGAGGAGGCCGACCTGCAGGTGCACCGCTTCCCGCTGAGCGAGGCGGTGCAGATGGTCTACCGCGGCGAGATCGTCAACGCCCTGGCGATCGCCGGAATTCTGACCGCCCACGGGGTGCGGCAGGGTGTTGGGCGGCCGCGGCCGGTCGACGCGCCCTGGCCGGACCGGCCGTCGCGGTTGGCCGCCCGGCAACGCGGGGTGACGGCGCACCCATGACGGAGGCTCGCACTACGGCTGCCCGGCCGGTCCGCCCGCTACTCGAGGGGCAACTGCAGGGCTACCTGGACCATCTCACCATCGAGCGCGGGGTGGCGGCCAACACCCTCAGCTCCTATCGCCGTGACCTGCGCCGCTACTCCGAACACCTGACCCGGCGCGGAATCGGCGACCTGACCGGGGTGACCGAGACCGACGTCAGCGAATTCCTCGTCGCCCTGCGCCGCGGCGATCCCGACACCGGGGCCGCGCCACTGTCCGCGGTGTCGGCGGCGCGCGCGCTGATCGCCGTGCGGGGCCTGCACAAGTTCGCCGCCGCCGAAGGCGTCACCGACATCGACGTCGCCCGTGGGGTCAAACCGCCGACCCCGGGCCGCCGGCTGCCCAAGAGCCTGAGTGTGGCCGAGGTGCTCGCGCTGCTGGAGGCCGCCGGCGGGGACAGCCCGTCGGACGGACCGCTGACACTGCGCAACCGGGCGCTGCTGGAGGTGCTGTATTCCACGGGTGCACGGATCTCCGAGGCCGTCGGCCTCGACGTCGACGACGTCGACACGCATGCCCGATCGGTGCTGTTGCGCGGCAAGGGCGGCAAGCAGCGGTTGGTGCCGATCGGCCGGCCGGCGGTGCAGGCGCTGGACAACTACCTGGTTCGGGGCCGTCCCGGCCTGGCGCAGCGGGGCCGCGGCACCCCCGCGATCTTCCTCAACGCCCGCGGTGGGCGACTGTCGCGGCAGAGCGCCTGGCAGGTGCTGCAGGACGCCGCCGAACGGGCCGGCATCACCAGCACGGTGTCACCGCACACGATGCGGCATTCGTTTGCCACCCACCTGCTCGACGGCGGCGCGGACGTGCGGGTGGTGCAGGAGCTGCTCGGCCACGCGTCGGTGACGACGACGCAGATCTACACCCTGGTCACCGTCAACGCGCTGCGCGAGGTGTGGGCGGGCGCGCATCCGCGGGCCCGCTAGCGGCGCCGGGCGACCACCTCGAGGGTGATCTCCCGAGCCGGCGCCACGGCGATGCCGCGGGCCACGCTGCGCGGGATGCGGCCGGCCCCGGCCGTGGTTCTCAGTTCGACGGTCTGCATCACGGTGCCGATCGCGACGCACAGCTCCGCGGCGGCGAAACCGGCTCCGATGCAGCGCCGATGCCCGCCGCCGAATGGCGCGTACCGGAACGGCGACACGCGGGTTCCGAGGAATCGATCGGGCCTGAACCGGTGCGGCTCCGACCACTGCGAAGTGTTGAAATGCAGTGCATACAAGGCGATTCCAACGACCTGTCCGGGGTCGATGGACACCCCGCCGATCCGCGCGCCGGTGGTGAGCCGGCGCACCACGACGGGAACCGGCGGGTGCATGCGCAGGGTCTCCTTGGCCACGGCGTTCAGATAGGGCAGTGCGGTCAGCTCGGCCGGCGTCTGGTCGGTCTCGAGTTCTCGCAGCACCCTGCGACGGACCCCGTCGTCGCGGTGAATGCGATACAGGGCCCAGGTCAGTGCCGCCGCGCTGGTCTCGTGGCCCGCGGCCAGCAGGGTCCGCAGCTGATCGAGGGTCGCGGCTTCGGCCGGGCCGATGTCCTCGCAGAGCAATCGGTCCAGAGATTCGCGCAGCCGGAGCAGCCGGGCCCAGGGACCGCGTCCGCCCATGGTCCGCCGTAACCAGGGGACCAGCATCAGGGGCGCCGTGTTCGCGCCCATCAGGACGGTGATCGCGGCCGCATAGCGGTCCTGCCGCTGCGGGTCGGTAATGCCCGTCATCAGCCGGATCGCGGACTTGAGCGCGATCCGGGTCGACAACCGGTGCGTTCGCAGCAGGTCGCCGGGGTGCAGCGATTCGATCTCGGCGGCGGCCACGGCGGCGACCACCTCGGTATACCGGCGTACGCGCTCGCCGTGAAAGGCCGGCAGCACCAGCGCGCGTTGGCGCCGGTGCGGTTCGCCGGACTGCAGTATCAACGAACCCGAGCCCACGATCGGTTCGATCGGATTCGGCGTCGGCGCACCGCAGGTGCCGGGCGAGAGGGTCAAGATGTCGCGTGCCGCGGTCTCGGTGCCGAAGAACGTGACGGTGCCGAGGCCGGGAAACCGCACCCGCACCGGATCGGGGTCATCGGCGTGCCGGGTGAAGAAGCCGACCGGGTCGACACCGGCCGACACCGCACGCAGCGATGCCGCGACGTCGTTCCAGAATGCAGTGTCGCTGGGCAACCGTCTGACTCTCACCGGTGGGCATCGTTACCCCGGTGACACGGGTGTCCGCCGGGTTCGGTTCAAATACCTTGCCGGCCAGCCATTTCAAGATCGGTTTGAACCGGGCGGCGGCCGGCACCGTCTCCATTGCAGGGGTCATCACACGAGCGGGTCGAGCGGTCTCACGAGACACGAGAGGTGGTGGTCTGGGTGCGGGTTGCGCGGGTGGTCGATTACATCGTCGAACAGATCTGCGCCGAGGGTGTCACGCACCTTTTCGGTGTCGACGGCGCGAACATCGAGGACCTGTTCGACGCCGCGCACCTCCGGTCCGGGATCACTGCGTTACTGGCCAAACATGAGTTCTCCGCGGCCGCGATGGCCGACGCGTACAGCCGGTGTGGCCCCACCCTCGGTGTGGTCGCGGCCACTTCGGGCGGCGGATGCCTGAATCTCGTTGCCGGACTTGGTGAGTCGCTGGCCAGCCGGGTTCCGCTGATTGCCGTGGTGGGCCAGGCGCCGATGACGGGCGACGGTCACGGCAGCTTCCAGGACACGAGTGGTTGCAACGGATCGCTGGATGCCGCCGCCCTGTTCAGGGCTGTCTCGGTGTACTGCCGCCGGGTGACGACACCGTGCGGAGTCCTCGAGGCGTTGCCGGAGGCGATCACCGCGGCACATGGTGGCGGGCCGGCGGTGTTGTTGCTGCCCAAGGATATTCAGCAGGCCGTCATCGAGTTCGAGGGTACCGCCGTCGGGTCGAACCGAGGATCTCGCCGGGTGCCGCGGATTTCGCCCGGATCGCCCATCGTTGCTGCGCTGTCCTCGGGGCCGGTGACGATCGTGGCCGGCGAGCAGGTCGCCCGCGACGACGCCCGGGCAGAACTCGACCGGCTGCGGACAGCACTGCAGGCGGACATCGCGTGTGTGCCCGACGCCAGGGATGTGTCGGGACCCGCGACGGCCGTGGCCGGCACCATGGGTCATCCCGCGACGGCGGCGGCGATCCGGGGCAGTGCGGTGTGCCTGCTGGTCGGCACCCGGATGCCGTTGACCGCCCGCGGCGGCCTTGAACGGGCACTTGAATGCACCGAGATGCTGTCGATCGGATCGGCCGAACCGTATCTCCCGTGCACCCATCTGCACAGCGAGGACCTGCGAACGTCACTGGCGTCGATTGTCGAGGCCTTGAACCCGCCGGCGCCGCGCCGGGAACCGCCCGAGCGTCCGGTCGCCGAACTCACCCCGCCCCCGTGCCAGGACGGGGGAGTGCGCTACCGCGACATCATGCATGCGCTCGACGTGGCGCTGCCCGATTCCGCGGACATCGTGGTCGACGCCGGCAATGCGGGCGCCGCGGCGATCCACTACCTGCCGCACCGCCGCCACGGACGGTTCGTCGTCGCGCTGGGAATGGGCGGCATGGGATACAGCTTCGGCGCTGGCATCGGCGTGGCCTGCGCCCGGGGCCGACGCACCGTCGTCATCGCCGGGGACGGTTCCTTCTTCATGCACGGACTGGAACTGCACACCGCGATCCAGCACCGCCTGCCGGTGACGTTCGTTCTGCTCAACAACAATGCGCACGCCATGTGCGTCACGCGAGAACAGCTCTACTTCGCAAACGCCCACAGCTACAACAGATTTGGCCGCAGCAGATTGGCCACCGGGCTGGCGGCCATGTTCCCCGGGCTGTCGGCAACCGACGTCGACGACGCCGGGGCGCTTCCCGGCGTGCTGGCGGCCGCCCTGGCGCAGGACGGACCCGCCGTCGTCGGGGTGGAATGTTCGGCCGACGAAATCCCGCCGTTCGCACCGTTTGTGGCTGCTCTCCAATCCGGGAACGGCCATCACACCTCGACCCCGGAGGAGGGCGTCCATGTCCCTGCCAGCGCTTGACGACATCGTCAGACACCGAGGAAGTCCCGGTCCCATCGAGGGTCTGACCCGCATCGAGACGTCGCCGAAGGAGGTGGCGACGCCGGTGCTCATGGAGATGATCCACTCGGTGTATCCCCACGACGAGGTGTTCGGCCAGTACTGCACCGTCAACGACTACGTCGACTGTCCGCCCGACGAACTGTTCGACTATCTCTCGGACACCCGCTGCCTGGAGGAGTGGACCTACAGCCTGCGCGGGTTCGCCGAAACCAGCCAACCCGGCCTGTGGGTTGCCCAGGACCGGCTGGGCTCGGAGACCGAGATCTACACCAGGACCCACACCGATGCCGGGGCGCGCACGGTCGACTACCACTGCGCCTGGGACCAGGGCGAGCACCTGTGGATGATCTACCTGATGCGCGTGGTCGATGCCCGGCTGGTGCTCGACAGGCCCGGCTCCGTGGTGCTGTGGACCAACTGCCGTCACCCGTTCTACGGCCGGAACCCGTACCCGCACACCGCTCCTCCGCAGCGGCCGGTGTGGGTCGGCGACTTCTGGGACATGTTCGGTGCGGGGCACCTGCTGGAGCTGAAGAACCTCAAGGCGATCGCCGAGTACCGGCACCGCAACGGCCTGCCGGTCAAGCCCGATTGGATGCGCTGAGATGACCGTCAGCCTGCTCGACATTGCGACCTACTTGCCCGCCGAACGGGTGCCGGCCGAGTGGTATGCCCGCTACAGCGGAGCCGACGACCTTCGGGACAACCTGATGTTCCGGGCGCCGCAGTTCCGCCACCACGCGGGATCGGACGAGACCAATGTCGACATGATGGTCAGCGCGACCGAGGGCCTGCGCGCCCGGCACGGCGACGATGTCCTGGCCGATGTCGACGTGCTGCTGACCCATTCGCAGCTGCCGGATCTGCCCATCGTCGGCGCCGGTGCAGAGCTGGCCCACCGGCTCGGCATCGACCCCGAGTTCGTCATCGACGTCCACAACGGCGGTTGTGCGGCGTTCGTGCTGATGCTGAAGCTCGCCCGTCAGCTGCTGCGCTCGGGCGCGGGCCGCACCGCGCTGATCGCCTGCGCCCAGAACGCGGCGGGCAAGATCTTCCGGCAGGAGCATGTCCGCACGCTGGCGCAGTCGTCGGTTCCCGGCGACGGTGCCGCGGTCGGGCTGCTCGGCCTGTCCGACGTGTCGCCGATCCTGGATATCGAATGCCGGCACTACGGCGAGTTCGCCGGTGACATGACCCTCACCGCCGACCCGCCCCGGCTGTGGTGGCAGGCCGGCAGCGGCGAGGGATATGTCAGCTTCAACGAGGCCAAGATCATGAAGGTGCTCGCGCGGGGCAATCGGCTGGTACCCGAGGTCACCCTCGCGGTGTGCGACCGGATCGGGATGAAATCCCGGGATCTGGACCTGCTGGTCACCAATCAGCCCAACCGGGTGTTCCTGCGCAACTGGAACGAAGCCCTCGAGATTCCCCGCGAGCGGCACCGCGACACCTTCCACGAGTGCGGCAACCTGTTCGCCGTTGGCATCCCCGTCAACTTCGAGGCCGCCGTCGACGACGGTCAGGTCAGGCCCGGCGATGTGGTGATGATGGCGGGATTCGCCCACGCCGGCGACTTCGCCGGGGCGGCCGCGGTGCGCTGGGGAGGGCGGTGACGATGCCATTGCTGGCCGATGTGCCGACGGCGGTGCCATCAGCGGTGGACCCGACCGCGCTGTCCCTCAACGAAAATCCGTATCCGCCGCTGCCCGCGGTGCGGTCGGCTCTCGTCGCATCCCTGGACGCGGCAAACCGCTATCCCGAGTTCCTGCCCCAGCGACTGCGCCGGGTGATCGGCGCGCGCATCGGCGTCCCGGAGACGCAGATCATCCTCGGCGCCGGTGCCACGGGGGTCATCCTGCAGGTACTGCACGCCCTGACCAGTCCGGGCGATCGAATCGTCATCGCGGATCCGACCTTCGAGGGATACCCGATCATCGCCGCGATGAACCGGCTCGAGACGGTGCGGATTCCGCTGACCCGCACCGGCCACCACGATCTGGCCGCGATGGCCGACGCCGCTCGCGACGCCAGGGTGATGGTCCTCTGCCGACCACACAACCCGACCGGCACCGTCGAATCCGCGGCGGCCGTCGAGACCCTGCTGGCCCGCCTGCCCGGAACACTGGTGGTGCTCGACGAGGCCTACGTCGAGTTCCTCGCACCGGCGCACCGGATCGACTCCGCCACCCTCGTCGAGCGGTTCGCGAATGTGGTTGTGCTGCGCACGTTCTCCAAGGCCTACGGACTGGCCGGACTGCGAATCGGGTACGGTTTCGGATCCCGGGATCTGGCGGACACCCTGTGGGCGATGCAGCTGCCGTTCGGCATGAGTGTCACCAGCCTGGTCGCGGTCGAGGCCTCCTATCGGGCCGAATCTCAACTGCGGCAACGGATCTGCTCGATCACCGCGGAGCGCGAACGGCTGCGAACGCAGCTGGCCGACCTGCGGGTGGACACCATCCCGGGCCACGCCAACTTCCTGTACCTGCCCCCGGGCGACGGCTCGCGGCGGCTGGGCGACGAACCGGGGTTGCGGGTCAAGCGGTACCGCGACGGCGCCGTTCGGCTGTCGGTCGGGGCCCACTCATCCACCGACGCGGTGCTGACCGCGCTGCGATCCTGACGAGCCCACGATGAGCCATCACTGCCAGGTTGTCGTCATCGGAGCGGGGCCCTCCGGGGTCGCCGCCGCCCTGAGCCTGCGGGACCTGGGGCTGACGCCGGTGCTGATCGACCGGTCCGGCGATGTCGGCGCCTCGTGGCGCTCGCGCTACGACCGGTTGCGGCTCAACACCGGGCGGCGCACCTCTCATCTTCCCGGCCGGCCCTACGCGCCCGGAACCTCGGTGTTTCCCACCCGCGACGAAGTCGTCGACCACCTCGACGAGCACGCGCGGGAGGCCGGTATCCGGCTGATGCTCTCGACGCGGGTCGATCGCCTGGACCGGGACGGCCCACAGTGGCTGCTGACCACGTCGAACGGACCGGTCCGGAGCCGGCAGGTGGTGGTCGCCACCGGTTACGAGCACACGCCGCACCTGCCACAGTGGCCCGGGATGGAGCGCTTCGACGGCGCGGTGCTGCACTCGTCGGCCTATCGCAGCGCCGGGCCCTATCGCGGCGGGCGGGCACTGGTGGTCGGATCGGGCTCATCGGGGATGGAGATCGTCTACGACCTCGCCGTCGGCGGCGCGAAGACCGCCTGGCTGGCGGTCCGCACCCCGCCGAACATCATGCTGCGCACACTGCCGGGGGGCGTCCCGTCGGACTATCTGGCCACACCGATGTTCGACGCCCCCAGCTGGTTCGCCGATCCGCTGGCGCGGCTCGGGGGCCGGCTCACCGTCGGCGATCTGAGCGCGTTCGGGTTGCCCACCCCGACCGAGGGCGTGTTCGCCCGCGGCAAGCGTCAGGGGCGGGCCCCCGTCATCGTCGACCGGGAGGTCATCGATGCGATTCGCGCCCACGTATTCGAGGTCGTGCCCACCGTCGCGCGCTTCGACGAGGACGGCGTCACGCTCGTCGACGGCGGCAGGCTCCGGCCCGATGTGGTGATCTGCGCGACGGGGTACCGGCGCGGGCTGGAACCGATGCTCGGGCACCTCGGCGTGCTGGACGCCGACGGCAATCCGCGGACCCAGGGGTCCCGGGCGTCCGCACCGGGACTGCGGTTCCTCGGGTTTCAGTCGCGGCCGGGTCTGATCGGCCGGGTGGCGCGGGAAGCGCGTGGCCTGGCGCGGTGCATCGCCGTGGAACTCGACGGTGCCGGGACCGGGCGCGTCTCGTTCGGGAGACGATCGGCGTGACCCGAGAACTGTTCGTGGCGAAGCTGTTTCAGCACCGGTTGCTGGGTGCTGTGTTGCGCCGACTCGCCGGGCCCGAACCGATCATGCGGGTCGCGATGGGGTTCTGGCCATCCCGGGTCGTGCTGCTGGCGGTCGAAGCCGGCGTGTTCACCGAACTGGCCGCGGGAGCGCGGACCAGAGACGAGCTGGTGGACCGATTCGGGTGGCATCCGAGGGCGAGTGAACCGTTCCTCGGGGCGCTGGTCGCCTTGGGATTGCTGCGCCGGACACACGCGGGCGCCTACGCCAACACGCGTCGCGCCGCGCTTTTCCTGGACCGGGCCAAACCCAGTTACATCGGTGGTCTGCTCGAACTGTCGAGCACCCGCTTGTACGAACTGTGGGGCGGACTCGACAACTTGTTGCGCACCGGCAAGCCGGAATCCGACGAGCAGTGCGGCGACAGGGAGTTCTTCTCGTCGCTCTACCGCGACCCCGCCGCGTTGCGGTCCTTCCTGTCGGGAATGACCGGCATCTCCACCGCCGAGGCGTTACTCATCGCCGCGTGGTTTCCGTGGCAGCGCTACACCACGTTCGCCGACATCGGCACCGCGCAGGGCGCCCTGCCGGTGCGGGTCGCGTTATCGCATCCCCATCTGACCGGTATCGGCTTCGACCTGCCCGCGGTCGAACCCGTCTACGCCGAATACGTCACGTCGTTCGGCCTGGCCGGCCGGCTGGGGTTCGCCGCGGGGGACGTCCACACCGACCCGTTGCCGCATGCGGAGGTGCTGACGTTCGGTCACATGCTGCACGGCTACACCGAGGCCAAGCGCCTGGACCTGATCACCAGGGCGTACGGCGCGGTGCCGCCCGGTGGTGCGGTCATCGTCTACGACGCAATGATCGACCCGGGTCGGCCCCGGGAACCGATGACCCACCTGTCGAGCCTGAACATCATGCTGGAAGCCCGGGACGGATTCGAGGCAGGCACCCCGCAGTGCGCCGAATGGTTGCGCCGGGTGGGCTTCACCGGCGTGCGGACCCGACACCTCATCGGTCCGACGTCCATGGTCTACGGGTTCAAGCCCGCGGCGGGCTGACCCAGGAACTCCGACTCGAGCATCAGGTCGGGTGCCAGCGTCTGGTACTCGACGTGCGTGTGGTGCTCCCGCGTACGCCATCGGCGGCCCTCCTGCTCCCGCATGTGGGCGCGGTACTTCGGTGAGCCCGGCAGACCCATGTTGTCGGCGAGCGCGATCGAACCGGGGTGCAGCCAACCGCGCGCCACGATGCTCAGCAGGTCGGGCAGGTAGGCCGTCTTGTCGTGGTCGATGAACAGGAAGTCGACCGACCCCTCGGTGACGCCGTGGTCGGCGGCCAGCGCGTCTAGGGTGGTTCCGCCGTCGCCGATGGTGCCGACCACGCAGTGCACGCGATCGGCGACGCCGGCGTGCGCCCAGATTCGGCGGGCGTTGGCGGCGTTGGCCGCCGAGAACTCCACCGACACGACGGTGGCCCGTGGCGCGGCCCGGGCGATCCGCAGGGCGCTGTACCCGCAGTAGGTGCCCAGCTCCAGCACCAGGTCGGGGTGTGCCCGGCGGACCGCTGCGTCGAGGATCTCGCCTTTTTCGTCGCCGACGTTGATCAGGAAGGACTTCTCGTAGGCGAAGCGGTCGATGGCCGCCAGCACGTCGTCGACGTCACCGGGCCGGGCGTTGGCCAGCACGTAGTCGACTGCGGCGGCTTCCCGGCCGTCGCCGATCTGACCCGTCCGGGCGAAGGTCCGCATGCCCAGGCCCATCCGCAGGAACGACCACATCCGGCGCAGGGAGTTCATGCCGACACAGTATGCGGTGGGTTGCCCGCGGGTCGGCCGTCCCGGGCCAGCTCACCCGTTAGACTTCCGTGCAATGTCCGCCACCAGATCGACCGCGGGGGGAACGGGGCTTGACTGACGACGCTGACAGCGCTGCCGAAGTCGGGCTGACCGGCCGCCCGCCGCGAGCCATTCCCGAACCGCAGCCGCTGAGCACACACGGCCCCGCGAAGGTCATCGCGATGTGCAACCAGAAGGGCGGCGTCGGCAAGACCACCTCGACGATCAACCTGGGGGCCGCGCTGGCCGAGTACGGCCGGCGGGTGCTGCTCGTCGACCTCGATCCGCAGGGCGCCCTGTCGGCCGGATTGGGCGTGCCGCACTACGAACTCGAGCACACCGTGCACAACCTGCTGGTCGAACCGCGGGTCTCCATCGACGAGGTCCTGATCAAGACCCGCGTCAGCGGCCTGGACCTGGTGCCGTCCAACATCGACCTGTCGGCCGCCGAGATCCAGCTCGTCAACGAGGTGGGCCGGGAGCAGACCCTGGGCCGCGCCCTGCACCCGGTGCTGGACCGCTACGACTACGTGCTGATCGACTGCCAGCCCTCGCTGGGCCTGCTCACCGTCAACGGGCTCGCGTGTGCCGACGGGGTGATCATCCCGACCGAGTGCGAGTTCTTCTCGCTGCGCGGTCTGGCGCTGCTGACCGACACCGTGGACAAGGTGCGGGACCGGCTCAACCCGCGGCTGACGATCAGCGGGATCCTGATCACCCGCTACGACAGCCGCACCGTCAACGCCCGCGAGGTGATGGCGCGGGTGGTGGAGCGGTTCGGGGATCTGGTGTTCGACACCGTCATCACCCGCACCGTGCGGTTCCCCGAGACCAGCGTCGCCGGTGAACCCATCACCAGCTGGGCTCCGAAATCAACCGGTGCGGAAGCCTATCGGTCGCTGGCCCGTGAGGTCATCGCTCGGTTCGGCACGTGACCGCAACGGTGGAGCGGCAGGACGAGGCGCAGACCGGGTTCCAGGTACGGCTGGCAAACTTCGAGGGTCCCTTCGACCTGCTGTTGCAGCTGATCTTCGCGCACCGCCTCGACGTCACCGAGGTGGCGCTGCACCAGGTCACCGACGAGTTCATCAGCTACACCAAGCAGATCGGGCCGGACCTGGGCCTCGACGAGACGACGGCCTTCCTGCTGGTCGCGGCGACGCTGCTGGACCTCAAGGCGGCACGGTTGCTGCCCGCCGGGCAGGTCGACGACGACGAGGACCTGGCCCTGCTCGAGGTGCGCGACCTGCTGTTCGCGCGGTTGCTGCAGTACCGCGCGTTCAAACATGTGGCGTTGATGTTCGCCGAGCTCGAGGCCGCCGCGCTGCAGAGCTACCCGCGCTCGGTGTCGCTCGAGGACCGGTTCGCCGAACTGTTGCCCGAGGTGATGATCGGGGTGGACGCGCAGGCGTTCGCCGAGATCGCCGCCGCCGCGATGACACCGCGGCCGGTCCCGACGGTGGGCACCGGCCACCTGCACCATTCCAAGGTTTCCGTGCCCGAGCAGGCGCGTCGCGTGCTGGCCCTGCTCGAAAGCCGCGGGGTGGGACACTGGGCTTCGTTTTCCGACCTGGTTGCCGAGTGCACGATGCCGATCGAGATCGTCGGCAGCTTCCTGGCCCTGCTCGAACTCTACCGGGCCCGCGCGATAACATTCGAACAGCCAGAACCGCTTGGTGTGCTTAAGATTTCGTGGACCGGCGGCAATCCCACGGCTGACGAACTGCATGACGACGAGTTGGATGCCGACCCGGTGGAAGAACAAGACCAGCCATGACCCAACAGATTCCGGACACCGAATCGGACCCGGACACCGATCTCGGCATCGAGGTCGCCACCGAACCCGAACTCGACGACGACGAACTCGGCCGGGTCCTCGAGGCGTTGTTGCTGGTGGTCGACACCCCGGTCAGTGTGGAGTCGTTGGCCGCCGCCACCGGACAGCCGGCCCACCGGATCGCCGCCGAACTGCAGGCCCTGGCCGACGCGTTGGCGCTGCGCGACAGCGGCATCGACCTGCGCGGGGCCGGCGGGGGATGGCGGATGTACACCCGGGCCCGGTTCGCCCCGTACGTGGAGCGGCTGCTGCTCGACGGCGCGCGGTCCAAGCTGACCCGGGCCGCCCTGGAAACCCTTGCTGTGGTGGCCTACCGGCAGCCCGTGACCCGCGCGCGGGTCAGCGCGGTGCGCGGTGTCAACGTCGACGCCGTCATGCGCACCCTGCTGGCCCGCGGGCTGATCACCGAGGCCGGTGCCGACCCCGACACCGGTGCGGCAACCTTCGCGACCACCGAGCTGTTCCTGGAACGCCTTGGCCTGTCCGAACTTTCGGAGCTGCCCGATATCGCGCCGCTGCTGCCCGACGTCGACGTGATCGACGATCTCAGCGAATCGCTGGACTCCGAGCCGCGGTTCATGAAACTCAATCCCGCCGCTGCGGCCGATCCGCAGCCGTCATTCGAGCTGGACGAGGACTGAGATGGCCGAAACCGAGGGTGTGCGCCTGCAGAAAGTGTTGTCCCAGGCCGGAATTGCATCGCGCCGGGTGGCCGAACGGATGATCACCGACGGGCGCGTCGAGGTCGACGGGCGCATCGTGACCGAGTTGGGCACCCGGGTGGACCCGTCGGCCGCCGTGATCCGGGTCGACGGGGCGCGGGTCATGCTCGACGACGAACTGGTTCACCTGGCGCTCAACAAGCCGTTGGGCATGGTGTCGACGATGTCGGATGACCAGGGCCGGCCGTGCATCGGCGACCTGGTGGAGAACCGGGTGCGGGGCAACAAGAACCTGTTCCACGTGGGCCGCCTGGACGCCGACACCGAGGGGCTGATCCTGCTCACGAACGACGGCGAGCTGGCGCACCGGTTGATGCATCCGTCCTACGAGGTGCCCAAGACGTATCTGGCCACGGTGACCGGGAAGGTGCCGCGGGGCCTGGGCAAGAAGCTGCGCGAGGGCGTGGACCTCGACGACGGCCCAGCCAAGGTGGACGACTTCGCGATGGTCGACACGCTGCCGGGCCGCTCGCTGGTGCGGATCACGTTGCACGAGGGCCGCAAACGCATCGTGCGCCGACTGCTGGCGGAAGTCGGGTACCCGGTGGAGGCCCTGGTGCGCACCAACATCGGCGAGGTGGCACTGGGGGAGATGCGGCCCGGTTCGCTGCGGGCGCTGACCCGTAAGGAAGTCGGATCGCTGTACCAGGCGGTGAAATTGTGAGTGTGGTCGTCATCGACGGGCCGGCCGGCACCGGGAAGTCATCGGTGTCACGTGCGCTGGCCCGCGGGCTGGACGCCCGCTACCTCGACACCGGCGCCATGTACCGGTTGGTGACGTTGGCGGTGCTGCGCGCCGGGGTGCCGCTGGACGACCCGGCGGCCATCGCCGGTGTGGCGGCGCCGTTCTCGGTCGGCTTCGACCCCGACGAAGACCGCGCTTACCTTGGCGGCGAAGATGTTTCGGCCGAGATCCGCGGCGATGCGGTGACCGCCGCGGTATCGGCGGTATCCGCGGTGCCCGCGGTCCGGCAGCGGTTGGTGCAACGACAGCGCGAGTTGGCCGCCGGCCCGGGCAGTGTGGTCGTCGAGGGCCGCGACATCGGGACCGTCGTGCTGCCCGACGCCGACGTGAAGATCTTCCTGACCGCCTCGGCGGAGACCCGGGCCCGCCGCCGCAACGACCAGAACATCTCCTCCGGACGCGGCGACGACTACGAGACCGTGCTCGCCGACGTCCGCCGCCGCGACCACCTGGACTCAACCCGCGCGGTCTCACCGCTGCGCGCCGCCGACGACGCCCTGGTGGTCGACACCAGCGAGATGACCAAGGGCGAGGTGGTCGCGCACCTGCTGGAGTTGGTCCGCCGGCACAGCGGAGTGAGCCGATGACCGGCGACGAGGGCGCTGACGGCACCTGGAGCGACGAAAGCGACTGGGATCTCGGCGATTCGGAGTTCACCGACGACTTGGACGAGTACGCCGGGCCGCCGCCGGTGGTCGCCGTGGTGGGCCGTCCCAACGTCGGCAAGTCCACGTTGGTCAACCGCATCCTCGGCCGTCGCGAGGCCGTCGTGCAGGACCTGCCCGGGGTGACCCGCGACCGGGTGTCCTATGACGCGCTGTGGTCCGGGCGACGGTTCATGGTGCAGGACACCGGCGGGTGGGAGCCCGACGCCAAGGGCCTGCAGCAACTGGTCGCCGAACAGGCTGCCGTCGCGATGCGCACGGCCGACGCGATCATCCTGGTGGTCGATTCCGTGGTGGGTGCGACCTCCGGTGACGAGGCGGCCGCTCGGATCCTGCGTCGCTCCGGCAAGCCGGTTTTCCTGGCCGCCAACAAGGTTGACGGCGAGCGCCAGGAGGCAGATGCGGCCGCGTTGTGGTCGTTGGGCCTGGGCGAGCCGCACCCGATCAGTGCCATGCACGGCCGCGGGGTGGCCGATCTGCTCGACGCGGTGATCGCGGTGCTGCCCGCGGTGTCCGAACTGTCCGGCGGCGGGGGCGGACCGCGCCGCGTCGCGCTGGTCGGCAAACCCAACGTCGGCAAGAGCTCACTGCTGAACCGGCTGGCCGGCGATCAGCGTTCGGTGGTGCACGACGTGGCCGGCACCACCGTCGACCCGGTGGACTCGCTGATCGAATTGGGCGGCAGGACTTGGCGTTTCGTCGACACCGCCGGTCTGCGCCGAAAGGTCGGCCAGGCCAGCGGGCACGAGTTCTACGCCTCGGTGCGCACCCACGGTGCGATCGATGCCGCCGAGGTCTGCATCGTGCTGATCGACGCCTCGCAGCCGCTGACCGAGCAGGATCAGAGGGTGCTGACGATGGTCATCGAGGCCGGCCGCGCACTGGTGCTGGCGTTCAACAAATGGGACCTGGTCGACGAGGACCGCCGGTACCTGCTGGACAAGGAGATCGACCGCGAGCTGGTGCAGGTGCAGTGGGCGCCGCGGGTGAACATCTCGGCGATGACCGGCCGCGCCGTGCAGAAGCTGGTGCCGGCGCTGGAGACCTCGCTGGCGTCGTGGGACCGCCGGATCACCACCGGGCAGTTGAACAACTTCCTCAAGGAGGTCGTCGCGGCCACGCCGCCCCCGGTGCGCGGTGGCAAGCAGCCGCGCATCCTGTTCGCGACGCAGGCCACCGCGCGGCCGCCGACGTTCGTGTTGTTCACCACCGGGTTCCTGGAGGCCGGCTACCGCCGGTTCCTGGAGCGCCGGCTGCGCGAGACGTTCGGCTTCGAGGGCAGCCCGATCCGGGTCAACGTCCGGGTGCGGGAGAAGCGCGGCACCAAGAGGCGGTAGCGCCACGCGGGTAGGGTCTGCCGGGTGTCGGTGCCCCACATGCTCCTGATCGCGCTGGCCGGTGTCGGCGCGGGCGCGATCAACGCGCTGGTGGGTTCGGGCACCCTGATCACGTTTCCCACGCTGGTGACGCTGGGGTATCCGCCGGTGACGGCGACGATGTCCAACGCGATCGGTCTGGTCGCCGGCGGGGTGTCGGGCACCTGGGGCTATCGCCGCGAACTGCGCGGGCAGTGGCACCGGCTGCGCTGGCAGATCCCCGGGTCGGTGCTGGGCGCGGTCCTCGGGTCGTGGCTGCTGCTGCACCTGCCGGAGAAGGTGTTCCAGCAGGTGGTGCCCGTCCTGCTGGTCGGCGCCCTGGTGCTGGTGGTCATCGGCCCGCGGATCCAGGCTTGGGCCCGCAGGCGGGCCGAGGCCGCCGGGCGGTCGGCCGAGCACGTCACCCCGGCGCGGATGGCGGCGTTGGTGGCCGGGACGTTCGCGGTCGGCGTGTACGGCGGCTACTTCACCGCCGCGCAGGGCATCCTGCTGATCGCGGTGATGGGGGCA
>WBZP01000888.1_pt1 | contig 16652 bp, 12 predicted proteins | sample 5204301 | NCBI WGS metagenome assembly WBZP01 (sample SAMN12412401, study PRJNA552823) | activated sludge metagenome | isolation source: activated sludge from nitrification reactor of wastewater treatment plant... | place: USA: Pennsylvania | collected 2017
ACGCACCCACCTGCCCGACTACATGATCCCCACCCACTTCCACCACCTCCCCACCCTCCCACTGACCCCCAACGGCAAACTCGACCGCAACAACCTGCCCACCCCCCAACCCGGCGACACCGAACGGCGCGAGATCGTCGCCCCGCGTTCGTCCAGCGAGACCCTGGTCGTCGGGGTGTTCAGCGAAGTGCTCGATCGCGGCGACGTCAGCGTGTTCGACAACTTCTTCGATCTCGGCGGCCATTCGTTGATGGCCGCCCGGGTGATGGCGAAGCTGTGCGAGATGGCGCACGTGGACATGCCGCTGCGCAACCTGTTCGAGCGGCCCACCGCCGAGCAGTTGGCCGTCGCGATCGACGCCCTGTCCTGGTCGGCGCCGGTCCCGGTGGCCCGCCACGGCGACAGAGAGGAGATCGAGCTGTGACGGCCGCCGAGCTCCTCGCCGAGCTGCGCCGGCTCGACGTGCACGTCGTGCTCGACGGCGACCGCCTGCGCCTCGACGCGCCGGCGGGAGTCCTGACCGAGGAACACAAGCAGGATCTCACCCGGCGCAAGCCCGAGGTGGTCGCGTTCCTGCGCGAGGCGCAGCGGCTCGCCGCGCAGCAACGCGCGATCGTGCCGCTGCAGCCCGCCGGGACGCGGACGCCGATCTTCGCCGTCGCCGGGCACAACGGCGACGTGTTCGCCTATCGCGCGCTGGTCCGGCATCTCGCCGCCGACCAGCCGTTCTTCGGCCTCCAACCGCCCGGCCTCGAGGATGGCAGCGACCCGCTGACCCGCGTCGAGGACATGGCCGGCTACTTCGCCGACCAGATCCGGACGTTGCGGCCCGCCGGACCCGTGTCGATCGCCGGTTACTGCGCCGGCGGGACGGTGGCGTTCGAACTGGCCCGCCAGTTGGCCGGTGCGGGCGGCGGCGTCACCAACCTCATCCTCTTCGGCGCGCCACACTGCACGTCCTATCGTCGCCTGCGGGCCGGGATGGCCCGGGCCCGCTACTACACCGGCCGGTCCGTGACACATGCCCGCGCCCTGGGCGCGATGGCGGCGCCCGACCGCGCGCGCTATCTCACCGAACGCCTGCGCACCCTGATGCCGCACGAGTCGGAGGAGACCTCCGATCCGGTGTTGATCCGGCGCGGCGCCGTCGAGGAGGCGACGATGGCCGCGGTACGCGCGTATTCGCCGAAACCGTGCGGCAGCCACATCGACCTGATGATCCCGTCCGAGTCCTGGACGCGTTCGTGGGCCCGTCCGTTGCGCTGGAGTCGCGTCGCCACGAGCACGACGTTCTTCGTCGGACCCGACGACTGCACCGGCGACATCATGCTGCTGCCCGGGCATGCCGCGACCTTCGCCGCATTCGTCGGCGAGGCGCAGCTACGGCATGCCCGCGGCGGCGCGCCATGTTGACCTCCGGGGACGAACACACCGCACCCGGCACACCCCGACGGCCCGGCTCCTCGCCGGGCGGACCCGCACGCGGGCGGCTGATCCGGCGCCTGGCGATCCTGCTCTGCCTGCTGGCGGCCGTCATCGCCGCGGGCGTGCCGGCGTATGTGCGTCCACAGGTCGATCAACCGCGGCGCGCCGATGCCGTCCTGATCCTCAGCGGGCCCTATCACGGCCGATACCCCTTCGGCGTCGAGCTGGCCGACCGGGGTTGGGCCCCCAACCTGGTCATTTCGAATCCCGGTGGGGCCGACAACCCGCGACTGACCGACTTGTGCGCCACCCAGCGGCCCGACATCGCCGTGCACTGTTTCGTCCCGGACCCGCCGACCACGAAGGGCGAGGGCCGCGAGCTGCGTCGTCTGGCCGAAAAATACGGGTGGCACACGGTGATCGTCGTGACCTTTCGGCCGCACATCTCCCGGGCCCGGTTCATCCTGGAGCGATGCTTCGACGGCGACCTGGTCATGGTGCCGGGCCCCAGCCGCATATCCGCAGCCAGATGGGCATTCGAGTACCTCTACCAGAGCGCGGGGTACGTGCGCGCGGTGCTGCAGCCCGGATGCTGACCGCCGCCGGCGGATTGCTGAAGCGCACCTTCGACGGGCCGCCGCGGCCCGGGATCTAGCTCTAACGGCTCGGGAGGCCCGGTTCCCCCGGATGCCGGAACTAGGCCCCTCGCCGCGGAACACCCGAACATCGCCGTCCGCACCGCGAAAAACCGTGCTCACGGCCCGTTGACCACGCCCACACCGACCGTCCGCGCCCGGACGGCGGCACGGTCGCGGACCGACCGAACCCGCGGCGGCATCCGGTGGAGCTAGTCCTCGGTCTAACCAAAATTGGCTCCGATGGCCCATGTACGCCGAGGTTGCCGACACCGATAGTGAAATGGTGATCCCGAAGGTTAGCTCGTCGCCACGGTCAGCGTTTGCTGGCAAAGTTGCCGGCGGTCACCGGAGCGGGCCACAACAGGCGGACTCCGATGAGTCCTGAAGGGTCGGCGAGCACGGGGGGATCCATGACCGGGGGTCGGTTGCGGGGACAGTATCGGAAGATCGGCTGATGTGCGGCATCATCGCGTGCCGAACGCATGCGCCCGCAATCGACTACCTCCTGAGCGCCCTGCGCAGACTCGAATACCGTGGTTACGACTCGGCCGGGGTGGCGGTGCGAACGACAACCGGGGACGTTGCGCGATTCCGGACGGTGGGACAGGTCGATGCGCTGGACCGATCGGTTGCCGGTTGGACGGGTGCGCAATTGGACGGGGTGGGTATCGGCCACACCCGGTGGGCCACCCACGGACCGGCCACCGAGGGCAACGCCCATCCGCATGCCGACTGCATGGGCCGAATCAGCCTCGTCCACAACGGAATAATCGAGAACGCCGATCAACTGCGACATGCACTGACGTTGTCCGGTCATCGCTTCACCTCGTCCGTCGACAGCGAAGTCCTGTGTCACCTGATCGAGGACCAGTTGGAGATCTCCGGCGATCTGTTGGACGCCGTGCAGGCGGCACTCATCCCCCTCGACGGTTCCTGGGCGCTGGCGGTGTTGGAGAAGCGAACCGGCCGGGTCGTGGTCGCGGCGCGGCGCTCGCCGTTGCTGATCGCGCATTCCGCCCATGGTGACTTCGCCACGAGCGACATTGCGGCCGTGACGGATTGGGTCGACCGCTTCGACGTGCTCGAGGACGGTGACGTCCTCGAACTCTCCGTGCCCGCGCCGCCGGCCCGCACCGGGCGCCGGTCCGCCGCGGGGGTGGCCCGGTGTGTGTGGCGCAGCCATGACGTGGAACTCAACGGCTACGTCGACCACATGGCCAAGGAGATCGACGAACAACCCGCCGCGGCGGCGCGGGTGCTCGACGAACTCGGGACCCGGGTCGCGGACGGCGCGTTGTGGCGTGAGCTGGGCTCGATATCTTTCGATCGGTTGCAGGTGATCGGCTGCGGCACTTCCCTGAACGCCGGTCACGTGATCGCCAATCTGGTCCGCCGGGTCGGCGGGGTGCCGGTGCGCGTCACCGTGGCAAGTGAGGCCACCGGCGAGACCACCGAACCCGGTACCGCGTGCCTGGCGATCAGCCAATCCGGCGAGACGGCCGATGTGTTGCGCGCCTTGACTTCTCTGGCACCGGACATCCCCGTCCTCGCGATCACGAACAACACCCATTCCACCCTGGCCAGGCATGCGGCCGGATTCGTCAACTGTTCGGCCGGCCCCGAGATCGGGGTGGCCGCCACCAAGACTTTCGTGTGCCAGGTGATCGCCGGGGCCGCCGTCACCCTGTCGGCGCTGGTCGCCACGGGCCGGATTCCTCGGTCAACCGCCGCTGAGCTCGTCGACGAGCTCCGGCGGTTGCCGGACCGGCTGGCGGCGGCGGCGACGGTCGCGAAATGCCTGATGCCGCCGATCGCCGAAGAGGTGAGCGCCAACAGCGGGTTCGTCTTCATCTCCAAGGGGAACGGGCTGCCGTACGCGGCCGAGGGCGCGCTGAAACTGAAGGAACTGACCTACCGATGGACCGAGTGCTGCCCGGCCGGCGAGCTCAAACACGGCCCACTCGCGTTGATCGGTGACGGAACTCCCGTCGTGGTGGTCGACAACGGGGATCCGAAGCTGCCGTCGAGTATCGCCGAGGTCACCGCCCGCGGTGGCCGGATCATCAGCGTCGGCAACACGGAGGGCAGCGCGATCCCGTTGCCCACCAACCTGAATGCGCCGTGGGGCCCGCTGGAGAGTGTGCTTCCGTTGCAGATCCTCGCCCGGACCATCGGGCTGATCCTGGGGTGCGACGTCGACAAACCCAGAAACCTGGCGAAGTCCGTGACGGTGGACTGACCCGATGAAGCCGGGGGATGGAACACCGGGGGGTGGACCAGCTGTGGGAGGTCTGAGCATGGCCGCTTCGGGCCGTCCGAACCGAGATGGAAAGCATTCTGCCGCAACACAGTCTGCGCATTCCCTCCGCGCCGGCGTCCCCACAGGGGCCGGCCCGTCACCGTCCGCGGGGACGGGCCGGCCGCCCACCACACCGGTTGACATCGTGGTTGACATCGTGGCGGACTTCGACGCCGCCGCCGCGGATCGGCCGCAGCGCACCGCCATCGTGCACAACGGCACCCCCAGCACCTATCGCGACCTCGCGGGCCGGGTTCGGTGTACCGCATCACGTTACCGGGCAACGGGATTCGGTTCCGACGGCGCACCCGCTCTGGTCGGTGCGCTGGTGTCACACACTCCCGCCGTTGCCGAGCATCTCCTGGGGATACTGCGGGCCGGTGCCGTCTACTGCCCGATCGACGCCGCGCTGCCGGTCACCCGGCGGCAGACCCTCGCCGCGGTGCTCGGCCTGGACGGTGTCCATCCGGTGCCGGCTGGGTCGGACGAGGCTCTCGACGGTGAGCCGGCGGCTGCCGACATCGACCCGCCGCTGCCCCGAGGTGACCATCCGGCCTATGTGCTGTGCACGTCGGGTTCCACCGGAGCGCCCAAGCCGGTGGTGGTCTCGCGGCAGGCGCTGGCGGTCACGGTGCGTGCCCTGCGTCGGCTGTTCGGCCTCACCCCCGAGGACCGCGTGCTCCAGTTCGCCTCGCTCGGCTGGGACACCTGCCTGGAGGAGATCCTGCCCGCGCTCACCGCGGGCGCGACCCTGGTCTTCGACGACGGCGCCCACTCGGGATCGATGCCGCGCTTCCTCCGCACGCTGGCGGAGCAGCAGATCACCGTGCTCGACCTGCCGACGGCGTTCTGGCACGAGCTGGTTCTCCACCTGACCGAGGAGCACGCCGCGCTGCCGGCCGGCGTCCGGCTGGTGGTGATCGGCGGCGAGCGGGTCGATCCCACTCGGCTGCGGCAATGGCGTGAACTCGAACTCGGCCACATCCGGCTGCTCAACACCTACGGATGCACCGAGACGACGATGATCACCCACGCGGTGCAGCTGGCCGGCCCCGGAACCGAGCCGGAAGTTGTTTCCTGCCAAGCCGAGGCACCGCTCGGGCGCCCGCTGCCCCACGTCGGCGACCACGTCTCCGAGGACGGCGAACTGCTGGTCTCGGGACCCTCGCTGGCCACCGGATATCTCGGACTGCCGGAATCCACCGCGACCGGATTCCCGGTCATCGACGGCGGGGCCGGCCCGACCCGGTGGTTCCGCACCGGCGATCTGGTGATGCGCGGCGAGGCCGGTCTGCTGTTCTCCCGCGGCCGCGCCGACGAGCAGGTGAAAGTCCTTGGGGTCCGGGTACATCCGGCCGAGGTGGAGGCACAGTTGAACTCCCACCCGGCGGTGGCGGGGGCGGTCGTCGTCGGTGAACAGCTCCTCGGGCGTACCGCGCTGACCGCGTACGTCGCACTGCTCGGGGACACCTCGGCGGCGGCGCTGAAAGGGTTCCTCGGCGAGCGCCTGCCCAGCCAATTCGTCCCCACCAGAGTGAAATTCGTCGCGGCGCTGGCCTACACCGCCAGCGGGAAAGTCGATCGGGCGGCTACGCGACGTGCCGCCATGGATTGCGAGCAAGGAGCGGGCCTGTGAGCACTGGTCACATCGTCGAGATCTTCCGCCGAGTACTCGGCATCTCCGAGGTGCACGCGAGTTCGGACTTCTTCGAACTGGGCGGCGATTCGCTGCTGGCCACCCGCGTGCTCAGCGCGATCGCACGGGACTTCAGCACGGAGTTGCTGTACGAGGACTTCGTCGACGATCCCTCGCCCGCAGGACTTTTCGAGAAAGTCGCCTGCGCGGCGACCTGAGAGGGGGAGACATGCACGTTGTCGTCGTCGGTGCCGGCCTGGCCGGACTGATCGCCGCGATCGACCTGTCGGCCGCCGGCGCGGAGGTCACCGTGCTGGAGGCCCGCGACCGGGTGGGCGGACGGATGCACGGTGTCCCGATGTCTCCCGGCGTCTTCGCCGACGGGGGTGCCGCCTACCTGGGCGTCCGGCATACCGAGCTGCTCGGACTGATCGAGGAGCACGGACTCGGTCTGGCCGCCACGGGGATGGCCGGGGACAGCACGTTCCTGGTGTCGGGAACCCGGACGACGACGGCGAGCCGCGTTCCCCCGCTGGACGCGGTGGCCCTCGGGGATCTGTTCGACCGGTTGGAGGACCTCGTCGCGCAGGTCCGCACCGACGCTCCGTGGCAGACCCCGCATGCCGGGCGGCTCGACCGGCTGACTGCCGATCGATGGCTTGCCGACGAACTGACGCATCCGGACGCCCGGACGTTCTTTCCGCTCTTCATCGGCGAGATGATGGCGGCCGATCCGGCGGAGATCTCCGTTCTGCACATGGCTTTCTATCTGCGGTCCGGCGGCGGAATCCGGTACCTCAACTCCTTCGAGGGCGGGGCCCAGCAGTGGCGGGTCGACGGCGGCGCGCACCTGCTCACCCTGGCCCTCGCCGGACGGCTCGGTGACCGGGTGCGGTTGGGTCACCCCGTTTGCGCGATCGACCAGGACGCCGACGAGGTTGTGGTGCACTGTGTTTCGGACACCGATGGCACCCGGACGGAATTCCGGGCCGACCGGGTGGTGGTCGGCGTACCGCCGCTGCTGGCGCAGCGAATCGAGTTCCGGCCCGGGCTGCGCACGCCGCGGGCGACCGCGGTCACCGGGCGCGGCTGTGCGGTCAAGGCACAGATGGGCTATCCGGCACCGATCTGGCGTGAGCACGGCCTGTCCGGGTGGTCGGTGAGCACGGCCGGGCCGCTGCTGTCCACGGTCGATGACTCTCCACCTGATGAATCCGCCGGCATCCTCACGGGATTCGTCACCGGCGCGGCGGCTTCCGCGTTCTCCGCGCTGACCGCGGCCGAGCAGCGGGATGCCGCGCTGGCCCACACCCGCCGGCTCTTTCCGGAATTGCCGCCACCGACGCGGTTTTCGGTGACCGACTGGCTGGCCGAGGAATACAGCCGGGGCTGCTACGCCGCCCTGTTCGGCCCCGGCGACTGGCTGCGCCTCGGCCCGACGCTGACCACCCCGCACGGCCGCGTGCACTGGGCCGGGACCGAAACCAGCCTGGAGTTCTTCGGGCTGATGGAGGGCGCCATCCGGTCCGGGCACCGCGTGGCGGCCGAACTGATCCACGAGGGCGAACCGGCCGCCGCACCCGCCGGTGTGTCGCCATGACCCGGGCGCACCGGTCGCGGACGGCCGGCGTGCGGACCCGATCTGATTTGGAGGGGGAATGAATCCGATTGTGCGGCGCCGAATCGATCAGGTCCGGCGACGGTGGTGGGTGGTACTGCTCGTCGGCGGGCTGGCGACACTGTCGGCGTTGCAGCCGGTGCTGTTCAGCAAGCCCATGTACGCGGCGACCTCGACACTCGTGCTGTCGTCGCCCGGGCGGAATCCGGTCGAAGACGCGGCGATGGCCGTCGGGTACGCCACCCTGTTGAACGAGCCCGCGACGATCGACCGGCTGAAGGCCGCGCGCCACATCCCCAAGGAAGTCACCGTGGAGGCCCGGATGGTGGGGGCGAGTCCCATCCTGACCATCGAGGCGACGGCGACAGATGCGGCCGTCGCGCAGAACGCGGCGCAGAGTATGGCCGAGGCGTTCCGCGATGACATCAACCTGGTGCGGCAACGCCGCAACGAGAAGGCGATCCAGGACCGGCAGGCCGAACTCGACTCGCTGCTGACCAAGCCCGGACCCGACGGGTTCATGAACCCACTCGTGCCCGTCGTGCAACAGCAACTGAACACCCTGCGGGCCGATTCGACCGATCAACTGCAGGAGCTCCAGCTGCGCGCCGGGGTCACCGAGGTGGCGTCCAACATCGTGTTGCAGGTCGCCGCACGCACCCTGGGCGGGCTGGCACTCGGTGTGCTCGCGGCCCTCGGTTTGGCGGCATGGTCGACACGGCTCTCGAATTCGGCCGACCTGCAGGACAAGACGGGCATCAAGCCGCTGGTCGAGGTGCCCGCCGGCGGTTCGGTCGAAAAGGACAGGGTGCGGGAAGACCGCCTGCGCAAACTGGCCAATATCGTCAGCCTGCAGGAGTTGCCGAAGTCGACGGTCGTCGCACTGACCGACAGCCGCGGCGCTCGGGGCGCGCGGGACCTCGCCGATGCGCTGGCCAGATTGTCTGCGGAACAAGGGAATCAGACCGTCCTGGTCCATGCCGACAACGACCGCTCGCAGCACACCGCCGATGCCGGGTTCAACGAAGCGCTCGCCGACCACGACCTGGTGAGCGGTGTGCTCAAGGACGGTCCGGTCGACGCGCTGAAGATCATGCCGCGGGGTTCGCTGCTCACCGACCGTTATGCGCTGGTCAGCCGGGAGAGAATCGTCGCGGTCCTCGACGAGCTGCGCGCGGGGGCCGACGTCATCCTCGTCGTCGCGCCCTCGATCGCCGACACCATCGACGCGCAACCGATATGCGCCGCCGCGGACCTGACCATGGTCGTCGCCGACCGGCGTTCCACCCGGGCCGGGGACGTCACCGCGGCCGTCGACGCGCTCAACGACACGCACGCGGTTCTGCTGGGTGCGGTGTTGATCGACGGCAGCAGGCACGGGAAGAGCGGATGAGGGCTTCGCACGTCGCGGACCCCGCCCCCGTTCGAGACCGGCGGCCGGGGTCGTCGTGGCCCGCGACCGCCATCGCGGCCGGGATCGTCGTGATCCTGTCGGCGACCGCGCTGATGGGTTCGAAAGCCGGCCTGCTGCTGGTCGCCGGCGTGGTTGCGCTGGCGCTCGGGGTGTACGCCGTGATCAGCCCCGTCTTCGCGACGATCCTGCTGCTCGTCGCGATGTTCCTGCGGCTCCCGATCCGCTCGACGGCGGGTCTGCCCGTCGAGGCGTTCCTGCTCGCCTTCGCCGCGGCGGCCGTCTCGACGGCGCTGTGGATGGACCGGACGCCCGACCGATTGCGTGGCATCGGGGCGGTCGGCTGGGCGATGATCCTCTACCTCATGTGGAACGTCGACTCGATGTTCGCACCCCACCGCTATTCCGCGATGGATCCCATTGCCGGCGAGCCGTTTTCGGTGTCGCGACTCATCATCATGGGCTCGTTCATCCCGTTCGCGATGTACGTCGTCGGGCGGTACGTATTCGATCGGCCGGCGGCGGTGCGTGCGCTGCTCTGGGCGATCATGACGTTGGCGGCGTACTCGGCCGCCGTGAGCATCATGCCCTCCGTCGGGCTGTCCGGCTGGGTCTGGCCCCGCTACATCGTCACGATGGTGCGACCCAGCTGGGCCGGCCGAGCCGTGGGCATCTTCAACCAGCCCGTCGCCAACGGGATGATCCTCGGACTGGGCTTCGCGATCGCGATGCTGTTGATGAGCCGGCGCGACGACCCGCCGTGGCAGCGGCGCCTCGCGTTCGTGATCGGCATCGCCTGCGGGGTCGGGATCTATGAGACCCACACCCGCGCCGCCTGGCTCGGCGCTCTGGCGGTGCTCCTGATCGGTGCGATCCTGGCCAGAGGATATCGCCGGGGGTTCGTCAGGATCCTCGTGCTGCTGATCGTGATGGTCGCCGTCAACTGGGAGACGTTCACCAGTGCCGACCGGGAGGCGGGGGGTGTCGGATCGCAGAGCGAGGTCGACTCGCGGCTCAACGACATTCAGACGGCGTTCTGGGCGATTTCCCGAAAACCGGTGGAAGGCTGGGGAATCGGCCGGTTTCAGTCCGTCAACACCTATCACCACCAGCAGTGGTCGGTGGAAGTCCCGTACAACCTCGGCTACGGCGAGGTGTCGCATCAGAACGAACTCGCGGTGCTGGCCGAACTGGGCGCGATCGGGCTCGCGCTGTGGATCGGTGTCCTGGCGCTGGCCGCGTACCGGCTGTGGGATGCCTACCGGACCCTTCCGGACACCGACCTGTGCGGCAAACCGCTTGCCGTCCTCGCGATGATGGCGATGGCCATCCTGGTCTGCGCGGGAATGACCGTCGATCTCCGGTTCTTCGAGTTCGCGATGACCACCATCTTCCTGCTCGCCGGAATCAGCATCGGCTGGGCCGATCGCAACAAACTCAAGGCGTCGGCCGGCCCGCAGGCCGTCCCCGCGGGAGTGTTCCGGCGACATGGGTGAGGATCGGCAGCCGGTGTCTCCCACCGCCACGGCCGCCCGCCGGGGCGATATCGGGACCGATGTGGCGCTACCACAGGGTGTTTCGCCGCTCGGACGGCCGATCCGGCTGCTGTTCGTCGTCCCGGATCTGCGTGTCGGAGGTGCCGAGCGGCATGTGACCATGCTGCTGCCGCGGCTGGACCCGCGGCGGTTCACCTCGTCGGTTGTCTGCATCGGCCGGGAGGGCGAGCTCTTTCCGGAACTGAACCTGGCCGGGATCGAGGCGACGGCCCTGCACCTGGAGGGCAAGGCGGCGGGCCTACGCGCCCTGCGCCGACTGGTTTCGATCACCCGGCGAACGCGGCCCGACGTCGTGGTGGTGCGGGGCTACAACTCCGAGATGCTGGGCCGTATCGCGGCCCGCCTCTGCGGGGTGCGGCACACCGTCATGTGGATGCACAACATCGGTGACCCCGCGCCGCGCAGCGCCGTTCGCACCACGGTTGACCGGATCCTGACCCGCTGGACGAGTGCCTACTTCGGTGTCGCCGAGGCGCAGCGGCGGTATCTGGTGGAGGAACTGGGATACCCCGGCGACAAGATCCGCATCATCCACAACGGCGTCGACCCGGCCCTGTTCGACGTCGAGAGCGACCGTCGCGTGCTGACCGAATTCGGCTGGGCGCAAAGCGATCCCGTAGTGGGAATCCTCGCCGAGCTCAGCCCGATCAAGGATCACGCGACATTTCTGCGCGCCGCCCGCATCGTGATCGACGAGATGCCCCGGGCGCGGTTCCTCATCATCGGGGACGGCGCCTGCCGCCGTCAGCTGCAGGCACTGTGCGCAGCGCTGCGGATCACCTCGAACGTCCACTTCACCGGCGTCCGTCACGACGTGGCCCGACTGCTTCGGGCGATCGATGTCTTCGCACTGAGTTCGGTGACGGTGGAGTGCTTCTCCATCGCACTACTGGAGGCCATGGCGTGCGCCCGCCCGGCGGTCTGCACCGCCGTCGGCGGCATCCCGGAACTGGTCGAGGACGGAACGACCGGATACCTCGTGCCGCCGGAAGATCCGCAGCGGCTGGCGACCCGGCTGGTGGAGTTGTTGTCGGACCCGGATACCGCGCGCCGCATGGGCCTGGCGGCCCGCCGACGCGTGGAGTCCGAGTTCAGTCTGGATCGCAGCGTCGAGAGGGCCCAGCGGGAGATGGAGAACGTGGTTATGGGTCAACATGTTTCGAGTCCCGGGGGCGCCCGATGAGTCCCCACATCCTGATCCTCGTCGAGAACCTGTCGGTGCCGTTCGATCGCCGCGTCTGGCAGGAGGCCCGGGCCCTGACCGCCGCGGGGTTCAAGGTCACGGTCATCTGCCCCACCGGCGCCAACCAGGACCGCGAGCGCGAGGCCGTCATCGAGGGCGTCCGGATCCTGCGCTATCCGTTGCGCCCGGCGACCGGTGGCCCCGTCGGCTATCTCCGGGAGTACACGACGGCGCTGTGGCACACACTGCGCCTGGCGATCGGGGTTCGCCGCTCCGGGCCGGTCGACATCGTGCAGGCCTGCAACCCGCCGGATCTGCTCTTCCTGATCGCACTGGCGCTGCGGCCGGGCGGCACCCGGTTCGTCTTCGACCACCACGACATGTTTCCCGAAATGTTCCTGTCGCGTTTTCCCGGCGGCGGGCGAATCCTGTACTGGCTGACCCGCTGCGCCGAACGACTCACCTTCGCCGCCGCCGACGCGGTGATCTCGACGAACGAAAGCTATCGCCGCGTCGCGATCGAGCGGGGCAAGATGGCCGCCGACCGGGTGGTCGTGGTGCGCAGCGCGCCCGACCTGAGCCGGTTCGTGCGGCGGGAGCCCGACAACGGACTGCGCCGCGGCAAGACGTATCTGCTGGCATACCTGGGGGTGATGGGCGCCTGCGACGGGGTGGATCACGCGGTGCGGGCATTGGCCCTGCTGCGTGCCGAGTTCGGACGTGACGACTTCCACTGCATCTTCATGGGTTCCGGTGATCAGCTCGGCGAATTGGTCTCGCTCAGTGCGCAACTCGGCCTCTCGGACGTCGTGGAGTTTCCCGGCCGGGTCAGCGACGAATTCGTGGCGCGCTGCCTGTCCACCGCCGACCTGTGCCTGTCGCCGGATCCGCTGAACCCGGTGAACGACGTGTCGACGATGAACAAGGTGGTCGAGTACATGGCGATGGGACGCCCGATGGTGTCCTTCGAACTCGCCGAGGCGCGGGTGTCGGCCGGCGACGCGGCGGTGTACGTGCGGCCCAACGACGACCGGGCCTTCGCCGCGGCGATCGACGCCCTGCTGCGAGACCCCGAACGGCGCTGGCGGATGGGCGAGTCGGGCTACCGCCGGGTCGCAACGGAACTCTCCTGGGATGTGTCGCGCCGGGCGCTGGTGCGGTTCTACGAGCAACTGCTCGGCCGGCCATCCCCGGTAACCGGTCCAAAGACATTGGTCGATCACGTGCACCACCCGGAGGCGATGTGAAGCAGGCAGTGCAGAACTTGAAGTCCGGCGAGGTCACGGTTCAGGACGTGCCCCCGCCACGGCTGCACCGCGGCGGGGCCCTGGTTGCCACGCTGTCGTCGCTCATCAGTGCCGGCACCGAACGCAGCAAGATCGAACTGGGCGAGAAGACCATGCTCGGCAAGGCGCGGGCCCGCCCGGAACTGGTCCAGCAGGTGCTGGAGAAGGCCCGTCAGGACGGCCTGAAAGAGACCTACCGCACCGTCATGCAGCGCCTGGAGGCCCCGAATCCGTTGGGCTACAGCGCCGCCGGCCGCGTGGTGGCGGTGGCGGCCGACGTGCCGGGAATCGAGGTCGGGGACCTGGTCGCCTGCTCCGGGGCGGGCTACGCCAACCACGCCGAGGTCAACTTCATCCCCAAGCATCTGCTGGCCCGGGTACCCGCCGGCGTCGACGCCGATCAGGCCGCCTTCGGCACTCTCGGGTGCATCGCGATGCACGGTGTCCGGCAGGCGGGCCTCGGGCTGGGCGACCGGGTGCTGGTGGTGGGGCTGGGTCTGGTCGGCCTCGTCGCCGCCCAACTCGCCGGGGTGGCCGGGGCCCGGGTGTTCGGCACCGACCTGGACCCCGCCGCGTGTGCGCTGGCCGAGCGGCTGGGGGTGGAACGCGCCGTGCCGCGGAACGCATCCGTCGAGGCCGTCATCGAGACAGTCACCGACGGCGTCGGGGTGGACGCCGTGTTGATCTGCGCGGCCGCCGCCTCCAACGACCCGATCGAACTCGCGGCCCGGCTCGCGCGCGACCGGGCCAGGGTGGTGCTGGTGGGCCACGTCGGTCTCACCTTGCCCCGAGACCCGTTCTACAACAAGGAGATCGACCTGCGGTATTCGCGGTCCTACGGGCCGGGCCGCTACGACCCCGGGTACGAGGAACACGGCCACGACTACCCGATCGGCTACGTCCGCTGGACCGAACAGCGCAACCTCGGGGAGTTTCTCCGCCTGGTCCGCGACGGCCGGGTGGATGTCGGCACCCTGACCACACACCGCTTCCCGGTGGCGGCGGCGGCCGACGCCTACGCGCTGATCTCCGGGAAGGGCCCGGACGGCACCCGCCCGATCGGTGTGCTGCTGCAGTACCCCGACGGGCAGGCGTCCGCCCAGCGCAGGCTCGTCGAGGTGACTCCGCGGCCGCGCACACCGTCCGACCGGGTGGGCGTCGGCATGGTGGGAGCCGGGAACTTCGCCACCCGCGTTCTGCTGCCGGCCCTGACCGCCACCCACAAGGTGCAGCCGGTGGGTGTCACGACATCCGGCGGCGCCACCGCGCGCCGGGTCGCGCAGACATACGGATTCGGTTACGCCACAAGCGATTCTGATGCGTTGGTCGATGACCCGGCCGTCGACGCGGTGGTGATCGCAACGCGGCACGACTCGCACGCCAGGCTGACCGCGCAGGCACTGCGGGCCGGCAAGGCCGTGTTCTGCGAGAAGCCCCTGGCCACCACCTGGGACGACCTGGAGGAGGTCGCCTCGGCGTGGTCGCAGACCGGCGCGCCGCTGCTCGTCGGTTTCAACCGGCGCTTCTCACCCCTGACGGAGAACCTGCGGACCGCACTGCCCCGCGGTGTGCCGCGGGTCGTCATCGCCCGCTGCAACGCGGGCCCGATGCCGCCCGACCACTGGATGCGTGATCCCATCTCCGGCGGCGGGCGGATCGTCGGCGAGTTCTGCCACTTCCTCGACCTGGCCTGCGCGCTGGCCGACGGGGTCCCACTGCGCGTCTCGGCCGAGGCCATCGCGTCGCCGGAGCCCGCCGAACTGGCGGACACCCTGGTCGTGCAGGTCAGTTTCTCCTGCGGCTCCGTGGCCAGCCTGCAGTACCTGGGCAACGGCGACCCGAGCATCCCCAAGGAGCGCATCGAGGTCTACTGCGGTGGGGTCGCCGGGATCATCGACGATTTCGTCGCCCTCGAAATCGGGCAGCGCGGAAAGCGGAACCGCACCCGCGGACACCGCCAGGAGAAGGGTCACCGGGAGGAGATGCGCGCCTTCGTCGAATTGGCCACCGGTGTGCGGGAGGCAGGCCCGGCGGCCGCGGCCGCGTTCTGGTCGAGCGCCCTGACGCTGCAGGTGCCGTTGGCGCTCGCCCAGGGCCGATCCGTGGCTGTCGACCTGCCCCAGGCGCTGGGCGGCCGGGGCGCCGAGGCGGGAATGACGGGCGCCGGGGACTGGCCGCGATGACCACCCGCCCTGCGATCCGGGTCGCGCTCGTCGGACCGTTCCCGCCGCCCTACGGGGGGATGGGCGTCTACTTCTCCGCCATCGAGGCCGGTCTGCGGCACGAAGCGATGGAGCCACTGCGGATTCCCGTCCCGTACGCGGCAGTCGGTGGCCGGCGGCGCCAGCTCGGGCGGGTGGTGGTCTTCGCGCGCGCCGCGCTGACGATCCTGCGGAGCAGACCCGACGTCGTCCACTGCGTCAGTGGCAGCCAACCGAACCTGATCGGCAACATCCTGCCGCTGGTCGCCGCCCGGCTGGCGCGCCGGCCGAGCATCCTCTCGGTCGCCGGGGGCGAATTCCCCGCCGCCGTCACCGGCTATCGGGGTGCCCGTCGGTGGATCGTCCGGTTCGTCCTGACCCGTCCGCGGCTCGTCGTGGCGTGCACCGACGAGATCGCCGCGGCGCTGCGGGCGATCGGCGTGCACGAGGAGCGCATCGCCACCGTCTCCAATGCGCTGCCGCACCGGCTCGACCCGCGCGGCGAGCAGCAGCTGCCGGCCGAGGTCGCGGCCTTCGCCGAAACGCACGCCCCACTGATCGCCTCGACCAGCGGGTGGTACGACTTCTACGGCAGCCAGGATCTGGTCGAGGCGGTTCGGGAGCTTCGGGCCGATCATCCCCGGCTGGGCGTCGTGCTGATGGTCAAGGGTGGGGGCGACGCCGGTTTCCGGGCCGCGCTGCTGGACCGGCTTGCCTCCGACGGCCTGCACGACGCCGTCCTGGTCCGCGAGGACGAGCGCGCGGTGTTCCCCATCCTGCGCCGGGCGGATGTCTTCGTCCGCACCCCCCACCACGAGGGCGACGCCATCTCGGTGCGCGAGGCCCGGGGCGTCGGCACGCCCGTGGTGGCAAGTGACGTCGGCTTCCGGCCGGAGGGTGTGCTCCGCTACCGCCCGGCCGACCCCGCGGACCTCGCGGCCCGGTTGCGCGAAGCCCTCGGCGGGCACCCGGCCGAGCGGGCGGCCGATCCCGGCGAGGGGGAGCGCAATCTGCTGTTCCTGCTGCGCGCGTACCGGCGGCTCGCCACCCGCGGCGCCCCGCCGGCACAGCGTCGCCGGGATCGGGCGACGGCGTCCCGTCTGATCTGGTTCGCCGGTCGCGTGGCGGCCATGTCGCCGCGCGAGATGCTTTGGCGGGCACACTGTTTGACTGACACGCTGGCGCGCAACGAGGGGCTGCGCGAACAGGCCGATGCCACGATGCTCAACCGGCCGGCAGCGGACTGGGACGCGTTGCTGCAGGATTTCCGCGACTGCCGTGCACGACCGCTGCTGCTCGACCGGGACCGCGCCCGCCGGGTGGCCGGGGCGCACCCGGCCGCGGTCGGCCGGCTCGTCGCCGAGGCCGACCGGGTCCTGGCCGGTGAACGCGCGTACTT
>WBZP01003600.1_pt1 | contig 16652 bp, 16 predicted proteins | sample 5204301 | NCBI WGS metagenome assembly WBZP01 (sample SAMN12412401, study PRJNA552823) | activated sludge metagenome | isolation source: activated sludge from nitrification reactor of wastewater treatment plant... | place: USA: Pennsylvania | collected 2017
CTGGCGCTCGGCCATCACCCAATGCTCGACACGCATCGTCTGACCCTCACTCCCGCTGGCCCAGCGCGCAACGTCGCCGGCGGCATAAATGCCTGGAGCTGTCGTTTCGAGTTGCGCGTTCACGAAGATGCCACGATCGATAATGAGGCCGGCAGCCTCGGCCAGTGTCGTTCGCGGCCTGACCCCGACGCCAATGATGACAAGATCAGCTGGTAGTTGCGCACCGTCCGTTAGCGTCACCGCCTCCGCGCCGATTGCGGCAATCGAGGCACCCAAATGGAACGAGACGCCACGGCTTTCGTGCAGGCCACGGATGAAGTCCCCGAGCTGGGGCCCGAGGATCTTTTCAAGCGGCCGCGCATCGAGCGAGACCACATGCACATCGAGCCCCCGTTCCCGCAATGCGGCGGCGGCTTCGAGGCCAATAAAACCCGACCCCAGCACCACCGCCGATTTCGCCGTCTTGGCGCGCTCGATAATGGCGCGGCTGTTCGCGAACGAACGCAAGGTGAAGACATGAGGCCGGTCCGAGCCGGGTATCGGCAGCCGTATCGGTTCGGCCCCCGTCGCGATCAGAAGGCGATCGAACGCAAAGACTCGGCCATCCGCCGTCTTAACCTTGCGATCCGTGACATTGATCCCCATCACGGTGGTTGCGAGCTGAAGATCGATATTGTTTTCGGTGTAGAAACTTTCGGCCTTCAGCGGCATCCACTCATCGGGCGCGCTGCCTGCCAGAAAATCCTTCGAGAGGTTCGGACGGTCGCACGGCACATCGGCATCCTCGCTCAATATCGTGAGCTGCCCCTGATACCCGTGCCGCCGCAGCATCTCGGCGCAGGCAAAGCCCGCCGCGCCGCCGCCGATGATCACGATGTCCTTGGGATGACCACCCGTCGCCGTCTTGTCTTGCGGTGCGGCGGCAGCCTTCTCGCGCACCACAATACGGTCGCCGTCGCGCTCGACTAGCCAGCAGGGCAGCGGATCGACGGCTGGCGCGCCGAGCGCTTCGCCGGTGCGCAGCGAAAAGCAGGCATGATGGAGAGGGCAGCGGACCGTGTCGCCGACAAGGATGCCCTCCTCCAACGGCCCGCCATAATGAGTGCATTTCGCGCCGATCGCCAGAACTTCGTCGCCGACCCGCGCGAGCAGCACGGATTTTTCGCCCATGTGCCCACGCAGCATCTGCTTGTCGCCAAAATCAGCGAGCGTGACGCCATCGGTTAGATCAAAGTCGGCGTCCTCCGTCACAGTTGAGGCCATCGTACTTCTCCTTTACTTGCGTATTATCACGGCATCGGCGGTCGGCTTACTCCTTGCCGGAAAGACCTTCGGCCTGACCTCTCGGTAATACCGCGGACACGATCCGGTCGCAGCGCGCGCCATCGAAGCCGAACACATCGCCGAGAGCCGAATCGATTTCCTGAGCCAGGCTTTCGCGCAGCATGCTTCGCGCCCGGAAGAAGCGAGTGCGTACCGTGGCCTCCGGGATCTCCAGCGCCTGGGCAACCTCTTCGACGCTTAATTCCTCGATCGCACGCAGCGTGAAGACGGTACGGAACGCCTCGGGAAGCCGGTCGATGCGCGCTTCCATCAGCTTGCGCATCTGCGAGCGCTGCAACGCTTGTTCGGGACCGCGTTCGGGTTCGTCGGTGAGCGCCGCCTGGGTCTCGGGTTCGGACGACATCATCGCAGCCTCCAGTGGAATGACTTGCGCGCTCTTGCGCCGCAACCGCCCCAGCGCTTCATTGGTGGTGATCCGCACCAGCCAGGTCGAGAGCTTGCTTTCGGCACGATAAGTGCCCAGCGCCCGCCAGGCGCGCAGATAGGATTCCTGGACCACATCCTCAGCCTCGGCATCGTTCCGAATAATGCTGCGCGCCGTTCGGAACAGGAGCTGATTATGACGACGCATGATCACCTCGAAGGCCGCGCCGTCTCCATGCGCGGCGCGCACGATCAGTTCCGCTTCCGGGGCGCCTTCGGGGCGCCCAGACACCACGCGATGAGATTTAGTTTGCATATGCGCCTCCGTTCCTTGTCCGGAAGAAGCAGCCAACAAACGCTGACCGCCACTGGTTTGATAATCCGCGCTCACATCATGGGCGACAAGAGTATTCAATTTGTTCATCGTAGCATTCTCACCCTCGAACTTAGTCTTTACCTATCTTTCGCAGGCTCAGAAATTCACGCCGCAATGCTTCGTTGTCGAGGAAGGCGCCGCGCATGACCGAGTTGGTCATCACGGACCCGTCGTCCTTGACCCCGCGCCAGTGCATGCAGAAGTGATCGGCCTCCATCACGACCGCCAGACCGTCGGGCCGGATATAGCGTTCCAGTTCGTCGGCGAGCATAACCACCGCCTCTTCCTGAATTTGCGGACGGTTCATGATCCAGTCGCAGAGACGGGCATATTTGGAGAGGCCGATCAGGTCGGAATTGGCATTGGGCAGCACGCCGAGCCAGACCTTGCCCATGATCGGACACAAATGGTGCGAGCAGGCGCTGCGCACCTTGATCGGCCCGACGATCATCAGCTCGTTGAGCCGCGGCACATTGGGAAATGCCGTGATCGAGGGAGCGTCCTGGTAGCGGCCGGCGAACACCTCATTGACGAACATCTTGGCGACGCGGCGCGCGGTATCGGCGTGTTGTGATCGTTGTCGGTGTCGATGACGAGCGCGCGCAGCACCTCGTTCATCCGATCCTCCACCTCGAGGCGCAACTCATCGAGTTCGCCGTCCTCGATGAAGTCCGCGATGTTGTCGTTGGCCCGAAAATCCTTCCCGGCTTCGGTGAGCCTGTGCCGGATGCGGTCGGACGCCTTCATCGTGGCGACCGTATTCTGGTTTCTCAAGGCGGGAGCGAATGCAGTCTTGAGCACGAATATTCTCCTCTCGCCGGCGCCCGGCGCCAGCCGTGATTGTGGGTGAGGCTGACGATCGTTCATCGCCGCCGATGAACCGAGTGGACGTTCATGTCCGGTCGCTGCCCGACGCCATGACCATAGACCAGGCGGCCGCCGAACCACCCGCCGACGGCCAGGGCAAGGAAGCCGCCAGCGTCGAGCGCGAGCGAAGCCGCATCCGGCGCCATCGGTTGCAGGTGGTCGAGCCGCAAGACCCATCGCACCACGAAGAGTGTGAACGCGGTCAGCATCGCGCCCATATGCACCCAGACGTCTCGCATCGGCGCACCTTCAGGGACACGTGACAGCTCCATCATGCCTGCAAGCATAGCGACCAGCGCCATCGCGCAGCCTACCGCGAGCAATCCGTCCGACCAGTGCCAGGCTGCTTCCCCGAGCCAGAGGCTGGCGACGTCGGTCGCGACCGCGAGCGACCAGCAAGTTACCGGGAAATGCACGAGTGCAGGATGCAAGGGATGATGCATAATGTCAGATCACCTGGGAAAGGACGGTCAGAAACCCGGCCACCGCGACGGCGGCATGGATCAGCACGACGGCTTTGGGCGGCAGCCGCTTGCGCAGGTGGAACGAGGCGAGGAAGAACCCCCCAAGCGCCGCGACCAGCAGAAGTATGAAGCCGATCAGCACGCCCTGCGAGGCCGATCCCTGGAGCAACAGCGCAATCAGCAGAACGAGGCCGAGTGCGCCAAACACTGCATGCAGCAGCGACAACGCCCAGGGCGCGAACTTCTCGCGCAACACATGCGCGGCAAGAATGAGGCCGCCGACGGCGGTGAGGGCGAAGGCGATCAGAGCGTAGGTGAGCATATGGGTGCCTTTCCAAAAGCTGATGGGCGATCACCTGCGAGCCGGGATTGTTGTTCCCGGCCATCACCTTCTCGTTGACTGGTTACTTGGTGAACTTTTGGGGAAAGCCTTGATGAGCCCGGCGCTCAGCGCGTCGGCCAGCATCATCATGTGCGCCGTTGTGAGCGCAAGGCGGCGGGTGATCGTCGGGCGGGAAAATCTCGCAGTCGACATGATGATCTCCATGGGACGGTCAGGTTTGGCGGGTCGGATCTGTGCCGGCGTCTTCCGCCGACTTCTCGTGTTCCTTCCTGTCCATTGGATGCAGCGGTTGGCCGCCGCGTTCCCGAGATCGAGAGAATTTTCGACGCTCTGCTTCGGCGGAGATGGAAACCCCGGCCGCTTATGCCCGCGTGGAAGGCCACCGGCTTGATAGCCACCCAACCGACACGATGGAATTCCCGGCTAATTGGGAAAACCTGAGAGAATGGGCGCGTGCGATCCACGATCCACGATCTTTCGGCCCGCGACGTCAGGGGATTTTACCGAAGAGCGAGTGATCTTTGGCGGATCGTTTGCTGGAAATTTGCCCTCCAACTCGTCATCCAACCGGCGGTCGAGTTCTCTCTTGTCCTGCTGTGAAAGGGCTTTCTTTGCGATCATTTCGAGCTCTCCGACTATCTTATGAATACGGTGCCGAACGATTGCGGCTTGGACTGGTGTCGGTCATATTCAATGAAACGCTTGTCTCTGGGCAATTGTTGCTTCAACCAAATGTTCGGCCCAAAAATGTGATCCAGGCCACATATTAACCGCCGACAGGGCTTGGTGAGAAGCGTTTCGAGTCGCTCGACTTGTTTGCGATGATGCAGCAGCAGGTACATAAGCGTTGCAATCAGCTTTGAATCGAAGATGTTCAGGACGCCTCTCTCATCATGGCAGCCAATCCGGCGCTGATTGCGGTATGCGAAGGCGATCGTCCGTCGGAGGCATTCCACGTGAGGAACAGCGGGCGTCTTCCTTCGGCCAGGCGCGTCGGCGTCCCCTCTGGCGACAATCTCCTTCCTGAGAAGAATTCAGGTGGCTCCCAGAGCCGGCTCGGAATCAAGGGCGAGACTCCGCAACAGGAGAGTCATTTCACACTCCCGATTGCCGCACACAAGCGAAAATAATTGCCAGTTTGCACCAAGGAAGTTGTTATCCTTTGAAAGTTCAGAACGGCCCGGTTTGCCGACTGCGTATCGTGAGTTCGCTTCATCTTTCGACGGAGCGTGGGGTTAGAAACGCTGGACCGACGAAATCCATGCGATTTTGTGAGTGCGCGGGCTGCTACCGAACCTCGACTTGCTGCGGCAGCAGGCTCACGACGTTTTCGAAGATGGTCAAATGCCCATAGGCTTCTTGGATCAGACGTCAGGAATATCGGCATCCGCTTCCAACCGACCGTCGCGCAGGCCAAACATGCGATCGAAGCGATTGAAGATCTTCTCATCATGCGTGACTGCGATAATCGCGGCCTCCTGTTCGACGGCAACCTTGCGCAGCAGATCCATCACGATCCCGGCGCGCTTGGAATCCAGCGCGGCCGTGGGCTCGTCGGCCAGAATGATACGCGGCCGGTTGGCGAGGGCGCGGGCGATGGCAACGCGTTGCGCCTCGCCGCCGGAGAGCTTGGCCGGCATGGCGCCCCGGCGATGCCCCACCTCGAGGTAGTCGAGCAGTTCGAGCGCGCGCTTGCGGGCCGCCGCCTTATCCGCCCCAGCAAGCTGCAGCACCAGCGCTACATTATCCGTGGCGTCGAGGAACGGGATCAAGTTGTGGAATTGGAAGATGAAGCCGATCTTGTCCAGTCTGAGCTGCCTGAGATTTGGCCTCAGCCAGTGACCATCTGCAAGCACCGTCGCTCCGTCGAGCTCCATCGAGCCCGATGACGGATCGAGGATGCAGCCGATGACGTTGAGAAGCGTGGTCTTGCCGGAGCCCGATGGTCCGAGTAGCGCGACGACTTCCCGTGGGTAGACGTCGAACGACACATCTCGCAGGGCATCGACACGGGTCTCTCCTTCGCCGAAATGCTTGGAAATATGCTCGAGCCGGACCAGTGGACGCTCCGTTGCTGCTACGTCCATGTTAGCCCCCGAGCGCCGTAGCGGGATCCACCCTAAGTGCGGCGCGAACGCCAAGACCGCTCGATAGGAGGCACACCGCGAACACGATCAGGCCGAGGATGAGGGCGTTGTCCGCCTCGAGCACCACGCGTCGCGGAAAGTAATCCTTGACGTTGACGATGAGAGTGGCGCCGATGGCGAAGCCGATGAAGCCGAGCGCGAGAGCCTGCTGCACGATCATTCCGATGATGGTCCGATCCGGTGCGCCGATCAGCTTCAGTGTGGCGATCTGCTTCAGCTTCTCCATCGTCATCGTATAGATGATGAGCGCGATGATCACCGCAGAGACGACGAGCAAGAGGGATGTGAATAGTCCGATCTGGCGCCTTGCGCGGTCGACCAGCGAGCGCGTCAGGATCAACTCCTGCTGCTCCTGCGTGATTGCTGCCAGATGCTTCCAGCGGCGAACCGTTTCGGCCACCGCCTCCGCGGAGGCATTAGGATCGAGCCGCGCGACCACCGCATTGACCGTGTCTCGGGTCGATCCGGTCGTGCCGCGCGCGAGCTGTACACGCGCGGCTGGCGGCGATAGATCGAACTGAAGCTTCTGCGCATCGAGCAGACTGATGTATACGGAGGGATCTCCGCCGGAGCTGACCTGGTGGCGGGTTAACCCGACGACGGTGAACACGTTGCGGCCGAGCCGGATTCGATCGCCCAGCGTCAGCCCCGTGGTCAAATCGGCAACCAGCTCGTAGTGACTGCGGGCGATGGCGCGACCGTCCGCGATCTCCGGCGGGCCTCCTGGTCGCGCCGGCTCGTAGCCGATGACGTAGAGCCTCAGTTTGCCGCCCCTGTGCTCGGTCTCGACCGTCTGGTAGGTGACGCTGCCCGCCGAAGACACGCCGGCGATGCGCGCAACCGCTTCGCGGATGTCGCCGGGAATGCGCGAGGCCTGGGCGAACGGACCGCGCGTATTGGCTTCCACGACCCACAGATCGACAGCGGGAGCGCGGGCGATGGTCAGGGCTTCGACCACCAGCCCGCGATAGATGCCGATCATCGCCAGCACGACGCCAAGCAGAAGCCCCAATCCCAAGCAAGTCAGCAGGAAGCGGCCGAGATTGTGCCTGATGTCGCGATAGGCGAGGTTCATGGCTTGCCGCCTTCGCGGGCTGGGCGGCCCTCGCGGAAGGAAGTCTCGATCCGAGTCGCCACGCGTGTGCCGTCCGGCAAACCGTCGACGATCTCCAGGCGTGAGTCCTCCGTGCGGTGGCGGAATTTGACGAGGCGCTGGTGCAATCTTCCGTCCTCGACAGTCCAGACCGTGCCCTCGCGTCCGTTGTAGCCGTGAACGGCGGCTTCCGGCACCAGCAGTGCGCTGTCGAGCGTTGCAACGGTGATCAGGAATTCCACCTGTTCGCCGAGAAAGACGCGCGGCGGTGGGTTGTCGCCCTTGATGAACACGCGTCGTTCCTCGGTCACACGGTCGCTCTCAAGACCTATCCGCGCCACCTTGCCTGTGAAGGCGTCCTGCGGGCGTGACCGTAGTCGGGCATCGACCCGCTGGCCCTCGACAATGAATCCAGCGCGCGCCTCATCAACATAGGCAAGTCCCCAATAGGACCCCTCCGCAACGAGTGTGAAGATGGGATCGCCCGCCTTGAGCACGGTACCCAGCTCCTTGTGTCGCTCGACGATGATCGCGTCGTAGGGTGCCACCAGGGTCCGGTGCCTCAGCAGCGCTTGCTCGTATTGGAGCTGCGCCTGGGAATCGCTCAGCTGTGCCCCGCTGCTCGCGAGCTCGCTTTCCGCAACGATGGCGTCCGCCCGGGCCACGGCCTCGTCGCGCGCCGCTTCCTGGGCAACCTCCTGCGAGACGATGTCGCGCCCGACCAGCGTCTGCTTGCGCCGGTTGGCTTCCTGCTTCTGGGCCAGTACGGCTCGCGCTTTTTCCAGGTTTGCTTCCGCCCGCTTGATATTGACCGCGGCAATCTCGACCGCGGCGCGGGCCTTGGCAGCCTTCGCCTCCTGCTCGCCGAGGCTGAGCCGGGCCATAACCTGTCCTTTGCTCACATGGTCGCCGTGATCAGCATTGAGCTCGACGAGCGTGGCACCGACCTCGAATCCGATCTTCGACATGACGCGCGCCTCGACCGTCCCGAGTCCAAACACGCGAACGGGGACATTCTGTTCAACCGAGGCCACATCGACCGAGATGGGGCGGTTATTGACGACGGCGCCTGCCACCAGGCTCAGTGCGAGAATCCCGGCCCCCACCAGCGCGTAGCGCACGGCGCGCCGACGGAGCAGCGGCTTCTTCGACGCTGCTTCGTTCGCGAGCCTACGCCTCGCAGGAGGGGATTGTTCAGATGACGCACTCATTCTGATATGCCTCACGCCTTCATCGCTATCGATATATGGATCGATGCTCAGCTGACGTTGATCCGGGTCAAAGACGGGAGCAGACTATGTGTATGGCTTCCTGGATCTGATTCATCATGGTCAGGACAACCTTCCGGAAACACCTGCAAATACAGGTATGGTTGTCGAATCTGTCGTCGCACTAACTCCGCAAGCGAAGGGTAGCGCTGCGGATTATCTGTCGAAAGCCTTGATTGGTCTTGAACCGGTCATTTCCATTGCCTTCAACAACGATCGAGCGGCATCGCGGCTGTGCTGCCACGCTCGGACGGGATCGTGGATTCTACTCTCCACGACATTGCCACCCACATCGTAGACGGCACCGCGCTCTTCGGCACCACTGGCGCCGAAGGCCTCAATGGCACCGCCGGCCAGGACGTCTTCATCGGCGGGGGTGGCGGGGATGTCGAGCTCGGCGGGGCCGGCAACGACATCTATGTCTACGAGAAGCACGACGGCGATCTCTGGATCAGGGATGACGGCCCGTCGGCCGATACCGACCGGCTGGTTCTCACGGACCTTAATGCGGCCGATCTCAGCTTCGTCCGCATCGGCGACAGCCTGCTGATCAAGGTCGCCGAAACCGGCAAGACGGTGACGGTGGAAAGCTTCTTCACCAACAACGGCATCGAGGTGTTGCGCTTTGCCGACGGCACGGAGTGGAACCGCACCCAGATCAAGAACGCCAGCATCTACCAGGGCGACGGGCACGCCAACGCCATCCTCGATTCCGCGTCGGATGACGTCATCCATGGCGGCAAGGGGGACGACTACATCCGGATCGGCGGCGGCAACGACACCATCCTTTACGGCAAGGGCGACGGCTACGACATCATCGACGATTCCTCGAACTCGACAACCTTTCACGACAAGTTCGTCCTGACCGACCTCAACTCCAACGACGTCGAGCTGTCGCGCGTCGGTGCGCATCTGATTTTGACGGTGAAATCGACCGGCGAATATGTCGACTTCAGGAACTTCTTTACCTCCGCCCAGTACTGGAATGTCGACGCGCCCAGCATCGACGAGCTGAAGTGCGCCGACGGCGTGTCGTGGAACCGGGCGCAAATCCAGGAAAAGGCGTGGTACCGCGGCACGGATCGTGTCGATTTCATCCAGGGTTCAGATCTCGACGACACCATCGTGGGCGGCAAGGGCGACGACATTCTCGAAGGCTGGAGCGGCAGCGACACCTTCATCTGGCGCAAGGGCGACGGCAACGACCAGATTTCCGACGCCTCGTCGAAGATCGGCGATCCCAACAATGCCGATGTCGATACGCTCTGGCTGCAGGATGTCGACGCAGGAGACCATCACCGTGGTGCCGCGCTGGCTGCGGCGACCGCGTCCGGCAACAACACGATCATTACGATCGGTGCCAACAACAGCATCCTATTGCAGAACGTCTCTCTCGCTAACTAGAGCATCCTCGACAATCGCTTGGATAGAAAAATCATCCTCAATCAAGAGGACTAGCGGTCGATCGGTCACATGATACCCCCTTCACAGAGCTCCATGCATATAACCAACGCGGACATGAAATATTCGTTCCCCGAAACTGGTAGAAGCGCACGCTAAGGACAGCCACCTTAATGGCCATCGTCAAACCTTCGAACGCTTGAATCAGTGGGCCAAACAAAGCCCCCGCCGAGCGGCGTCCGGCGGGGGATGTTGGAGCGGAGTGTGAGGAGGGGTTGCTGTGCCACTCCACCCAAATAGGTGGAGATTGTACAGCGGGCTAAAATCCTGACAAGGGCATTGGTTCTACGCCTGAGCTATCGGAAATCGGCAAACCGCGGTTGGAGTCGAATGCATTGGCGCCAGTGACGTCGATTCACGAAGTCAGCGCATGGACGTTACGCACCACGAAATGAAGAAGAAAAAGGCATCAAGTATCTGGGCAATGATCCAACCAATCCGAGTCTTTACATCCATATTTTGCTGATACGGAAATTGTACATCGGGAGCACAACAATTCCTTGCGGTTCTTCAGTGATGCCTGGCAAACGATAAATATTGAAAATAGATATTCAAAAAATCGGTAGCTGCGTCGGTCCTCGCTACAGCAGCGCTCTTGATGAACCAGCTTGTTGGGGAACCGTACCTTCCGCATGATTTCGTTTCCCTGCGAGAACGGGATGGGGAGCTGAGGCTGCCATGCCTCCCCATCGCGACACTATGGATGGGCCTGTGGTTGCGGCCGCGTGACGCGCCCTGGAAAATGAGGACGTAAGCCTGATCATGCCGTATGTGAAAGCCAACGCCAGCGCGGATTTAAGATCGGCTTCGAAAAGGCTCTTCGGGCTCGCAAGGCCGACCCTGCAGCGCGCGAAGTCGGCGACCTCTAATTCTTGAACCCGCGGTGCGGTTGCACCGGGCGGGAGAGGGACCCTACACGGGCCTTAAGCCTGCCGGCCCAGATGTACACTGCGGCAGTGACATCGGAACGTGAGTGCGTGCTTGATCCAGGCGACCGAACTTCACACCGAGGATTGAAGAAGATATCGTAGGTTCGGCTCGTTTGGGAAAGGCGCCAGCGCTCTCCTGACTCGAACCTCCGACGCTCACAAAGCAAATGACCGCTTAGTGCAAGATGACCACAGATCAAAGATAATGTTCTCGCGGCTTGGGCCAAGCTCAGTCAGCGGAGATTTCGTCTTGGGCGAGCCAGTCCATGGTAGCAGCCATTGTTTCCGGAGAGTTCGCCGGAGCCCACGAGACACTCGGCAGGAATAGGCCAGGAGCGAGCTGAGCGACTGAGGCGAGAGCCGGAAAATGAATGATCATAAGGAGTAGCAGATGGTAAACAACGAGCAGATCGTACGAGACTTTATTAGGGCATGGTCGCGTCTGAACGTTGAAGAGATCATCGCCTTCTTTGCCCCAGATGGTGCCTATCACAACATGATGAACAAGCCGGTTGCTGGTCATGACAGCCTTCGTAAATTTATCGGCGGATTTATCAAGGATTGGACCAGAACGGACTGGGACGTCCTTAACATCCTTAGCCACGGCAACGTCGTCGTGGCCGAACGCCTCGACCGTACTCAGGTGGGCGACAAGAGTGTTGATTTGCCCTGCTGCGGCGTCTTCGAAATGGAGGGCGGTAAAATCAAGGTCTGGCGGGACTATTTTGATCTTGCGACCTACACGCGCGCCATAGTGCCGCCCAAGTAGCTCGACCGAGAGAGGCATAGTTTCAGCCTGCGCCAATTGTCGCATCGAACTCGGACGACATCGACGCTTCTTCTAATGTTGTTTTGCGACAATCTTGTTCCCGAGGGAACGCTTGCGCTAAATTAACCTGTTAGAAGGAATCAACAGCGCTAACAATGGGAGCGAGCGAATGTCCGAACGATATATCGCCTACACGCGACTGAAGCTTGATTATCCGGCCGAACGGATATTGCGGATCACGTTCGACCGTCCCGAGACCTACAATTCCGTCGATGCTCAGACTCACACGCAGCTAACGCATATCTGGCGCGACATCGACAGCGACCCTGACATCAACGCCGTGATCGTGACGGGGGCTGGAAAGGCGTTCTCGGCCGGCGGCGATTTTGAGCTGATCAAGGGCCTGCTCGACAATCCGGCCGCGCGCATGGCGACCTGGAAGGAGGCCAAGGACCTCGTCTACAACGTCATCAACTGCAACAAGCCGATCATCTCTGCCATCAATGGCGTTGCGGTCGGCGCGGGTCTCGTTGTCGGCATTCTCGCCGACGTGTCGATCTGCGGGAAATCCGCGCGAATTGTCGACGGGCACACCCGCCTTGGCGTTGCGGCAGGCGATGTCGCCTGCATCATCTGGCCGTTGCTATGCGGCCTCGCCAAAGCAAAATATTACCTGTTGACCTGCAAGCCGTTGTCTGGCGAGGAGGCTGAGCGCATCGGGCTGGTCTCGCTTTGCGTTGACGATGCGGAGCTGCAGAAGATCGCGCTGGAGACCGCCCGGGATCTCGCCACCGGTGCGCAGAGCGCGATCCGCTGGACCAAATACGCGCTGAATAACTGGCTTCGCGTCAATGGTCCGCTGTTCGACACCTCGACGGCGCTCGAGATCCTCGGCTTTGCCGGCAACGAGGCACGCGAAGGACTGGCTTCTCACCTTGAGAAGCGCAAGCCGTCATTCCCCATCGACTGTCCGATCTAGACCCGGGTGCGACGCCTGGAGCAGTTTCCGGGACTGATCGATGCCTTCGGGATTCGCGAGCGCCGATAGATCACTCGGATCGCGATTCTCGTACACCGCGCGGAGCGCGCGTCGCATGATCTTCGTGTTGCGGGTCCTCGGCAGGTCGTCGACCAGCAGAACCTTGTCGGGACGGTAGGAGGCGCCCATCCCGCGAACCAGCGCCCGGCACGCAGGCGCACACGATTGCCGAGTCCTTCACCGGGTGGGGAATGCTGAAGACGGCAGCTTCGGCAACCTTGCCGGTCACCGTCAGCACGCCGGCCAGTTCTGCCGGACCGACGCGTTTGCCCGCAGCTTCTCGATAATTCGTTCGATCCTGGTCTGCGCCTTGCTGAGGCTGGCGCGCTCGGCCGCGAGCGAGCGCACCAGTTTCTGCAGCGTCTCTACATCATCCGGCAGGGCTGCGAGAATCGGTATCCATGAGGGAGAAGAGTAGCTTGACTCGCACCGTTCTCGCCGCTCTGCTTGCGTCATCGAGTCAATGGCCCGCCAAGGCCGGACGGCGCCGTGGAGACCGTGAAACTCACAATACTGCTGCTGATTCAAGCCGCTACGCTTCCACGCCTCGTGGTGTACCTGCCAGAAACCCTCGCCCTGGCGCACCCACGCTCCGTTCCCGTCCACGCTTTCCTCATTTGCAAATCGAGAACGAGAACAGACCGTGCTTACGGGCCGCAGGAAAAGTGTGCGAGAAATGGACGCTTACACGGTGATCAGGACGCTTATCTAGATGGCCTTCGGAATTCCCTGTTACGTCGTGACTGTACGCTGTTAGCTCGATTATTTTCGCTGTTATCGGGAGTAGGGAATTGAGCAAGATGTGGCTGCACTGCAGCGCTTCCTTGGCTTCAAGGCCGTCTCCGAGCCGGCAAAATCGGCATTTTCGCTGTAAAATTCCCTGTTTGCAGGGAATTTGGCCGGAGACGGGTGCGATCAGCACTGAGTCGCCAGCCAGCATCTAAGCTGCCGAGTTCGCTATGCAAGCAGCTCGATTGCCGGCGAATTTTTTGAGTGCGTTTGGAAATCAAGCTTCGGATGCTGGTTCCAGAATCGAACTAGACGGCGTCGTGCATTACATCGCCCATATTGGCCTATCTCCGTGGCTTTCACCTCAACATACACCGCGAAAGCTACTCGGGCTGGTCTGTTACGCCCTCATCGTAGAATAGGGTGTTACGGCGAACAAATCGGACAACCGGTTGAAATGATGCACTTGTGCGCAATTGCCGGGCAAACGGCGCGCATGCGATTTCGGAATAATGGAATTATTCCACTGATTTGCCCGACATGTCAAGTTGCTTGTCGAATGCCGGTAGCAGCCAGCTACGTTGCATGGGGTTGTTTTCGATATTTTGGGAGCCGCACGAGCCCTCGCCGGCAAATTTGTTCCGGATCAAGAAGGGATCGCCGGCAAGTGTGCCATCACGCTTTAGGGCGACGGATTCAGCTTGAGTGACGGCAGGTATTCATGCCGAGTACGGCATAGGGTGGGCACCGGCCAATGAGTGACGCGATCGGATGAGGCTAAGCAGTCCGCGGATAATGCGATCAACAGTGCCGATGTTGCGGGTCTTTTTGGCTCTGATCGAAAGCTAAACGTCGATCCACGTTCGGTTGCCGTATGAGCACTCTGGTAGAGCCAGTATTAGCGGACGCACAGGCCATGGGATAGCCGCCCCTCGCACACATTCGTGACCCAAAGCAGTCATGGGGGGAATGAAAGCGATCTGCAGAGCGGCTTGCAAGCGCCGAAGCAAGCGGGCTCGAGACGGGTTAGGGCGATCGAGGAGGATTGCCAGAACCAAATATTGTAGGGTCAACTTGGGTCATGAGCATCTGCTTGGAGCTACATTCATGCGCTGCGGCCGCCTTCGGCAGACGTGTCAATTCCCGCGATAGTTCGGAGCGCGCTTTTCGAAGAATGAATTCATGCCTTCTTGCTGGTCCGACGTGGTGAAGGCGTGGCGAATCGCCTGTCGCTCGAATTCCAGGCCCATCTCGAGCGTGGTTTGATAGGAGGCAAGAACGGCGGCCTTGGCCAATTCCGCAGAACGTGGCGGCTTTTGTGCGATAACTGCGGCGATGTCGAGGGCCCAGGCGCGCGCTTTGCCGTTTTCCGTAATCTCCGCCACGAGGCCGGCCTGCATGGCCGTGCGAGCCGAAATGGGCTCGCCGGTCAGGATCATGCGCATCGCGAGCGACTTGCCGGCAACGCGCGTCAGCCGCTGCGTTGCGCCGTCGCCCGGCAGTATGCCGATGTTGATTTCCGGTTGCCCGAACTTGGCGCCTTCGCCCGCAACAATGAAATCGGCCAGCAGGGCGAGTTCGTGACCGCCGCCGAAGCAAAGGCCTTCGACGGCGGCAATCATCGCCTTGGGAAAATTGGCGATGTCCCGCCAAGCGGCGCGCCGCGCCGCATTGTCGATTGCCTCGAAGCCTCGCTGCTGCATTTCCTTGATGTCGGCGCCGGCCGAAAAGAAGGTATCGCTGCCGTAAAGGACGACGCAGCGCACTTCGGCTTCTGCCGCCGCCTTGCGGCATTCTCGGGCAAGTTCAGCAATTAGAGCATTGCTCAGGGCATTGCGCTTGGTTCCGCGGTTCAGCGTCAACAGGCGGACATGGGGACGAGGAGAGGTTGCAACGATGAGTTCGGACGTCGTGTTCAAGGCGCTGGCTCCGGCAGGAGGGAGGACTGTCGATCTCCCAATGCTACATTGAAATCGTTTTCACGGGAAGCGGGTCGCAGGCCGTGTCCTGGTCGATCTTTCACTTGCGACGGGGTCGCCGCGGTGGCCGTTCGGTCACGTGGGGTGGCGCCGTCGACGAGCGCACGACGAGCCGATAGGGCAACAGCACGCTCTTGGGGACAGCACGGCCCGCAATCGCATTGATCAGGTAGTCGGCGGCCCCGCGCCCGATTTCCGCGGCGGGAACGCTGATCGTGGTCAGCGGAGGGTCGACCTGCGCCGCCAGTTCGACATCGTCAAATCCGGTAATCGAGAGCGTGCGCGGCACGCTGTGGCCCATCTTGCGAGCCTCCGCCATCGCGCCAATCGCCAAAGTATCGGTCGTGCAGATGATGGCGGTCGTCTCAGGACGATCTGTGAGCAGTTGGCGAAGCGCGCTGCGGCCTTGGGCAAGTGAATGGTCGGCGCGGATGATCTGGCTGGGCTCGAGCTGAATGCCTACCGCCGCTAGCGCGCCCTGAATGCCATTCAGACGCGCGCGCGAGCGATCGTTGGAAGGGAGAGCATTGACGATCGCTCCGAAGCGGACGTGTCCGAGCGAGAGGAGATAATCGGTAATTTCCCGGGTGGCGCGCTCGTTGTCGATGCCGATGGCGGGGATGCCGCCGGCAGCCTCCGATACGTAGGTAGTGATTACCGGGACACCGGCCTGTTCTACCAGCGCTCCCAACGCCCGCGCGTGCGAGCCGCCGACCAGCACGACGCCGTCGACACCCCGTTCGAGGAGACTCTGCATCTCCTGGCTCTCGCGGCGTTGGTCATACTGGGAATTAGCAACGAACAGGGTATAGCCGCTCTCGCTCAGCCGGTTCTGCAGGGCCTCGACGCCCTCCGCGAAAATGCCAAGCCCGAGTGTCGGCACGATGGCTCCGATCGTCCGCATCCGCCCCGATTTCAGCGCGCGCGCGGCGCTGTCCGGCGTGTAGGAGAGGTCGGCGATGTGGCGCATCACGCGGTCGCGCAGTTCAGGCCTGACGATTTCCGGATGGTTCAGGACCCGCGAAACGGTCGCCGGCGAAACGTTGGCCTTTCTCGCGACATCCTCGATCTTGACCCGCGAGCCGGGCCGAGGCCTGGGATTGGGGACGGGTTTCTTTGCCATTGAGTAAAGACTCGCAACTGCGTGGCGAATGCGATTGTCGTCCGCGCGACATCTGGCGGGAGTAGCGGCCCAAGGTCAAGCGCGGCCTTGCGGATGGCGTGAATGCGCGCTTGACTTCGCGGACTGAGGCCCTATTCTGAAATCGATTTCAGAAATTGGCGCTGGATCGAACGCGGCGGCACGGGCGGAAACGGAACACCAAGCGGGAGCAGATGGTCGACATACTCAAGGGCATCCGGGTCCTCAGTTTCAATCACTTCCTGATGGGGCCGGTCGGGGTGCAGTTCCTGGCCGATCTCGGTGCCGATGTGATCGCGGTGGAGCCGCTGGAAGGCGCGTTCCAGCGTAAATGGGGCGG
>WBZP01003604.1_pt1 | contig 16640 bp, 14 predicted proteins | sample 5204301 | NCBI WGS metagenome assembly WBZP01 (sample SAMN12412401, study PRJNA552823) | activated sludge metagenome | isolation source: activated sludge from nitrification reactor of wastewater treatment plant... | place: USA: Pennsylvania | collected 2017
CCGGTTCGTTGGGATACTATCGTATCAGCTCGTTATAGGCCTTAACGGCGGCCTCCAAGTCGCCGTTCCAATATTGGGTACGTGCCTCTGTAAGAAGATCCAATTTACCTGGCGGCACCTCGGTCGTGGGAACATCCTCGTCGACGAAAGGCCGAAAGCGATATTGGGGTGCGGCCTGGGATTGAGTCGGGAAACCATTGTATACCGCTGCCTTGGCCTCCTCAGACTTCTTGGTCAACATAGGCGCCGCCGTACCCCCGCGCTCCTCGGGAGACGCGAAAGTCGCGGGGGTACCTCCTTGATTGGAGCGGCTTCCCTCCCCTACCCCGGACTTATTCTGTTGCAACATCTGCAGAAAAGGGGGAAGCGATGGTGTAACCCCTGGATTCGGGCCCTGACGACTTGGTTGAGCACAGCCGCCTTCCGGGCAATCCGTTGCCGGTCGGTACGCTTGGGTCTCCTGCGATCGGTCAGAGACCAAACCTGAAGTAAAAAAATCGAGTCGCTGTAGGCCCACAAAGGTAGCCACACAGAGACCGATGAACAGCACTCCAGACAGAATAAACCCACGCTTAGGCCGCCATGTCAAAGATGACTTCATCTCGCCAGGGATCCCGGACAAGATATTCAGGGAGCCACTTCTTTGATGACATGAGGATAGAGCGTCGCGCAGAGTGCGCTCAACTCCCAAGAGCCCTTCCCCCTGGGTTCGAGCTCGAATACGGCCAATCCTTCACTGAAAGACCTGCGATAGATGGTGCGCTGGGCCAAACGTTGTTTGATGAACTTGATGCCGGGTAAGGTCACCAGGGCCGCCGCCGCCTCATCCGATTCCCGCACCGCGTGATGAGTATCCGCCCGATTGATAAAACCCAGCATCTCCGGTTTTGTCGTTTTCTCCGTATTCGCCTCGACCAAGCGGATGAACCTTTGGGTCGACCAGATATCCGCCTGACTGGGTGGCACCGGCACCAGGATCCTATCGGCCAAGTTAAGCGCCTTTTTCATCGCCTCCAGACCCGCCGTCCCCACATCGATGAGGGTTTCCTGGGCCTTGGCCATCCGTTTCTCAGCCAAGGCGGAGATCCCATGGACTTTGATCGGCGGTTGAATCCCCTCTTCCGTCCGCACATCCGCCACATCGGTAAGGGTAGCCTGGGGGTCGGTATCGATGACCAAAACATCGACATTGGCCTTGGTAAGCCAAACCGCCAGATTAAAAGTGACGGTGCTTTTACCGGAACCACCCTTCAAACTTCCTACCACAGTGATCATGGCCGTCTCTTAGCTTACGAAGCCTTACTTGTAGATTGAATGAAAGGAACGCCGCTCATTGTCATGGGGCAGGGAACCGGCTTCATTGAGGATGCAAAATGCCCGACACACAGCAATGGAAAACCTTGCCTGACCATGATGAATAGTCATTCGAGAATGCTACCGAGGCAGACAACCACCGGGGTGGTGGTTGCATCTATTTAAAGCGGCGCGGCATTCTGGCTAGCGACCGACGGGCGGTTGTTGCCCCGAGGCCGGAGGGGTGACCTTTTGATATCCCGCTGGGATAGAAAACAGGCTGGAAGGCGGCTCGCCCTCGCGGATATTGATCAACTCCCGCACAAAACCACCAGGAAACTCTTCCCGGATAGCGAGTTTCAAAACCGGATCGTACCACTGGGTGGATCGTTGAGCGGGCTGGTTGGGGGCCGAACTGCTCATCTCCCATTTTTCAACCTGTCTGCCGCCGACATTCTCGATACCCAGCATCCGCAAATCCATTCTCTGTCCTTCAGAGGTTTCCGTACGCAAGGGGATACCCCGGTCGGCGTCTATCCATGAAGTCATCTGCATCGTCTTGCCTTGCTGGGTGACGGACATCTGCCACTTGTCGGCGGTGCGGCCATTGATGGATTCCACACCCAGCTTGTTGCACCGTGCTCCCTGCAGGCCGGCACAGGGATCGAGTTTTCCTCCGGAAGCCGGCGTTTGGGGGGAAGCCGAGCTTCCCGGGCCAGGTCCCTGGAATTCCATGTAACTGTGCTGACTCGGATACAAGATCAATTGTGCCTGCTTATCGTTGTCGATGATCTGCACCACCTGCTGTCCGCCCTGATCCATTTCTATGCGCATTCTGTTTTTCCCTACATACATCTTCCCGGAACTCGTCCCTTGAGGACTGCTTTGGCGGGTTTCCGCCGAAAACGGCACGCCTGACAAGTCCGCAGAAGCAACACCGCTCATGAAGCCGGATACGAGCAACATCGCTGGAACCAATTGAGAGCTTCTCATAAAAAACCTCCTCATCATTTTATTCCGGATATATCAGGTGAGACCATTTTACCCCACATAAACCGGTTCTCTTGCCATTCGATACTTCATGGTTAGGGCCGTCTGTATTATCGGGTTGTAGCGGCACCGCAAGTGAGCCGCTTTAAGATATCCGGCATTTCCGTCCGGTCGAGCTGAATGTCTCATGGGCACTCACTGGGAATAGGGATCACGACCCCCATATAACGCCTGGCCTTGATAAGGAATCTCATACTGGCGGTGTTGACCGAAATAACCTGGCTCGGCGCTGGGAGAAGCCCCGTCCCTTGCGGGAGACCTCCCGCCATGGACTCCTGTTTCAAACGACCTGAAATAGGGATTTTCTTCGGCAATCTGTTGTTTTTCCCGGTCGCTCAGGGGGCGGAAATAATATTGTGGCGGTGCCGGCATTCTATCGCGTTGATAACTCGCCCCCACCTCATCCCAGATACTATATCCTCCCCCCTGACCGAACTGGGAAGATCTATATTTTTGCTGAGCCTCGGAACCCAGACTGCCCCAGGAATTCAGGTTCGACTGGTAATAAGAGCGGTTGGACGGCAGCCACCCTGGAGATTCGCTTTTACTTCCCTGACCTCCCCTCAGATTCCGGGACCTCCCATCCTCATCCGGATCAATGGGCCGATACAAGGGCCCCGCATAGCCTGCCCAGGTATCGGTCTGAGGGTATGAGGAATAAGGTTTCGCCGGTTCCTTCCCCATTCCGGAAGGATATTCCCGGTTACCCTGATAGGGATAGCCGAGGTAACTCCCATTCGATGATTGGGGAGGCGCATAGAGGGAATCCACACCCGGCACTTGAGCCCGTCCCCCGTAAGGCTGGGGCTGGGACCAAGTCTCCATTCGCCGACCATCCCAAATATCGGACGTAAAGGAACGTTGCTTCCCACCACCAGCGGATTCATCTTGCCAAGGGAAGGCCGTCTCTGGCGCCAAACTCGACAAGCACAGGATAAGGAGACAATTGTCCGCAAGGCGCTGATTCATGGTTGCAAGTTGCTGCTCAATCCCTTAATACACTTTGATCTGGTTACATAGAAAGCATCCACTCAAAGCAAGCATAGCCGCCTTCGTGACAACGACTGGTCAGATTTGATCCCTATCCGGTCTGTCTTGCCCGTCATCGGTCGACACCTTCAACCGAATTCCTCTCCTACCGGATCGCCGTCCCACCTGGGGTGTCTCCTTCCTGATTTCAGATTCCGAGTGAGAAGAAACGACGCTCGTACCAGTGTCCATCGGGGGAATGGCCTCATCAGACTTGGTCGGTTCTTCCCGCAAGAAACTTTGCCCTTCGGATAAGGATTGTCCCGGACGGCCAGCGTCTTTCTCTTCGCTGGTAGTGGCGGGTCCGGTCGTGATCGGTTGATCTTCCGCGGCAGAAACACCGGGCTCATCGGACGATTTGGCGGTGGTCTCTCCAGTCGAGGCGATGGAAGCGGAAGATCTCTCCGCCTGTTGGAAGGCCGAATCACCCTGATCCGAACTCACATCCCCTTGTGGCCACGCCACCGCCCCCGCCTCAGAGTTGGTAACAGGCGCCGCTGATCCAGGCATGGTCCCGGAGGCGACGGGAACCGTACCACCGAAATTGGTGGGAGCCGGTGGAGTTGTAGGGGGCGAAGGTGGAGGTGTCGACCCGCCCTGGACCTTTTTCGGTCTCTTTAGCCACTGCATCAGCAGCAGGAAGATCCCGCGGATCAGATAAAAGGCCATCAGCAAGACATTCGCGACGATCGACCAGATTCTCAAGACAAGAGACGGACCCTTGGAAGATGCCCTCGCCTTGGTCGGACGCGCCAGCGTCATATCCTCGGGGCTGGGAAGTACAGTGCCCACAGGGCATCCGGCTGCCGCCACCTCACATAAGGACCGACTGGCTTTCATGCAGCCCAGTGGGATGACGATCAGTGTCAGGATGGTGGACACCATGACCCCGGAGGCCAGGGAGATGGCCATGCCCTGGAAGATGGGATCAGTGAAGATCACGCTAGAGCCACAAACGAGGGCCAAGGCCGTGATCATGATCGGGCGCGTCCTGGTATTGCAGGAACGGATCACCGCCTCCGCCACCGGGATACCTCGCTGGATCTCATGAATCGAAAAGTCCACCAACAGGATCGAGTTGCGAACAATGATGCCGGCCAAGGCAATCCAGCCGATCATCGAGGTAGCGGTAAACTCGGCCCCCATGATGGCATGCATTGGGATAATCCCAAGCAGGGTCAGGGGAATCGGCGCCATAATCAAGGCTGGAATACGAAAGTTACCGAATTCCCAGACGACCAGGATATAGATGAGTATGAGGGCAACCATGAAGGCGGCCCCCATGTCGCGGAAGGTTTCGAAAGTGACGGTCCATTCCCCGGTCCATTCGAGGCTGCTCACATTATCGGAGGGCGGTGGTCCGAACCAGTAGGCCTCGACTTTTACCCCGTCGGGCGCGGTGTAATTCGCCAAGAGATCCTGCACCTGAAACATCCCATAGACCGGAGCGGCCAGCCTCCCACCCACGTCCGCGACCACATATTCGACCGATCGCAAATCCTTATGGTAGAGGATGTCGTCTTCGGCAATGCGTTCAAAACGCCCCAACTCCCGCAATGGCAGGGTCTGACCGGAACCGGATTGGATCGGTAGATCGGCCAGCCGTGTAATTTGGGAACGGATCGCCAGGGGGACCTGGATGAGGATATTCGTCGGCTCGTGCCCTGCCCGTTGCTTGACATCCCCCAGGGTCGTACCTCCCAGGGCCATGGCCAGATTGCGATTGATAGCGTCGACGGAGATTCCCCGCCGCACCGACTTTTCGGTATCGACGATAAAACGCCAATACTCGTAGGGATCGCGGAGATAATTGTCGACATCCACCAGGCTCGGGGCCTTGCGGAACAGCTCCGTCAGATCCCGGGCAAACTGCCGACGAACTTCAGGCGTTGGACCATGCACCTCGCCGACCACCGACTGAAGCACCGGCGGCCCCGGAGGCATCTCAACAACGGCGATATTGGCACCAGTGCCCTTAATGATGTTCTGTAGGCTTTCCCGGGCATGGACGGCGATCTGGTGGCTGGATCGCTTACGGACCTTTTTGTGGAGCAACTGGACTTGCAGCTCACCCTGCCAGGGCTCGCTTCTCAGATAGTAATGGCGAACCATGCCGTTGAAGTCGAAAGGCTTGGCCGTACCGGCATAGAGTTGAATGGCCGTGACCTCGGGGATCTCCCGCACCCGGATAGCCATCTGATGGAGCAGATTTGCCGTCACCGGCAAGGCTGTCCCCTCCGGCATATCCAACACCACGGAAAATTCCGGCTTGTTGTCCAGCGGCAACATCTTCACCGCCACCCACTTGGTGTAGAAAAAGGAACAGGCAAAGAAAAAGCTGCCCCAGAGCGCCAAGCGGAAAATGGCCCGTTTGGTGGAGCTTTCCATCAGCGGGGTGAGCACACGGCGATACAGCCCTTCGAGTTTCTCGGCGCCACGATGCTCGCGAATCTCTGCCTTTTCGAGGTAGCTCATCGTCGGCCGTAGCCACTTGGACTGCGCCAACCAGGGCGTGAACACAAAGGCCGCGAACAGCGAGACCAGCATGGCCACGGAACCCAGGGCGGGGATGGGAAACATGTAAGGCCCCATCATGCCGCTGACGAAGCCCATGGGCAGCAGGGCGGCGATCACGGTAAAGGTGGCGAGGATAGTTGGGTTGCCGACTTCCCGCACCGCATCCACTGCCGTGACCACATCGGTCTTGCCTTCCTGCAACCAACGCCGGTAGATATTCTCCACCACGACGATAGCGTCGTCGACCAAGATACCGATGGAGAAAATCAGCGCGAAGAGACTCACCCGGTCGATGGTGAATCCGAGGATCCAGGCAGAGAAGACGGTAAAAAGCAGCACCACCGGGATGACCAACAGCACCACGATGGCCGGACGGAAGGCACGAAAGGCCACCAGCACCAGGATAAAGACAAAACCCGTGGCGACAAAGAGTTTGAAAATGAGTTCGTTGACCTTGTCGTTCGCGGTTTCGCCATAGTCGCGGGTAACACTGACCTCCACATTGTCGGGTATCAATTTCCCCTTCAAGTGGCCGATGCGCTCGATGATGGCGCTGGCCACCGTCACCCCATTGGTGCCTTCCTTCTTGGCCAGGGCGATCGTCACCGCTGGCTGTCCCTCGGCCAGGGTCTTGAGTTTGGTTGCCGGCCCGGTGTAATAGGCTACGAGCTGGCGGGCATCTTCCGGACCCTGGGTGACGCGAGCGACATCATGCACGTACACGGGAACATTCTTGTGGGTCCCGACTACCAGGCGGTTGATATCATCGGCGTTTTTCAGAAAGGCTCCAGTGATGACCGAAAAATGCACATCACCGGATTCGACGCCGCCGGCGCGCTGCTGGGAGTTGGCCGTCTGGATGGTATTGGCTACTTGATCGAGACTGATGTCGTAACCGGACAGCCGCTCGGGAAACACCTCGACGGTGATCTGTTCACGTCGTCCACCAACGACGAAACCGGCTCCAGTGCCCGGCAGTTCCTTGAGATTCTGCAATACAGAGTGAGACAACATGCGCAGGTAGCCGTCATCCACGTCGGCCATACCATCCCGGTCCATATCCTTGGCCCAAAGCGTGAGATTGACCACGGGCACATCATCGATGCCCTTGGCCTTGACCAGGGGCGGCTGCACACCCGGCGGCACGATGTCCATATTGGAGGCCAGTTTGTCATTGACCTTGACCAGGGAAGGACCCATCTTCTGGCCCACATCGAACTCCACGGTCACGATGCCCCGGGCCCGCTGGGCGGCTGAATAAACGTGCTTCACCCCCTTGATCTCGCTCATGATGCGTTCGAGGGGTTCGATGGCCAGGGTGGAGACCTGCTCCGCTTCCGCTCCCGGATAACTGACAAAAATGTCGATCATGGGCACGGAAATCTGTGGATCTTCCTGGCGTGGCGTCAATACCAAACCAAGCAGCCCCATGAGCATCATGGAGATAAAAAAGAGCGGCGAGAGGGGGGAGTTGATGAAAAATCTTGCCGTTCTTCCAGCAAGACCGAGATGTTCGTCGGAAAAAGACTCCAAACCCTTCTCGTGTTCCAGGGGTTTTTGCTGGCTCACCGTGGCTTTGCCCTCATTTACACAACCAGGCCCGACTGGGCCGAACTACTCCTGGGAAAACAACCTGGAGCGAGAAATCGTTCCTTATTTGCCGCCCCCGGGAGGGGCCGTCCACCCGGCCGTGAGATTGCTGCCCGGATCCCGCAGGACCTTTTCCCCGGCTCGAAGTCCGGAGAGCACCGTCGTCATACCCGGCGCCAACTCCTCACCGACCCGGATCAACCTCAATTCGCTCTTCCCTTCGTCGTTGACCACATAGACCCCAGGAAGGCTGCCGTTGAAGCGAATGGCCGAGGTGGGAATGACGGGATTATCCTGGCCGGGGGCATTGAAGTCCGGTATCAGAACTTTGACGTACATACCAGGGGCCGATACGCCCTGAGGCAGATCGAATTTCATCTTTACCGTGTGTCGTTGGACATCCGCCATGGGATAGATCTGCGCCAGACGGACAGGCACCACCTGGTCGCCCACATCGAGTTGGGCCTTCAGCATCATGCCCATATTGAGTCCGGGCCGCAGCCGCGCGGGCACATCCACCTCGACCTGGAGATAGGTTAGATCGGCGAACTGCAACAGTGGCTGACCGGGCTGGACCGTATCCCCGACTTCAATGAATTTCTTCGTGATGACCCCGTCGAAGGGAGCCAGGCTTTGGGCATCCCGCAGTTTGGAATCGATCGCCTGGATCTCCGCCTGCGCCTGGATAATGGCATTCTGAGCCTGTTGCACGCCGATATGGGACGAATAAAGATCGATCGAGCGGGCCGCCGGCTCACTGCGGTTCCCCATCACCGACTCCATGGGATTGACGAACATCTGGTCGAACAGGTTCGGCATCCCCATACCACCGGGGGATTCCTTAGTTTTCGGGGACCAGAGTTCGCGCGTGAATTGCGCCCCGGCATTCCGCAGAGCCGCATCGGCATTGGCGAACTGGGCATAGGCCGCCTGGCGCTTGGCCAACAATTCCCGCTCGTCGATGGCGACCAGCAGGGTGCCGGATTTGTGCTCGTCCCCTTCTCTACCCGCCAGGTATTTGATACGACCAGGCAACTGGGCCGACAGCGTCACCTCTTTATAAGGGATTACCGTCCCACCCAGAGACACAGTGGCGGCTCCCCGCGACTGTTGTACAACAAAGGTGTCGCCAGATGGTTGAGCCAGCCCTGGGGCCGTACTCCCAATACCGCCTACCGCGAGCACCGCCATGAGCAGCGAACGAACCTGAATAGCCATCACCACAACTACCCGAAGGATTTCCAAACCTAGAATTTGCCAGCCGGCAGATCCAAAACGGCCCGGGTTGCACCGGGCCGCGAACTCTCGATCCGGAGACGACCGGATTAAACCCGAGCCATCACCGCAAAGGTCTTGACGAAGGGGCCCGCCATGCGCGGGTCCTTGATCATAGAGGCATAATCGCCGATAGGGAACTTCAGCTTCCCGGACATATAGGCCGTACCCAACCCCATCATCCCTGGAGGTTTACCCAGCCATTTCTCCCATTGCTCCTTAGAGGCACGGATGTCCCAGTTCAACGAACCACCCTGGTAGGCACCAGCCGCAACCGCCTGGCCGCCTTGAACATTAATCACACCACGCGGACCTGGTTCGCCCTCGAAACCATAACCGATAACGCTATTGAACCCGATCTGAGCCAAGGCACCAGACAATTCCGACTCCGCATTCCATTGGTTCATGAAACCTTTCATCCACTCATCGGAAAACAGCTCTGCCATCTCGTCCTCCATCAAGGGAAAATTTGAAAGTGAAGAGGGATATTCTTCAGTTCGGTGCAACCGAGCCCGGAAATAGGGCTGACAACATGACATGATCATAGGGCGAGAGACCCCGCCTTTAAGCCCGAGCAGTATCCTCTATGGCCATGGGTATTGCAACCAAATTACCCCTTTTTCAGTCCCCACCCCTTCCATCAACAGGTTATTATTCAGTTGCAGCATAGCCTGCAACATTCCTGGCCCCGGTTCCATCGCCGCTCAATGGACTCTGTCTCTGAACGTGGTGCAGGGAGCGATCAGGAGGACATCGACGCCGACATGAATATATAGTCGCTCAGCTGGCGACCGCGGGCCAGCCGAGATCGGAATTTTCGCCGCGGTCGGCAGGTTGCCCGCATTCCTCATCAGGCGCCGAGGTGCCGCTGTGGCGGGTAGTACAGTAAAGTAGAGCCGCTCCGGCTCGCGGTATTAGCCGCTTTCATGGCCTAGCGCATCACCCGATCCGGGTCCATGGTGGCCACCCGCCAGATCGGGATGATGATGGCGGCGGCGTAAGGAAAGACAGTGAAGAAAAACAAAGTGGCGAGTGGCAGGGCCTCGACCAGGGGTTGGGGGTAAAAATCCGGATAGAGGACGGCCCAACCCTTGAGTACCGGGGCAAAGATCAGCGCCCCACCATAGAACACATGGCCATAAGCGAAGAGATAGCCCAGCAGGAAGGCGGTGAGGGAGATCACGGCGCCTTCCCAGAACTTCATTTGGATCACATCCGAGGTCTCCCAGCCGATCGCCTTGAGGATGCCGATCTCGCGTTTTTCCGCCGCCGATAGCCCGGAGGCCCGATCCCAGGCCAGGATGGCGAAGGCCAGCAAGGCCCCCATCAGCAACAGGAACAGGACCCCCTCGCGCCAGGAGAAGAGGGCGTCATAGGTACGCAATATCTCTTCCCGCAGGATCGGACGGGTGTCCGGCAGCCGCTTGCCGATTTTTTCAGCGACGGTGCGCACCTCCCGGGGATGACGCACCCTGAGCACCAGATCGGTATAGAACCCCGGGGCGATACCGAAGAACTCCCGAAAATCCTCCTCGGCCAGCAGCATCAAGTCCAGGCTCACCAGTTCCGCCTCGGCTGGCAGGAGATCCCTGACCCGCCAGGTCATGGCTTGGCCCCGAGAGGAACGCAGGCTGAGATAATCCCCCGGGTTGAGGTTGCGGGCGCGGGCGATCCCGGCCCCGATGCTAATCTCGCCGCGCGATAGGGAGGCTTCCGGCGGCACCATCAGGGTATAGTTGGCGCGCACCGCCGGATCATAGTAGTAACCCCACAGCCGTCCCATCGGCGCGGTCACGCCACGGATTCCGGCCACGGAGTCGAGATAGGCGACCGGCATGAGTTCATGTCTCCCCGCCACCAGTCGCTGTAGACTGATCTCCGGCGCCCCTTGCAGCAAGAGTTCCGCTTCCCGGCGCAGGGATTGGGTGAACAGCATCACCGAGGCGAGCAGAAAGACCATGAGGCTGTAGACGAGCAGCAGCCCCAGGTTCTTGCCCTTGTGACGCCATAGGGAAGCCAGGGTGAAGTCGATGAGATAGCGCTGACGCCGCCACCAACTGGTCATGGCCGCTCCAGTCTCAGGGGCGGCAACGCCAGTGAACCCGAGGGGAAATGATCGAGGGCCAGGGGATGATCCTGAAAAGCGCTGTGCCGATCGGCCTGGGAAAGATGGCGGGTATAGCGCGCCTCGGTAAAAAGCGCCAGATCGCTGAGCTGCAACTGTTGCACCAGCTCACCGACCCGTTGCCGGCGCGCCTCCGTCGCCTCCAGCGAGCGCCGGACATCCACCTGGGTGAGGAGAAAGCCCGTCAACAGAAACCCCGTACCAACCAGATAAGAATCGACCCGGCGCACCTTTGGTCTCCGATAAGCAAGATGAAAGAGGGCATGATACCTCCTGACCTTGAGGCATTGTTCCGGCCCGCCCTGGGTGAAGGCATTGACCATCGTCAAACCCGGACCCGGAACGCCATAAACTCAGACTGGTTCGTCACGCCCACACAAGCGGAGATCCAGGTCATTGATTTAACGAGGTTCCCGCTTGCGCGAGAATACCCAAAGCCGAACCGATCAGCGTTGCCTAAGAACCCTATCCTGGTCGCGCACGGAACTTTGGCCCGGCACCTCTCCGATACAGCAGACGTCACCTTAGGGACACCAACCCGGATGAACCCGCAATACTTCGACCGACAGCTATCCACCAGCCTTTCTTCCCCTGCCGGGAACAGACACCGTTCCGCCTGGACCGGCCTCTTCGCCTTCTTCATGGCCACCATGCTTGGGATCTCGCCGGGAACCACGGTCGCCGCCAATGCCTTGGCCGGGCATCCCTCGCCCTACCTGGCCCTACACGCCCAGGACCCGGTGCACTGGCAGGAATGGGGTCCCGAGGTGCTGGCCCGGGCCAAGGCGGAAAACAAGCTGCTGTTCCTCTCCAGCGGCTATTTTGCCTGTCACTGGTGCCATGTGATGCAACGGGAGAGCTTCCGCGATCCGGAGATCGCCGCCCTGATCAATCGCCATCTCATCCCGGTGAAGATCGACCGCGAACTCGAACCGGCGCTGGACGCCTATCTCATCGACTTCGCGCGCCGGATCCGCGGCCAGGCGGGCTGGCCGCTCAATGTGTTTCTCACCCCGGATGGCTATCCCCTGGCCGGTCTGCTGTACAGCCGCCCCGAGGGCCTGCGACAGATCATCGAACGCCTGGCCGCCGCCTGGGGGGAACAGGGGGAGTATCTGGGCACCTTGGCCCGACAGGCCGCCGACGAGATGCAGCCGCCGCCTGCGGGCACCACTGAATCCATGTCGACCCGGGAGACGGCGGCGCTTCGGGACAGTTTCTTGCAACAGACGCTGGCGCTGGCGGATGAACTGAGCGGAGGCTTCGGTCAGGGCAGTCGCTTCCCCATGGAACCCCAGTGGTTGACCCTCCTGGAGTTGATCCCCAAGCCACCGGCTCCGCCTTTCCGCAAGCTGGTCGAACTCAGTCTGGATCAGATGGCCACCCAGGGGCTGCGGGATCATCTCGGCGGCGGTTTTTTCCGCTACACGGTGGACCCCGGTTGGCAACAGCCCCATTTCGAGAAGATGCTCTACACCAATGCCCTCATGGCCAGGCTCTATCTGCGCGCGGCCCAGGTGCTGGAGCGCCCGGATTACCTGGAGGTGGCGCGGGATACCCTGGACTTCCTGCTGCGGGAGCTGCGCGCCCCGGACGGCGGCTGCATCGCCAGCCTCTCGGCGGTGGATGGAGTCGGCGTCGAGGGTGGCTATTACCTCTGGTCGGAGAACGAACTCGCCGCCACCCTCACCCCGGAGGAATTGGTGGTGGCCCGACGGCGCTGGGGGCTGGAGGGAGCCCGGCCCTTCCCCGACGGCTGGCTACCGGTGCTCCGCGCCAGGGTGGAAGAGATCTCCCGCGCCGAAGGGATCACCGAGGATGAGGTGGTAAACCGGCTGCATCGCGCCAAGACCAAGCTCCTGGCCAAACGCCAACAGCGCTCCCTGCCGCGGGACGGCAAACGTCTCGCCGGTTGGAACGGCCTCGCCTTGAGCGCCCTGGTGGCGGGGGCGCAAGCCTTTCCGGAAGGCCCTTATCGACAAGCGGCGGGGGAGGTGCGTGACTGGCTGCTGACCCGACTCTGGGACGGACGGCGATTGTGGCGCGCCAAAGAACAGGGCCGGGCACTGGGAAGCCCCGCCCTGGAAGATTTCGTCCACACCGCCGCGGGGCTGCTGGCCTGGGCCGAACTCAGTGGCCAGACGGCGGATCAGGACATAGCGGTGGAATTCATCGCCCGGGCCTGGTCGGATTTCTTTACCGACCAAGGCTGGAGGACGGCGACCCTGACCCCATTGCCGGCGATGCCCAGGGCCTGGGCCATGACCGACAACCCCCTGCCCTCGCCGTCGGCCTTGTTGATCCGGCTCACGGCGGCGCTCCCACAACCACCCGCCTCGGCCCGGGTCAGCCAGGCGCTCGGCCTCGGTGCCCTGCCCGCGCGGCAAAACCCCTTCGACTTTGCCGGCCATGTCCTGGCCCTGTGGCAGGCTCAGCCCCGATAGCGCATGCGGGTGCCATGCACCAGGGAAAGGTTGATCTCCTCGGCACTGAGTTCCACCGGGAAATAGGTGCCGGAGATGCGGGCGCCGTAGATGCTGGCCCCTTCCAGCCGGGTCGCGGAAAAATCGACCCCGCGCAGGTCGGCATGGCGCAGATAGCTATCCCGCATATCCAGACCTTCGGCCTCCAGATTGCGGAGATTCGCGCCGCGCAGATCGACCCCGCGCAGATCACAGGCCTCGCCCTCTTGCTTGCGGCGATTGAATTCCTCGATCCGGCCATGGACCAACAACAGATACATGGGATCCTCTTTCGCCATTGGTTGTGCCATAGGTTGCCTCTCGATGCTCGTTCGCCGATACCTTGATCGGGACGGGTTGAACTTACGCCCCAGTGCCGGAGTTCTCAAGCGGATTGTCGTCCGCCGTCAGCATTCGCCGGGCCGATGGCCGGGAGCTTGCTCTCCACCGGCCCATCCGCTATGAAATGTCGGCCAGGCGGCGCTCTGGCCCATGCCAGGCTTCTGTCCTTGAGCGTTGATGATGCTCTCTGAATAAGAACAATAAGGCACAAAAAAACCATATTGTTCTTCAAAAGAGAACAAAAACCCGGCTCTCGACGCCGAGGCCCGGGCTATGACCAGCGAGATCAGGCCAGGTTCGTCACCGATCTCATCCAACGATTTACCAGATTCGACCCAGGACAGCGCCCATGAGCCTAACCCCCAATATTCCCCTCACCGATTCCGGACTCCAGGCCAGGGTGGCGGCCTTCACCCACACCGGGTTGGTGCGTTCCCGCAATGAGGACGCCATTCTGGTGGGAAGTTGGTGGAGCCAGGGCAATTTGCGACTCCCTTGGATGACAGAGGTCGACCTCGGCCCGCCACTGGTGTGCGCGGTCGCCGATGGTTTAGGTGGTCACCGGGGAGGCGACATCGCCAGCCGCTTGGCGGTCGAGACCCTGAGCCAGCAACAGACTGAATTGGGGAACGGCGAAACCGCCATCCGCGCCGCCATCCTGGCCCTGCACCAGCGGGTGTTCTCCAGCGCCGAACCTTCCCGGGGATACACGGCCCCTGGTACCACTCTGGCAGGGCTGATGCTACTTGGAAGCAGAGCCTGGGTGTTCAATATCGGCGACAGTCGCGTCTACCGCTTTCGCGACGGTTATCTTACCCAACTGAGCTTCGACGATGTGCCCAACCCCGACTACGGGAGCGAAAAACCGAGGAGCAGCCATCAGATCATCCAGAGTCTCGGTGTTTACGAGGACCCGCCCGAGCCCCACCTCCGCGAAATCGGCCTCAGGGACGGCGATCTCTTTCTCCTCTGCTCGGACGGTTTGACCGACATGCTGGACCTGGACAGTCTGGAATCCACCTTGACCGAAGAGACTGTTCAAGACCCGGCGATAGCGGTCGCCAGCCTGGCCGGGGCGGCCTTGAGCGCCGGAGGCGCGGATAACCTCTCCATCATCCTGGTGCGCGTCGAAGCTGTCAGGCCAGCCCCGCCCCCCGGGGAGCCGACCGCTTGAGCGCCTTCGTTCCCGCCTGGTGGTTGCCCGGTCCCCATCTGCAGACCCTCTGGCCGGTGCTGTTCCGCCGCCGACCCCGGCTCCAGGTCATCCGGGAGCGCCTGGAACTGCCGGATGGGGATTTTCTCGATCTCTCCTGGAGTGGTCCTGACGCTGGCCCCCTGGTCCTCCTGCTGCACGGACTCGAAGGCGGGATCAACTCGCACTACATGGGCGGCATCATGCTCGCCCTCAATCGCCGCGGCTGGCGGGCCATTTTGCTGCACTTTCGCAATTGCGGTCCCGAGCCCAATCGGCTGCCCAGAAGCTACCACTCGGGCGAGACCGGGGATCTGCATCATGTGGTGGAACTCTTGTGCCAGAGACAGGGTTCATCACTACTCGGGTGCATCGGTTACTCCCTCGGTGGTAACGTGCTGCTCAAGTGGCTGGGCGAACAAGGACCTCAATCCAGGGTGCGCCGGGCGGTGGCGGTGTCCGTCCCCTTCCGCCTGGCAGAGTGCGCCAAGCGCCTGGATTCCGGCTTTTCCCGGCTCTACCAACGCCATCTTCTGGCCTCGATGCGGGCCTCCTATCAACGCAAACTCGGTCTCCTCCCACCTTCGCTACGGCTCGATGTCGGGCGACTGGGCAACATCCACAGCTTCGATGATCGCATCACCGCCCCCCTGCACGGCTTTGCCGGGGCCGATGACTATTACCGCCGTTGCAGCAGCCGGGGGTTTCTCCAGCACATCCGCACCCAGACCCTCATCCTGCATGCCCGGGACGATCCCTTCATGTACCCAGGCACCGCCCCCACAGCGGAAGAACTGGCCCCAGAGGTGAGATTGGAACTCAGCCAGGCCGGCGGCCATCTCGGCTTTGTCTCTGGTCCGAATCCCTGGCGGGCCAGCTATTGGCTGGAAGAGCGGATCTGCCGCTTCCTCGATCCGGCCCTGGGGCGAGGGGCGGGATGAAATCCCGGCCCACCAAATCTTGGTAAACTTGACCATGGCTATCATCACTAACCGCCCCATCCCCGAGGAAGCCACCATGTCCGTACCCGCCCGCCGCCTGGCCGTATATGAGGATCTCTTCGACCTGCCCGAAAACATGGTAGGCGAGATCCTCAACGGCGAACTCCACACCCATCCGCGCCCCGCCCCCCGACATGCCCGGGCCTATTCAGTCCTGGGCGGCAGTCTGGGTGGATCCTTCGATTGGGGCCCCGGCGGCCCCGGCGGCTGGTGGATCCTCGACGAACCCGAACTCCATCTCGGCGGCGATATCCTGGTGCCGGATCTCGCCGGCTGGCGGCGGGAACGCCTGCCGAAGCTGCCCGAGACGGCCTGGTTCGAACTCGCCCCGGACTGGGTGTGCGAGATCCTCTCTCCCTCCACCGCCCGCGTCGACCGGGCGATCAAGCGACCCATCTATGCCCGGGAGGGCATTCCTTTTCTGTGGCTGATCGATCCGGATGCCCGCACCCTGGAGGTCTATCAGCTTGGAGAGACGGGTCAGTGGCTGCTGCTCGCCACCTTGCAGGAGAACGACAGCGTGGTCCAACCACCTTTCGCCGCGGTCCCCTTCGCGCTCGATCGGCTTTGGGCCGACTAAATGAACCAGTGAAACCCGGCTCAATCAGCCCTGGGCCTGGGCGTTCGAGCCGTCTTTTTTGTTCTGATACCATTTCTCGATAGGTATTATCGATATTCGTAGATACTGTTATCCGAATCAAGCTCCATGAAGCGCTGGGTTGAAGGGTTGTCCCGATTTGAGCACACCAAAAGCGACATGGATG
>WBZP01003605.1_pt1 | contig 16637 bp, 9 predicted proteins | sample 5204301 | NCBI WGS metagenome assembly WBZP01 (sample SAMN12412401, study PRJNA552823) | activated sludge metagenome | isolation source: activated sludge from nitrification reactor of wastewater treatment plant... | place: USA: Pennsylvania | collected 2017
GTCGGAAGTCTCTCAAAGAGATCAAAGAGATCCTGGCCGAGATGAACTTGTCGCTGGGAATGAAGCTCGAAGGCTGGGAACCGCCGTCGAGCCGCAACAAGCTGTAACGAACGCGCAGAGACAAACACAATGCGTCACCAAAAATCTGGCAGAACGTTTGGCCGCAAGGCCGATCACCGGAAGGCGTTGTGGTCGAACATGGTTTCGTCGCTCATCCAGGCCGAGCGAATCCAGACCACCGACTCGAAGGCCAAGGAGCTGCGACGCTTCGCTGAGCCGGCCATTGCATGGGCTGTCTCGGTTGGCTCCTTGCTGAGCAAGGAGCAAGAGAAGCGCACCGCAGAGGAAAGAACCCGTATCGTCCATGCGATGCGGATGGCGCAGCGGATCGTCAAGAACCGCGTGGCACTGCACAAGCTCTTCGATGAGCTGGGACCGCGCTACGCAAGCCGTCACGGTGGCTACCTTCGAATCATCAAGAAGGGCTTCCGTCACGGTGACGCGGCTCCGGTTTCGATCGTCGAGCTGGTTGATCGCCCCGAAGTCGAAGCTCCGGCGAAGTAATTTCGTTCCGATTCGGCTCTAGCTACCCACGTCTTGCGCTCTCTAGTTAGAGCGTGACGTGGGTTTTTTCGTTGGTCGTTCGACCTTTGATCTTCCAGCTTACACGACGTTCTCGACGGCGATGCTGACTCGGCAGCGTCTAAGGCTGCTCTCCCGGCTCGTTGATCGGCTGGTTATCGCTGGGCCCGTCGGTACGTAGCATCACCCTCTGTCGGTGTCTGAGATCGGTCCACCAGACGATCTGCTGCGTCAGCGGCCATTCAGCCTTTGGGTCACGCAGCTTGCTGAGCGATCCTGGGTCGTCGATCGTGAGGGTCGACTCTTCTCTCCCGTCCGCAATCCTTGTGACGACAAAGACCACGGCACCATCGGGTTGCGTCCTGCGATCTTGCCATAGCGCGTACTCTTGGTCCGTCGACAGCGAGACCAACTTGGGCCGCTCCGATGCCGCAAGTTCGAGATCCTGAAAGGGCGCTGGCAGCGTGGTGACCATGAGCTGCGGCTTGGTTTCGATGAGCTGATCGCCCCACAGGTAGCGGTGGCCATCCTGTAGCCAGCTTCCACGCACAGACGTCCTGCCCAAGATTCCGGTTTGCACCAGTTGTTCGATATCGGCGCGAACCAGCGTGGCCTTGTCTTGAATTGCATCGAAACAGATCGCATAGCGAGGCTGGCGGGTTGGTTGCAGATCGCAGTGTGCGAACTCGAGCGGTGGCCATGAGAGCCAACTCGTGGCGGCCAAGCGGGTTCGTTTGCCGTCGAGCCAAGTGTGAAGCTGCGGCTTTCGCTGGTGCTTCGCCAGGGTGGCGAAGGTGCTGTGCTCGGCTTGCCACTGATTGCCGCAGAAGGCGATGAAGGCGAAAGGCATACCCAGGATCAATCCGGGGAGTGGTAACCATGAATACCAAGGCCTGAGGTCATGCTGATCGGACATGCTCGCCTCCGTCCTCGACCTAAGCTTATCAGCGACGGTCTGCTCTGCGCAAATAGGCCTGCCAGAGTGGACCGAACCGCTGGGCTACTGCTTGCTAGATGTAGCCATAAATACAGAAAACGGTCGAAGGAATCGCCGACACGCGGGAAAATAGCCCGGATCATTCGGCGGAGGAGACGAATTCAATGGGGGCAGCACGCGTTGTGGGATGTTCTTGGGGACTACTCTGCCTGCTAGGCTGGGGGACGGCGGCGGCAGGCACGGGTGGACCGGTGTTGGTGAAGGCGGGGCAGTTGCTCGACGTGCGGACTGGGATTCTGCACGCCAAGCAGGCGCTGCTGATTGAAAACGAACGAATCAAGGAGGTTGGCCCTGAGGCGCAGATCCTGGCTCATGCGCCGTCGGGGGCGCAGCTTATTGATCTTGGTGGCTATACGGTGCTACCCGGTTTCATTGATGCGCACACTCACCTGACTTATCGTGTCGACGTCGCCAGCTATGCGTGGCTCGGCGTATCGGCACCACGAGAGGCGCTGCTTGGGGCACGGCATGCCAAAGCGACGCTTATGGCGGGCTTTACGACCGTGCGCAATCTCGGGGCTCGCGGCTACGCTGACGTGGCGCTCCGAGATGCGATTCGTGATGGGGACGTGATCGGGCCACGCATGCAGGTGTCGGGACCGGCGATCGGTTCGACGGGCGGGCACATGGACTCGAACCTTTTGCCGTATGCGTTTCGGTACAGCGAGGAGGGCATTGCCGACGGACGCGAGGGTGTGATCCGCAAGGTGCGCGAGGTCGTGAAGTATGGCTCAGAGGTGGTGAAGGTCGCAGTGACTGGCGGGTTTCTATCGGTGGGGACCAACCCCAATGGCGGCCAATACAGTGACGAAGAACTGCAAGCGCTGGTCGCTGAATCGAAGCGGCTCGGTAAGCCTGTGGCGGCGCATGCGCACGGGACCGTTGGGATCAAGCAAGCGGTGCGGGCTGGCGTCGACTCGATCGAACATGGCACCGAGCTGGACGACGAGTGCATTCAGCTCATGAAGTCGCGTGGGACGTACTTGGTGCCGACGGTGTTTTTGTGGTCGCATTTCCCCGAAAACGCTCGTCCGCCGGAGGTTCCTCAAGAACAGGCCGAAAAAGCGCGAGAAATGGCCCCTTCCGCGAAGCGAAACCTGGCAAAAGCGGTGAAAGCGGGCGTAAAGATCGCATTTGGCACCGACTCATCGGTCTATCCGCACGGGATGAATGGGCACGAGTTTGGCGCGCTGGTCGAGTTGGGGATGTCACCGCTCGGGTCGATCCAGGCCGCGACGCTGCATGCGGCGGATCTGCTGCGCTGGAGCGATCGAGTGGGCGAGCTGAAGCCAGGCCTGTATGCCGATTTGGTGGCGGTGCCGAGCAATCCTCTGCTGAATGTGCGGATTCTCGAGAACATCCCGTTCGTGATGAAGGGCGGCGAGGTGGTAAAGGACCAGCGGCCGAGCGCAACCTGCGCACCCCATGCCACATCGTCCTTCGCGGTACCGCAAGAGGACGGTACGCTGCGCACGCATGGACCTACTGGTGTTTCTCTGCTTCCTATTGTCCGGCGGCTCTGGGCTACTTTTCGAGGTGCTGTGGACGCGGGAGCTGCAGCTCGTGTTTGGCTCGACGACACTAGCGATGTCGACGGTGCTATCGGTATTTATGGGCGGCCTTGCGTTGGGCAGCCTGCTCGGCGGCCGGCTTGCGCCCACAGTTAAGCGGCCCCTCCTTGCCTATGCGCTAGTCGAGGCCGGGGTCGGCCTGTATGCGCTGCTCCTGCCGGTCTTACTCGCTCGCTATCCCGCGCTCAATGGCTTTCTGTGGCGGACGGTCGGAGACCACTTCGTGCTGCTGTCGGTCCTGCGCTTTGTGGCGACCGCGCTGGCGCTGATCGTTCCAACCACGCTGATGGGTGCGACGCTGCCTCTGCTCTCGCAGTATGTGGCCAAGCGGCATGCCGGTATCCTCCGTGCGTCGGTTCAGATTGGCACTTTGTTTGCGATGAATACGACCGGGGCGGTGGTGGGTACGTTTGTGTCGGGCTTTTGGCTGCTGCCCCGACTCGGGGTGCATCGGACCAATCTGATCGGAGCGGGGACGAACCTGACGCTGGCGCTGCTGATTATCGTTGGGAGCTTTCTACTCAAGCGCCGAGCTGCAGCCCAGGAACGGATGGGCACGATTTCTTCGGATGACGAGAGCGATGATGGAGCGGACAACGCGGTCTCGGAGCTGGCCAGTCCGCTTCCGCTCCGGCGGCTCGCGGTTCTGTCGTACGCAGTCTCGGGTGGGACGGCGATGATCTATCAGGTGCTGTGGACGCGGGCGCTGGCGATCATTATTGGCTCGTCGGTGTACTCGTTCACTTTGATTCTGCTCGCGTTCCTGATCGGACTTGCGGGTGGTGCGGCGGTGGTGACAAGGCTTTTGCCGAGGATCGCGAGGCCCGTGTTGTGGCTCGGTTCGCTGCATGCGCTGACGCTGGTTGCCGTCGGATATTCGTACCTAGTCTTTGATCGTCTGCCAGGGATTTTCTTGCTGATTCTGCGGTCGGGGCAGCTCGGGGTCGATGAGCTGCTCTCGACGCAGTTTGGTCTGTCGGCACTGGCCATTTTACCGGCGACGCTTGCGATGGGTGGAGTGATGCCGCTGACGATGCGCATTTACACGGGCAGCGTCGATGGAGCAGGGCATGACGTCGGAATTGCCTACGCGCTCAACACGCTGGGCGCGATTGTCGGTTCGTTTGCGGCTGGATTTTTGGTGCTACCGGGGCTGGGCCTGCAGCGAGGGCTACTCGGTAGTGCGCTGGTGACGGCGGGCCTCGCGGCGCTGCTGCTCTTTTTTAGCGAGTCGAAATCGCGTGCGATGGTCGAGACGGAGTTGTCACCCGAGCCAGCCCAGGACAAGACCTCGGGTCGAGGTTGGGTGCACTGGGGACTCGCGGTGGCGGTGATGGCGGCGGCAACGCTGTTTGCTGTTTGGTCACCGCGCTGGAACCTTACCCACTTTGCGGCGGGACTGTTTCGGGTGTCGGTGGCACGCTCGGTGGTGCGGCTCCACAACCGGCCGTTACCGGATTTGCTCTATTACAAAGATGGCATCGCGACGACGGTGTCGGTCGAGCGGTGGGGCAAGACGATCGCGCTCAAGAATAACGGCAAGGTCGACGCCTCGAACTCCGATGACATGGGCACCCAGATCATGGTCGGGCTGATGCCGCTTTTATGGCATCCGACGGCGCTCTCCAAGCCACCACGGGTGGCGGTCGTTGGCTACGGATCAGGGGTGACGATTGGTGCGGTGACGCAGTTTCCGATCGCCCACGCCGATGTCGTCGAGCTTGAACCCGCCGTAGTCGAGGCCGGGGATCGTTTCTTCGCCGAAGTCAGCCACCTGCCGAGCAAAGATCCACGCGTCCGCGTCATCATTGGCGACGGTCGTAACTTCATGACGCAGTCTCGCGAGCGGTACGATGTGATTGTCAGCGAGCCCTCGAATCCGTGGATTACCGGCGTCTCGAACCTGTTTACGATCGACTATTGGCAGCTTGCGAAAAGTCGACTCACCGACGATGGAGTATTCTGTCAGTGGGCCCAGCTTTACGAGCTGTCGCCGGTCAACATCAAGACGCTGCTGCGTAGCTTTGCGAGCGTGTTTCCGTATACCTACGTGTTTACGTCGGAATACGGATCGAGCGACATGATCTTGGTGGCGAGTCAGAAGCCGATGCCGCTCGATCTGAATCGGCTCCGTAAGAACTTCGCATTGCCATCTTTGAAGGCCGAGCTGTCGCGGGCTGGGATCGAGCGTGCGGAGGAAGTGCTGGCGGATCTGCTCCTGACACCTGATGAGCTGGCGGCCTTTTCGGTCGGCGGTCACATCAACACCGACGACAATGCGCGAATCGAGTTTGCGGCCCCTCGCGATCTACTTGGCTACATGCGTCACGAATCGTCGGTGCCTCGGGTTCACAGCAACGACTGGATCTATGGTCAGTTCGAGCGCTACCTGATCGGACAAGGGCTGCCGTTTGATTCTCCCCCACCGTGGCTGCATGAGGAAGCGAAGGACGGGCGACGGGCGGATGTCTACGCGGCACTCGGGCGGGCCCTGCTGATGCGAGGCAAGCGCAATGCGTCGGCTCGGCTGCTCAATCGCTCGCTCGGCATTGGCGGAGGCGTGGCGGCGGATGATCTCGCACGGCTGCTGACGCTGTTTGCGCCTCGGAACCTCAGCGAACACGAAGAGCCGCTGAGCCGCGAGTGGGATGGTACGGACGAACATTTTGCTGATGGGCTGGGGACTCCACCGCTGCCGTTGGGGCTCTCGGAAGCGCAGCAGACGCAGATTCTGCGGCAGTGGAGCGAGGCCAAGCGCAACCTTGGTAAGCGTGAGTACGTGATGGCTCTGCGCGAGCTGCGCGAGTGGCCGATGAAGTGGATCGATCAGATGGGGCCCAATGTGCGGCTGCTGCTGGGTTACCTGCTGTATAAGGCCGAGCTGTCGCCCGAAGCGCTCGATCACCTGGCGGAGCTTTCCGACGACGAAGCGTATATGGATCGACATCCTGGCGCGTATTACTACCTGGCCAGGACGCAGATGGTGAGCGGCAAGCCTCGGCAAGCGGTGCGCAACATGGAGCTGTACGTCGCCAAACGACGCAATCCGTCGACTTCAACCGCAGTGGTCCCGTCGCTGCCGTAAGATCCTGTTTACTCGCTCAAAAAGCGCTATCGCTCCTCGTTTGAGAAGGTAAAATGCGCGCCTCTTTGGCAAGGCTTGGCAGCGGCTGGGTCGTTTGACCTTGTGGCGACGGAGCAACCAACCTTGTCTACCGACAGCACAGCTTGGTTAGGAGGCTTCTTTCGATGCGCAATTACAGCGAAGCAGAGATTCGGGACGTCGTCGTCATTGGGCATGGTGGATCGGGAAAGACTTCGCTGGGAGAGGCCATCTTGTTCGACGCCAAGCTGGTCACCCGGCTCGGTCGCGTCGACGATGAGACCTCGAACCTTGACTCGGAGCCCGAGGAAAAGAAGCGCAAAGGAACGATCAATCCGCACGTTTCGGCGATCGAGTGGCAAAAGAGCAAGCTCAACCTGATCGATACCTCCGGACAGGGCGACTTTATCGTCGACACGATGATCGCGCTTGGCGCGGCGGACTGTGCGCTGTGCGTGCTGTCAGCGTCCGATGGCGTGCAGGTCTACACCGAGAAGACCTGGGAAGCTGCGGACAACCTGCATATGCCGCGCTTTGTGTTCGTGAACAAGATGGACCGCGAGCGGGCGGACTTCGACGCGGTGCTCGATCAGGTGCGGCGCGTACTGTCGCCGTCGGCGGTGGCCTTACAACTGCCCATCGGATCGGAAGGCAGCTTCGAGGGCGTGGTTGATCTGGTCACCCAGAAGGCCTATCGCTTTTCCGAGGACGGGCGCGATGTCCTGGTGGGAGAAGTTCCGGGCGCGATGGTCGCGTCCGTTACCGAAGCACGCAATAAGATCATCGAGGAAGTGGCCGGTTCAGACGATGAGCTGATGTCGATCTACTTCGATGCGGGCACTCTCACGGATGAGGAACTGCAAGTCGGATTGCAGCGGGCGATTGCGGCGGGCAAGCTCTTCCCGGTGTTCTGTGGCTCCGCCTCGCAGAATCGAGGTGTGCAGCCGCTGCTTGATGCGATGGTTTCGCTGTTGCCAGCCGCTTCGCTGGGTCGCACTCGGACTGGCATCGGCAAATCGGGCGGTGAAGTTCGGCGCTCACCGAAGAGCAGCGAACCGCTGTCGGCCTTCGTGTTTAAGGTCATTCCGTCGGACGTTGGCAGGCTGGCGCTCGTGCGAATTGTCTCGGGCAAGATCACGGCGGATTCTCCGATTTGGAATTCGAGCCACGACAAAGGCGAGCGCGTCGGTCAACTGTATGTCTTTACACCCGGCAAGCGGACGGGAGTACCGGAGGCGCATGCCGGTGACATCGTTGGATTGGCGAAGCTGAAGCTGACGCGCATCGGCGATACATTCTCCGACGAAAAAGACCTGGTGAAGTTTGCGCCACCGCAGATTCCGGCCCCGGTGGTTCGTTATTCGCTTCACATCAAGGGCAAGACCGACGAAGCGAAGCTGGCGCAGAAGCTGCACGACCTCCACGAAGAGGATCTCGCGCTCTCGATTGAGTACGATGCCGCGACCAAAGAAACGCTGATCGGTGGCTGTGGACCGGTTCACATCGAAGCGACGCTCGACAAGCTGCGTCGGGCCGGCGTCGAGGTGGATTTGGCTCCGCCGCGCATTCCGTACCTAGAGACCATTCGCGGTCGTGCCAAGAACGTCGAAGGCAAGCACAAGAAACAGACCGGCGGCAAAGGTCAGTACGGCGTTTGCTTCCTCGATCTAGAGCCGGCACCACGTGGGGCTGGCCTGCTATTTGAAGATGCCATCGTCGGAGGTTCGATTCCTCGGCAGTTCATTCCATCGGTGGAAAAGGGCATCAAAGAGCGCATGTCGCGAGGCGGCCTGGCTGGATACCCGATTGCTGATGTGAAAGTGCGACTCTTCGACGGGAAGTATCACGACGTCGACAGCGACTCGCGTAGCTTTGAAATGGCCGGTAGCAAAGGTTTCCTCGCCGCCTTCAAGCAGTCGCAGCCGGTGTTGCTCGAGCCGTACATGAAGATCGAGGTGTCGATTCCCGAGGATTACATGGGGGCGATCATCGGTGATCTCAATAACCGACGTGCCCACATCGGCGGCATGGAAGCACAGGGCAAAAACCAGGTCGTGATGGCCCAGATACCGATGAGCGAGACGCTGGATTATTCGGCGTTTTTGCGTTCAGCAACGGGTGGGCGGGGCAGCTTCAGCCTTGCGACCTCGCACTACGCAGAGATGCCGCAGCAGCTTGCGGACAAGGTCATCGCGGCCAAGAAGCACGTCGAAGAAGAAGAGGACTAGTCGGCGGGCCTTATACGGCGGTGACGGTGCCGCCGACGATCTTGAACTTGCGGGTCGTGAACTTGGTCGCCAAGGTGGTGGCGTCGAGGCCCGTCGAGTCGCTCTTGACCTCCGTCTGACCGATCAAATGGAAGGTCGCCTGAACTTCGCTGGCTCCGACCTCGGCGATCACAAAGCCGTGCTGATCGGGGGCGGTGAAGTTTATCGCGGGATTGCTGTCGCGCAGCGTCTGATCGAGGTTGGCGACGACTTTGCTATAAGCCGGTGAGTCGACGGTAAAGCCAAGCGCAATCGCCGAGTCGCGCACCGATTCTTGCAGCGTGCCCGAGCTGATGGCCGGAGTCGTTAGTGACACCGCAATGTCACCGCCAAGCTGCGACACGAATCCACCGTGAATGTCGCCCGAGACAAACATCGTGTTGGTGATGGCGTTTGACTTGAGGAAGTCGATGAGTTCTTGGCGCTTGTTCGGGAAACCATCCCAGCCATCGGTGCCGTAAAGAAATACGTTCTTGAAGCTCGGAGGCAGCCCGGGCGTGGTCGTTAGATCGAGCACTCCCTCGGTGGGCATCACCGAGCTACCGATGATGCGGAACGTCGATTTGGAATCGGTCAGCGTCTTTTGCAGCCACTCCTGCTGGTCTTTGCCGAAGACGTTTTCGCTCTCTTGCGTGGTCGTCAGCCACTGATACAGCGCATACAGCTCGAACAACGGTCGCACGACCAGATAGCGCGATCCCATCGATGAAAAGAGCTGCTGTTTGCCCATGTGCAGCCAGGCCACGCCGCGCTCCATATCCGGGGCCGGTGCGATAAGCAGCGCGGTCTGCATGGTCGCTTTGAGCACAGCGTTGACGTACAGAAGTGCGAGTCGTCCGGTGATCCATGCGGCCGCTTTTTGCTCCGCGTCGCTTTGGGACAGTCCAGCGGTTATGCAGCCGACGACGGCGGCTTGGACGAGCACCTGTTTTTGCCGGGCATACAGCGGCGCGTCGATGTCGATGGCCGCGAAGTTGTCGTCGTTTGCAAACGCTGGATAGGCACCGAGCGCCTTGAGCGCCACCGGATCGAGCGCGAGGGTGCCCGGATAGGCTTCCTCAGGAATCAGGTGGTCGGGCCGGAAGCTGCGGTAGTCGGTGAGGATGAGGTGCAGTCGCTTGCCAAACCGGAAATCACGGAACAGCCGCGTTTTGGGAAACAGGTTCGCTTCGACGACCGACAGGCTGCCTGAGGCCGCTGGGGCGTCGTCGATCGGCATGTACTCAAAAAACGCACGCTCCGAGGACTTGCGACGGGGGCCGCTGAGCTCCGAGGTCTTGCCGTCCTGGTCGGTGCTGCTCGCGCCGTAACAGTCGTTGGCATACTCGTGATCGTCCCACATCACGATCATCGGGTAGCGCTCGTGGACCTTTTGCAGCACCGCGTCGGAACGATAGCGCTTGTAGAGGTCGCGGTACTGGCTCAGTGTCGCTGCAGCGAGCCGATGTCCAACGGCAATCGCACCGGCTGGCTCGCTGAAGCTGACGGTGCGAGCGCCGGGCGCAGGTGTCGCCGGAACTTTTTCGTAGATGTAGTCCCCGAGCCCGAGCACAAAATCGAGGTTGTCGTCGAGCTGGTTGAGCCGCTGCCAGGCGTTGTAGTAGCGACCCTCGTAGTCTTGGCAGGACCAGAACGCGAACTTGACCGGCTGGTCATCGTCGGCAGTCGGCGCAGTGCGGGTCCGACCCTTGGCCGATGTATACATGTTGTCGTCGCGCCCAACCAGGAAGCGATAGTAGTAGGTGGTCCGAGGCTGAAGGCCCACGACCTTGATGCGCAAGGTGTGGTCACTGTCGGCGGTGACGTGAAAGGTCGGGCTGCTGTGGACCACCGATTGAAATCCGTCATCAGTGGCGACTTGCAGTCGGACCTCACACGGCTCAGTCGGGGACGCGGGATGGACGGCACGGGTCCACAAAATGACGCTGTCGGGACGGGGATCGCCCGAAGCCACCGACTGCGGGAAAAACTGCTTGCCGTCGATGATTTCGACCTTTGGCTCTGACTCTGAGCACGCTGGCAGGATGAGCGCGCTCGCGCTGGCTGCGACCACGGTGTACAGGAAGGATCGGCGGGATGGCCCGATTGAGCCAGGCTTCTGAGGATTTATTGGTTTCATGGCTAACCATTTTTGCAAAAGAAGTGGGCAACGCCAGCCCAATCGTGAAGCCGCCTGTGGCGGGTCCAAAAAGTCGTGTTAAAGTCGCCGCCCATGTCAAGTATCAGTCGCTCAGAGAGCATTTCCCGTCTCGATCAAGTGAAAGTTTCCTCGTACTTCGGCTGCGACACGTTTGGCTGGCGCACCATGCAAGAACGGCTGCCAAAGGAAGTCTTCCGCTCGCTCCGCAAGTGCATTCGCAAGGGTGAGCGCTTGTCCGCCGAAGTCGCACATGTCGTTGCTCAAGCCATGAAGGACTGGGCACTTGAGCGCGGCGCGACGCACTTTACCCACTGGTTCCAACCAATGACCGGTGCCACTGCGGAAAAGCATGACGCGTTCATTACCTGGGATGACCACGGTGGTCTGATCGAGTCGTTTTCGGGCGCGCAACTCATCCAAGGTGAACCCGATGCATCGAGCCTACCGTCCGGCGGTCTGCGGACCACGTTCGAGGCGCGAGGCTATACGGCCTGGGATCCGGTCAGCCCGGCCTTTTTGATGAATGGCCCGCTCGGCAAGACGCTATGCATTCCGACGGCGTTTATCGGCTATCACGGCGAAGCGCTCGATCACAAAGTGCCGCTGTTGCGGGCGATGGACTACGTCGGACAGCAGGCCAGCCAGACGCTGGCGCTGTTTGGCCACGATGGGGCCATTGTGACGGGACAGTGTGGGGCCGAGCAGGAGTACTTCCTCGTCGACCTGGAGCTGTTTAAGGCGCGGCCTGACCTGATGTTTTGCAATCGCACCCTGCAAGGGGCACGGCCTCCGAAGGGTCAGGAGCTTGAGGACCACTACTTTGGTGCGATCAAAGATCGGGTGCTGCGCTTTATGCAGGATCTCGAGCTGGAGCTGTTCCGTCTCGGGATTCCCGCCAAAACGCGACACAATGAAGTCGCACCGAACCAGTTTGAGCTGGCGCCGATTTACGAGCCTGCCAATGTCGCCGCCGATCACAACCAACTGCTGATGGAAGTGATGAAGAAGCTCGGCGAGCGTCACGAGCTGGCCGTGCTGCTCGGGGAAAAACCGTTTGCCGGGGTCAACGGCTCGGGCAAGCATGTCAACTTCAGCCTCGCCGCAGACGACGGCCAGAACCTGTTCGAGCCGGGCCATTCGCCAGAGGAAAACCTCCAGTTTTTGTACTTTCTGTCGTCTATGCTACTCGGCGTCTTCCGTCATGGCGCAGTGCTGCGAGCCTCGGTTGCTTCGGCGAGCAATGATCATCGACTGGGTGCCAATGAAGCACCGCCAGCGATCATGTCGGTGTTTTTGGGCGAGCAGCTCAACCGCATCCTCGACCAGCTAGAGTCCGGTGCCGTCATGGCCTCGTCAGAGCGCAAGCAGCTCGATCTGGGCATCCCGGCGCTGCCTGTGCTGGCGAAGGACTACACCGATAGAAATCGGACCAGCCCGATGGCCTTTACCGGAAACAAGTTTGAGTTCCGCGCCGTGGGTGCCGGTCAAGCGATTGCGGTGCCACTGTCGGTGATTCAGACCCTCGTCGGCGATGCCCTGTCGTGGATGAACCAGCGCGTGCAGGAAGTCGAGTCGACGCAGCCGGGTGATCGTCGTCAGGCGATCATGACGGTCATCCGCGAGGTGGTGACGCTGACGAAGTCGGTGCGGTTTGACGGCAACGGCTACTCGCAGCAGTGGCGGGACGAAGCCGCTCGTCGGGGCCTGCCGCATGCCCGCAATACCGTCGAGGCGCTCGCGGTGTGGGAAGAGCCGCAGGTGCAGGAGCTGTTTACGCGCTCTGGCGTGATGTCGACGCTCGAACAAGAGGCACGAATTCATGTTCGCCATGAGCAGTTTGCCAAGAGCCTACAGATCGAAGCCCAGGTGCTGCGCGAGATGACCGAGACGCAGATTCTACCGGTACTGCTCGAGGACGTGCAGGCCAAGTCGTCGAGCCTGGCGCAGCTTCAGGCGGCAGGAATTCCTGCACCCGCTCTGGTCCGTCGAGCGATCGAGGCCGAGACGTTGCAGATCGACGAAGCCTACAAGCGGCTTACCGCACTGCGTGGGGCGATCGCGCAAGCCGACGCAATCGAAGAGATTCATGCCCGCACCGCCTCGTTCGCGAGCGAGGTGCTTCCGGCCTGTCAGGCGCTGCGTGAGGTTCTCGATGGACTTGAGGATCAGTGCGATGCTCGGCTGTGGCCGCTGCCGAAATACCGCGAGTTGCTTGCGCCGCTCGGATAAGCGCCGGACCGTCACCACTTGGATGGATTGATCATGAGCGACAGCGTAACGAAGCAGCCCCCGACCCCCACGCCCGCGTGGCGACGCGTCCACACGCAACTGCCGCAGAAAGTGGATGTGGCGATCATTGGCAGTGGGCCCGGTGGGTTGGTCGCAGCGGCGCTGCTTGCTCAGGCCGGTAAGTCGGTCGCGGTCTTCGAGGCACACTATGTCGCGGGCGGCTGTGCGACTCAGTTTCGTCGTGGGCCCAAGCACTCCCGGTATCACTTCGACGTCGGTCTGCACTACATCGGCGACTGTGATCGGGAGGGTACGATTCCTCGGATTCTCGACGAGGTATCGGTCCGAGTCGACTACGCGGCGATGGATCAGGACGGCTTCGATACGCTGATCTTTCCTGGCCTTCGGTTTCGGATTCCGGCCAGCCTGGATCTGTATCGCAAGCGTCTGCTTGAGCTATTTCCATCGCAGCGCACGCCGATCGATCGCTACGTGAAGCTGCTGTCGGCGGTGATGAAGGCGATGCGAGCGATCGAGCTTCACGACAAGCCATCGCTGTGGAAGATGTTGCCGCTGGCGCTTGATGGGCTAAGGCTCGCGCCGTATCGACGAGCAACGATGAGCGAGTTGTTTGATGGCATCGGGGTGAGCGACATCAAGCTGCGCGCAGTGATCCTCGGGCAGAGCGGTGACTACGGGCTGCCACCAAGCCAGGTCAGCGCCTTGTTGCACCTCGGGCTGGCCGCACACTACTTTCGCGGTGCCTTCTATCCCAAAGGGGGAGGGCAGATCATCGCCGACCGACTGGCCGCTCGGGTTGAGTCGCTCGGCGGGCGGATTTGTCTGCGCCACACCATCGAAAAAATCCTCATCGAAAACGGTCGGGCGGTGGGCGTGCAGATTGCCGAGCGCGATGAAGAGCCGGTCAGGCAGGTGCGGGCCGATGTGGTGCTGTCGAACGCCGACTTTAAGCGGACGCTGCTCGACTTGGTTGGACCCGAACACTTGCCGAGTGAGTGGCTGACCCGCGCCCGTGACTCGAAGATGGCGGCGGCGCTATTTATGACCTTCCTTGGCGTGAAGGGCGACCTGCGCGACGACGGCATGCGGGCCACCAACTACTGGCAGTACGACGAGTTCGACTTCGATGCGATCTACCAAGATGATCCGAGCCGGCCGCCGCAGGTGAAGGGTTGTTACATCACCAGCGCCAGCCTCAAAGACCCGGAACATGGGCTGCATCACGCTCCAGCGGGCGTTACCAATGTGGAGGTGATGACGATTGTGCCTGGTGCGGCCTCGCGCTGGGGTGTCAGTGACGCCGAAGTGCTGACCTGGGGCTACCGTCGCAATGAGCGCTATCACCAGATCAAGCAAGCCATCGAGGACGATTTGATAGGCAGGCTCGATCAGCAATTTCCGGGGACGGCGGCGCGGATCTGCTATCGCGAGTCCGCCACACCACTGAGCCACAGTCGCTTTACGCGGGCTTCTGACGGTTCGGGCTATGGTCTGGCTGCGACCCCGGATCAGTTTCTCGAGAAGCGGCCCGGCTATCGCGGACCGATCGAGGGTCTGTATCTCTGCGGTGCGTCGACGCGAGCGGGACATGGGATCTCGGGCGCGATGATGGGTGGATGTAAGGCCGCCCAGCGCATCCTTCGTCACAGCGATCGTCGCTGAATGTGGGCGGACGCGGTTACCGCCAAACCTTGTCTGTGGCCGTGTTTCCCATCGAAATACAGCGGAGCTGTTCCGGCTGAAGTCGTAGCTCGCACAGTAGGTTCGTCAGATAGTCTTCGGCCTGCTCAGTTGGTGTTCCATCATCACCGCGCACGCTTTCTATGGCAGGTAGCGGGCGCAGGACCGGCTGACATCGAGAGAGCAGCTCGGACAGACGCTTTTGGCGATGGAGGCTTGGCTGTTCGGCCAGCTTCATGTCGATAAGGCTGCCATCGCTGGCGACCTCAAAATACTCCGCAAGATCCGTGGGAGCCTCATCGACATAGCGATACGCGTGACATAGCTGTAGCGGCCCCAGACCTTGCAGTCGGTCAAGACAAGTGAGAGCGAGTCCATCAATCCCACCGACAATACGCATTGCGTAACGAGCCGCGACCGCATCGAACCAACCGACCCGCATCGGTCCTTGCCACGGGTTTGTGACATTGTGCTGTTCGTCGAGTCGTGCCGTGAGTGAGTGCTCCTCGCTGACGAGTGGGCCGGGGCCGTGACGAGTCGCATAGGCCCGCAATAGACCCAGCCGCTGCGCGGGTCTGCCGTTGAGCAGTGAGAGCGCGTTGGCGAAGCTGGTGCGACTGGGGGTGACAAATGGAAAGAATCCGTGTACCGCGTCGAGCAGCGTGCCTTGAGCACCCTCGAAGATCACGGGCTGTTGCGGATCATCGAGCGCCCGCTGTAGCTGCGAGCCATCGTCGAGGGTGATGCCCGAGTCCAAAAACCGCGCATATCCGATGGCGAGCCGAGTGGGCCAGTCACGCTGACCCAGTTCATCGAGGATCAATCGAGACTCGGTATGTTCTGTCGGCAGACGCAGGCCATCGACGATCTGTTCTGCCTGATCCAGCTTGACGAGCTGCAAGAATCGTAGCTTCTGGCGAAGTTGGACTGGGTCTAACAGGTCTTCGATGCGCACAGACGGCAAGCTTGGATTTTGACTGTCCAGCCAGGCCTGGCCCACGCCGAGCCCACAACTGCCGTGACGGGCGCTACCTCGGCTCAGCTCGCGCAGTCGCCCGACTAGCTTGTGAAACGGCGTGACCAGCACGCTGCGACGCGACACGACGGTTCGTGCGAGCGGTTGAGACACGCCGAGCGCTTCCAAGTGGCCCGCCTCGCGCAGAAGCGCCAACGGCTCAATCAGCATGAACGACGACAACAGTGTGGCGGTGTTGGGCACGAGCATGCCCGAGCCGAGCTGGGCAAAACAGTGGCTGCGGCCATCGGCCAGCACCACGTGGTGTGCCGCTTGGGGACCGCCGTTATAGCGAACCACCAGCGTTGGACGAGCGCTTCGCCGGACCCAGGCATCGACGAAGCTGCCCTTGCCTTCATCGCCGAGTCCAAGCCCCGCGACCACCGCGATGCGCGTCGAATGCTCCGTCAAGACAAGCTAGCTAAAAAGCCAGGCCCTTCTTTTGCTGAACCAGCTCGCCCTGCGCTTTGAGCAGAAGCTGGTTGGCTTCGTACAGCTCGCGGGTGCGGGTGCGAATCTGCGTCGCCAGCCGTTCGCGCTCGCGGGCCTCGTTTTCGAGCATTTTTTTGTACTTGTCTTGCACCAACGCTTCGTCGGTGACATCGCGCTGAATTTCCAGCGCCCCGACCGGACGATTGTTTTCGTCCAGGATCGGAATCGATGACAGCACGTAGCGCCTCGTTGGTGCATCTTCGGGCAAGCCAATGGGCCTGCCATCGATCTCATCGAGACGGACCTGCCTGCCCTCGCGCCAACACTGCTGAGCGATGCAGCGCTCTTGGCAGATCGTCAGCCGCATTACCTCGTGACACTTCTTGGCTTTGAGCTGCCGCGCCTCGGGCCTTGGGAACAGCGAAAAGAAGGCCCGATTGTAGTCGACGATGTTCCGGTCGTTGTCGCAGATGAACCAGCTATCGATGACCACGTCCGAGGTCGCCTTAAATTGCTGGATGAACCGCTCCAAGGCTGGGTGCATACGCACGATCGTAGCGAGGATTGACCGGCGGGGCAAGGGTGCGTAGACTCGGGGTA
>WBZP01003606.1_pt1 | contig 16633 bp, 17 predicted proteins | sample 5204301 | NCBI WGS metagenome assembly WBZP01 (sample SAMN12412401, study PRJNA552823) | activated sludge metagenome | isolation source: activated sludge from nitrification reactor of wastewater treatment plant... | place: USA: Pennsylvania | collected 2017
AAGCCCTGCGGGAACAGTATGAGAATCGGCAGGCGGAATGGAACCGGGAAAAAGAAATGGTTCGGCATCGGATGGTAGAAGAGGTGAATGCCGAGAAAACACGGCTGTTGGCCGCGCTTCAGCATTCGCTGGAGCAGGAGCGCGAAAAGGTCAGAGCGTTGGAAGAGCGGCGGCTGACCGATCTGACACGGCAAGCGGAAGATGCCGCCATCGCGCAGGGGGGACGATTTGCCGCCCGACTGCTGGCACGACTTGCGAGTGCCGAGCTGGAGACCAAGCTGGTGGAGATCCTGCTCGAAGATCTTCGCCGGATTCCCGCTGAACAACGGCAAGCCATTCGGACAGCCTGTGCAAAGGCGGATATGTCTGCCATCGTCACCAGCGCATATGTTCTCAGCCAGTCGCAGCGGGAATCTCTGCTGGAAGTCCTTCAGTCGTTACTTGGTCAGTCCGTCTCCTGTGAGTGGCGGGAAGACCAGGACTTGATGGCCGGCATCCGCCTCAGCCTTGGTCCTTGGATGCTGGGGGCGAACCTGCAAGACGAATTGAAAGCCTTCTCCGAAGCGGCGCCATCTGTGAGTGCCTCCCATGCCTCGTAACTCGCTCCTGTCCGGACAAGCGGTGTGGCTTGAAGAGTACCGTCTGGGCTTGCGCATCGTGGAACAGGGCCGTGTCCGATCGGTCGGCGACGGAATCGTCTGGATCGAGGGGCTTCCCTCCGCCGCCATGGAAGAGATCTTGTGGCTCGAGGATGGCAGCCGTGCTCTCGTGTTCCACTTGGGCAAGGAACGGCTCGGCGCCATTCTCTTGACGCAAACCACCAGATTGACTGCGGGGACGATTGTCCATCTGTCCGGTCAGCGTCTGAATCTGCCGGTCGGAAACCAGCTGGTGGGACGCGTGATCAATCCGCTGGGTGATCCCCTGGATGGACAACCGCCATCGGATTCGTCGAGCCGACGCGAACTGTTCGCTCCGTCGCCTCCGATCGTGGCTCGAGACTTTGTCCATCGTCCCTTGTACACGGGAAGCAAGGTCGTCGATACCCTCATTCCCGTGGCGAAAGGGCAACGTCAGTTGATCATCGGCGATAATGGAATCGGCAAGCGCGCCTTCGCCCTGGACACGATCATCAACCAGCGTGGCCAAAACGTGCGGTGCGTCTACGTCTCGATCGGTCAAAAGCGGTCGAGCATCGTCAACACGATCGACACGTTACAGACCTCCGGTGCCATGGAGTATACGGCCGTCGTCGCCGCTGAGGCGACGACGCTGCCGGGACTCAAGTACCTCGCTCCCTTCGCGGGATGCGCGCTGGCCGAAGAGTGGATGTGGAAGGGCCACGACACGCTCGTGGTGTACGACGATCTCACCACCCATGCGCAAACCTATCGGGAACTCTCGTTGTTGTTGCGTCGCCCGCCCGGGCGAGAAGCCTATCCAGGCGACATCTTCTTTCTGCATTCACGGTTGCTCGAACGGTCCACGTGCCTGGCGCCCTCAATGGGAGGCGGCAGCATGACGGCGCTGCCCGTCGTTGAAACCACCCAAGGTGAAATCGCCGCCTATATCCCGACTAACCTGATTTCCATCACCGACGGCCAAATCTACTTTGATACGCGACTGTATGCCGCAGGCATGATCCCCGCCATCGACGTCACCAAGTCGGTCTCACGGATCGGCGGCAAGGGACAACATCCGCGAATCAAGGAGCAGGCCGGGCGTATGAAACTGGACTTTCTGCAGTTTCTCGAACTGGAGGTCTTCACGAGGTTCGGAGCCAAATTAGAAGCGACGATGGAAGCCAAGATCAAACGCGGCCGCGTCTTACGCGAGATCTTGAAACAAGAGCGACTTGCTCCGCTCCCCATCGAATTCCACCTGGCCTGGCTCACGGGATTCAACCACGGTTTGTTCGACGACATTCCGCCTGAGAAGATCGGACCGGTGCTGAGCCATATCGCGTCACGCCTCTCCACAAGTCGCCTGACCCTTGACCAGCGAGACGAGCAGTGGGCCGATGCCGTGACAGGTTGGCTCAAGGAGAGCTTCACCACATGAGCCGGCGGCGGGAATTCGACGATCGCCTCCATGCATTGCGCGATATCGAGGGCATTCTTCGCGCCATGAAAAACCTCGCGCTCATGGAGCAGCAGAAATTGACCAGATTTCTCACGACGCAACGTCGAGTGGTGGACAACATCGAGGCGGCTGCGGAGGACTTTTTTACGTTCTATCCTGAGGCCGCTCGCCGACTGGGTAAGGGCACGTCGGTGTGGCTGATCATCGGTTCAGAACGTGGCTTTTGCGGAGACTACAATGAACGACTGCTGGAGGGCGTGGAGCAGCACATTCATGACCGTTCACCGCACCAGCCGCGTCTGGTGCTTGTCGGGCGGAAGCTCGTTGCCAAATTCGGGCAGGACCGGCGGGTCGCGGCATCGCTCGCCGGCCCGACCGTCGCCGAGGAAGTGCCTGCGATCCTCGTCGGGCTGATGGCACGACTGAGGGAACTACAGGCCAGCCAGAAACCAGGAGTCCGCTTGGAGTTCACGATCGCTCATCACAGTCCTGCTTCCGAAGGAGGTGGGATACGCGTTCACGAACCGATTAAGAGAGCACCAGGCCGCCCGATTCGCATGAGCTATCCACCCCTGCTGAACCTTGATCCACTTGTGTTCGCGACAGATCTGATCGATCAGCACCTGTTCAGCCTGTTGCACGAGGTCTTTTATAGCTCCTTGATGGCCGAGAATCTCCGCCGATTCCAACACATGGACCAGGCCATCCAACGTTTGGAAAAGGACATGGCGGAGCTTGTCCTGAAACGGAACAGCCTGCGTCAGGAAGAGATCACCGAAGAAATCGAGGTCATCATGCTGAGCGCGGAAGCGCTGAGGCAACAGTGAGGGGCAACTCGCAAGGGACTTCGCACGTAAAGAAAGAAGGAGGCGCGTATGACGGACGAGGGACTCTTTATACTGCTGGGCCTAGTAGCAGGCCTGTTGAGCGGCCTGATCGGGATCGGCGGCGGCGTCATCATTGTGCCGGCGCTGCTGTTCCTGTTCGGGTTTTCGCAGCACCAGGCGCAAGGAACGACCTTGGCGCTCATGGTGCCGCCCATCGGCCTGCCTGCCGCCTGGACATATTACAAGCAAGGCAACGTGAACTTCGAAGTCGCCCTCCTCATCTGCGCCGGCTTCTTCTTGGGCGGATTCATCGGTGCAAGATTCGCGACCGGCCTCTCCAACGTCGCGTTGGAACGGATCTTCGGTGTCGCTATGTTACTGATCGGCGTGAAGATGCTTGTGGCGAAATGAGGAAGTAAGTACGAAGACTCTCCGAGGGAGCTTTTGATCGACGAACAATAGCACCGGGATACGACGCTGGCAAGTGACACAATAAGAATAGGCGCTGCCCCTTCAGGGGTGAGGTGGGTTGAAGCCTTTTCGGCAGCGTCATAGAATGACGCGAGATCCTCTCTTGTCAGACTTGCAGTCAGCCCCAAGGCCGCATGACGATGCTGCCGTCTCTATCGAGGAGCGCCACATGACAAAACGCCTTGGATCGGAAGAAACCGCGGGAGATGGTGCCTCGCCTGAAGCTGAAGGTGCACGTCTTCTGAATCGTCGAAGCCTCTTGGCAGGAACAGTCAGCCTAGTGGGCTCGATGATTGTGGGGTCACATGGGCCTTCCGGCGCAGGGGCCATGGAAAGTTTTCCGGACGATCCCACGAGGGTGCCAGGCAAGGCTCCGACGACGTATGGACAACGTTCGACCTTTGAAACGGCCGTTCGCGTTCCTCGTTCAGGGTCGGTTTCTCTGACCCCCCTTCAAGATTCTCATGGGATCCTGACTCCTTCCGCCTTACACTTCGAACGGCATCATAACGGAGTGCCGACCATCGACCCGGCGCGCCATCGGCTCCTGGTTCACGGGTTGGTGGACCAGCCGTGGACCTTCACCCTGGATGACCTGAAGCGATTTCCCGCCGTCTCGCGGCTGGCCTTCATCGAATGTTCCGGCAATTCCTCGATCGAATGGAAAGGGCCGACAGGAAAGACCGTGCAGGACACTCATGGCCTGACGAGTACGAGTGAATGGACCGGCGTGGCGATGAAGACCGTGTTGCAGGAAATCGGAGTGAAACCAGAGGCTTCTTGGATGTTGGCAGAAGGCGGCGATGCAGCTGTCATGACGCGCAGCCTCCCGCTGGCGTCCATCCTGGATGAGGCGATGCTCTGTTATGCCCAGAACGGGGAACCGCTTCGACCGGAACAGGGCTATCCGCTCCGTCTCGTCATCCCAGGGTGGGAAGGCAATACCTGCATCAAGTGGTTGCGGCGGTTGAAACTTGGCACGGCGCCGTTTATGACCCGGGAAGAAACGTCGCACTATACGGATTTGATGCCGGACGGTACGGCGAGGCAATTCACTATGGTCATGGACGCAAGGTCCGTCATTACCTTCCCTTCTGGCGGACAACGAATCCAACCGGGATTCGTGGAAATCCGGGGCTTGGCTTGGAGCGGCAGGGGACGCATCACAGAGGTCGAGGTGAGTGTGAATGGGGGGAGGATCTGGCAGCAAGCAGTCCTACAGGATCCTGTGCTGCCAAAGTGTCATACGCGGTTTCACCTGCCTTGGCGATGGAATGGTGACGACGTGATTCTGCAAAGCCGCTCTGTGGATGAGACAGGGTATCGACAACCGGATCGCACAGCCTTGGTGGCGGTTCGTGGGGTGAACTCTTTCTACCATTATAATGCGATCCAAAGTTGGCATATTGCCGCAGACGGGCAGGTGAGTAATGTGCAGCCGTAATATCCTGACCGTGGGGTTGGCCGCCGTCCTGATCCTGGGTCCTGGCGAACTGTGGGCCGGCGACATAATCGAACGGTCAGAACGGACCCATGGCTACAAACTGGGCCGGCCCGCTACAGACCAGGAAGTGCACGAATGGAACATTGATGTGGCACCGACCGGCGAGGGCTTGCCTCCAGGGCGGGGCACAGTTACAGAGGGAGCGACTCTCTTCGCCACACGTTGTGCAGGTTGCCATGGAGCGACGGGGGAGGAAGGTCCGATGGATCGCTTGGTCGGAGGTGCCGGCACGTTGTCCGGTCAAAAACCGATCAAGACCATCGGCAGTTACTGGCCCTATGCCACTACGCTCTATGATTATGTCCATCGCGCCATGCCCTTCTCCGCTCCTCAAAGCCTCTCTCCGGGCGAAGTCTACTCGGTCGTGGCCTGGTTGCTGTACCGGAACGGTATCATTGCTGACGATTTCGTGCTCGATGCCCAGTCGCTTCCAATCATTGTCATGCCAAACCGGCAGGGTTTTGTCCCGGACCCCAGGCCGGACGTGCCGAAGCCCTGACGAGCGCTTATCTCTGATGCGTCTCAGGAAGAGGGCGAGCTCTATGTACTGAGCAAGGTTTATTGGCAAAATCTGCCGTTTACCCACCTTTGGATGAAGCGGTGGAGAAGTCTGTAGCGAGTATCTCCGAAGCATGGGCGTAGGAGGGGGCTTCGCCGAAGTAACTAAAGGAACCACCGCCCCCAAGCACCGGGGACCCACCATTTAGAAAGGGCAGGTCCAAGAGTGAGATTGCGCACGCGCGTGTGGTGTCGTTTCGCGCAATCGTCAAGTGGTTCAGCTTCCGTAACCATCCCTCCTACTCGGTTTGTAGAGCTGCATGAGTTGCATCGCATTCGATAATAATCAATCGGTTCGCATCCTTCTTGTTGCTCAACGTCACCTCTGCATCGCTGGATGGTATGCAATCTGCAGAAGACGAAGCTCATGACGCACGGGTTGGGCCACCTCGTGGTCCGCCCGACATACTCGATCCGGTCACATCCTTCGTGTGTAACCGTGCAGCCATCTGTTCCGCCCTAGCAGAGGAACGCGGAGGCCTCGGATGGACAGACGACAAAGACCGTCAGCATGTCCCGGCCTTACCACGCCTCTGCCAAGGTTTTCAGATCCTTTGTCCATCTGGCATATAGGATCAACCTCCTACTGTTTGTGGTGCTTGCCGGCTGGCAGTCAACACAGGATGCCTATCTCGCGCAGGCCACCGATCATGCAATGGCGAAGGACCTCGCCCGGCACCTGGGCCAACCTGATTACGAGCAAGTTCTTGAGACGGGTCAGCGGCGCTGGCTCTGCCACCGAGAGGAGGGGACGGGGAGTCGAGACCTTACGCCGTACTCTCCAGATCTCTGGTTGACATTCGACCAAGAGGGGGCCTACGCAACTGGCAGAAACAGCGTTATTAGGCCGAGTTGGAACAACCGTTCGGATTCCAACCTCGCAGGGCTTCCGATAGAAAGAAGATACGCGATGGCACAATCACGGGAGAGGGCATCGGCCACTGGCCTGCACATGACAGGGCTCATGATTCTGAGGATGGGCCGGTCGCCGCTGCCGATGGTGCGTGAAGTCTGGGTCCAGGCATCCACTATTCAGCTTGAACCGAGTGTGGGGTGGAGGATGGCCCCCCTGCCTCTACCCCGTCCTCACGTTGAGGAGCCACTGCGAAGAGGAGGGTCTGATGAATGGAAAAGGGAAATCCATTTTAGTCGCTGAGGAGGACCAGGCAGGCTGTCTTCTCGAAAAGCGCCTCACAACGCATCACTCTAAGGTGGTGGCGGTCACAGATGGGTTGCAGGCCTTGAGGGAACTCCACAATGGTCACTTCGATGTCGGCATCACCGACGTGCATCTGCCGTATTTCGACGGCCTCGACCTTCTCAGCCAATGTCATCTGGTGTGGCCGGAACTGCCGGTTGTTCTCTTGTCCGGTCATAGCCCGGAGATTATTGAACCGGCCGTCGTCCAGGGCGCCTATGCGGGCCTACCGAAGCCCATCAATATCGGGAAGCTCATCTATATTTTGAAGGAGGCCATCGCCCGCCACGCCTCACAGGCGGTGGCAACAAGGATGACATGATCCCTTGGATCGTTCATCGGAATCATGGCCATCAGTGTGTGGTTGAGTGTGCGCACGTCCACCCCAATGTTTCCTCCCGAGACCATGAAAGACGTCGAAGCCAACAGCGTTGACATCAAGGCCTGGGGGAAGGGGCCTATCATCCGTCCAGTGCAAAGCTGGTCCCTCACCAAGTGGAATTGGTCGGTGAGATCATCTGAGTTATTCGAAAGCCAGAGGGTATTGTCATTAGTTGCGGAGGAGCAGCCGATCGAGGCCAATCCGATGTCTAACCAGACGACTGTCGAACAGGACGGCCCATTCTGGTTCGCAATCATGTTCAGAGGGTCTGTGGAGCCGAGGATGTTGCAAACCGGGAATCGGCTGATTGCGTGGGGACGACGAGGCGAGCCCGAGCAGAAATGCTCGGCGGAGCTCCCCGAGTGTTGTCACACCTGAGGGCACAATGCCTGCACATCTGGAATATCGAGGGGGCCAAGAGCAAGTATTAACTACTCCGAGGACTTCTTAGAACCATACCCGACGGAAGAACGAACCTTCTGTCGTGAGCGTCGCACAGCTAGCTCATCGTCCGGTATCGGCGAGGATGACACTGCAAAGAAGCCCACCGGGGATCTGTGAAAGAACGAAGGAGTTGCCTATGTATCTCGCCTGGTGGAAATGAACGGAGCCGAAGGGATCGTTTTCCATTTCTACCTCGACGTTCTCTTGCGACCTAACTGATCATGCCCTCTTCGTGGAGGTCCCTCATGATCGTTCGATCGCGTATCTGTTGTGATTCGTCTCTTAGGCTTTGGCGTTTAGTCGGAATCGTTGCGTTGACCTGTTGTGGCCAGCTCGGCCAGTCCGCCTTGTCGGGACAGGCGGCCGTCCTGAGCACTCCAGAGGAGCAACTGTGCGACAAGTGTGCATACGGTTGTGTCGGTCAACAGCATCATCCATGAGAGGATGATGGGATTGCCACTGGGCAAACCGAAGCGCCAGGTTTTCGTATGGAGAGGGTAGGACATAGCCTGGAGAGAAGCGAAGTAATGAACCGTAACCGTATGCGTGTGGTGGTGCATGATGTCTCATAGCAAGCCTCGTGTCTTGATTCTGGGCGGTGGGTTTGGGGGGATGTATGCCGCGTTGGAATTCGAGCGAGCGCTGGATCGCGGAGCCAATGTAGACGTCACCCTCGTCAACCACGACAACTTTTTCCTCTTCACCCCGATGCTGCACGAAGTGGCGGCGAGTGACCTCGACATCACGAACATCGTGAGTCCGATCCGCAAGTTGCTGCGACGAGTGACGTTCTTTCATGGTGAGATCGAGGCCATTGATCTCGTGCACCAACGAGTGGGCGTGTCGCATGGGCATGAGAATCATTGTCATGCCCTGCCGTATGACCACTTAGTCTTGGCGCTTGGCTCCACCACGAATTTCTTTGGGATCCCCGGACTCGCGCAGCGCGCATTCACGATGAAAACACTGAGCGACGCAATCGTGCTCCGTAACCATCTCATCGCGAATCTGGAAGAGGCAGACTTTGAATGTGGGGCGGCGCAGCGTGCAGGCTTACTGAATTTCGTCGTGGCGGGAGGTGGTTTCGCCGGCGTTGAAACGATTGCGGCCATGAATGACTTTTTGCGGGAGGCGGTCCGTTTTTTTCCCCACCTCCGGGAAGACAAGTTGCGGGTTATCCTGGTCAGTGCGGGGCCCGTCATTTTGCCGGAGCTGGGGAAAAAGCTCGGCACCTACGCACAGCGCAAACTTGCTGAGCAGCAGGTGGAAATCCATGCGAATTGCAAAGTGGCTTCGGTGACGGACCACGACGTCATCCTCAGTGATGGGACCACGGTGACGACCAATACGCTGGTCTGGACGGCCGGGATCAGCCCACACGTCCTCTTGGAAACCCTCCCCTGCCACAAAGCGAAGGGCCGAGTTTTGGTCAACGAGTACCTGGAGGTTCCAGAATGGCCCGGTGTCTGGGCCTTGGGAGACTGTGCGCTCGTGCCGGATCGTCGGACCGGAGAATTCCATCCTTCCACCGCGCAACATGCGCTGCGAGAAGGACGGATTGCGGCGCAGAATATCCTGGCCACGGTGCGAAAGGGGTGGAAGAAGCCCTTTGTCTACTCCACGATCGGGTTGCTGGCCCCGATTGGGAAACGCACCGGCGTCGCGAATATTCTCGGGGTCAATTTTTCAGGCTTTCTGGCGTGGTGGCTGTGGCGCACGATCTACTTGCTGAAACTTCCACGTTTCGAGAAGAAAGTGCTCGTGGCCTTAGACTGGACTCTCGACGTGCTGTTTTCGAAGGACCTGGTTCACCTCCGAACGACGCGCCCGCCTTCCTTACCGCTGGGGAAAGACCAAGCATCAGAATCAGTCTGAGTCAGCCCCTCAGGTGAGAGACGTCTGCTCACTGGGTTAGTCATGATGCGGAACGACTGTTCTATGCAGAACCTCGGGAGAACCTCATATGCGTGTCGTTCTCCAGATTGCTGCAAGATCATTACTGCCGAGGATTCATGGGCCAGGACGTCGAAGTCGTTGCGTGATATGGAGAGGGTGCCGAACAGCGTGACATGGCTTGACCGAAACATGGTAGAAGTAGACCTCTCGTGATCTGGCTTCCAACACCCATTGAATCCGGAGTATCTCATCGAGGCGGGTGATACCTTCGCATGATGTTCCCCGATCACGTTGGCGATCCCTTGCGCCACCTGTTGTATGCGGCAGGTGTGCTTGCCATGGTGATTGCCCTTGGCACGTTCGGATACATGATCATCGAAGGGTGGTCGGTCTTCGATGGGCTCTACATGACGGTCACGACGATCACAACGGTAGGGTACAGAGAAGTCAATCCCCTCTCGGCTGCTGGCCGGGCCTTCACCATTGGGCTCATACTCGCCGGAGTCGGCACGCTGTTTTATGTGCTCGGCAATTTCGCACGCTTTGTGCTGGAAGGGGAATTGCGGCAGGTATTTGGGCGATATCGATCCGGAGGAAGAGTGAAAGCGATTGCCAATCACTATATCGTGTGTGGGTACGGTCGGATGGGCCAGCATATTTGTAAAGAACTGCGCGCGAAGCCGGTTGACCTCGTGACCATCGAAAAGGATCCCGAGCGCGTCGCCGCGGCACAGCGGGATGGCATGATCACGCTTGAAGGAGATGCGACCAAAGACGAGGTGCTCGTCCAGGCTGGTGTCGATCGCGCAAAAGGGTTGGTGTCAGTCGTGAATTCCGACGTGGAAAATCTTTACATCGTGTTGACGGCCCGCGGACTCAATAAGGATCTGTACATTGTGGCGCGAGCCGGCGATGAAGGGTCCGAACAAAAGCTGGTGCGAGCTGGTGCCAATCGCGTGTCCTCTCCGTATTTGATCGGCGGCACCCAGGTCGCGCAAGTGCTCCTCAGGCCTCATGTCGTTGATTTTTTGGAGTTGGCCACAAAGAGCGAACATTTGGATCTGCAAATCGAAGAGATCACGATCAAACCCGGCTCGCGTTTTGACGGGACCACACCCTGCGAATGCGGAGTTGATGGGGATCCGGGCCTAATCGTGGTCGGCATTAAGCGGCATTCCGGGCATCTGGAGTTCAATCCAGGCTCGAAGGTCGAATTGGCATCGGGAGATACCTTGATTGTGCTCGGACAACCACAGAGTCTGAAGAAACTCGAGTCGATCGTCCATTCGGCTGCAGAAATGGGATAACGCCACAGGGGTAAGGTACTGGGTTGATATTCTCTCGAGGCCCTCATGGCAGCCGCATTCCAACTTCCGTATCCTGCTAGGACTCTGTGCTCGAAAAGAATTGCGGGTCCTTGGAATCTTGATGGGTTTGGAGAACTGCTACATGATCGGGTGAGGACTCGATCGTGCAGACATTCAGGCGTAATTGGGGAAATCTGCAACAGTTACCTTCGGAGGTGTGACCCGATATGCCTCGATCCGCACTCGGTATAAATCAAACACTCGTTTTCAATCTTGTATCCTCTTCTTGTATTGCCTGCTCTTTCTCCGGGTCTTCCCCTGAGAAGGTCACAGCGTGCGGAGGTGGTACACAAGCTGCAGATACCCGGTCATAGGCTGTCTTCCCCAGGATGTATGGAAGCGGGGTCATGATGACTCACTGTGAGACAGGTGATCGAGTTGTAGCGGTCGTCGTCAGCTCGCCAAACGCCACCCTTGAGGATGTCGTGCGTCAGTATCCCGATCTAACCTGGAATCACATCGTTCTCACCATCGATCGGCTCACTCGAAACGGGGAAATGCAGGTGATTGCGAAGAGCCCTGGTGTCTATACACTCAGCCTGTCCGAACGTGTCGGTGATACACACATGGCCAGTGAGCTGGCTGTGAGATGAACGGAAGATCGATGTGGCAAGTCCGTTTCCATGGGCGGGGAGGACAAGGTGTTGTTACGGCGGCTGAGCTGCTCGCCTTGGCTGCCTTTAGCAATGGGAAATATGCCCAAGCTTTTCCAAGTTTCGGGTCGGAACGGATGGGTGCACCCGTGATGGCGTTCTGCCGTATCGATGACAAACCCATCCGGACACGAGATGCCGTCACATGTCCTGATGTCGTCGTCGTGCAGGACGCGACGCTCCTGCATCAGGTTGATTTGTTTGCAGGGCTCGAGCCTTGTGGATTTGTCTTGATCAATTCAACACGGAGTCTCAACGCCCTTCATCTTGAAGAATTTCTGTCGACATTACCCGTCGGCCACGTGTGCGCATTTCCGGCCTCCGACCTCGGCCTGAGACACCTCAAGCGACTGCTTGCCAACGCGCCGCTGCTGGGTGGGTTCGCGGCACTGACAGGACTGATCCGGCTCGCTTCCGTGGAGTCCGCGATTCATCAGCGATTTCCTGGCGCGATCGGGGAAGCAAACGTCGCGGCCGCACGCGAGGCTTATGACTATGTCACTGCGTTTACCGCCGGACGACAGGGAGTCCTCCAACGATGAACGTGCAGATGGAAGGATCGCAAGCTGTCGCTGAGATCGTGGCGCGCTGCCGACCGGAGGTCATTGCCGCGTACCCCATCTCGCCGCAGACCCATATCGTCGAGCGGTTGTCGGCCAAGGTTGCGCGAGGCGAAATCGGACGCTGTCAGTTCGTGAACGTCGAATCTGAATTCGCTGCGCTGAGTGTCCTGATCGGTGCCTCGGCGTCCGGCGCCAGGACCTATACCGCCACGAGCAGCCAAGGGCTGCTCTTCATGGCTGAGGCGGTGTACAACGCGGCTGGGCTGGGATTCCCGATCGTCATGACAATCGCGAACCGTGCGATCGGCGCTCCGATCAACATCTGGAACGATCATTCCGACAGCATGGCATTACGTGACGCCGGCTGGATACAACTCTTCGCCGAGCACAATCAAGAGGCCGTCGATCTCCACATTCAAGCGTTCCGTTTGGCCGAAGAACTGAGTTGTCCGGTGATGGTCTGCATGGACGGCTATGTGTTGACGCATGCCTCCGAGCCGGTGGACCTGCCGGACGCAACTCAGGTGGACACCTATCTTCCGCCGTATCAGCCGGTGCAGCTGCTTGATCCCCATGATCCCGTTTCAATCGGTGCGATGGTAGGGCCCGATGCCTTTGCGGAAGTAAAATATCTCGCCCATCATCAACACCTGCAAGCTCTTGAGCTCATCCCGGAATTGACGCAAGCGTTTCAGCAGCGCTTTGATCGCCCATCCGGCGGACTCTGCTCCGCCTATCGCATGGAGGGAGCCGACATCGCCGTGATTGCCTTGGGGTCGGTCATCGGCACCATCAAAGACGCCGTGGATGAGCTACGCCAAGAAAGCGTCGCCGTCGGGTGCGTCAAGATCGGATGCTATCGGCCGTTTCCAATGCTCCAGTTGCGGGTGCTGTTGGAAGGCGTCTCGCGCGTCATCGTGATCGAGAAAGACATCGCGATCGGTGTGGGAGGCATCGTGTCCGCCGATGTCCAACTAACGCTATCAGGACGGCAGATTCCCGTTCACACCGTCATCGCAGGGTTAGGAGGTCGTTCCATTTCCACGTCCTCCCTGAAGCAGGTGATTATGGAAGCCCGCGCAGAACGTCTGACGGAACCGCATTTCTTAGACCTCAAGAGGTCTGTGGTCGAGCAGGAGCTCGTTCGACGGCAAAGCACGCGACGGGCTGGGCCGGTCGCTGAACAATTGCTTCGAACCATGGATGGAATCGGAACGAAAGTCAGGTGACAGAAGAGCCATGTCGACGGAGCGCATCAAATTTTACCAGACCGGCACCTTTACCGCGGGAAATCGGTTACTTGATGAAGCGACCAGGACCGTCCAATCGCGGATGGATCGCACCAATTCACTCAACTCCGGCCACCGAGCCTGTCAAGGCTGCGGAGAAGCGCTCGGCGCGCGCTATGCCCTCGATGCCGCCATGCGCGCCAGCCAGAATCAATTGATCGCGGTGAACGCGACCGGCTGTCTCGAAGTCTTTTCCAGCCCCTATCCCGAAAGCTCCTGGCAGATTCCCTGGATGCATTCACTGTTCGGGAATGCGCCGGCCGTGGCCAGCGGAGTGGCGGCGGCGCTCCGTGCCAAGGGACGAGACGAAGTGAAAGTCATCGCGCAAGGGGGCGATGGTGCGACGGTCGATATCGGGTTCGGTTGTCTGTCCGGAATGTTCGAACGCAATGATGACGTCCTGTATCTCTGTTACGACAACGAAGCCTATATGAACACCGGTGTCCAACGTTCAGGGTCGACTCCGCCCTTCACGAGGACTAACACCACGCAAGCTGTGGCAGGTCATCCTGGCAATCCTGTCGGTACCGGCAAGAATGTGCCGCGAATCGCCATGGCGCATGGGATTCCTTATGTCGCGACGGCCTCAGTCGCCGATCTCCACGACCTGGAGCGTAAGGTCACGAAAGCCATGGGTATTCGCGGGGCTCGCTATCTCCATGTTCATGTGCCCTGTCCCCTCGGCTGGGGCTCTGATCCGGCGCATACGATGAAGATCGCCCGCCTGGCGGTGGAATCCGGACTGTTCCCGCTGTTCGAGGCAGAGTTTGGAACCGTCATCAGTTCCACGCCGATTCGTCGCAAAGTTCCTGTCGAGCGCTATCTCGAACTGCAAACCCGATTCAAGCATCTGCTCGGTCCGCCGCAAGACACGGACGCGATCTCAACGATTCAAGCGATCGCAGATGCCAACATCGCCACCTATGGACTCCTGGGGTGAAGACTCGTATGGATCACAAACCCTTCGCCATCACGCTCGATCCGAACACGAGCCGTGCCAATCACACAGGCAACTGGCGCACCATGCGGCCGGTCTATGCCGATCATCTGCCTCCCTGCAACCAAGCCTGCCCGGCAGGTGAGAACATCCAAGCCTGGTTGTATCACGCCGAAGAAGGTGCCTACGAACAAGCCTGGCAACAGCTCATGCAGGACAACCCCATGCCCGCGATTCACGGTCGCGTTTGCTATCACCCCTGTGAAAGCGCCTGCAATCGAGGACAGCTCGACGAAGCGGTCAGCATTCACGCGGTGGAACGGTTCTTGGGTGATCAGGCGATCAGGCAAGGGTGGCGGGTGATGTGCGCTCCGAGGACCGGCAAGAACATATTGGTTGTCGGCGCTGGTCCAGGTGGCCTCTCCGCCGCCTATCACCTGGCTCGGATGGGGCACCAGGTCACCATTCATGAGGCTGGTCCACAAGCCGGCGGGATGATGCGGTACGGCATCCCTAAATACCGGCTGCCGCGCGAGATCGTGGATGCTGAAGTCGCAAGAATTCAATCCATGGGTGTCACGCTCAGGCTGAACAGCCGGGTCGACGATCTTGAGACCACCATAGCGGAGGGAGGATTCGACGCCGCCTTTCTCGCGCTCGGCGCGCATCTGGCCAGACGCGTTGAGATTCCGGGGTTCGATGCCAAGCGGGTTCTTGACGCCGTCACGTTCTTGCACAATATGGAAGGAGCGGCTGAGCTCAAGCTGGGACGCCATGTCGCGATCTACGGTGGAGGCAACACGGCCATCGACGTGGCCCGCAGCGTGGAGCGGCTGGGGATGGAACCAGTCATCATTATTTACCGACGAGACTTGGGCCATGCGCCGGCGTTTGCCGATGAAATCACTGAAGCCCAGGAAGAAGGGGTGCAGTTTCAATGGTTGCGGCGGATTGCCCAGGGCAACGAATCGACATTGACGGTGGAGGAAATGACGCTCGATGAGCAAGGGAAGCCGCAACCGACCGGTCGCTTCGAGACGATTGAAGCCGATACCCTGATTCTGGCGTTGGGACAACGAGCTGAGACCGGTTTCCTTCGTCGGATCTCCGGGTTGCGTGTCCGGGAGGACGGCACCATCGAAGTGGATGAGGCGATGATGACCGGCCGTCCCGGGATCTTCGCCGGTGGGGACATGGTGCCCGGTGAGCAGTCTGTCACGATGGCCACCGGCCAAGGGAAGAAGGCCGCTCGTCACATCGATGCCTATTTGCGAGGAACCACGTATGTCAAACCAGAAAGTCATGGGTCGGCAAGCTTCGGTCGGTTGAACACCTGGTACTACACCGATGCAGACGCCTCGAAACAGCCGCTTCTCAATCTTGTGCGGCGCCGGTCGAGTTTTGACGAGATCGTCGGTGGGCTGAATGAGGACAACGCGCTCTTGGAGGCGCGCCGTTGTCTCTCTTGCGGCAACTGCTTCAACTGCGACAACTGCTATGCGGTCTGTCCCGACAACGCCGTGATCAAGCTCGGACCTGGGAAGCGGTATGCGATCAACTACGAGTACTGCAAAGGATGTGGGCTCTGTGCGGAGGAATGTCCTTGCGGCGCCATCGACATGGTGAAGGAAGTGACATAGATGGCCGCATGGAGGTCGCGACGAGGACCCCTACCGCACAATGAATCCTATTGTTCGGAACCCGAACACCGCCGGAAATGATGCCGGTCTGGTTACGAGAACTGATATAGCTCGCGCCGCCTCACCACGCCGTCGACATGAGCTACGACGCTCCATTGAAGGGAACGGGGCTGGAGATACTCCGCCCGCCGGTCCTGTCGATGGTTGTCTTGGGTGGGGCCCTGTTCGGGTTCGACATGTGGTGGCTCAAGGAGCCGTTTCAGTGAAGAGTGAGGCGACGGAGGCGACGATGGAAAAGATCGACTATAAGCAGAAACTGAAACACCTCTACCAACCTTCGGCCAAAGAAGTCGTTGAGGTCAACGTACCACCTATGAATTTCCTGATGATCGATGGTCAGGGTGACCCCAACACATCCAAGGCCTTTGCAGAGGCGGTGGAAGCCTTATTTGCTGTCTCCTATACCCTAAAATTCATGATTAAGAAGGGTTCTTCCGCAATCGACTATGGTGTGATGCCGCTCGAGGGGCAGTGGTGGGCCGACGACATGTCCAAGTTCTCGACGGCAAACAAGGCGAATTGGAAATGGACGGCGATGATTATGCAACCACCACCGGTCACCAAAGAGCTCATCAGAAAGGCTCTTGTCGACATAGGCACGAAGAAGAAACTCAACGCACTGCCGAACCTCCGATTCGAAAGACTGGCAGAAGGTACATGCGCACAGATACTCCATATCGGCCCCTTCTCCGAGGAAGGCCCGACGATAGAACGTGTCCATCAGTTCATTCACTCACGGGAAAGTAAGCTGACTGGAAAGCA
>WBZP01003607.1_pt1 | contig 16630 bp, 16 predicted proteins | sample 5204301 | NCBI WGS metagenome assembly WBZP01 (sample SAMN12412401, study PRJNA552823) | activated sludge metagenome | isolation source: activated sludge from nitrification reactor of wastewater treatment plant... | place: USA: Pennsylvania | collected 2017
TATGACCCGGAGCGCGGCGAGACGCGCGGCGCGCGCAAGAAGGGCGTCGACCACAAGGCCAAGGGACTCGGCGACTGTGTCGATTGCAGCCTGTGCGTACAGGTCTGCCCGACCGGGATCGACATCCGCGACGGACTGCAGATGGAATGCATTGCCTGCGCTGCCTGCATCGACGTCTGTGATCAGGTGATGGACAAGGTCGGCTATCCGCGTGGCCTGATCCGCTACTCGACCGAGGCTGCGCTCGAAAAGCACTACACCGCGAAGGATATCGCCGCGCATCTGATGCGGCCCCGGACGCTGATCTACGGCGGCATCCTGATCGCCATCATCCTGGCAACCGCCTGGTCAATGGCAACACGCGTGCCGCTGAAGGTCGACATCATCCGCGATCGCTCCGTTCTCAGCCGTGAAGCCGACGACGGGCGCATCGAGAATCTCTACACGATGCATATTTCGAACACGGGCGAGACTGCGCACCGCTTCTCGCTCTCCGTCAGCGGCCTCGACGGCATCGAGATCGCCGGCGAACGGATCGTCGAAGTGCCTGCCTCCAGCCTGAAGTCGATCGACGTCACGGTGCGTGCCGATGCGCAGAGTGGCAATCGTGGCTCGAACCCGATCTTCTTCGAAGTCGTGGCAATGAATCACGAAAAGATCGCCAAACGCGAGAAAGCGACCTTCCTGCTGCCATGAAGAAGATTGATCCAGCCAGCAAGCCCTGGTACCGCGAACCGTGGCCGTGGATTCTGATGGCCGGTCCGGCCATCGTCGTCGTTGCGGGCATTGCCACCGCCTGGCTGGCTGTGCGCAGCAACGACGGGCTGGTCGAGGACGACTATTACAAGAAGGGTCTTGCCGTCAGCCAGCAGATTGCACGCGACCAGGAGGCCGTCGGCCTCGGCCTGTCCGGTGAACTGATGCTGGGGGCGACTTCCGAAGTCCGCCTGCTCCTGAACGCCAGGCAGGGTGGGCTGGTATCGGACAGCGTGGCGCTGCGCGTCATCCATCCCACGCGTTCGGGAAACGATCAGAGCATCGTATTGACGCGCGATGCCTCCGGCTTTTACTCGGGGCGCTTGAGTTCGCCGCTCAGCGGCCGCTGGCACGTGCAGGTGGAAGACCCGCAGAAGCGGTGGCGTCTTGCCGCCGAATGGAATGTCGACAAGCAACCGGCACTGCATCTGCAGGCAGCCAAAGTCGGCGCTTCCGTTTCCAACTAAAGCAATTGCAACTCACAGGGAGGTAACATCATGGCTTGGGAACTTCTTTTCACCAGTGACATCGGGCTGTTCAGCCTGTTCGTGATCGCCTTTACAACCGGGATGGCGATTTACTACGCCCGCTACTTCTCGAAGAAGATGGACGAGAAGCCCCAGGGCGAAAAGTAAGGAATAAGCAGTGCTCCTGCAGAGGCGCCGGCACGGCGCTTCTGCGATCGTCATTCAAGCGGGGTATGACGTCGGGCGCCGGTGTCGTTGGCGTGAATGGCCGCTTCGACGGCGGCAGGATCCTCCAGCCGCTCCCAGGGTTCCATCAGGACCAGCAGGAGCAATTTCTCGAATTCCGCGCCAAAGCGGGCGACGATCCGTTCCGGATCGGGCACGCGCCCCCGGTCGGTGATCAGTCCGAACTGCACCTTGTTGTCGTAGGACAGGATCGAGACGCCCATCCCGATGTTGCCGGACTGCGGGACCCAGAACATCTGCTGCTTCAGTTGGCTACCGGCAAACCAGAGCGGCTTCTGCGGACCGGGGACATTCGTCATGACCGCCGAGGCCTTGTTGGCGAGCAGGTCGAGGATCTGCTGCTGCACGAACTTTGGTGCCATACCCACGGCGCCCAGGATGGAAAGCGTCAGCATCGCTTGCAACGAGCCCTTGAGGGCTTCCATCCGGTTGCGCGTCTCGTAGAGCCGCGCCAACGGGTTCTCGATGCCGACCGGCAACTCGAGCGCCACCAGTCCGAAGCGGTTGCCGAGTGCGTGTTCGTCGCCGGGGCGGCGCAGATTTACCGGTACCAGCGCACGCACTTCCAGATCGTCGACGGGGTCCCCCTTCTCGGCAAGATAACTGCGCAGTGCACCGGCCGCAGACGCCAGCAGCATGTCGTTGACCGAACAGCCGAGAATCTTGCCGACGGCCTTGACCTCCGGCAGCGACATCGGTTCCGACCACGCAACTGCCTTCTGTACGCCCGGCGCTCCCTTGAAGCGTGTCTGCGAGTCGTTGGGCATCATTGCCAGCTTGCCCACCTCGGTGGCGATACCGGTGCCGATCCTGGTGTATTCCGCCGCCTTATTCGGGTCGAGCATGAGACCGACGTACTTCACCCACAGGTTGCCCGAAAGGCGGATCGCCGACAGCGTTGCGTCCGATAGCGGCTGATAGATCCAGCGCCAGAACAGATCGCCCAGGCTGTCCGGCGAGTCAGTGTCATCCTGAATGTGCAGGTGCCGGGGCGGGTGCTCGGCATCGGGGGCGGCGTTGGCGTCCAGATCGGTCAGCGACAGCATGACGCCGATCAGAGCAATGCCGTCCGCTATCGAGTGATGGATGCGGGCGACGAGCGCGGAATCGCCGGTTTCCATCTCCACCACCTGGAACTCCCACAGGGGCCGGTGCGGATTGAGCGGTGTGCTGGCAAGCTCGGCCACGTAGCGCTGCAGTTCAGTCGTGCCACCGGGAAACGGGAGCAGGGTATGCCGGATATGCGCATCGAGATCGAAATTGCGATCGTCGACCCACCAGGCGCCACTGCCCTCGACGACGGCGCACTGCCTGAAGCGCTCGTAGCGCAGCAGGCGCGCCTCGACGGTGCGGCGGAAACGCTGGAAATCCAGGCGGCCATCGAAGATCATGACGCCCACGATCTGCATCAGGTTCGTCGGCCTGTCCATGCGCAGCCACGCGGTGTCTACATGGGAGATGCGTTCGCGCTTGCTCATGCTGGGGAGGCTCCTCATTTCGATTGCAGCCAATATAATACTCAAGCCGGGTTTCCCGGGCAGCAGCATCAAAAATGCATACAACCCAAGGTGATGGCCATGAGTGATCTGAAAGCCCAGTTCGACGCAGCGGTCGCTGCCTCCAAGACCCTGTCGGAGCGTCCCGACAACATGACGCTGCTGAAGCTCTATTCCCTTTTCAAGCAGGGTTCCGAAGGCGACGTGCAGGGCAAGCGCCCGGGCTTCACCGACATGGTCGGGCGTGCGAAATACGATGCCTGGGCCGAGTTGAAGGGGATTGCGCCGGAAACGGCGATGCAGCAGTACATCGATCTGGTGACGGCGCTCAGGAACGCCTGATCAGACGGGAAAGTTCTCATCGAAGAACTTGTGGATCTCCTGTTCGATGACCGGCTTGAACGCCATGAACAGGAGGCCGAGTCGGACATTGATGCGCACTTCCTGCGCATCCACGGTCATCGTTCCCTTCACGCCGGGGCGCTGAAAACTCAGGACGTCGCCTTCCCAGGTGGCGGTCATGTCGAGATCCGCTTCCAGCTCGGCCGACATGTGCTGCGCCGCCTTGCGCGCCTTGGCCAGCGTCTTGCCGTGCCTGCGGGAGATGTTGATTTCGCTCATCGGACGATTCTAGCGGTTCACGCCACTTCCGTGCGCAGCATCTGATAGCACTCGAAGCGCCGCGGGTCGATTTCGCCGCGTGCCAGGGCGCCGCGCAGCGCGCAGTCCGGCTCGCGGTCGTGGTGGCAGTCGCGGAAGCGGCAGCGACCGAGATGTGGACCAAATTCCGGGAAGGCCGCCTCAAGCGTATGCAGATCCAGATGGTGGAGACCGAACTCCTGCAAGCCGGGTGAGTCGATCAGGTGCGTTTCGGCATCGAGATGGTAGAGGCGAGCGTGCGTCGTCGTGTGCTTGCCGGTGTCGAGTGCTTCCGAAATCTCACGGGTCGCGGCATTGGCGCCGGGGACGAGCGCATTGAGCAGCGTCGACTTGCCCATTCCCGACTGGCCGACGAGGACGCTGGTCTCTCCCTTCAGGTGTGGGCGCAGGGTGTCGGCGCCGTCACGTGCCGACAGTTCGATGACGGCGTAGCCCAGTGAGCGGTAGCTCGCCAGTGATTCCCTCGCCGCCGGGAGCCGGTCCGTCAGGTCGCACTTGTTGAGCACGATCAGTGGCCTGATGTCCTGGCTGTCGGCGGCGACGAGGCAGCGCGTCACCAGCGTGTCGGAGAACGATGGTTCGGTGGCGACGACAATGAGGATCTGGCTGACGTTGGCGGCGATCAGTTTCTGCCGGAACTCGTTCGAACGGTAGAGGAGGCTGCTGCGTTCGCCGGTTTTCTCGATGACCCCCTGGCCATCAGCGGTGGCGGCGACCTCGACATGATCGCCACAGGCCAGCTCGCTCTTCTTGCCGCGCGGAAAGCAGAGGCGGGTCGAGCCGTCGCTGAACTCGACCAGGTACTGGCGGCCGTGCGCTGCGATGATCAGGCCGCGTGCTTTCAAGTCGCTGCTTTCAGGTGGGCGATGCGGATCGCTGCCGGCGGGTGTGAATCGTAGAACAGCGAGTGCAGCGGGTCCGGTGTCAGTGTCGCTGCGTTGTCTTCGTAGAGTTTGACCAGCGCGTGTACGAGATCCTCACTGCTGGCATGCTGCGCTGCGTAGTGATCGGCCTCGAACTCGTGCTTGCGGGACAGCATGCTGCCGAGCGGGGTCAGCGGAAAAACGAAAGCCGGCATGACCAGGAAGAAAAGCACGAGTGCGACCGCAGTCCCCTGCACCTCCGCGCCCACGCCAAGGCCGGCATAGAACCACGGTGCGGAGATGAGCTGGCCGAGTGCGGCGAGGAAGAACAGTGAGAGCACAAACATCGTGATGATGCGCTTGACGACATGGCGGCGCTTGAAATGACCCAGTTCGTGCGCCAGCACCGCTTCGATCTCGGCGGGTTGCAGGCGCTTGAGCAGCGTATCGAAGAAGACGATCCGCTTGGTTTTTCCGAAGCCCGTGAAGTAGGCGTTGCCATGCGCAGAACGCCTCGAACCATCCATGACGAAGAGGCCACCGGAATGGAAGCCGCAGCGTGCGAGCAGTGCTTCGACGCGCTGGCGCACCTCGCCCTCGGCGAGTGGTTCGAACTTGTTGAAGAGCGGGGCAATCCAGGTCGGGTAAATGAACAGGATCAACAGATTGAAGCAGCACCAGAAGAGCCAGACATGCAGCCACCAGTAACTGCCCATCGTCCCCATCAGCCAGAGCACGGCAAGGATCACGGGGGCACCGATGACGGCGGCCAGAAGCGCACTCTTCAGCGTATCGGTCAGAAACAGCCGGGGCGTCATGCGGTTGAAGCCGAAGCGCACTTCGATGACGAACTGGCGCCACCAGGCCAGAGGCAGGTCGACAGCTCCCGAGATCAGCAGCAGCGAAAAAATCAGGCCCAGGCCGGCCGTCAGCTCGGGCCAGCGAGCCTGCCACCAGTTGGCGAGTGCATCGATGCCGCCTCCCAGTGTCAGTACGAGCAACAGGGCCGTTTCGACGGCGAGGGCGACGAAGCCGAAGCGAACCTTCGCTACCGTGTAATCGGCCGCCTTGCGGTGCGCCTCCAATGCGACGCGATCAGCGAATTCGGCGGGTACGCGATCGCGACTGGCGCAGACATGGCGGATTTGCCGGCTGGCAAGCCAGATGCGGATGGCGACGGAGATCCCGAGGGCAGCGAGAAAGAGGGCGGTGAAGCTGGAGGCGAAGGTGTCGGGCATGCCGTTGTGACAGAATGGAGACTTTGATAGTTCAGGCGAATTATATGGCACAAGACGCAAACAACCTGATCTGGCTGGACATGGAGATGACGGGGCTCGATCCGGATCGCGATCGCGTTATCGAACTGGCGATGATTGTCACCGATGCGAGGCTTGAGACACTGGCTGAATCGCCGGTATGGACGGTGCATCAGTCGGATGCCGTGCTCGATGCGATGGATGACTGGAACAAGAAGACGCATGGCCGCTCCGGCTTGATCGAACGGGTCCGTGCATCTACAACGGATGAAGCCGCCGTTGCCGCCGAGGCGATGGCCTTCATAACCGAGTGGGTCGGCAAGCGGGTATCGCCGATGTGCGGGAATTCGATCTGCCAGGACCGGCGCTTCATGGCCAGGTACATGCCGCAACTGGAGGAATATTTCCATTACCGCAATCTCGACGTTTCGACCCTGAAGGAGCTCTGCCGACGCTGGAAGCCCGAGGTCGCCAAGGGCTTCGAGAAGAAGGCCGACCATACGGCGATGGCGGACATCCGCGAGTCGATCGCCGAACTTCGCTATTACCGCGACAACTTCCTCAAGCTGTAAGGAGCGGGCCATGAAAGGCAACAAGGAAATCATCGGCATCCTCAACCGCCTGCTTGCCGGGGAACTGGCGGCACGCGACCAGTATTTCATCCATGCCCGGATGTACGAAAACTGGGGCTACCAGCGCCTGTTCGAACGCATCTGGCATGAGATGCACGACGAGACGGATCACGCCGACTGGTTGATCCGCCGCATCCTGTTCCTCGATGGCACACCCGAGATGGTCCCGGCATCACCACTGAAGATCGGCAAGAACGTACCGGAGATGCTGAAGAGCGACCTCGCGGTCGAGTACCAGGTAATCACCGACCTGAAAAAGGCGATTGCGCGCTGCGAGTCAGCTGGCGATTACGTGACCCGCGAAGGGCTGGAGAAGCTGCTCGACGATACCGAAGAGGATCATGCGCACTGGCTGGAACAGCAGCTCGGCATGATCGAGATGGTCGGGCTCAAGAATTACCTGCAGTCACAGACCGGCAGCAGCAGTGTCAGCTGATTCGGCGATGCACTGAGCAAGTCCGTTGCTCCCGGCCATTCAGCAGGTCCGGGGTGGACCGGGCTTTGCCCGAACGGGCACCCGGTTTCCCTCGCTGACTACCGGGCGCGTCGGTAGAGGACGAAGCGCTCGCTGCGCTCGCTCGGCCGGCGCATCTCGGCAGCGATGGTCCAGCCGTTGATCTCCAGATTCCGGTTCTGGCTGGCGTCGCGGATCGTGACCATCCAGTCGCAACGTTTCGCTTCGGATGTCTTCTCGGCTTTCAGGGGGACGCCCGCCCAGTAGTCGATCAGCGCCCGGTTTGCATCCGAGAAATTGCGACCGATGACACAACCGTAGTTTGCCGGCAAAGCGGCTCTGAGTGCGGCACCGATCGAGTGATAGCTCTTCCCGTACTCGATCCACGGCAGCCACAAGCTCATCAGCAGCATCCACAGTGCAGTCAGTCCCGCCAGCCAATGGACCAGGCCCCGCCATGGCGAGCGCTGGCGCTGGCCGGTCGTCAGCATCCAGCCCCAGGCGACGCTGGTGACTATGGCGAGCACGAAGGCGATCCACTTGAATTCGCCGACGAATCCCGGGGCGAGCTTGACGACCCGCCCGGCCAGTTTTTCCGGCCAGCCGAGGACCATCGCGCTCCAACCGATCCACATCAGGATGCAAAAGAAGCTGAAGGTCATGATGCCGAACCAGTCGAAGGCATTGGCGGCACCACGGCGCAGCGTAGCGACACCCGGTGCAGCGAGGAGGGCGAGCGGCGGTAGCAGCAGCAGGGCTGAACTGCTGCGCGCCTCGAAGGTGATCGAAAGCGTGAGCCAGGCGGCAAGGGTGGCCAGAATCGGGATCAGGTACGCCGGTTCGCGCAGCATCCGGCGCTTCGAGCGCAGCGTCCACAGCGCCAGCGGCAGCGCCGGCCAGGCGAACCACGGCACCATGCTGACGTACGTCCAGGCGGTGTGGGCGATGTTGGCAGGCTTGCCGAACTGGACCAGTTCGCTTGCCAGCCAAACGGCAAAATAGTCTGCCTGGAAGGCGGCAAGCAGGATGGGCCAGGGGGTCGCAATCGCCGCGCCGAGCAGCGCGCCGAGCAGCAGAGAGGATCCCGATTGCGTCCGGTCTTTCGCCAGCCAGAGTGCGATCAGGGCCACTGGCAAGAGGGTCAGCATGGCCGCGAGGCCGTTGCCAAGAAAGCCCAAGCCAAGCCCGAGTCCGAAGATGATCGCTGCGCGTTGCGGTTTGCGCGGCAGCAAGGCGAGGGCCCAGTAGGCGGCGGCATGTCCGGCGAGCGCCACCAGCATCGGCTGGGCTTCGTGGGCATGAACCAGGAAACCGAGGCAACCTGCCATCGCCAGCACGCTGGCAATCGCGAATTCGTGGGGTGCTTCCTCGTTGCAGTGCCATTCGCGGCCGGCACGATAGAGCAGGAAGAGGATCAGTGCGACCCAGAAGCCGCTGGCCAGACGAATGGCATCATGCAGCGGCAGGAGCCAGGAAAAGGCGAATCCGGTGACGGCCGCCGACCAGTAGTAGAGCGGTGCGTCCGGGTAGGGGCGATCGGCCAGGTGCGGTGCAAGCCAGTGGCCACGCTGCAGCATGTCGGAAACAACGCCGATGGTGACTGCGTCGTCGTTCTTCCAGGGATCGTGGCCGATCAGGCCGGCCAGAATGAAGACGGCCAGCAGCGCCACGAGGGGCCAGCCCCGCGGCGGCAGGGGAAATCCGCTGCGCTTGATCGGTTCGATCATCGTTTATGAAAAGACGCGGCAAAGAAAAAGGCAGCCGGAGGCTGCCTTTCTGCCTGCGTGCGAGTCGATCAAGCCGACTTGCGCAGGTTGCCGAACTTCTGGTTGAATTTCTCGACGCGACCGGCGGTATCGACGATCTTCTGCTTGCCCGTGTAGAACGGGTGGCAGGAGGAGCACACTTCGATGTGAAGCGGCTTCTTCATGGTGGACTTGGTCTTGAAGACGCTGCCGCAGGAGCAGGTGACTTGAATCTCTTCGTAATCGGGGTGGATACCGGCTTTCATGGTTTTTCCTTTCAGTTCTCTCGGCCGGCGGATGTGACCGGCCCCAGCAAAACGCGCGATTATCCTTGAAAATCAGCGCGAAGTCCAGAAATTTTCAGGTTGGCGAGCGTGCGGGCGATAGCCCGGCAAGGGCTGACAACAGTGCCCGGCTGGGCATCGTTACCCGCCTAGCGGCCGCCGCGCATCGAATCGAAGAAATCGTTGTTGGTCTTCGTCGCCTTGACCTTGTCGAGCAGGAAGTCCATCGCCTCCAGATCGTCCATGTTGTACAGGAGCTTGCGCAGGATCCACATCTTCTGCAGCACGTCCGGCTTGAGGAGCAGCTCCTCACGACGGGTGCCGGAGCGGTTCACGTTGATCGCCGGGTAGATCCGCTTCTCGGCCATGCGGCGGTCGAGGTGGATTTCCATGTTGCCGGTACCCTTGAATTCCTCGTAGATCACGTCGTCCATGCGGCTGCCGGTATCGATCAGCGCGGTGGCGATGATGGTCAGCGAGCCGCCTTCCTCGATGTTGCGGGCGGCACCGAAGAAGCGCTTCGGCTTCTGCAGCGCGTTGGCATCGACGCCGCCGGTCAGCACCTTGCCTGAGGCCGGCTGCACGGTGTTGTAGGCGCGGGCCAGGCGGGTGATCGAGTCGAGCAGGATGATCACGTCCTTCTTCATCTCGACCAGGCGCTTGGCCTTCTCGATCACCATTTCGGCGACCTGCACGTGGCGGGTGGCCGGCTCGTCGAAGGTCGAGGCGACGACTTCGCCGCTGACGGTGCGCGACATTTCCGTGACTTCCTCGGGGCGCTCGTCGATCAGCAGGACGATCAGCACGGCTTCCGGGTGGTTTTCGGAGATGGCGTGCGCGATGTGCTGCAGCATGACCGTCTTGCCCGACTTCGGCGGGGCGACGAGCAGGCCGCGCTGGCCGGCGCCGATCGGGGCAATCATGTCGATGATGCGGCTGGTCGTGTTTTCCTCGCCGCGCATGTCGCGTTCGAGGCGCAGGTGGCGCGTCGGGTGCAGCGGCGTCAGGTTTTCGAACAGGATCTTGTTCTTGGTCGCTTCCGGCGGGGCGAAGTTGATGCGATCGACCTTGACCAGCGCGAAGTAGCGCTCGCCGTCCTTCGGCGTGCGGATCTCGCCTTCGATGGTGTCGCCGGTATGCAGGTTGAAGCGGCGGATCTGCGACGGGCTGACGTAGATGTCATCGGTGCCGGCCAGATACGAGATGTCCGGCGAGCGCAGGAAACCGAAGCCGTCCGGCAGCACTTCGAGCGTGCCGTCGCCGAAGATGCTTTCACCTTTCTTGGCCTGGTTCTTCAGCAGCGCGAAGATCAGTTCCTGCTTGCGCAGGCGGTTGGCATTTTCGATGCCGTTGGCGGTGGCCATTTCGAGGAGCTGGCCGACATGGTAATTCTTGAGTTCGGAGAGGCGCATGAGCGGGAGTTGTGGCTATGGCGGAGGCGCGACACGGAACGGTCGCGGCGCATGGACGGTAACGGGAGAGAGGGATGTCGAAACTTGAACTACACCTGAAAGCCCCGGGGCGGGACGGCGTTGTTGTCGTTGCTTTGCCGCGCCGTTGCGGGCTTTCAGGGGGTGAGACTAATGCGATTAAAGATTGCTGTCAATGAATGCGGTCAATTGACCCTTCGACAGTGCGCCGACCTTGGTCGCCTCGATGTTGCCGCCCTTGAACAGCATCAGCGTCGGAATGCCGCGAATGCCGTACTGGGCCGGAGTCTTCTGGTTGTCGTCGATGTTGAGCTTGGCGACCTTCAGCTTGCCGGCGTATTCCTTGGCGACTTCATCAAGGATCGGGGCAATCATCTTGCACGGACCGCACCATTCGGCCCAGTAGTCGACCAGCACCGGCGTCTGCGATTGCAGCACTTCGGTCGCGAAGTTGTCGTCGGTGACGTAATGGATATGCTCGCTCATCTCGAAAAAAGCCTCTTGGGAACTGGATGGAAAGGTGGAATAAACGGGAAATATTCCGGGATGGAATGTGTGGGGAGGAATGCTACTGAAAAACGCGCGGCATGGGAAGCGAGTCTTGGCGCCATGTGTGCGTGGTGCGCCCCGGCACTCGCCCGGGCGAGGTGCGCGGGCCTGCAGAAAAAATGCTGCTTTGCAAATATTAGGTTTGCGTAAAGATCGAGTGGATTGACAAATCCATATAAAAACAATACAATACTGTTGTTGCTGCGGCGCAGCAACGCAGCCGGATCTCTCGATCTTTCCGGCTCCTCAGCCTGTCAGGCTTCTCTGGCGCTCCGCCAGTTCCATTCAACCCCCCGCTGCGCCGCCCCATAACCGTTCGCCGGACTGCCTTTTTGTGTCCGGTGCCACAGTGAAGGAGAAGAGCATGTCCGCAACGATCGAATCCAGACCCCTGTTCATCCGTGCCACCTCGGTGATGTTCGCGCTTGTGCAGTCCGGATTGATGCTGGCCGGCATCATTCTGCTGGCCGGCTTGTTTGCGCTGTCGCAGGGCGACCGGCGCATTGTCGAAAAGCTGTCATCACTCGTGCAGGGAGACGATGATCCCCAGACGATGGTTGCCTATGGCCTGCCTGCTGCCGACGATGAGGGCGCCATCGGCGAACTGTCGCCGCGCATGCGGGCTGCGCTTGAGTCCGTGTCGCGCCGCTATCGCGTCTCGATGGGGCCGCTGGAGCCGATTTTTGCGGCCGCGGAGAGCGCCGGCCGCGAGTATCGCCTCGATCCCCTGCTGATCGTATCGGTGATCGCGATTGAGTCGCGCTTCAATCCGTTTTCCGAGAGTGTCATGGGAGCACAGGGGCTGATGCAGGTGATGCCGCGCTATCACCTGGACAAGCTGCCTGCAGGTGCCGACGATCTGTCCTTCTTCGACCCGGTGCTCAATGTCCGCATCGGTGCGCGCATCCTGAAGGAATCGATCCGGCGTAATGGCAGTCTGGCGGCGGGGTTGCAGCAGTTCGCCGGAGCCCTGGACGACCCGGATCAACGTTACGCGGCGCGGGTGATGGCTGAAAAGGCTCGCCTCGAAACGGCCGTACAACGCAGTCGCCTCGGCGAGGCCTGATCTACCGGCGGCAACCTCCCCGCGCGGCACGTGCACCCGCCCGATAGGCTATAGTGACGGCCTTGATTCGCACCTTGTGCGTGCCGCTACCATGACCTACGTCGTTACTGAAAACTGCATCAAGTGCAAATACACGGATTGCGTCGATGTCTGCCCCGTCGACTGCTTTCGTGAGGGGCCCAACTTCCTGGCCATCGATCCGGACGAATGCATCGACTGCTCGCTCTGCGTGCCGGAGTGTCCGGCCGAGGCGATCTTCGCCGAGGATGATGTTCCTGACGGCCAGCAGCACTTCATCGCGCTCAACGCCGAGCTGTCCAAGGGCTGGCCGGCAATCGTCGAGCGCAAGGACGCTTTGCCGGAGGCCGATGCCGAGAACGGGCAGCCCGACAAACTGAAAGACCTGCTGCGCTAGAACGGCAATGGGCGGAATCTCTTCCGGCCAGCAGCTTCTGCCGGTCGCCGGCTACCTCGATGCCGCGGCGCAGCGCCTGCTCGCATTCGGAGCCGGCGATCTTTCGCGTGTGCAGGTACTCGTCTCTTCCCTGCCTCTCGCCGCGGAATTGCGGACTGCGCTGGCGCACGCTGCCGGGCGGCCACTGCTTCTTCCCCGATTCGATACGCTGCGCCGCTGGGCCTGCGCCGCGCCATTCCCGGAGACGGAAGTCCCTGCGCCGCTGCCGGACAGCGAGCGGCTGTTGCTCCTGCATGGCGCGCTGGCGGCGCGCAAATGGTTCGATGAGCGCGCACTATGGGGTATTGCCGGCGAACTCGCCGCGCTGGCGGACGAACTGTCTTCCGCTGCCGTGCTGCTGCCGGACGATCTGGCAGCGCTGCGCGAGCAGCTCGAAAGGGCGTACTCGCTCAGGGGCTCGGCACCGCTGGCCTTCGAAGCCCGCGTCGTTCACGAGATGTGGCATGTGCTGGCAGGCATCGGTCGCCCGGATGCACCTGCCGCATACCGGCTTCGGCTGGCGGCCCTCGCACGCAGCGCCGATTGCCCGATGTTCGTTCTCCTCGACGGCTTGCCCGAGGAACGACTCTCTGAGGCCGAGCGTGCCTTTCTGTTGCGCTACGCCGAGCGCCAGCCGGTGGCGGTTTATGCACCCTGCCCGCGCGAAGCGGGAGACACCCCGCTGGCGCAGTTGCTGGCGGCCGCCTGGCCCGCGGCATCCGGCACCTCGGCGAATGCGCGCGAAGCCGCTGGTGCCGAAGCGACAGGCCACACGCGCCTGCCGTTGCGCGACCGGGCTCTGGAAATGGGTGGCCGAATCGCCGCCAGCCCGCTCGCCGGAAGTCTTTCGCTGATCGCGGTACGGGGGCGCGAGGCGGAGGCCGAAGCGGCCGCAGCACAGGTATTCTGCTGGCTTGGCGAGGGGCTGCGGCGGATCGCACTGGTTGCCGAGGATCGGCTGACGGCGCGCCGTGTCCGCGCCCTGCTCGAACGACGGCAGGTGCTGGTCGCCGACGAGACCGGCTGGAAGCTGACGACTACCCGTGCCGCGGCGACGCTTGATGCCCTGCTCGAATGTGCGGCCAGTGGTGCGTACCACCGTGCCCTGCTCGACCTTCTCAAGTCTCCGCATCTGTTCTCCGACGTCGAACCTGCATTGCGTGCGGCGGCCGTGCATCGCATCGAGCTTGCCATGCGGCGGCATGGTGTTCGTGCCGGCATCGCTGCGACGAGACACGCGCTTCTCGCCGAAATGGAAGCCCTGCGCGATGCCGCGAGCGACGCGGGCGACGTCGATCCCGCTGCCTCCGGCCTCGCACAGAATCTGCTCGATCGCGTCGAGGCGGCGACGATCATCCTCGGCGGCAAGCCCGTATCGCTTGTGCGCTGGCTCGCCCGCCTGCGGCGTGCACTCGCGGTCGTGGCCGCGCTCGACCCGCTCTCTGCCGATGCGGCGGGCGCCGAGGTGTTGGGCCTGATCGATCAGCGTAGCGCCGAACTGGAGGGTGCCGCATCCCTTGCAGCCACCTTTGCGTTCCCGGCATTTCGCGACTGGCTCGACCGCGAACTCGATGCGGCCAGCTTTCGCGATCGCAGTATCGCCAGCAGCATCGTTCTGCTCCCACGCCACGATACGCGACTACGCCGCTTCGACGCCGCACTCGTCATCGGCGCCGACGCGACGCAACTCTCGCCGACGTCCAGCGGTGGCTGCTTCTTCAACCAGGCCGTGCGCAGGGAACTCGGTCTGCCTTCGCACGCCGAGGCCGCAAACGCGCTGCGGCGCGACCTCGAACTGCTCCTGCAGACCGTGCCGCGGGTCGTGGTGACCTGGCAGGCGGAGCAGGACGGCGAGGCGCGTCTGCTGGCGCCCGAATTCGAACGCTTGTCGGCGCTGCACCTGGCGGCCTGGGGCGATGATCTGCGCCGGCCACCGCCGCCCGCCTGGCCCGATCGTCCTGTCGATGCGGCGACGATCCCGGCGATCCCGCTGCCGGCATGCCCCTCGGTGACGCCCGCACTCATCCCGTCGCGAGTTTCTGTCAGCGCCCTGGCGAGCCTCGTCGCCTGTCCGTACCAGTTTTTCGTGCGTTCGGTGTTGCGTCTCGGGGAGCTCGATGAAGTCACGGAAGAGCTGGAGAAGAGTGACTATGGCGCGCTGGTGCATCGCTCCCTCGAGCGCTTCCACCGCACTTACCCTGTGGTTTCGGAACTTTCTCCGGAGATGGCACTGGCTGCACTGGATGCGATCGTCTGCGAGTCCTTTGCCGCTGCCGAGGCAGACAACTGGCTGGCTGTCGGCTGGCGCTTGCGCTGGCAACAGCGGCTCGGCGCCTATCTTGAATGGCAGCGCCGTTGTGAGGCCGACGGCTGGCGCTGGCAGGCCGCCGAGGAGCGTGCTGCGTGTTCGCTGGCGCTGCCCGGAGGCGGAGAGGTGGCGCTATATGGCCGCATCGATCGCATTGATGCCGGTCCCGCCGGCGAGCGGCTGATCGACTACAAGACGAAAACTGCCAAGCCATTGCGCGACGGGCTGGCAGAGGATGTCCAGCTGCCGGCCTATGCGCTCTTGCGTGCTGAGCCGCTATCCGCGCGCACAGCATTCTCTGCGCTCTATCTTGCGCTCGACGACGAGGTGCCGGTCGCCGTTGATTGCCCGGGCGATGTCGCGGCGTCGGCCATCGCGCAGGGCGAACGTCTGGTGGCCGCCATGGCGGCCATGCGCGAAGGCGCTGCGCTGCCGGCGCATGGCGTCGATGCCGTCTGCCGCCATTGTCCGGCGAGCGGCCTCTGTCGGAGGGATCATGTCGCAGGCGCCTGATCCGGACATCCTCGCAGTCCTCGACCCGGCGAAGAGCGCCGTCGTCGAGGCCTGTGCCGGCAGCGGCAAGACCTGGCTGCTGGCCGCGCGTATTGTCCGGCTGCTGCTGGCTGGCGCGCAGCCTGGCGAGATCCTTGCCATCACCTTTACACGCAAGGCAGCGCGGGAGATCGAGGAGCGTGTTGTCGACGGGCTGCGTGGGCTGGCACTTGCCGATGATGCGGCGGTCGTCGGGTATCTCCGGGAACGGGGCGTCCCGGAAGCTGCCATCGATGCTGCCACCATCGCGCGCGCGCGAGGGCTCTATGAACTGCTGACCGAAGCCCAGCCGGGTCTGACCGTGAATACCTTTCACGGCTGGTTCCTGCAGCTGGTCGCGGCCGCGCCGCTGTCGGCGGGGCTCGCCGGCATGCGTCTGACGGACGCCGGCTCGCGTCGTTTCGATGAGTTGTGGCAATCCTTCGCCGCTCGCCTGCAGCAGGCGCCGGATTCCCCGGCCAGCCTTGCCTTTGTTCGCCAGTTGGCGGCGGCCGGCCAGCAAGCTACTCGCCAACTGGTGGCCAGCGGTATGGCGCGCCGCGCGGAATGGCTGATGCTGGCGGGCGAGATGCCCGGCGCCTGGGAGAAACAGCTCGAATCACTCCGCGAGTTTTTCGGCGCCGGCGATGAACAGGAAGTGCTGGCCGATTTCTTCGTGCCCGGCTGGGACACCGATTTCCGCTGCTACCTCGGCTTTCTCGAAACGAGCGAAACCGATACCGACCGCCGTTTGGCTCAGCGCCTTTCGGCAGCGCTGCGCGAGTTGGCATCGTTAGCTTCACTGCCGCCGGAAACTGCCCTCTCTGCCGATATCTTTGCCGCGGTCGCCGGCACCGTGCTGACCGAAAAGGGCAGCCTGCGCGTGCGCAAGCCCTCCAAGACGCTTGACGCACGTTTCGGGGCCGACGGTGCCCGCCGGTTCCTCGATCTTCATGCCTCGCTCGGTGAACGTTTGATCGCTTTCCGTTGCCGCCTGCAGGACGCGCGCAATTTCTCGTTCAATCGTGACGCGCTGTGCGTCCATGCCGCCTTCCTTGCCCACCTCGCCGATGCAAAGGCCAGCCGCCGGCAGATCGATTTCGTCGATGTCGAGTGGGAAGTTTCCCGCCTGCTGGCCGACGATGAGTGTGCTCCCTACGTGCAGGCGCGACTCGACGCCCGCTACCGGCACATCCTGCTCGACGAATTCCAGGACACGAACCCGCTGCAGTGGCAGATTCTTCAGGCATGGCTGGCGGCCTACGCCGGTACCGATGCCGGGCGCCCGACGGTGTTCCTCGTGGGTGACCCGAAGCAGTCGATCTACCGATTCCGCGGTGCAGAGCCGCGACTCTTCGCGACGGCGGCGGACTTCCTCGAAGCCGGGTTTGCTGCGCATCGGGTCGCCCGCGATGTTACGCGGCGCAATCCGC
>WBZP01003608.1_pt1 | contig 16626 bp, 10 predicted proteins | sample 5204301 | NCBI WGS metagenome assembly WBZP01 (sample SAMN12412401, study PRJNA552823) | activated sludge metagenome | isolation source: activated sludge from nitrification reactor of wastewater treatment plant... | place: USA: Pennsylvania | collected 2017
CAGGGTCAGCTCCGTTGCGCTGGCGTTCAGGCGCTGAAACGAGAGTTCGACTTCGCCCGTTTCGGTGAATTTGAGGGCGTTGCCGCACAGATTGAGCAGCACTTGCCCCAGCCGCAAGGGGTCGCCGATCAGCCGCGGCGGCAGGCTGACGTCGTGCCGGATCAGGAATTCCAGATGCTTCTTCTCGGCCTGCACGCCGATGGCGTCGGCCAATCGCTCCAGCACCGCGTCAAGGCCGAATTCGATTTCTTCGATTTCCAGTTTGCCGGCTTCGATCTTGGAGAAGTCGAGGATGTCGTTGATGATGCCCAGCAGCGAGCTGGCCGCGCCTTGTACCTTGCTCAGGTAATTGCGCAGCGTCGGCGACATGTCGGTATTGAAGGCCAGGTACAGCATCCCCAGGATCGCGTTCATCGGGGTGCGAATCTCGTGGCTCATGTTGGCCAGAAAGTCGGATTTGGCCTGATTGGCCGCCTGCGCTTCGTCCCGCGCCAGCGCCAGCTCCACCGTCCGCTGCGCTACTTCTTCTTCCAGGTGATCCTTGTAGTGCAACAGCTCTTCTTCGGCACGCTTGCGCTCGGTAATGTCCTCAGCCGAGGACAGTGTTCCGAGTACCGCGCCTTCTTTGTTCCGCAGCAAGGTGTTGTTCCAGGCCATGATCAGTTCCCGGCCGGTGGCATCGACAATGCGCTGCTCGTAATGCTCCGGAAGCGGGGTCGCTCCCGAAACCACGCGACTGAATGCTTGTCGTAATGCACTCTGCCTCGCTGCGGGAATGAAGCTATCGATCCAGTCCGTCCCGATCAGAGCGTCTTCAGGTTTCCCGAGAATCTGGGTTCCCTTTCTGTTGATCATGGATATCCGGCCATCCCGGTCGAGTGCCATTAACATGACGCCGGCTATATCGAGGTAGCGGCGCGCGGTATCGCGCTCGCCAGCCAGATCGGCAGTTCGTTCCACAACTTGCTGTTCGAGGTGCTGGCCATGGAGTTCGATGGCCCTTCGCTGCCAACGCTCATCAAGGATGACCGCCAGCATGAAGGCAAAATTTCGGATGTAGTCGAGGTAGGGTGCGAAGGCTTCTGCGTCCTTCACGCTGAAGTCCAGCGTTCCATAGTCCTTGCCGCCGGCCGCCAGGCGGAATCGATGGGGCGCCTTGTCCAGGGGCGTCGCGTCGAATACCACTCGGCCGACGCCGGGAACGTCTCCGAGGCCTTTGATTATGAAGGGAACAACAGAATTATCCGGCAGAGATGCGACCACGCTCTGCATCAGCAGAAGCTGTCCAAGAACACGTACGTCAACGGCCGCGGCCACACTCATGGGCTTCTTGGACTATGAACAGTGATGGGCTAAAAACTCCTCGGGAGGAACATAGTAGGGGTTATGCACCACGGTGCCGCGAATCACCATCATCGGATGAACCTTCAAAACCTCCATGATTGTCGCGCCATCAAATGTGTTGGCGTCATACTGGCAGACGGCGGTGATCGGAACCTCCTTCAGCAGCATGCTGACGCGCGATTCATATTCCATCAGGCGTGAGCCTCCTTCGATGTGCTGAACGTCCGCCGTCATCTCACCGATCACACGCGCCGCGGGGAATCCGTCAGCAACCGAGTTCTTGTGAAACTGCCGCAGCAGGGCCAGCATGCGATCCGGGTCGAAGCGCCCGTCCTGGAAGTACACCTCGCTGGTCCCGGCCCGCGACAGCGCGCCCGATTCCATGAGTTCTTCGCACGACAAGCCGCGCTCGGCCAAGAAATTGGTCAGTTGGGTTTCGTCCAGTTTTTCGGTGAAGCAGGCGGCACGCTCACCGGCCTCAAGTCCGCTGCGCAGAAATCTCATCAGGGCATCAAGGCGTTCCTCATCAGCGCTGAAAATCTGGCATATATGCGCCCCCGGGGGAACGGTTTGATCGGCAAACCCTAGAGCAACCGTATGACGTTCGTGCGGCATGGCATATTCTCCTTCGGAATATTTCATATACATCCAAACTGGCGAAAGGGCTGGCTCAGGCGTAGCTGTCTGACACAAAGACAAGGCCAATATACGCCTTTCCCCTCGGGTATTGGGAAGGCGGATTCAAGTCTGAAGCGCCAAGGGAGTGTCGCCAGCGCTACTCTTTATGCATGCCGCCCGGACGACAGGCGCTAGGTCAGACTCCTCAACTCGCGCATGGCAACCGAGAGCATGGCCAGATCCAGTGCCGGACCTGTCTTCAAGTCGGCCACCATTTCCTTCAGTCGAGTCAGCGGGGCAAAGTTTGCAGCTTCCCACGCGGCTAGCATGGCCGCCGCATCGGTCCCGCCGGGCGATAGGCGCATTACACTTGCGGTGAGCAGCCTGGTCTGCCGCGAAAGATCGTCGCGCAGGGCATTTCGCGCCAGAGCTTGCCAGTGCGTATTGGTGGAAAGGGCATTGATCTGATCGCCGAACCAGCGCATCTCCAGTTTCCCGACCAGGGCAAAGTAAATCTCAGCGACCCGGTCGACCCCGAGCGGGCCGCCCGTTGCAATATCGACGATATCCAGCGCTGCGTAGGAAGCATCAAGCTGCGCCACCTGTTCAGCGATGCGGTCTGGGACGCCGGCAGATTGCAGCTCTGCCCGCCGCTCGCTGACTGCGTTCAGATCGCCGGTATTCAACAGCGAACAGAGCATGCCATTCAGCTCGGCAACACCGGGCCGGAAGCGCTTGATGACGTCGTCGATCGGGATCTTTTCTTGATGCGTTCGCAAGAACCACAGTACGGCGCGCAGAACGAGGCGCCCGGCATCGATCAGCATCCTGTTCTGCACCGGGGCTGCGACCTGGCCATCCAGCGCTTCGATGCCCGCCCAAAGTATCGGGAAGTCGTAGATGTCGCGCGCCAGGATATAGGCGCGCGCTACATCATGCGGTTCAGCTCCCGTTTCTTCGCACATCCGATAGGTGAAAACAATGCCCACATGATTGATCATCGAGTTGGCCAATACCGTCGCTACAATTTCCCGCTTCAACGGATGGCGATGCATCACGCCGGCATAACGCGCCCGTAATGCTTCTGGAAAATATCCTGTGAGCAGCGGCTCGACGTACGGGTCGTCGACCAGATCGGACGCCAGCAATTGGTCGAACAGCACCATTTTGCTATAGGCCAGCAGTACAGCACGTTCCGGCGAGGTCAGCCCAAGCCGCGCCGCGCGACGTTCGGCAATCTGCTCGTCCGTGGGCAAGTATTCGACGGCGCGATCGAGACGCCCGGTCTTTTCGAGGTGGCGAATGAACCGCTGATGTCCATCGAGCATCTGTACGGCCCTGGCGCCTGTCACCGATTGCGATTGGGTCTGGTAGTAATTGTCGGCCAGCGCCAGTTCGCCGACTTCGTCGGTCATTTCTGCCAACAGCTTGTCGCGCTGTTTTCTGGTCAATTCCCCGTCAGCCTCGACAAGACCCAGCAGAATCTTGATATTGACTTCATGGTCGGAACAGTCAACGCCCGCTGAATTGTCGATCGCGTCGGTGTTGATCCGGCCGCCATTCATGGCGAATTCGATTCGCCCGAGTTGTGTGCAGCCCAGGTTGCCTCCCTCGGCCACGACCTTGCAGCGTAGATCGGCCCCGTTGACCCGAACGGCGTCGTTGGCGCGATCGCCGACCTCCAAGTTGCTTTGTTCCCTGGCCTTGATGTAGGTGCCGATACCCCCGTTGTAAAAAAGATCGACCGGTGCCTTGAGGATGGCCCGCATCAGCTCCGCCGGGGTCAGCGTGGTTGCGGTCACGCCTAGACTATTTCGCATTTCCGCGGTCAGCGGTATCGTCTTGGCGCTACGCGGGAATATGCCGCCGCCACCCGACAACAACGTTTTGTCATAATCTTCCCAGGAAGAACGGGGCAGCGCGAACAGACGCTGGCGTTCGTTGAAACTGGCCTCGGTATCAGGATTCGGGTCCAGGAAGATATGTCGATGATCGAATGCCGCCAGCAGTTTGATATGCCGCGACAAGAGCATGCCGTTGCCGAATACGTCGCCGGACATGTCCCCGATGCCCACCACGGTAAATGACGTCGTCTGTGTGTCGATGCCCATCTCAAGGAAATGGCGCTTGACGGATTCCCACGCGCCACGCGCCGTGATACCCATCTTCTTGTGGTCGTATCCGACCGAGCCGCCGGATGCAAAAGCGTCGCCAAGCCAGAAGCCATATTCATTGCTGACGGCGTTGGCGAAATCCGAAAACGTTGCCGTGCCCTTGTCGGCTGCTACAACGAGGTAGGGGTCGTCGCCGTCATGTCGGGCAACATTCTTCGGCGGCACGATTTCGTTGGCCACCAGGTTGTCGGTGATGTCGAGCAGGCCTCGGAGAAAAGACTTGTAGCATTCGATTCCCTCGTTCAGATACGCTTCGCGATCGGTCTGAGGCGGTGGATTCTTCAGTACGAACCCTCCCTTGGATCCGACAGGAACGATGACGACGTTCTTGACCATCTGCGCCTTGACCAGTCCGAGCACTTCGGTGCGGAAATCTTCCATGCGGTCGGACCAGCGCAGGCCCCCGCGGGCGACTTTCCCGCCGCGCAAATGAATCCCTTCGACACGTGGCGAGTAGAACCAGATCTCATAGAGCGGTTTCGGCTCGGGCAGTTCGGGAACTTTGGCCGACTCAAGCTTGAAGGAAACATAGGGCTTGCGGCATCCTGCCGCATCGCGCTGATAAAAATTGGTGCGTATCGTTGCCTGGATGACGGCGAGAAAGCGCCGCAAAATGCGGTCATCGTCGGCACTGGCGACTTCATCCAAGGCCTGTTTGATTTCCTCGACCAAGGCCGACTGGGCTGCCTCACGACCCCCTCCCGCGGCGGGGTCGAAGCGCGCGTGGAACAAGGCGATGAGTAGACGGGCGAGCCGGATGTTGTCGACCAGGGTCTGTTCGATGTACGCCTGGCTGAAAGTGAACCCGGCCTGGCGCAGATATTTGGCATAGGCGCGCAGCACAATGACTTCATCACTCGACAGACCCGCGGCGAGCACCAGACGATTGAACCCATCGCTTTCGATCTCGCGCCGCCAAACCTTGGCAAAGCTATCCTCGAATAGCGGCCGCACCGTCGTGATGTCAGGCAAATCAATCACGGTGTGCATTCCGAAGTCATGGATGTGCACCGTGCCGGCATCGCCGCGATCAAGCGTGTACGACTGTTCATCCAGCACCGACACGCCCATGTTTTCAAGCATCGGCAGGCTGCCGGAAAGTGGAACGGGTTCGCCCAGTCGATATACTCTCAAGCGCAGTGTTCGGCTGTCCGCCTCGACCGGTCGATAGAGACGCATGGTAATGGCTTGCGTCTCGGACAGATGCTCTATCGTTTGAATGTCCCGAACCGCGATGCGGACGCTGACGGTATCACGGTAGGCCACCGGGAATGCGGCGCCATAGGAATTCAACAACTGGTTGGCGGCTTCCTCGCCGCGACTTTCGATCAAGGCCAGTTTCAGATCGTCTGCCCAGTCACGCAAGGCGAGATTGATCTGGGACTCGATGTCGCGCGCGTCGACGACCGTCTCGTCGCGTGGCGAACTGCGCACCAGGAAGTGAATGCGCGCCAGCGTTGCTTCCGACAGTTCAACGGTGTATTCGACACTGGTGCCCTGCAGTGCGCGCTTCAGGACGCCCTGAATTCGAACCCGGGATTCGGTATTGAATTTTTCGCGAGGCAGGTAGATCAGGCAGGAGTAATAGCGGCCGTACGCCTCTCGACGCATAAAGACGCGAATCTTGCGGCGGTCTCCCAGACGGAGTATGCCCAGTGCCGTTTCCAGCAAGGCCGTTTCATCGATCTGAAATAATTCGTCGCGTGGATACGTTTCGAGAATGGTCAGCAGGCTTTTGCCCATGTGACTGTTGGGCGCGAAGCCGGCCTTTTCCAGCACCGCCGTCGCCTTGTTTCGCAGCAGCGGAATTTCCCTGATCCGTGCGTAGTACGCAGAGGATGTGTAGAGGCCGATAAACCGGCGTTCTCCGACGACGTTGCCTGCGGAGTCGAAGCGCTTGATGCCGATGTAATTCAGGTAGCCAGGGCGGTGTACCGTCGCCCGCACGTTGGCTTTTGTCAGGACAAGTAAATGCTGTGCGCGCGCAAGTTTGCGAATACTGGGAGGGGACTCGGCGAAGCCTCTCGATAAAGCCCCTTGCCGGGGTTCGCGCAGAATGCCCAGTCCGCTCTCGGGGACAATCATGAGTTGATCTTCGCCGTTTTCCGCTACCAGTTCGTATTCGCGAAAGCCAAGAAAGGTAAAGTGATGGTCATAGGCCCAACGCAGGAAGACGCGGCCCTCGTCGACTTCCGTTTCACTCAAGCCGGCAGGGGGCGTTTCCAGTTCCCGAATGACGTCGCTCAGGCGATTTAGCATCGGCCGCCAATCGGCAACTGCAACGCGTACGTCGGCCAGGACGGAAAGCAGCCTGTCCTCCAGCACCTTCAGTCTCGCCGGGTCGGTCTCCCTGTCGACCTCGATATGCATGAACGATTCCGGGGTTCCGTCGGCCCCAGCCGCGCCAATCGCCAGCAGCTTGCCGTGCGCATCGCGATGGGTGCGAAATACCGGATGGATGAGAAGGTGCAGCGTGAATCCCTGGCGGTTGACTTCCATGGTCACCGAATCGACCAGGAAGGGCATGTCGTCATTGATGACTTCAACGATCGAATGCGGTGAAGTCCAGCCGTGTTCTTCGAGCTGAGGGTTGTAGACCCGGAGTTTAGGCCGTCCACCGACGAAACTCCGGCTGTAGGTCAAGTGGGCCATGGCCGCACCGTAGAGGTCCTCGATACTTCGCTCGAACAGATCCTCAGCGTCCATCTGTTCGTAGTAATCACGGATGAAAGCCTGGGCCTCGCTCTTTTGCTGTGGCGGTAACCGGCTCCCGGCCAGCTTCAAAACCTTGGCCAGCGAGTCCTGTTTCTTATCTTCGAGATGCTCAAGCATATTTCCTCCTCACTGCATTTTGCATAACTAGCCCAAACGTGAAGGATCAAGCCCTTTGCTACATTGAAGTGATCGGATGCCGGTTATGAGTGGGTTTCACTTGCGGCGATTATTCCACGTAGTCTCAATTGGTCTTGTACACAATATCCATCATCGTGATCTAATACGAGCCCGTAATGCTGAAACAGTTCCGAACGGCTTGTTTGCAGTTTAGCGCTGTCTGGTGGCAGAATGTGCCACAGTCATAGGGGGGGCGATGAACGAATTCTCCGGTTTGACATTTTCGGTAACCGATGACCGTCTTGTGGTTTCTATCTGCCCACCGAACGTTCGTCCGGATCTCGATCTTGATTCCTTGCGGGTATTGTTGACTGAGGCGGGTTTGGGTAATTGGCGGCTGGCTAAGGAAGCTGCACAAAATCTGCTTGAGTGTTATGGCGCCTCGACCAGCGAGATGGAGCTGACGATTGCCGAGCGTTGCGATGCCAGTTTCACACTCGAGATAGCGCCGGATGCCATGCAGGTGTGGGCAAATGTCGTTCCAGCATGTGGCGGTGAGGACCTTGACCCCGATGAAATCAAGCAGGCTCTCATCGATGCCGGGGTAACGTTCGGCATTGATTCCTCAGCCGTGAGCGCGGCCTGTGCACTGGACTTTGCCGAACGGATGCTGGTGGCGGCCGGGCAGCCGGCTGAAGACGGAATAAATGCCCATTTCGAGATGCTGGTGGCCGATACGCGCGATCGTAGGCCGCAGGTGAGTGAGGGCGGTTTGATCGACTTCCGAGAACTGGGAGCGATTCCAATGGTGGCCGCCGAACAACCATTGATGCGACGCATTCCTCCGACGACCGGGACCGCTGGGCGCAATGTTCGTGGCGAAATCATCGAACCCGTTCCGGGTCAGGATGCGCTGTTTGACGAAGGATTGATTGGCGCCTATATCGACAAAGAAGACGCCAGCCTGTTACGGGCAGTGTTCAGCGGTCAGCCGGTACGTGTGGGCCATGGGGCGAATGTCGAACAGGTCTTGACCATACGCCAAGTCAACATGGCTTCTGGGAATATAGGCTTTGACGGAACCGTAAACATCGAAGGCGATGTGTCACCAGGTATGAAAGTGCGTGCCAGCGGCGATATCGTGGTCGGCGAAGTGGTCGATGGCGCAGAGCTTGACGCTGGAGGCGACATCCGCGTTGCTGGTGGCATCATTGCCCAGGCTCGCGTGCGTGCTGGAGGTTCCGTTTCGGCGCGCTTTGTCGAAAGCGCGCACGTGTTCTCCGGGACCACGATCGCCATCGATGATACGGCTCTGCAAAGCGAATTGCAGGCCAATAATCAAATCATCGTTGGCATCAAATCGACGCAACGGGGACGATTGGCGGGTGGGTCGGCAAAGGCGATGATGCTGATCAAAACGCCGATTCTCGGATCGCCGACGGGGGGTGTGACCAATCTTGTTCTTGGCGTCAATCCGGCGCTTGACGCACAGTATCAGGACCTGTTGAAGGTCATCGAGAAACAACGCGAAGAGGAAAACAAGCTTGAGATGCTGGTCAAGCACATGACCAAAATCGGTGACAAGAGCGGCATGCTGGAACGTGCCAAGGCGTCCTGGGAGCAAGCGATCAAAGCCTGGGCCAAACTATTGCCGCAACGCGACGAACTTGAACGGCAGTTGGCACTGATCGCCGGTGCGCGAGTTGAAGTCGGTATGAGTATGGCCGGCGCCGTCGATATGCTGTTTGGCAAGAAAGTATCGCGGTTGCGCAAAACCTACGAAACGGGTTCCTTTTCGATCGAGGGTGACCACGTGGTCTTTACCGACAAGGAAGGCAACGTATCGCCGGCTGCATAAACGGCGCCTATTTCGTCAAGGCCAGGAACAACTGGGGCAACCGTTCCGGAAGACGCTGGACGTTGTCGATCACCGTGAAGCGCTTGCCGAAAATCTGGGTGACATAGTCGTCGGCATGCGGATCGAGACTGATGCAGTGGCTGTAAATGCCTTTGGCATCGAGTTCCTTCACTGCCTGCCGTGCGTCTTCGATCAAGGTGCGTGGATCGTGAGCGTCCACGTCGGCGGGCTCGCCGTCGGTCAGAACCAGCATCAGCTTCTTGTCGGCTTTCTGGTTTTCCAGGTAGTGCGCGGCGTGGCGTACGGCGGCGCCGATGCGCGTCGAATAACCGGCGTCTAGTGCGGCGAGGCGGGCTTTCACCGCATCGCCCCACGGCTCGCTATAGCCCTTGATATGCTGATAGCGTACATCATGCCGGGTGTTGGAGCGAAAGCCAGCGACGGCCAACGGGTCGCCCAGACGGTCTACCGCCCAGGAGAGCAGCGAGACGGCCTCCTGGCTCAACTGCAGGATGGTCTGCGAGCTGCCGGCGACCTTCTGGTTCAGTGATTCGGAGAGATCGAGCAAGAGCATCACCGCGATGTCGCGACCGTCGGTGCGGTGGCTCATGTTGATGCGTGGATCGGGCGTGATGCCGCACCTGAGGTCGATCAGCGAACGGATCGCGATGTCCAGATCGAGTTCGCTACCGTCTTCCTGATGGCGCAGGCGTACCTTGTCCTGCGGTTTGAGCAGATCGAACAGACGCTTGAGCCGCTTGGCCAGTGCGCTGTGCTTGGCCAACAGGCTGTCGATGTCGGCCGCAGCCCCACTCGGGTGCAGCGATTCATAAACGCTGACCCAGTCGGGGCGGTAGGTCTGGCTGTTGTAATCCCATTCGGGATAATGCCGGGGCGGCAGGCCTGGCGCAGATTCGGCCGGTTCCAGCCGGCGTTTCTCGTCGAAGGCCTCCTCTTCATCGCCCTCTTCGATGAACTGCCACATCTGGCGGTTGTCATCGCGATAACCGATGACCGTGTCCTTGAAATGCACTTTGGCGAACTGGTCGCTCTGGCGGCGCGTCCGGGCGACGTAGGCAAGCGCCAGTTCGGCAATCGCTGCGGTATTCGCTTCGCTTTTGGCCAGCAGGTCGCGGTAGCGCCGAACGAACTCCAGCAGATCGGGGTTCGAGTAACCGTGCTCCGGGTCGATCAGCGCGCGCGACAGCATGGCCAGGCGGTGGCGCAGGCAGGACGTCGTTTGCGGATCGCAATCGGTTTCGACCGGTCGGGGATGGAGGGCGAGAAAGATGCGCTGCAAACCGGGATATGTGCGGATCAGCAGCGTGTCGATGCGGCAGTCCTCGAAAAATTCCACCGCCATACGCTGGAAGGGGCTCCAGTTGTCGGCGATCAGCGGTTTGCTCCAGCGGCGATGGCCAATCATGTGGGCGAGCACGGCGCGGTAGCGGTCAAGTCCGCTGACGCCGTTGCTGTCGTCGAACACATCGGGTACGCGCAGGCCCAGCTTGTCGTAATAGGGCACCGGCTGGCGCAGTTCGTCGAAGGCCGTCGAATAGGGCACCAGAAGAGCGCCGTCGCGCCACAGCGCGCGCAGGTAAAGATCGAGTTTTCTTTCGACATCGGCGAACAGCGTGCCGTGGCGTTCGCGTTGCAATACCGCACGGCTGTCGGCCGACTGCAACTTGAAATAGTCGACCTGTCGCTCCGGGTGGTTGGCGTAATTGCGGATACCGTAGTCCACCCAGTTCCTCAGCCCGGCCATGGACAGCAGCCGGGTGAGGAACGGCGCCTGGGCAAAAAAATCCATCAGGCCGGGACTGGGAAAGGTCGTGTGATGCCCGTGGATGGAGCCTGAGGTCCGGGTCATCAGATCCTGCGCGATATCGAGATAGAACTGCAACTGGCCGGGCGACTGCAGGCGGCGGGACACCGCGGCCAAGGTTTGCAGCATGGGTGCGATGGCCTTGCTGTTGGGCGAACGCTGCAGCACCTTCACAAGGGCCATGACCTGCGGAAGGATCTCGCAACCGCCGATGCTGGCGACGACGCTTGGCCATTCCTCAAGGAAAGCCAGCATCGGTTCCGGCCCGCGGCCCAGCTTGCCGAGGAAGCGCGCAGCTTCCAGGTAGTCATGCATCTGAGTGCTGGAAAGCGCGTTCAGGGCTTCGCTGACGCACTCTTCGAAGACGTCGGCGACGGGCTGAAAGCCGCAATCGACTTCGAGCCAGCAGGCCTGGATGCGCGGATCGTGCATGGCCTGCTTGCGGGCATCGGCTATCGTTCGTATTCCAGTGATCATATGCCGGTTGGAAATTGGCGATGGGCGAGCGTCAGGCGACAATCAGCTCCGGCCGAATCGTCAGCCAAAAGTAAGATCAATGGCATGATCCAGCGTGGCGCGAATATCCGCGTCGTCGGTAATCGGTCGCACCATGGCAATGCGGCAGGCGTCCCGCGGCTCGACACCGCCCTTGATCAGGGTGGCGGCATAGACCAGGAGGCGCGTCGAGATGCCTTCGTCAAGTCCGTGCCCCTTGAGATTGCGCCCCGTCTGCCCGATCGTGACCAGCTTGGCGGCAGTCTCTGGGTCGATCCCGGTTTCCCTGGCTACGATCTGGGTTTCCAGCGTGGCTTCCGGGTAGTCGAAATCGAAAGCGGTGAATCGCTGTTTGGTCGATTGCTTCAAGTCTTTCATCAGGCTCTGGTAGCCTGGGTTGTAGGAGATCACCAATTGAAAGTCCCGATGGGCTTCGATCAGCTCGCCCTTTTTGTCGATCGGCAGGGTGCGACGGTGGTCGGTCAGCGGATGAATCACCACCGTGGTGTCTTGCCGCGCTTCGACAATTTCGTCGAGATAGCAGATGGCGCCAATGCGCGCTGCGGTTGTCAGCGGGCCGTCGAGCCAGCGTGTGCCATTGGCTTCGAGAAGGTAGCGGCCGACCAGGTCGCTGGCGGTCATGTCCTCGTTGCAGGCCACGGTGACCAGCGGCTTGCCCAGCTTCCACGCCATGTATTCGACGAATCGCGATTTGCCGCAGCCGGTCGGCCCTTTGACCATCACCGGCAGTCGTGCGGCGTAGGCCGCCTCGAACAGTTCGACTTCCTTTCCCTGCGCTTGATAGAAGGGCGCGTTGCGAACCAGGTATTGTTCTTTGACGGTCATGACTTCATCCGGTGAAAGCAATGGTACGAGGCAGAGGCCAGATTACTTATGGGCACCGAGTTTTTCGCGCCAGCCGGGGTAGAGCTTGTCGGCATCGCCAGGGAAGGATTCGAAGGCGCGGGCGAACTCCTTGTGCTCCTTGGCATATTCGATCGGATCGGCGCCGGACTTCCAGCACTCGTAGGACTGGCGCAGGGAGATGGCGCCGGCTGCCGGGCTGTCGATGTGGCCGTAGGCGCCGCCTCCGGAGGTATTGATCACGTTGCCGTGGCCCAGGTTTTCGAAAAAGCCGGGCAGGCGCAAGGCATTCATGCCCCCGGAAATGATTGAAGTCGTCGGTTTCATGCCATACCATTTCTGGTTGTAGACCGGGCCCTGGCATTCGTCGCGCTCAAGCATGTAGCAGATGATCTTGTCGGAATTGTCGCCTTCCATCTTGCCGAAGCCCATGGTGCCGACGTGAATGCCGGAGGCGCCCTGAAGCCGCGAAATCTTGCCCAGGACGAATGCCGTGTAGCCGCGTTTTGCCGAGGGTGAGGTGATCATGCCGTGGCCGGCGCGGTGATAGTGGAGGTACTGGTTGGGGTATTGCCGGCGCGCGGTGGTGATCATGCCGGGGCCACCGACGAAACCATCGACCAGGAATGCGACCTTGTCGGCGTCCGGGCCGAAGGTCTCCAGGATGAAGTCGGCGCGATGCAGCATTTCGTAATGATCGTCGGCGGTGATATTGGCCGAGAACAGTTTGGCTTCGCCGGTTTCGTCCATGGCGCGCTTCATCGCGTCGTAGACCAGCGGATAGACTTTCTTGGCCGGGCAGAACACCTGGTTGCCCTGCGGTTCGTCGTTCTTGATGAAATCGCCGCCGAGCCAGAACTGGTAGGCGGCCGCGGCGAACGGTTCGGGGCGCAGGCCCAGTTTGGGTTTGATGATGGTGCCGGCGATGTAGCCGCCGTCCTTGATCGGGCGGCCAAGAATGCGCCACATGTCGGAGATGTCCTTGGACGGGCCGTCGAATAACTGGATGGCGCGCTCGGGCATGTAAAAGTCATAGATCTTGCCGTGCTCGATATCGCCCATGCCCTGGTTGTTGCCGATCACCAGGGTCAGGAAGGAGACGATCATCATGCGCCCGTCGGTCATATTGCGGTCGAAGAGGTCGATCGGATAGGCGATACGCATATCCTCGGTGGCTTCGTCGATGTGATAAACCAGCGCGTCAAGGCCCTTGGTGAAATCATCGGTTGTCGACACTTCGACATTGGTCCCCGTGGAGGACTCGGCGGCAAAATGTGCTGCGGCCTCAAGGTAGCCGTAACCCGCCTTGGGCTTCATTTTGTAGGCAACCAGAATATGCTTGCCGCCCTTGATGAGATCTGCTTCGTTCAGGCTGAGGTCGGCGTAGCGGTTCGATTGATCCATGATGTTCTCCGTAATCGGGATGATAAAAAGTGTGTGCGGGTCACGTGGCAGATACGCCGACGGCCTGGCTGTCGATGCGCTTGTCCTCGGGCGATGCGGCCGAGTATTCTTGGTGCCAGGCTAGCAACTGGGCAAGGTCGACGCATGGTCGGGTGAGAGGCAATCCGCCGAGGTGGCGGGCGGCAGCATCCGGTTCGCCGAGATCCGCAACGACGCTGAGCGCGCCATCGAAATCCTGATCGGCCGTATACGCATTGACCGTGATTACCGTTGGAATTCCGGCGGCGCGTGCGGCCGTCAGGCCGGCGTAGGAATCTTCGATTGCCAGGCAGGCTTCCGGCGGCAGGTTCAACTGCTGCAGGACCCAGTGATAAATATCCGCTGCGGGTTTCTTCTTGGCAACTCGGTCGCCGGCACCGATGACTTCAAAGAGCGAAGACATGTCGGCCTCGAAATGGGCCATGATCAAACTATGCAAACCAGATGGCGTGGTCGTCGTGGCAATTGCCGTGCGTATGCCGACGGCACGCAGTTCCTGAATCAGCCGGGCGACCCCCGGACGCAGCGGAATGGCACCACTCAGCACGCGTTCCGAATACAGCGCGCTCTTGCGCTGATGCAGGCGCGCCACCCAGACGTCGAAGTCGCGCCGGTCGAGCATCCTTACGTCATGAGTTTCGACGTAGAGGCGAATGCGTTCCTTGCCGCCGGTGACGGCGAGCAGTTCGCCATACAGCTCGGGAGTCCAGTTCCAGTCGAGTCCGAATTCCTTGAACGCCTGGTTGAACGCGACGCGGTGACCGTCAAGTTCGGTTTCGGCCAGCGTCCCATCGACGTCGAAAATGACCGCTTGCAGCGGTGTCGTGCGGAGCGTTGCCGGTCTTACGGTCATGGTCTGGCGTTCATTTTGGCAGTTTGGCTTCATTGCTTGTGCGCTTGAGCATATCCGTAAAGTCTAAATGGGTAAGATCATTATTAAAAGTTAAACTTAATATTATTTATGGTTAACAAAACTTACGAGCATCGCTTGCGCCGAGGCAGGAAACGCCGATGAATACGGTCGTTGAAACAGCGTACGCGATCGACGATCACCGTGAATCGGCTTTGTCGAAACGGGCACCTGCTTGATACGTCGCTCGCTTGCGACGATAGTCTAACAAATCACATTAAGAAGGTTTTTCTGTTCATTGTTTTAAAAGAAAAAAATTTTCATAAAAAACCTCTTAATTGCTTTATAAGTCATTGTAGTCATTGAAAAATGATGTAACAAACCCCTTGCTTTGCCAAAATCTTTGTCTTACAGTGGGGGCAAGTGGTAAAAAGTGGGAAATTGGGGGATTGTTCATCGCGTGACCAATCGGGTTAATGAGGGGGGCGGATTTTGATGTTTCAGGGGGCAACCGCGCTAAATCTTGATGCCAAAGGTCGGCTCGCTATCCCGGCACGTAAGCGGGAAGCGCTGGTCGCCGCATCAGAGGGTCAGCTTGTGCTGACGGCGCACCCGCATCACTGCCTGCTCCTTTATCCTGCCCTCGCCTGGGAACCCATCCGCGACAAGGTCCTGGGAGTATCCGGTCTGGACAAGCAGGCAGCCGCCATCAAACGGATGCTGGTCGGTATGGCCAGCGACGAAGTGCTTGACTCCGCTGGACGGCTTTTGATCTCTCCCGAACAACGCAAATTTGCCCAGCTGGAAAAGGTGGTCTGGCTGATCGGTCAGGGCTCTCATTTTGAAATCTGGTCGGATGCCGGGTGGCAGAAGGAGCAAGACGCGGTATTTGCGCTTGGCGACCAGTTGCCGCCGGGCCTTGAGGATCTGGCGCTGTGAGTGGTGCTTCGCCGCATCAGACGGTGTTGCTCCAGGAAGCGGTTGAGGCGTTGGCGATAAACCCCTCGGGTACCTATATCGACGGCACATTCGGCTACGGTGGGCACAGCCGGGCCATTCTTGAACGCCTCGGGCCGGACGGCCGGCTGCTGGCCCTGGACCGCGACTCCCGGGCAGTAGCCGCGTGCGGCATCAATGATCGACGTTTTGCGCTGGTCCATCACCGTTTTGGCGATCTCGCCGTGGTGGTGCGGCAAGCAGGGATTGAGGTGGTGGATGGCGTGCTCCTGGATATCGGAGTGTCGTCGACGCAACTCGATGAGGGGGAGCGAGGCTTCAGCTTTCGCTTCGATGCACCGCTCGACATGCGGATGGATACGACGCAGGGCGAGACGGCGGCTTCGTTTCTGGCGAATGCTGGAATAAAAGAAATTACGGAGGTCATTAGAAATTATGGCGAAGAACGGTTTGCTTTCCAGATTGCAAAGAAGATTGTGGCTGCTCGGAGCGAGCGGCCTGTTGCAACCACAGGCGAACTCGCCGCGCTTGTACGCGAGGCCGTGCGGACCCGCGAGCCCGGCCAGGATCCGGCGACGCGTACCTTTCAGGCTTTACGGATTTACATCAATCAAGAGCTCGATCAACTTGCGCTAGTGCTTCCGCAGGCAATGGACCTTCTGAAGTGCGGCGGCCGGCTGGTGGTCATTTGTTTTCATTCGCTCGAAGACCGCATCGTCAAGCACTTCATGCGCCATCTGGCCTCGCCGGACACTCTGCCGAAAAACCTCCCCTTGCGCTCTGCCGATCTGCCGCCGCCAAAGTTGCGACGGGTGGGCAAGCCGCTCAAGGCGGGAGCGGCCGAGCTGGCAGCCAATCCCCGGGCGCGCAGCGCGGTGATGCGGGTTGCGGAAAAGCTTGCGGGAAGCCCGGCTGAACGAAGCCTGGCGCGAGGTGGCGCCTGACATGATTCGCCTGAATATCCTTTTGCTTCTGGTCGCCGTGCTTTGCTCGCTTAGCGTGGTGACCTCGCAACACAAGGCGCGCAAGCTCTTTCAGTCGCTTGAGGGCGAGCAGGTGCGCGCCCGGCAGCTCGACGTTGAGTTCGGGCAGTTGCAACTGGAATTATCGACCTGGGCGACTTCGCCGCGCATCGAGAAAATCGCCCGCGAAAAGCTGAAGATGCGCACGCCGGAGGCGGCAAAGATCATCACCGCAACGTCGGGGGTCATGCCACGATGATGAACTTCAAGGGTGCTCAGGGGCACCGGTTCGCCGAAAGCCCGGTGCTGAAGCTGCGCTTGCCGGCCTGGCGTTCGCGCCTGATGGCGCTGCTGATTCTTTCCTGTTTTGCTGTTCTCATCGGCCGTTCGTTTTATCTGCAAGT
>WBZP01003609.1_pt1 | contig 16625 bp, 12 predicted proteins | sample 5204301 | NCBI WGS metagenome assembly WBZP01 (sample SAMN12412401, study PRJNA552823) | activated sludge metagenome | isolation source: activated sludge from nitrification reactor of wastewater treatment plant... | place: USA: Pennsylvania | collected 2017
CCGCCTTCGGCGTTGCATCAGCCGTTACAGAGCCCGCTCTGCGTCGGCTGACGCGCCTGGAAGGCGAACGAACATCCGGCGCATTCTGGTATATCTTTTCCGGCAATCGCCGAAAACCGCCACAGCTTCCTCCCGTCGGCGCAACCAACAGATATAGACCATCCCCGTCATTCAGCTTGAACGCGGCCTCTTTCGGGGTGGCCCATCTGGCCTCAATGTCCGTCAACAGGCCGTGGGCATATTTGGTCTATCCATAACACAGGATACCAACAAATTTGTTGCCAGCAGGAGAGGCCATGACATGCGGCAAACCAACAAAAAACCCGCCAGGGCTTGATCCGTGCGGGTTCTGACATGGGATGAAATGCGGTGAGATGAGTTTTGGTGCCGGGGGAGGGAATCGAACCCACACTGCCTTGCGGCAACCAGATTTTGAGTCTGGCGCGTCTACCAATTTCGCCACCCCGGCGTTGGGAGGAGCAGTATAAAGGTTTCCCACAAAGCTTCCAACATTCACCCGCTTCCAACGACACCAGGCCTGAAGGTACGGAAGTCGGGATACCGGAGATAGGAGACCGAGGTCGGGGACCGCGAGCCTTCACACTCTGGTGCCGGTTCAGGCCTTGGTCGAGGGTACCGAGCCCCTATCCTTTACCCCGATGCCCAGGTCTGGACGACGGAGACGCTCGGGCGATTCGCCAGTTCTTCCGCGAAGATAGATCAATCCAGGATCGCCGTCGGGTGCTGAGCGAACCCTTGGCGAGGCGTTCCCTGGCCGAGTCAGGGGGATTCGATGTGTCGGCCCATCCCTGGATTGGAAGCTATTTTCATCGCCAGTTGTCGCCCAGAGTCTTGTCGGGCTGTTATCGCCGTCGTGGCTTCATACTAATTACGGTTAGATTACGGTAAAATCAGTATTTTCAATATTCCACTTTGGTAAGCTAGGAATGAGCCGCTCATTGTCTGTCGATATCCAAGAGTCTGCCGAAGAACTAAAGCGAATAATGAACGAACAGACACGCGCGAAACTTCGAGAGCGGCTGCAAATTCTCTATTGGATCAAAACCGGGTCATGTCAAAGTATGCAAGAGTTAGCCAATCATTTGGGGCGGTCGAAATCGGCCATTGTAAAGTGGCTGAGTATCTATCGTACGCAAGGACTCAGCGGGCTCCTGGAATGGAATTATCATGGTGGTCGTCGCTCGAAGATTACCGAGGCCATGGTCGCCGCCCTGCAAGTCCGCCTCAATGATCCTACTCAAGGATTTCATAGTTATGGGGAAATTCAGCAGTGGCTGCTGCAGGAATATCAGGCCGAGATTCCTTATTCGACGGTACATCAAGTCGTTCATTATCAATTGAAGGCGAAACTCAAGGTGGCGCGACTGACGAGTGGCCGTCGTAACGAAGAAGCCGTCATTTCAGCTAAAAAACCTATCACAAGAAAATGATCGATTTGCTCTCCGAGTCGAGGCGAAGGTCGTTGTGGTTTGAGGACGATCAGTCGGCGGGTTCTCGTAGCGCCTGCGAGATCGAACCGGGCGTCGGTTGCCGTTGGGCTTTGTGCCCCAGCCCAACCTACGAGCTTCCGGGCCAGGGCGGAAAAAACCTATTTTTGTTCTTAAATAAAGAACAATAGCTGAATGATAAGCGACAATTGTTCTCTTAAAGAGAACAAAAATCCGACCAAACAGCCGTTGCCCGGGGCGGAAACCGAGGGTCTACAAAACCGACTCAGCCCGGCTAACGATCATCGGCGATCGCCAGATAGGCGAAGATATTCTGCAGATCCTTATCCTCGAATTCGTTCAGCAGCCGGTCCTGGGGATCGTCCGGATCGTGGATGCGGATTCCTTTGCGGTAGAGATCCACCTGTTTCCACAGATAATTGGTGAACTGCCCGCCGATCATGGGCACCCCCTTGGCTTGATGGCCCGCGCCGTTCTCGCCGTGGCAGGACTTGCATTCCTTCTTGTAGAGCTTTTCCCCCGCCTCGGGGTGGCCTTCGACCGGGGGGACGTTGAAGACCTTCTTCGCCAGTTCGAGGCGTTCCAAGGCGCCGGTGTTGGGATCCACCTCCGGCATCCTGGTTGGCAGACGGATGCCGGCCAGATAGGCGGAGATATCGCGGATGTCGTCATCCGGCATCTGCCGCTGGTCGACGTACTCGATCATGGCCATGTTGGGGCGGTGACGCTCGCGAAATAACACCAACTGACGCACCAGGAAGGGGATCGGTTGTCCGGCGAGGCGGGGGTATTCCCCAGCCTTGCCGCCCTGGCCGAATTCCCCGTGACAACCGGCGCAGGTTTCGTTGATGTCCTTGCCGTTGCGTAGATCCGGCTCGGCCTCGGCCAGGCCCGGCAAGGGCCAGAGGAGCGCGAGGGCGGCGACCAGCATCCGGCATCGCTGAGGCGCTGGAGAGGGGATCATCTGGGACATGGTCTTTCTAAAACGAAAACCGTCACGAGCGCCCCGATGGCAAGGCGCACGGGGCGCAGAAAGCGAGACAGTACAAAGAAGTACGGCGAGCTTGCGAGCAACGCGCAACGCCGCCATCGGGGCGCGCACTAGGTTTTCACCAGCCGTCATGGCAGGTCGGTGCGACGAAAAATGACATAGCCCAGTCCGGCGCTCAGGGTGCCGAGCGCCATGGGATAGAGCATGGCGTAAAGGATGTACCCCTGCTGGCCGAAGTGGTCGAGGATCAGGTAGGCCGTCGGGCCGAGCAGCACCAGTTGGCTGTCGAACAGCATCATGGTGGCGGTGCGGAACACCTGCATGGGGTTGGCGAGGGCGATGGCGACCGCGGTCTCTGGCGGCAATTGCTGGCGCACCATGACCCCGAGCAACACCAGATCGAGAAAGAGTAACAGCAGCAGCCAGATGAGGAAGGCGACGCCCTGGGCCAGGTCCGCGCTGCGGGCGAGGGTGGAGACCAGCATGCCGAGGCCGAGAAAGCACCAGGCCAGGGCCATGAGCAGCCCGGTATAATAACTGAACAGTGCCCAGGGGACCTCGACGCCCCGGGCGAGACCGAAGCCGATGGCGATAGCCATGGCCAGGAATACCGGGATGAAGACCACCAGAAAGCGTCCCAGCAGCTTGCCCCAGTACCAGGCGGGGAGGTCGATGGGAAGCGAAAGCAGGTATTCCAGTATCCCAGCCTCGCGGTCGCCGGCGACGGAACGCACCGTGGTGACCAGGATGAAGACCGGCAGGATGGCCATGGCGAGCTGGATATAGGTCACCAGCAGGCGGGAGAGGCCGGTGAAACCCATGACCCTGGACTCGGTGACGCCGAAGGCGAACAGCAACACCACCAGACCGCCGAACACCAGGCTGTAGAGCAGGAACCAGCGGGTGCGCAGGGACTCCAGGATATCCGTGTAGGCGGTCAGCCAGAGGTGGGTCATGGGGCGGGTTTCCGTGCTGGGGGCGGTGCCTGGTTGAAGCGCTGTTCGACGGCGAGCACATGGTTCCGGGCGGCGGCGAAATCGAGCGCCTCCGGGACCGGGTTCGACTGGGCGCCGAGCCCGTATTCCATCGGGGTGGTCTGTCCACGGACATAAAAGGCCCGCCGGGCATCCAACCACTGGCCGTCATGCCGGTCGTTCACCCAGATCTCGGTAGCCGGTTGCTGTCGCCAAGGCTTGTCTTCGAGCCAGACCATGGCGCAGCCGATGTCGTCGAAGAAATAGACCCGGGAGCGCCCCTCGGCCTCTTTCACCCTCACCTGGGCGGCATGTTTATGGTCGGAGAGCAGCATGCGGCAGCGGTCGCAGGTGGTGCGATCCCATCTGACCTGGGCCGGGCCGGTGCCGCTGTCGCTGGAACAGCCGGAGAGGGCGATTCCAGCCAAGAGCGCGCTCAGCAGAAGAGCATGGCTTGGGAGAGGTTGAGTGGGCTGTTGAAAAACGTAGCGAGGATGGCCGGATGCAAGGCGCGCGGAGCGCGGTGACCGAGACATATCAAAAAGATAGGCGAGGAAACGAGCACCGCGCAACGCCGCGGATGGCACACCGCAGTAGTTTTTCAACAGCCTGTTAGTCGCCATTGGTCTCTTCATCCAGATGGATATGCGCCAGCAAGGCGGCATAGCGGGAAAGCATGCCGAGAAAGCGCAGCCGGTCCGGGCCGGCAATGCGTCCGCTCCAGGTATTTCCCTCATCCTCGCTGCCTAGACCCCATTCCCGCGCCGTCTTGGCGAAGGCTTCATCCGGGCGTAGCAGGCCGATGCGGCAGCGCAGTCGGCTGGAGAGTTCCACCAGGTCGGCCACCCGGTCATCTAGCACCAGATGGCCCTGATCCAGCTCCACCACCCGGTTCACCAGGGAGGCGACTTCGTCCAGGCGATGGCTGGAGATCAACATGACCGCGCTGTCCTTCTTTTCCGCCAGGAGCTGGAAGAAGATGTGGCGGGCCTCGGGATCCAGGTTGGCGGCGGGCTCGTCCATCACCAGGAGTTCCGCATCCCGCCCCAGGGCGACGCTGATCAAGAGTTTCTGTTTCTGCCCGCCGGAGAGTTTGACGAAGGGATGGGAACGAAAGCGTTCGTACTCCAGTCCCAGGCGCTCGGCGACGGCGATCATGCGGACGGGATCGGCCTCGCAAAGGCTGGCGGCGAAATGGATCAACTGGCCCACCGGCATGCGGAGCGGTGGCGGCAGTTGGGGCACGAAGCCGACCTTGGACAGCACCTCGCGGCGTTGTACCCGCGGATTCAGCCCGTCGATGCGGATCTCGCCCTGGAAATTGTATTCGCCCAGCAGGCAGCGGATGAGGGTGGTCTTGCCTGCCCCGTTGGAACCCACTAGCGCCAGGCGGTGACCGCGCTCGATCCCCAACTCGATGCCCTTGAGCACCTTTTGCCGCTTGAAGGTCTTGCGCAGGTCACTGATCTCGATCATCAAAGCACCTTATCCAGGCCCTTGACCTTGAAAGTCAGGGAATCGGTTGGACAGACATCGACACAGAGCCCGCAACGGGTGCAGTCGGCGCCGATGTCGGTGGTGAGGCCGCGGGCGCGGCCACGGATAGTGACATCCAGCACATGGGGCACCATGCAGATCTTGCGGCAGTCGCCTTCGTGATGACAGTTCTTGACGTTGTACTGCACCCGCACCGGGGAGGTGAGTCCCACCACCCCGTAGGTGATGCCGATGGGGCAGAGATAGCGACACCAGGCCCGGCGGGAGACGAAGATCTCGAACAGCAACAAGGCTACCACCCAGAGCAGGGCGAGACCTGGGCCGTAGATGAGGGCGCGACTGAGGATGCCCGTGGGCGAGATGGTCTCAAACAGGGTATAGCCGCTGACCAGGGCGAGCAGGGCGAAGAGGACATAGAACACCGCCCGCACCCCACGATGGAACTGGATATCCCGCACCAGTTTGCGCTTGGCGAGAGCCAGATGGAGCTTTTCCGCCCACTCGGCCAGCAGATGGTAAGGGCAGACCCAGGAGCAAAAGGTCCGACCGCCCAACAACCACCAGAGGACCAGCACGGTGAGGGTGCCGATCACCAGATTCAGCACGATGTGCTTGAAGGCCAGGGTCACCTGGAGGGCGGAGTTGAGATCGGCGAAGTGGAAGCCCAGCACCCGGGAGGCGGTGAGTGCCCCTTCCACCAATTGCACATCCAAGGCATAGGACACCACGAACAGGAGGTTGACGGCCACCAGGGTGAGCCAGCGCCGGTTGCGCCACTGGTGACGGTCATGGGTCCGGTCGTGGGCGGCCTCCTTGGCCCGCAACGCCTCAGGCGTGAGTTTCTCCCGGCGCTTCTCGCTATAAATGAGGCGTACCTCCGGCGCCTGTTCCTCGGGCCCGGGCTTGCTGGGATCGAGACCGATCAATTGTCTGAGGGATTCGAGGATATAACTCATGACGCCGACCTCGCTTGGGGAGCCGCAGAGGCGTTACGGTCGATATCGACGACGATGGCGCTCGGTTCCAGCGGACAGACCATCTCGCACACCCCGCAACCGACACAGCCGTCCTGCACCTTGGGTGTCATGCCCCGGCCCTCAGGCCGCGGCTCCAGGGCGATGGCGTGACGCGGCGGACATTGGTTGGGATCGCCCGAGGGGGGAGATCCGGCGGCGCATTGAGCAAGGCGGATCTCGATCGGGCATTGACGGATACAGAGATCGCACAAGGGCAGATCATAGGGGTGTTGGGCCACCGGAATGGGATTCCAGCGGTCGACTTCCTGAAACCGCAGCTTGCCGCCGAAGTCCGCGCCCCGAGCTGGCCCGTGAAAACCTTTTCCCTGCACGGCCAGGCAAGCCTCGGGGCGACTCAGACGGGCGAAGCCCATGCGGGCCTGGGCCGGGTAGTTGATCTCATGGGTGAGGGCGCCGGTGGGGCAGGCGAGCACGCATTGCAGTCCGTCGCAGGAGAAGTCGCACGCCTGATCCCGGGCGGCGATGTAAGGGGTGCCGAGGCCGACGCCGTCGAGCAGATCCGCCAGGCGGATGGCCTCTACCGGGCAGACCTGGACGCATTGGCCGCATTTGATGCAGGCGGCGATGAATTTCTGTTCGTCGAGCCGGTCCTTGATCGCTCCGGGCGGGCGCAGTCTGGCGTTGACGCCGTTGATGACCGGGTAGAGTCCGGCCAGGGAGAGGCCAAGCATGCCGGCACCCAGTCCCAAGGTGCGCAGGAACTCGCGACGATTCTGCTCCCGACGCTTCGGGGTCGGGGTCGGGGGCTGGGAGGTGGATGGGTCGCGGCTTGTCATTGGCGGCTCCCAGGGTTGGCGGCGGTAGCTTGTAGGATGTGATGAGCAGAGCGAACCGCATCAATCGCGAACGATGCGGTTCCTTCGTTACCAGATCCCAGGATCTTCATGATGACCGTCCCAGGGAGCGCCGTAAAAGTTCCAGGGAATCGGGTTTGTCATCCCGTGGAGGAGTGGTCTCGGCGGGGGCCTCATCCTTGACCGGCAGAGAAGCGGGACGGGAGGAGAGTGCCCGTTCCAGGTTCAGCTCGGGTCGCGTATCCCGCAGCACCAGTTCGGGCTGGCTGAAGGGTGCCAGGCGCTCCAGGAAATCCAGCACCTCCAACATCGGCGAGCCTTTGAAAAACTGGGCCGGAGGCACGTCCTGCCAGATGCGATCCGCATAGCCGTAAATCTCGTGGGGGGTATCGCCGAGGCCGTCGCGGTTGCGGTCGAAGCCCTGGTAATCGTCCCAGTAATTGCCATCCCATTGATTGCGCCTGGCGGTGGTGGCGCCCTGGACGCCCACCTGGGTGATGTTGCCCTGAAAGGCATTGCCCGCGAAGATGTTGCCGGTCCAGTCGTTGTGCCAGAGGATGCCGATACCGTTGTAGGCGATGAGGTTGTTAAAGAATCGATTGGTGGTGTCGGGCTGATAGGGCGAGATGTCGAGATAGATACCGACGGCGTTGTAGACCAGTTGGTTGTCTCGGATGTCGACGTCCGAGGTCTCCTTGAAGCCGATGCCGATGCCGGTAGGACCGGTGGCGCGGGCGATGTAGTTGTTGCGCACCGCCACGCCGTCGCTGTACATGAGGAAGATACCGACACTGTTGTCCTCGAAATGATTGGCTTCGACCTCGTTGTGCTGGGCATACATGAAGTGCAGGGAATAGCGGCCGCCCCGGGCGTCGTTGCGGGCGATGAGGTTGTCCCGGGAATACCAGACCACCATGTCCCGGGAGTTGCGGACGATATTGTCGGTGATCTGGTTGCGGAAGGAATACCAGAGTCGGATGGCGTCGCCCCGTTGGCCCAGGTCGATGGCCTTGGAGGAAATGCGGTTGCGGCGCACCACATTGTCTTCGGATTGCTGGAGGTCGATGCCGAACAGGCAGTCTTCGATGACATTGTCCCGAATCACATTGAAATTACCCCGCACCTGCACCCCGGCGTCGATGTCATTGGGGGAGCTGCCGGAATTGATCAGACGCAGGTTTTTCAGGGTGGCGCCGTCGGTGTCGAGGATGACCACCGACCCTTTGCCACCGGCGTCGATGCTGACTTGGTTGCGACCGTCGATAACCAGAGGTTTGTCGATGCGAACCGGACCCGCATAGGTCCCGGGTTCGGGGGTCAGAATGGCCTTGGGTTCGGCGGCATCCACCAGTGCCTGGAAGGAGGGCATTCCGGCGGCCGGTAGCCACCAGAGGCCCAGCCCCAAGCCGAGCAGCCGCCCGGCTCGGTGGCCGATCTGGAAGGGCTGGCTATCCATGATCAGGAAGTGGCGGTGGTCCCTGATTCCTGGAGTGGCGAGAGCGATCGTTCCTTGAGTTCCCGGCGGCGGATGAAAGCGGCTACCGCCAACAGGGTCGAATTCAACAGCATGAAACCGAAACCCATATAGGGGTAGGAATGGGTGCTGAACTGGGCCACCTTGCCGTCACCCAGGACCGTGGGCATGAAGGCCTTGACGGTGAAGGCGCCCATGTCATTGAGATTGTGGCCGTACCACCACAGCCAGGCGGCATAATCGAGGATGAAAAACGCCGGTAGGGCGATGGGTACCAGGATCAGCAGCCAGTAGACCAGCCCACCGGTTTTGCGGGTGCCCCAGAGCAGGAAGAGCATCACCAGTACCAGACCAGCAAAGGCCAGATTGGCCGCCAGGGTCATCTTGGCCACCATGGGGGTGATCTCGGCGGGGTTGTTGAAATAGCGGGCCAGGCTCTTCTCATAGTGCCAGCCCAGCATCTGCGCGCCGCTGCCGGTCCAGGAGATGGCGCTTTTCTTGCGCTCCTGATCTTTCTGGAAGGTGACTCGCAGGTTGTCGATCAGGCGTTCCTTTTCGGATTTTCCCTCGGCCATGGCCTTGGTCGCCTGTTCTTTGGCCTCGCTCTTGGCGAGTTCGGCCTTGAGCCGGGCAATGAGCGCCTGGCCGGAACTCTGTTCCTCCTCGACTTTGTCCCCGGCGCCCTGATCCAGGGCGTTCACCAGGGCGGCCAGATAGCCTTGGTTATGAAATTCCAGGCCGCCGGTCTTGAAATAGAACAGCGACATCCAGCCCAGAATGACAAGAAAACCCAGCCCCATGACGCCGGAACGTATGGCGGCGTTGGGGATCATGAAACCCAGCAACATGACCCCTAGCAGGGAGATCAGAAAGGGTGAGAAGGCCCGTTCGATCACCCCCCCGGCGGCGATGGGATACATCCCCACATAATGATTGATGGTGTCCATCTCGTGGACGCAGTCCAGGGCCTCGGTCTCGCGAATCTCCTTTTTCTCCACCTTCTTGCAGCCGTTGAAGACGCCATTCATGTGGAAGTGGATGCGCACCCCATCGGGGAAGGCCTCGACGGGATAGTTGGGGGCGGTCAGGGAAACCCACCAGATAGGGGAGTAATAGATGATGCCCAGAAGACCTACCGCGGCGAGCACGAGGATGAAGACCGCGGGGGAGAATCGGCGGCGGACGATGGTGTTCATAGTGGACTCGGGCAGCTACCCTTGGGGCGTAGGCTGGGATTAGAGCGTGGCGAAAATCCAGCATGGAGTTCAGATGCTGGGTCTCGGCGCTAAGCGCCGAGACCCAGCCTAGATACCGATATTATTTGAAGTCCGGGTTCTTCCAATCGGCGGATTTGGCGACCAACTCAGCGGGGGGCTTGATGCGGGAGGTGTAATCGCAGACCGCGATCAGATCGCGCTCGGAGAATTCCTTCACCTGCTTGACCATATCCGGGTTGGCGTTGCGGCGCTTGCCTTCCTTGATCTCCTTGAACTGGCGCACGATGTAGTTGAAGTGCTGGCCGTGGATGCGGGGGTAGAACTTCTCGTCGTTGCCTTCGCCATTGGCGCCGTGGCAGCGGGTGCAGTTATCCTCGTAGAGCTTCTTGCCGTGCTCCAGGTCCGTGCCCGGGCCGACCCCGTTGGCCGGTGTCATCGGCAGTTTCGCCATGTAGGCCACCACATCGGCCAGGGACTGGGGACCGCCGATCTGGGAGGGCAGGGCGAAGGGATACATGGTGGGGTTGTCGCGGTTGAGGGCGCGGATGTCGGCGAGTTGTTTGACGAGGACATTGTGATGCTGGCCGGCGAGCTGGGGGAAGGTGCCGTCGGGAAGACCCCAGCCTTCCGGCATGTGACAGGCGGAACATACCTCGTAGACATCCCGTCCGCGCTCGGGATCCCCTTTGAGGCCCATGGCCTCGTCCTTTTCGCCGCCGGTTTCGTTCCAGGCCTGGGCTACGCCTCCCAAGACCAGGGCCACAACCGCAGCCGTCGTTTTCCACAGATATTTCTTCATCAACCCTACCTCCGGTTCGTACCCAGATAGCGGACCCGCGTCTTTGTCTCTTCGCTGGCGACAATCACCCCAGGCACCACGCCTATTAGTAGAATTTTAGAATATTCAGCTACCTGAACAACTTGATATTGGTCAACCCCTGGGGAGTAAACCCCAGGGAGTTCGGATGGTTATTGCTTGGACAACCAGTCGGCGATGGCCTTCATCTCATCATCGGAAACCAGGCCCATGACGCCTTTCATGGCCGCCGACTGGCCGTTGTTGCGGGCCCCGCTCTTGATGTCCTTCATCTGTTGCAGGGCATAGTCGGCGCTCTGGCCGGCCAGTCTGGGATAGGCGGGCATGATGGGGGTCTTGGCGTCCTTTCCGTGACAGGACCAGCAGGTCTTGTCTTGAAATAGCTTGGCGCCATCCAGGGCGCCCTGGGCGAGGGCGGTCGAACCGCAGCCGAAGGCGAGGGCGACACACACAGGGGTGAGAAGGGAACGGATCTTCATTTCAGGCTACTCCATAATATTTACTAATAGATTAATCTCGCAACATAAGAGGGAGGCCGAAACCTCCCTCTTGCCCGGTGCGCGAGCGGTAACGACTCGGGAACTAATTGATCTTCTTCGCCCCCGACTGCTCAAGGAAGGTCTTGGCGCGCAGGCCCAGATCCGCGGCCTTCACCTGGTACTGCCACCACTGGTTGGCCCAGAGCATGGCGTTCTGCCAGTCTTGACTGGCGGCGGCGGCATCGGCCTTCTCCTTGGCGCCCTTGGCGAAGCCAAGCTGGTCGGTGGCGTCTTCCACCAGGGCGACGACGGTCGGGTAGTCCTTGAAGTTGTGGCTGGTGATGAAGGCGACCACCTGGTCGATGACCGCCTGGGTGTCGAGGTTGGTCTTCACCTGCTTGTCATAGTCGGCCTTGGTGTAGGCCACGCCTTCCTGCATCGCAGCCTTCTCCGCCTGGTAGTCCTTGGGCTTGACCAGCATGTAGCCCTGCATCTCCAGGTGGAGCGCGGAGCAGAACTCGGTGCAGTAGTAGGGATAGACACCGGCCTTGTCGGCTTCGATGGTAACCGAGGTGGTTTTCCCGGGCTCGATCGACAACTGCACCGGATGGCCGTACATGGCGAAACCGTGCACCTCGTCCTCGGCCCGCTCCAGGTTGGTCAGATGGATCTTGACCGTATCCCCTTCCACCACCTCGATGATCTCGGGGTTGATGTGGGAGCGGATGACGGTGCCCATGACCTCGACCGTGCATTTGCCCTGGGCGTCACAAGTGCGTTCGGTTTTCTCGCGCCCAGCGCGGGTGGCGAAGGGCGATTTCTCGTCGGCGCGGCTGTTCCAGCCGGATTTGTAGCGTACCTCGGGTTGCAGCTTATCGGCCTTGATGGCGACGACATAATGGGGTTCGCCCAACGGCAAGGGCATGTCATAGAGCAACTGCATCTTGTCGTTGCCGATGTCGATCAACTGATGGTTCTGGGGATGCAGCGGACCCACCGGATTGAACCGGTCGATGGCGAGTTTGTTCATGGCCACCAGATACTTGCCATCCGGGGAGACGGAGTCGCCCTCCATGGTCATGAGGTGGCCGATGTTGTAGTGGATGGACAACTTATCCAGCACCTTGCCTTCGCAGTAGTTCCACTTGCCCACCATGGAATCCACATAGAGGGAGGTGTAGGCGACGCAGGGCTTGGAGTCGAACTGGGTGTGCAGCGGGCCGAGGCCGAGTTCCACCTGGGCGTGCAAGGCGTCCTTGATGGCGATGATCGGGATCCCATAGGGGTCCTTGCCCTCGAACTTGCCGGCCTTGATGGCGGCCTGGATCTTCTCGAAGCTGAACACCGAGGCATGGCTGTCGAGCTTGCCGGAGACGATGATGAACTTCCCGTCCGGGGTCACATCCACGCCGTGCGGGCTCTTGGGTTCCGGGATGAGGAACATCAAGCCTTCGGCGATCGCCTGCTCCATGGTGATCAGATACATGCCGTTGCGCTTCTGCACCTTGCCGGCCTTGACCAGTTCCTCGGCCTTCTTCCAGTTGGTGATATGCAGGAAGTCGGTGTCCTTGGAGGAACAACCGGCCTCGAAGGGCGGACGCCCGCGCTCGATGCCGCCGACATAGCGCTCGGTACAGAAGGAGTTGGTGAAGCCCCAACCGAAGCTGTCCTTCTTACCCGCGTCGGACAGGTCCTGACTGTAGGGCGGCATCTCGAAGGTGAAGGAATTCTCCGGGACGATGCGGCCTTTCTGCTTGTCGAAGGCCCAGTAAGTCAGGCCGCCGCGGTACTTGTCGTTGAACTGTTCCACCGGGACGAAGCCGAGATCCTTGTAAGGCGCGGCGTATTGGGTGGCTTCCATGACATATTCGGTGTTGGGGGTGACGAAGGCGCCGCCGTGCTCGGAACGGAACAGGGGGTTGACCACGATCTGCTTGGTCTCGAAGTCGTGCAGGTCGATCACCGCCACCCGCGGGTTGGCCTTGTCATTGATGAACAGCCAGCGTCCGTCATATTCGCCCTCGGTCTCGGAGATGGCCGGGTGATGGGTGTCGCCGTAGTTGACATCCTTGCCGTCGATGCGGCCCTGGGCCAACACCGCCTTGGACTCGTCGTCGAAGCCGTAACCCTGCCAGGGTTCGGGGGTGAAGACGCCGATGTATTTGAGGATACGCATGGAGGGAATGCCATAGACGATCACCTGCCCGCTCTGGCCACCGGAACTGAAGGCCAGGTATTCGTCACGTCCGCCGGTGGGGGTGTATGTCTTGGCGGCGGCCAGGATGTCCTTCTGGGTCAGACCACGCTCCTTCATCACCTGTTCGAGGGTCTTTTCGGCCGTCACGTTGAACGAGGCGCCCAGACCGATCGCTGTGCCAATGAGGATGGACAGCGCACGTTTCTTCTGTACCAACATGGGGGTTCTCCAGCTCTACTCGGATCTTTACCTATTAGGACTTTATCAACTTCCTAAACAGCCAAATGCTCATACTGCGACAAGGGGAAATCCTTGATCAAAATCAAAGTTGCCAGGACCACGGGAAGAATTTTCGGCGCGGTTCTGGCGCCAAGGAATTCCTAAACCTCCGCCAGCAGATACAATGCCCGCAGTGCAGTGACATCACCCTGAAGGAGGGAATTGGCCATGACAGCGAGCACTGGTAAACGGACTGAGCATACCCATCAATGGCGCTTCTTTCGCAGTGGGGGCTTCGATCAGGTGCGCCTGGAGACCGGCGCCGATCTGGTCGCCCTGGAGCATCTGGACCAAAAGCTCTGGGCGGCGCTCAACTGCCCGGTGCGGAACATCACCTTCGACGAGCGCACCCTGGCCCATCTGGATGGGGATAAGGACAGTAGCATCCGCGTCCCCGAGGTGCTGGCGGCGGTCCATTGGGCCATTTCTCTGCTCAAGGATCCGGACGAACTCATCCGTAGCGGCGAGGGCCTGCCCCTGGCCGCCATCAACGAAGCCACACCGGAAGGACGGGCGATTCTGGCCTCGGCGCGACAGATCCTGCATGGTCTCGGCAAGGAAGAGGCGGCGATCATCACCGCGGCGGACACCGCCGATACCGCCCGCATCTTCGGCCAGACCCGCTTCAACGGCGACGGCATCATCCCTCCGGAAGTCGCCGAAGGTGGCAGCCTCAAGGGCATCATCGAAGACATCATGCGCTGTGTCGGTTCGGTACCCGATCGCATCGGCGAGGCCGGGGTCGATCAGGAACTGGTGGATCGCTTCTTCGCCGAGGCGCAGGACTATGTCGCCTGGTACGAGCAGGCGGATGTGGAGCACGGCATCCTCACCCTGGGCGAATCCACGGCCGCCGCCGCCCAAGCCTTCCAGGCCGTGCGGGCCAAGGTGGACGATTATTTCGTCCGCTGCCGTCTGGCGGAATACGACGCCCGGGCCGCCGATCTCCTCAATCCCTCCGTCGCTGGTTACGAAAGCCTGGCATCCAAGGTGCTGAGCCCGGAGGCCATGGAGGTCGGTTCGCTGCCCCTGGCCACCGTCGGCCTGAACAAGCCGCTGCCCTTGCGGGAAGGCGTCAATCCGGCCTGGACCAAGTCCTTGCGTGCCCTGTCCGAGCAGGTCGTCACCCCCTTGCTCGGGCCGAGAGAGAGCCTGAGCTTCGCCGACTGGCAGGCGATCGGCACCAGGTTCGATGCCTATGAAGCCTGGCTGGCGGCGAAGCGAGGTTCGGCGGTGGAAGCCCTGGGCCATGCGCGGGCGCGGGAGATTCTCGCCGCGGACAATTACGCCGCCATCAGCCAATTGATCGCCAAGGACAAGGCCCTGGCGCCCGAGGCCAACGCTACCCAGGCGGTGGATCGACTGGTGCTCTATCATCGCGACCTCTTCAGCTTCCTGAACAACTTCGTCTCCTTCCGCGACTTCTACACCCACAAGGGTCAGGCGGTGTTCCAGGCGGGTACCCTCTACCTCGATGGACGCGGCTGCGAACTCTGTGTCAAGGTGGACGATGTCGGCGCCCACGGTACCCTGGCGAATCTGAGTCGTATCTATCTGGCCTATTGCGACTGCCGCCGGGAGGGCAGCGAGGAAAAGATGACCATCGCCGCCGCCTTCACCGACGGCGACGCCGACAACCTCATGGTCGGACGCAACGGCATCTTCTACGACCGCAAAGGGCGCGACTGGCGTGCCACCATCGTCAAGATCATCGAGCACCCCATCAGCGTGCGCGAGGCCTTCTGGTCGCCCTATCGCCAGATTGGTCGCATGATCTCGGAACAGGTGGAAAAGGTCGCCGCCGCCAAGGACAAGGAGGTGCGCGCCAGCGCCTCGGGCGGCGTCGCCGGGGTGGCGGAGAAGGCCCAGGAGGGCAAGCCGGCGGCCCCGCCTTTCGATGTCGGCAAGTTCGCCGGTATCTTCGCCGCCGTCGGCCTCGCCCTCGGCGCCATAGGAACGGCGGTGGCCTCGGTGGTCACTGGGTTCATGTCCCTCAACTGGTGGCAGATGCCCCTGGCCATCGGCGGTCTGATGCTGGCCATCTCCGGTCCCTCCATGGTCTCGGCCTATCTCAAGCTGCGCAAACGCAACCTGGCCCCCTTGCTGGACGCCAATGGCTGGGCGGTGAACACCCGGGCCATGATCAACATCCCCTTCGGCGCCTCCCTGACCTCCCTGGCCGAGCTGCCGCCCGGAGCCAAGCGCTCCCTCACCGATCCCTACGCCGAACGCCGGCGCCCTTGGCGTACCTATCTGGTGCTGGCGGCGATCATCGCCATTATCGCCACCCTGTGGCACCAGGGACATCTGAGCCGCTGGGCCGAACAACTCAAGCACAAGGCCCAGGAGGCCGGGGAAGTCGCCAAGCAGGCGGCACAACAGGTAGCCGCCCCGGTGGCGGCTCCACCAGCCGCGCCGGCTCCAGCACCGAGCGCAGAGAAAAAATGAGCTGAGAGCGTGGGCGGGCACCAGTGCCCGATATCTTCCCTGCTGGACGGGGCCGTTGCCCCGTCCGTAGTGTTTTACGTCTTACCACCTATCAGTTTGCTTCCCCCCTTGATAAGGGGGGATTGAGGGGGGTTCACAGCGGCGAAATCTCTGACGAAACCATCCTTGTGGCGGGGCTCCAGACCAGAAAATCCCCTTTCTCCGTCCTTTTCCAAATGGGGAAGAGGCTCGGGAACCTTCCTCATCAAGACTGATAGGTGGTGAGGTTTTACGCTTTTTCGGATGACGGAGCTTCGGGCAAACGCAAGCGACGGGGCTACAAACCCCGTCGCACGAAATCTTGGCTGGTAGGGCGCAATAGGCGTGAGCCGTATTGCGTCGAAGAGGAGGGTTTGCTCATGCGGCGCTACGGCCCTTCAGCCCACGGCTCAGCCTTCCGGGCCTCGGCTGAAAATGGCCGTTTTTGTTCTTCTGGAGAGAACAATATCTCCCTGGGGGCGGCATTGTTCTCGAATGGAGAACGTAAAATCGGCTACAAAGGCCCATGCCCGGGAGCCACCCAGCGACATCCGGGTTGAAGGCTGGTGTTGAGGCGCCAGCGCCGAAACCCGGCGGCTGGGGGGCATTTCACTCATCGTCAGCCTAATCTTTCTGCATCCATGGCCGGTTTCCACGAACCGAGCGGGTTTGGGCGCCACCCCTTACCCGCCGGTTAGGGACAACCGAACAAGAGTCGGTATTACAAACCCCGTCGCGCATAAGATTCCGTCCCACGAAGGAGTAGGGCGGGCACGGCCCGCCGTTTTGATGTATGTGGTCCATAGGTATGGATAAGGTGGGCGGTGCCCACCCTAGTGTGCCCGGCATGGGCCAAGACTTGTAGCCTGAAAGGAGGCTACCGGAGAGAGTGACGACAACCGTAGAGAAGCGCAAGGGGGAAGCCGCGAGGCCA
>WBZP01003610.1_pt1 | contig 16624 bp, 13 predicted proteins | sample 5204301 | NCBI WGS metagenome assembly WBZP01 (sample SAMN12412401, study PRJNA552823) | activated sludge metagenome | isolation source: activated sludge from nitrification reactor of wastewater treatment plant... | place: USA: Pennsylvania | collected 2017
CATCCCCAGCAAAAACAGCGACAGCACTCCGGCGAGCCACGGACGCTTGCGCTCCAGCGCCGCTTCGTGCTGATCGTGCCGGGTCAGCATCACCCCGAGGATCATCAGTGTCATCACGCCACCGACGTAGAGCAGCAGCTGAATCCCGGCCAAAAACGGCGCCCGCAGCATCACATACAGCACCGCTGTCGCACCCAGTACTACACCTAGCCACAGCACGCCGTGGATGGCGTTCTTGGCGCGGGCGACCAGGAGTGCCGCCAGCACGATGCAACCAGCGACGAGCCCAAAGCCAACTTGCTCGATCACGGGATCTCCTTTGTTGTGGTTTCGGCGGTTTGGGGCAAACCCGAGGCTGGAGCGACTTCCTTTGCGGCGACTTCCACCGGAGCCGGCGGCTTGGCATCCGTAGCCGGTGGCAGCGCGGCGCTCTGCCCGGGTGCCGAAACAGCCGGTTCAGGAGCAGATTTGGCCGGTTCAGGAGCAGATTTGGCCGGTTCAGGAGCAGATTTGGCCGGTTCAGGAGCAGATTTGGCCGCTTTGGCCTTTCCGGCCTTCGCTTTGGGCTTTTCGGCTCCTGCTTCGGCTGACTTGTCCTCGCCCCCTTCAGCTGGCTTGGCCTCGGCTTTGCCCCGCGCCGGGTCTTGCATCTCCAGCAGCTTGCCGGCGGTGCCCCACGACAGCGCTTTGTCCTTTTGATTGGCGTAGAGCTTGTCCATCGTGAGCACCAAGTCCTCGCGACAGAAGCCCGGCACCTCCGGCTCACGACACATCACGATCGCGTCGGTGGGACAGACCTGCACACACAGCTCGCAGAAGATGCACGCCTCCAGATCGAGCGTGAAGTCATCGGCATAGCCGCGCTTCTTGCCGGTCACTTTCGATTCCCGCTTGTGCGCTTGCTTGATCGCGATCACCTGCGACGGACAGATCCGCTCGCAGGCCAGACAGCCGATGCACGCTTCGTCCCCGGTTTCGTCGATCAGGAGCGCGAAGCTGACGCGATGACGCTCCGGTCTTGGCCGAATCACCGTCGGATACTCGACCGTGACCGGAGGCCGTAGAAAGTTACGCAGCGTCGTTCCCATCGCACGAATCGAGTCGATGAAGTGGCCCATCAGTGACCTCCTCCCACCTTCACAAACAGCGCGGCGGCCATCACCAAGAGGAGACTCGCTGGCACCAGCCACTTCCAGCACAGCGTCATCAGCTGATCCGATCGGAAGCGCAGCAGCGACCACCTGACCCAATAAATAGAGGCAAACAAAAGGAGTGTCTTTAGCACCATCCAGTGCAGCCCCGGATAAAACGGCCCGTCCCAGCCACCAAGGAACAGCACCGACGCCACTGCCGAGGCAATCACGGTGTGGATGTACTCGGCCATGTAAAACAGACCGAACTTCATGCCGGTGTACTCGGTGGTAATGCCGGCGATGAGCTCGCTCTCTGCTTCAGGAATGTCGAAGGGAATCCGATTTGCTTCCGCCAGCGACGACAGGAAGAACAGCACAAACGCCGGCAGCCCGGGAATCGTCGGCCACAGCGCAAACCAGTGATGCTCCGCTTGGTAGCGCACGATGTCAGACAGGCTCATCGATCCGGCCAAGATCACCGGCACCAGCGCCGACAGCACCATCGGCACCGAGTACGAGACACTCTGCGCGACGGCTCGCATCGCTCCGATCAGCGCAAACTTGTTGTTGCTTGACCAGCCGCCCATCCACACCGGAATCAGGACGAGCGCATTGACCGCCAGCACATAGAGCACGCCGATATCGAGATCTGCCGCCACCACCGTCGGGGAAAACGGCACCACAGCCGCCGTCGCGACCGCAAACGCACCGCACAGAATCGGCGCCAGCTCGAACAGAACCCGATCCGCAGAGGCCGGCGTCAGCTGTTCCTTTTGCAGCATCTTCACCACATCGGCCAGCGGCTGAAGGATTCCTGCCGGACCCACCATCGTCGGGCCTTTGCGACTCTGGATGCGCGCGGCAAACTTCCGCTCAAACCACAGCCCCAGCGCCGTCACCGTGAGTACCACCGTAATGATCGGCAGTCCGTACAGCAGTCCGTGAAGCAGTCCGCTCATCGGTCCACCTCTCCCATGATGGGGTCCAGGGAGCCGAGGATGACGACGGCATCGGCGACCATGTGACCAGGAAGCAGGTAGGGCAGTGCCGACAGCGCATGAAAGCTCGGTGGCCGAATCTTGAGCCGGTATGGACTCACGTTGCCTTCCCCTCCTCCGGCGATGACATAGGTTCCAAGCTCACCGCGCGAAGACTCCATTGCGGAGTAGACCTGACCGGACGGAATCTTGACCTGACCGACGAGCTTGATCGGCTTATAACCACAGATCGGACCTTCCGGAACTGCATCCACCAGCGCGCGGACAATGCGAAGGCTCTCACGCAGCTCGGCCAGGCGGACCACCGATCGCGCCCAGCAGTCACCGCCTTCCGCCGACGCGACCTTCACCTCGATCTCATCGTAGGCGTGATAGGGAGCATCACGACGTAGGTCATGATCGACTCCACTCGCGCGCAGAATCGGTCCGGTGATGCCCAGCTCCAGAGCCAGCTCACCGTCGAGAACACCGATTCCTTTGGTTCGCTCGAAAAAGATGCCATTGGAAAGCGTAATACTCTCGTATTCAGGAATCCGCGACTCGATCACCGCCAGCGCCGACTTGACGCTCTGGGCCCAGCCCGGCGTGATGTCGTGACGATTGCCACCGATGGTGTGGGTGTTGTAGTGGAAGCGCGCGCCCGTGACTTCCTCAAACAGATCCAAGATCAGCTCGCGCTCGCGGAAGCAGTGCAAAAACACCGACGCACCGCCGCCAATCGCGCCACCCAGATCGAGCGCAAACGTCCCCAGCCACAGCAGGTGCGACGCCATCCGCTGCAGCTCCGCAAAGATCGTTCGCAGATAGCGGGCGCGACGCGGAACCTCAATCCCGAGCAGCTTCTCGAACGCCATGTTGATCGCCTGCTCGTTGTGCATCGGCGAGACATAGTCGTTTTTGTCCACAATCGGCGTGATCTGAACGTAGGTCAGTCGCTCGCACAGCTTCTCGACCCCGCGATGCAGATAGCCGAGATCGGGCACCGCTTTTACGATCTTTTCGCCATCCAGATGAAGCTGCATCCGGAACACGCCGTGCGTCGACGGGTGCTGCGGTCCGAAGTTCAAGACCATCAGGTCCGCTTCCGGCTCGTAGAGATCGAGTCGAAAGTGCGGATTTTGCCGCTTCGCTTTGACCACACTCATCGACTTATCTCCACGGTGCACATGGCGCATCAGAGGCGTGATCGCGACGCAGTGGGAATCCCGCATAGTCATGCGGAAGCAGAATCCGCCGCAGATCCGGGTGCCCCGCAAACCGCACCCCAATCAGGTCGAACTGCTCGCGCTCCTGCCAGTCGGCACCGGCAAAGACTCCGTACAGAGAGTCGATTCCGTCCGGAACCTCGAAGCGCACCCGCCACATCACCAATTGCGAGCCTCGCCCCACTGTGCGCAGTGCGTACGCCACTTCATAGTACTCGGGCGTCAATATTAGGCCTGCCTTATCCCTCTTATCCGGATAATGCGTGGCAACGACGGTCACAAGCTGCCGGAAGCCGCGCTTTTTCAACTGCTCGGCCAGGTCGCGATGGCGTGCCACTGGAACCAGCGGCGGCGCATCTCTCGGGATCTCGGTAACACCGTGCGCAGTCAGCAGCGCTTGCAGATCGCCATCGATGGTCACTGGCTCGGCGGAGCGCGGCGGCATCCGCTCGGGCGTCGGCGCTTCTTCCAGCGGCTCTGATCCGGCCACCTTCATCGCGCTATCGAGCTGCGCTTTGTCCACACTCGGATCGCGCGCCGGATCATTGATGCGTCGCAGCGCCGGCATGATCATCTTCGCCGTCTCCGGTCGCGACTCCTTGGGCGCCCACTTGCCTTCACGTTGCAGTCGCACTTTTTCCTGAAGTCGCAGCATGCCCGCCATCAGCGCTTCCGGATTCGGAGGACAGCCCGGCACATAGACATCCACCGGCAGGAACGTATCGATGCCCGGCACCGTCGGATACAGGTCGCGATAAAAGTCCCCCGAGATCGCACAGGAGCCCATCGCCAGACACCACTTCGGCTCTGGCATCAGGTCCCACAGCTTCTTGACGCGCGGCGCCATCTTCACCGTGATCGTTCCTGCCACCACCATCACATCCGCTTGCCGAGGCGTCCCCCGCACGATGCTGCCCATGCGATCGATGTCGACGCGACTGGCAGCGGTGGCCATGAACTCGATGCCGCAGCAGCTGGTCGCCATGGGAAAGATCCACAGCGAGTTGGTCAGTCCCCACGTCAGCAGCTGATCGACCCGACCCGTCGCCAGCGACAGTCCTGGCACCGTCAGCATGAAGTCGTACAGCGGATGGGTGAACGACCGATTGTCTTCTATTGCCATCGCAGCGCTCCCTTTTTGACCGCGTAGCCCCAGCCGACCAGGAGGATGAGGACAAAGACCGTCATCTCGACCACTCCTAGCTCGCGCACCGAGGCGCCCCAGGGCAGCATGAACGCCGCTTCGACATCGAACAGTACGAAGAACAGCGCCAGTACGTAGTAGCGCGGATGAAACTGAATCCACGTCGGACCCGCTTGGTCTTCGCCGCACTCGTACGTCTGTAACTTGAGCGGAGAGTCCTTGCGCGCCCGGACTTGGACAAGCCACGCGACCCCCACCATGCTCAGGGGGACGATCAGAGAGAGTGCGAGGAACACGAACAGAGCGAGCCAGGCATCGGACATCGGTCGGCACCTCACTGGCCGCAGAGGAGTGTTTTGCTACCGAAGGGAGGCATTCCCACCCTCGCAAAGTCTCTGATCTGACCGGCTGGGCGATGACCTTACGAATCTTCGTGGGGCCTGTCAAGCCAGCCTGCGGCCACCAGCCTTGGTAGAAGCTGTCAGGTCGGGGCGACCGCAAGGAGGGGGAAATGAGATCTCAGCGGGGTGTAATTTGCGCTTACGGGGTGGTCGGGCGGATGAGCACGTAGACGTTGTTGTCGCCGCGCTGGATCAGCAGGACATGTCCACCGGGGCGCGCGACGCTCAGCAGCTTGGTCGCTTCGTCGACGCTCTTGACGGGGTGGCGATCGATCTCGGCGATGATGTCGCCCCGCTGCAGGCCCGCTTCCGAGGCTGGGCTACCCGGCTTGATGCTGCCAATCACCACGCCTTGGGCGTTCTTGGTCCCCAGTCGCTCGGCCAGCTGCGGAGTCAGTGCCTGCAGACCCAGCCCGAGCTTGGCACGGGTCGACGAAGCGTCGTCGCTCACGGCTGCGGTCGGGGGGGCATCATCCGAAGGCAGCTCGCCGGCCTTGGCTCCTAGCGTCACCAGCTTGCCATCGCGCCACAGCTCTAGTGCGACCGAGTCGCCGACGCGGTGAGTCAGCACTTGGCGCTGCACATCGCGACTGTTGGCGATCGGCTTGCCATCGACCTTGGTGATGATGTCGCCCCGACGAACGCCGGCTTTTTCGGCAGGACCACCTGCGGTAAGCCCTTGAACGAGCGCGCCTTTTTCGGGTCCGCCCATCGCCTTGGCGAGATCGGGCTCATATGGCTGCATCGAGATCCCGAGGAAGGGACGGTGAACCTTGCCGCTCGTGAGCAGCTCACTGACGATCGGCTTGGCCATGTCCGACGGAACCGCGAAGCCGATGCCGATGTTGCCGCCCGGCCCGAGGATGGCGGTGTTGATGCCGATGACTTCTCCCGAGAGATTGACGAGAGGCCCGCCCGAGTTCCCAGGGTTTATCGACGCATCGGTCTGCAGGAAGTCTTGGTAGTTGCTGCGGTTTTCACCGATGCCGGAGCGGCCTTTGGCGCTGATTACACCGACGGTGACGGTGTGATCGAGGCCGAACGGATTGCCGATCGCCATGACCCATTCACCGACGAGGAGCTTTTCGGAATCACCGAGCCGAGCGGCCTTGAGCGTGTAGTCCTTGGGCTCGACGCGAATGACTGCGAGGTCAGACTTGGAGTCAGTGCCGACGATCTTGGCCGGTAGCTCTTTGCCGTCGATGAACTGGACCTTGATGTCGTCTGCCTCGCCGACGACGTGGTTGTTGGTCAGGATGTAGCCTTTGGCGTCGATGACCACTCCCGATCCGGCGCCGCGCTGAACCGGTCCTTGGCGCTCGTCGCTGCCATCGCTGCCATCGTCGTCTTCGCCATCAGGCATGCCAAACGGACTGCCGAACGGGCCGAAGTGGAACGGAAGGTCGCGACCGAACGGATTGCCCCGTCGCATGACCTTGATCTTTTGCTTTTTGGCGACGCGGATTGCGACCACGCTTGGGGAGACTTGCTCGGCGACCTGCGAGAAGGTCCGGGACAGGCCACGTGCATCGGCGATCTGGTTGGCCGTCGGTGGAGGCAGGGTCGGTTGGGCGGCCTGCGGGATGGCCGGAGCCACGGCGGCAGGCAGCGGGCTGGTACCGGGTGCAGCGGCCGAAGCTTGCTGGTCCCAGCTGACCTTGACCTTGGTGCAGGCGACGGTGATGAGGGCCCCGGTGGTAAATAGGGCCAGGCTGCGGAACAAGCGGAAGGAAGTGTGCTTGCCAGTCATATCGCTACTGTCCTCCAAACGTGGGAAGCGCCACGCCAGCGGAGCGTGGGAGTTATCGCTCGTGAAATTAGTTACTGCTCAGAGAACATTCAAGGGGGCTTGGTTATTCCCAATGTGAGCGGATGGTGCGAAAAGAACTCGCGACCGGTCGGGCCATCAGGCTTTGCGGAAGCTTACCGGGGGCCAGCCGTCTCCAAGTGCGGCTTGGATGTCCTCGGGGCGTAGTCTTTGACCGTCGCTGTAGAGCATGACGGCACGCTCCAAGACCGCTTCCAGCTCGCGGAAGTTGCCGGGCCAGTCGTGTTGCTTGAGCAGCTGCAGGACGCCATCTTCGACGCAGAACGCGTTGTCGCTGGGCGGGTTGGCGATCGCATCGGGCTCGACCATCTCGGCGGGACGATCGTCGCTGTAGCTGCGAAGGATGCGGTTGCAGATCCACAGTGTCGACTGGGCGATGTCCTGCGGTCGCTCGCGCAGCGGCGGGACATGAAGGACGATGCGCATCAGCCGATACGCCAGGTCGTGACGGAACTGCCCGGCGCGCACTGCCTGCGGAAGGTTGCCATCGGTCATCGCAATCAGCGCCACTCCACTATCGGGCCCGAGTCGATGACTCTGCAGGTGTTCGTGCACGTTGCGCTGGACATCGAGCGGCATCACCAGCAGCTCGTCGAGGAGCAGCGAGCCCCCGATCGCCTTCGAGAGCAGTCCGTCCTCGAAGCGACTACACACTTCACCGTCGCCGGCTTTGTACGTGTCGGGCCCAAACAGCTGCTTGAGCATCTCCTCGGACGTGCAGCCAGCCAGGTGGGCACGAACCTGCGGTGCTCCATTCGGGTGCATCAGTCGGTGGAGCAGCCGGGCCAGACCCTCTTTGCCCGTCCCTGGCTCGCCATACATGACGACGTGGGCGCGGAACGGTCGGTCTTGCAGTCGCTCAATCACCCGCAGGATGCGCGCCATGTCGGGGTGGGCGTCGGACATGCGTCCAAACGCCGCAATCCAGGCGCTCAGCTGAAGCTCACTTGACCCGAACGGCCCCGAGGTTTCTCGCCCCGGCATTCCGAGTGGCGGCGTGTGACCTGCACCTTTCCTCATAACGAAACACGATATCAGACTTGGGCTCTTGGCAAAAAGCGAGCTCTTGACGCTACGGTGGCTGCGGCCCGAGACTCGATGGCGGTGAGGGCGCGCCTCGTGTTGAGAAGTCGACTGCATGACGTGTTACAGCGGCTGCGGTCGCTTGTGGTGTGTGGGCTGCCTACCTTGGTGGCAGTTGTGGGTGTGGGTATGTGCAGGGCGAGCGGCGCGGAAACGTCACCGACGGGACCGGTCCCGATCACGAGTCCGAGTCCAATGCCAGCTTCGACCGGGGAGCCGCTGCGCTACAGCGAAGAGTGGATTCACAAGTCACTCAGCGAGCTGCATGCGCGCTTTCCGAAACAGACCCGACTGGTGTCGATTGGGCGCTCGCATGAGGGGCGGCCACTGTGGGCGCTGGCGATCGGTCGCAATGTCCGGCCTCGCGATCCGCGACCGGCGATCTTGGTCAATGGTGCGCATCACGGCGTCGAGACGTTCTCGATCGACCTGGCACTGGATGTCGCCGAGGTGCTGCTGCTTCGCTCGGGCGATGAAAAAACTGCTGGACTGCGGCCCGATCCGGCCCTCGATCGCAAGGTGCGGCGCTGGCTCAAAGAGCTGGTCGTGTGGTGCATTCCCGTCGTCAATCCCGATGGCGTCTGGGCCTCGATGCACGGCTTTGCGCGCACTGGCCGCAAGAACGGTCGTGACAACAACAGCAACGGCAAGCCCGATCGCGGCGACGGCGTCGATCTCAATCGCAACTATCCCTTTCGCTGGGGATTTCTGGGCGACAAGGGCAGCTCACCCCTTCCCGAGAATGCGTACTACCGAGGCCCAGCCGCCGGCTCAGAGCCCGAGACACAGGCGCTGATGCGACTCGCCGACAGTGAACACTTCGCGGCCTCGCTGTCGTTTCACACCGGCAATGTGACGGTGCTGGCGCCGTACACCATCGACAACGTCGCCAGTCCAACCCCCAATGAGGCGTGGCTGGTGGCTGAGGAGCTGGTCGCGGGGCTGCCTCGGCATCCACAAGGCAAGGACATCACGGTTCGGCGCAACATCTATCCGGTTGACGGGACGGATCAGGACTACTTTCGGGGCCAGTTCGGGACGCTGGCGCTGCTCGTCGAGGGGGCGCGTCGGGACCCGGTCCAGGCCGAGGCTCGTCACCAAGTGGTGCTGGCGATGCGGCCGGTGTGGACGCGGCTGCTCGAGCGCTATCTGGATGGACCGTCGGTGTTTGGGGTGGTGCGGGATGCCAAAGGTCGCCCCGTCGTCGCCGAGGTCAGCATTGTCGAGCAGCAGCTACAAGAACAAGAGCACTGGCTGACTCGCTGTCGCGACGGTCACTACGATCGATTTTTGCCGGGGCCCGGGGAATATACGGTGCGCGTCACAGTGCCCGGGCAGAGTCCGCAAGAGCGCAAAGTAACCGTCGGGAAAGAGCGTCTGCGGCTCGATTTTACCGTCGAGGGGCCGGTTTCTTCGGGGCGCTGCCCGCCGGAGCCGCCAAGATAGGCTCCGGCGACGGTGGGGCTCCCGCGCCGGGCTTGACCGCAAGATGCGCCAGCTCGGGATGAAGCACGGCGGCGAAGGCTCCGACGATTCGTCCCCACAGCCGCTCGGTCACGATCGGGTCGGGCACCATGTGCGTCAGTCCGGGCAGCGGAACCAGCTCGTGTGGCTTACCGGCTCGAAACAGCGCTTGCGACAGCTTGAGGCTATGAAAAAACAGCACGTTGTCGTCGGCTGTCCCGTGAATCAGCACCAGCGGTCGCTTCAGCTGCGGCGCATAGGTCAGCAGCGACGAGCGATCGTAGCCTTCGACGTTTTCTTGGGGTGTGCTGATGTAGCGCTCGGTGTAGCAGGTGTCGTAGTCCCGCCAGTCGACCACCGGGGCCCCAGCGACGCCAACATGAAAGACATCGGGACGGCGCAGCACCGCGAGCGCGGCCATGTAGCCACCGAAGGACCAGCCGAACACACCGACGCGGGACAGATCCATCTCGGGGAAGCGCTCGCCGGCGGCTTGTAAGGCTGCCACTTGGTCGTCGAGGGGAATCTCGGCGAAGTTCCCGGCGATGGCGTGTTCCCACGGCGTGCCTCGTCCCGGCGTGCCTCGTCCGTCGGTCATAAACACAATGAAGCCGTGGTCGGCGAGCCACTGGTCAAGCATGTACATCCCGGCAATCGCCAGGACCTGATTGTGGTGCGGACCGCCGTAGACGTGGACGAGCACCGGGTATTTTTTGCCGGGCTGAAAGTTGCGCGGACGGACGAGCAGCGAGCGATAGGCCTGCGGACCCACCTGGGCGATCTCGAGGTTGGGAACAAACGGCGGCGGGGTGGCGATCGACGGCAGCTCTCCGACCACCTGATCGACGGTGGCCGCTTGGCTCGAATCGGGGATGCGCATCACCACTGTCTTGCCAAGCTGCGTCGTCGAGAACGAGCTGAGGATGTAGACGCCGGGATGTTGGCCGAAGCTGGCGACGTGATAGCCGCCGCTGGTCGTGAGCTTGAGCGGACTGCCCGAAGCCAGAGAGACGCGATAGATGTCCTGGCAGGTCGGCTCGACGCTGGCGGCGTAGCTGATGAAGCCTGCCTGATCGTCGACGTGGAGGAGCTTGCGGAAGCCTTGGCTCTTGTCGACGACGATTCGCCGCAGTCCGCCGGTGTAGTCGCGCAGCTCCAGCTCGCGCATGCCTTGTCGTTCAGTGCTCCACAGAAAGCCCGAGCCGTCGCGGAGCGGTCGCGGGATATCCTGATCGATGTTGATCCAAGCGTCGCTGTGCTCGCTGAGCAGCTTCTGCGTCTGGCCGGTCTTGGGGTCGACGGCGAGCAGCTCCAGATCGCGCTGGCTGCGGGTGAGCAGCGTCAGCATCAGCGGGCCTCCTTCACGCCACACCACCGTCGCCAAATACGTCAAGCGATCGCGGGCCCAGCTGACCCACAGCGGATTGCCGCCCGTTACTGCGATGATTCCGAGCCGCACCTCTGCGTTGTCGGTGCCGGCGCGCGGATAGCGCAGGGGCTGCGGCGGCTGCTCGGGGCGGAGCACATCTCCGACGTAGAGCGTCTCGACGGGCTGGTTGTTGACCTCGGTGAAAGCAATGTGCTGGCTGTCTGGCGACCAAAAGAAGCCCGAGAAGCGGTGCAGCTCTTCCTGGGCAATAAACTCGGCGCTGCCGTAGCTCACGACCGGGCTGGTGCTGTTCATGAGCCGTTTCTCGCGGCGCGTCGCCAGATCCATCACATACAGGTCGCGTCCTCGGACATAGGCCACCGACTTGCCGTTTGGCGACAGGTGTGGGTCAACAATCGGCTCGCTGCTGCGATCGATGGGCTCGGTCACCGGAGCCAGCTCGCTACTATCGCCGCTGCGCAGCTGATAGGTGTAGAGCTTCCCCGACAGCGGAATCAGCAGAAAGCTGCCGTCTTTCGACAGCTCGAACGAGGTGAAGCCACGCATCGACTGCCGCATCCGCTCGCGACGGGCTTTTTCTTCGACGGAGAGTCGCTCCTCGGCGCCTTGCAGCAGCTGCGCCGGGGTTAGCAGCTCACGGCTCTGTCCGGTCGCAACATCGAGAGCAAACAGTCGTAGCTCGGACGAAGCAGCGGTGGCACGCAGAAACAGCACCTGCTTGCCATCCGGCGTCGGCGTCGGACGCATCGGCTTGCCGAGCGAAAAGCCGCGTGTCTTGGCATGTAAGCCGATGTAACCAGGCAGGGGACCGACCGTCTCAGACGGTCCTGGTGAAGCAGTCGCAGCAGTGGACAAGGACAGGTAGAGGAGAAGTGAGGCCCTACGCATAGCTCCGGAAGCTATCACAACGGCCTAGGACGCGCCCCGCGCTTGTGGAGCGTCTCGACGAGTGACTCGGGCCGGCGGATTCGATTGTGAACCTGCTCGGCGGTGACGTTGTAGGCAGTCTGAAAGTCCAGACCGTCGGCGTAGAGCTGATCCCAGCTGCTCTCGTCGCCAACGTACTGGGCCGCTCGCTTGCCTCTGTGGACGAGCTTGCCGAGGCTGGCGGCGCGATTTGACAGGGAACGCCACAGCTCGGGGCCCAAGCCGCTTTCCAGCAGCGCGAGATCTTCACCGAGGGCTCCGAAGATGTCGTCGAAGCGCTGACGGAAGCTTTCTGCTGCTTCTCCGTCGAGCTTGGCGATGTGACCCAAGGTAAGGCGGAGTAGCAGGATGTCATCCAGGAATCGCTCGGGGCCAGTGCCTTCCTGATGACAGAAGGCTTGCAGCAGCACGCCAGCCGCTTGCTCACGAATGGGCTTCGGCAGCTCGTCGTTGGTGAGGATCTCTTGCAAGACCTTGAGATCGAACGGCAGCGACAGCAGATACTCGCGAACCCTGGACAGCAGCAGCTGCCCATTCTCGGTGGGGCGCATGATATCTCATAGCCGATCCCTCGGCTTACTTTCAAGCTCGCTGACGGTGCGGGTGCAGGTTTACGACGGGCTAGACGACGGGCCGAGTTTTTCTTAGCCTAGAGGAAGTTACTTGGGGGCGCTGTGGAAGCCATTGTACTTCGTCGGGAACTGGCCTGTGGAACGGCACCGGGGGCGCTCTTTGCGGTGCTGGCCGACAGCGACAAGCTGTATCGGACGCTCGGGCAGGTGATGGTTTCGCGCGAACCCTTGGTCGGCGAAGGCTCTGCGCGGTTTTTGCTTCGAGCGCGGACCGGGGCGTCTGCGATTCCGTTTACGGAGCTGCCGCCGCAGTGGAATCAGCCGTCGCTGCTGGTGACCAAGCGAGTGCTTCATCAAGGCGTCTTGGCGAGCATTGCGACGCGGTTCACGCTCAGTCCGCAGCTGCAAGGTACGCAGCTTGTCGTCGAGGTCCAGCTGGAGCCGAGGCTGCCGCAGCTGTCGTGGCTGGTGAAGCTCTACGGGCAAGGCTCGCTGTGGCACTTGTGTCGGACGCTGGCGCGGATTGACGCCGGAATCCCGAGAGGAGAAAAGACCCAGCTGCGACCAGCCCAGCTTGAGCCCGAGCCTTTGTCGAGAGTGCAGCGGACGATCAAGACCTCGCTGTCGCCGGAAGATCAGCCGGTTTTCGACGAGCTGGTGGCGCTGCTGCGGCGTACCGATGATCTCGAGGTCGACGCGCTGCGGTTGTCGTCGGTGTGTGAGTCGCTGGGGCAGAGCGAACCGACGGTGCTACGGCTGTTGTTGGAGGCGTCGTCCCACGGACTGCTGCAACCGAGCTTTGATGTACTGTGTCCAAGCTGTCGGGTGCCGGCGGTTCAGTATGACCACCTCGGCGAGCTGTCCGACGAGGTGTTTTGTGCGCTGTGTGAGCTGCGGGTGCCGGTCGAGTTTGCCGGCAACGTCGAGGTGACTTTTCGTCCGGCGGCGTCACTGCGACGACTGACGCGACCGCTCTACACCAGTGTCAATCCGAGCACGGCGCCGCATGTCCTGACGCAGCTGGTCTTGCCGGCGAGCAGCACGGTGACCTTTGCAGTGCCGAGTGAGCCGGGCGAGTTTCGGCTCTGGGCGCGAGGCGGAGCGTCGGGAGTGCTGAAGGTGAGCACGCTTGGTCCGCAGCAGGCCAGCATCGAGGTCGGTGACTCGATTGTGCCCGCTACCGTCGAGGTCGTGATGGGCGGAACGCTGGAGATTGCCCACAAGACCAACCAGGCGCGGCACTTCAAGCTCGAGCGCACCGACTGGGTTCATCAGAAGCTGCTCGCGCATCGGCTGACGCTGCATCCGCTGTTTCGGAGGCTGTTCCCGAGCGAGATGCCAAAGCCGTCGGTGCAGCTGTCGGTTCCGTCGGTGGCGCTGTGGATGAGCGAGTTTCCGTCCATCGGTGAGCTGTGTGCGGCGCTGGGTGATACCGGGGCGTTCCGTCAGCTTCTCGATCTGGAGCAGGCCGTTCAAAAGGCCGTCGAGCAAGAGGGCGGCGCGGTGATTCGCAGCGAAGGCACGGGGCTGCTTGCGGCGTTCGAGGAGGTTGCGGTCGCCCTGCGAGCAGCGGTGGCGGCCCAGCGAGCGGTGATGGCGCTGCGGACCGACAATCCGTTTGCGCACCTGCTCGGGATGCGGCTGGGTCTTTTGACGGGTCCGGCGACGCTGGTCTGTGCGGATCGGCGGCTCGACTACTTTGGCCAGACTCTCGCGGTGTGCGAGCGGCTGCGCAGCGAGGCTCACTCGGGGGACATCCTGATGCCGGCGAGCTTGATCGACCAGCTGACCAGCCTCACCGGGGTCAAAGCGGGACCGATCTTCAACGTCGCTGGAAAAGGGCTGCCGACAGCGGTGGCCGTGACACGAGTCACCGTCGAGCCGAGCGCTTAGACGCCTTTGCCGATGGTCAGGACCACCCGGCCACGCGGACGACCTTGCTCGACATGCTGATGCGCCGCCGCCGCTTCCGCCAGCGGATAGATCCGATCAATCACCGGTCGAAGCTTGCCGGTATCAGCCAGCTCGGCGAGCAGCTCCAGATCGGCACGGCGCGGCTGAGCCAGTGGCGGTGGGACGGCTTGCGGGCCTCCGAAAAAGCGACTGGTCAGGCTATCCCACAGCGCTCTTCCCGACGGGACGATCGGAATGAACCGACCCTGAGGCCGCAGCATCTTGCGACAGCCCTCCAGCGACAGCTGACCTGAGGTATCCAGAACGACATCAAAGGTGCCAGTCAGCGTCGCCAGGTCCTCTTTCTCAAAGTCAAGCACCTGATCCGCACCGAGCGACCGCGTAAGCTCTGCGCTGTCCCCCGAGCAGACGCCGGTCACCACTGCACCGAGCGCTTTGCCAAGCTGGACCGCGAGACTACCGATTCCTCCAGCGGCGCCATTGACGAGCAGCGCTTGACCACTCTGCAGCCGTCCGCGATCGCGAATGGCCTGTAGCGCCACCGTCCCCGAGAGCGGGAGCGCCGCCGCCTCCGCAAAGCTCAGTCGGTTCGGTTTGCGCGTCACCGCCTCGAAGGGAAGGCAGACAAACTCGGCGTAGGTTCCCGGGCTCTGCAGCGCGCGCAGGCCGATCACCGGAGTGCCCACCGTCAGCTTGGTCTTGCCCTCTCCGACCTCGGCGATGATTCCTGCGACATCGTGACCGAGAATCTGCGGTCGGCCACCAGGCAATAGGCGACTGACCCGCCCCGCGCGCTCCTGACAGTCGAGCGGACTGACCGTCGTGGCCATCATCTCGACCAGCACCATACCGCGACCAGGCACCGGCCGCGCCACCTTCGAGAGCCGTAGCACTTCCGGAGGACCGACGGTGGGCAGTATGACCGCCTGCATCATCATCGGCGTGACCTCGCGGTGCTTCCCAAGTGGTGGTTCCTCATGGGCGTTCTACCGAGGCGAGTCGTCTTTGCGCAGGGCCCACAGCACCTTGCGATAGACCTCTTCGCTCATGACCAGCGACGAGTGTCCGAGCGGCACAGTCACTCCGTGGGCGCCTTCCAGCTGCGTCGCCGACGGTGGGCACAGCCAGTCCCGCTCGGCGGCAATGGTGAAAAACTCGACCTCGTTCGGCAGCGGTCCTTCGTGCAGCTCTTCGAGAAAGTCACTTCCCGGTAACAGCTGCCACGACGACGCGGACAACAGACCCATCGTCGCCACTCCGAGCGCCGCCACCCACGTACCGCGCGCCGGGGTTCCCAGCATCACGATCCGTCGCACTTGCTCTTTGCCGCCGAGGCGCTTGATGTAATACAGACCAATCAGTCCGCCCATCGAGTGTCCGACGATGTCGATGCGACGGATGCCGGTCTGCTCGCAGATCATCTGAACTTTGCGGTGGATCAGCAGCGCCGAGGTCCGAATGTCACGAACATTCAGCATCCCGAGGTTGAATGAAAAGACATGAAAGCCGTCGCGGAGCAGGCGCTGCTCCAGCACAAACATCGATCCTCGGGTGCCAAGAAAGCCGTGAATCAGCAGCACCGGCGGATGATTCGGCGACAGCTGCTCGGGGATGCGGCTCTGCGTCATCTCGTTGCCGCGCACCAGATGTCGCAGATACGAAAACGCGTGCTGACCGCCGATGAGATCCTGCTTCAGCGGCTCGCCATCGAGTCGGCGAACCTTGCGGTGATCCGTGACCATCCGCCGGACTCGCGACAGCAGTCCTTTTCCCTCAGCCTTTCGATTTGAGTCGTCCATCACTTATGTTCCGAGCCTCAGGTCAAGGACAGCGCACGAATAAGTATCGCCTACTGCGCGGGCTCTCGCAGGAGCGGCTCGCAACGTTGCGAACTTACAGCAGCTTGCCGCCGTGGGCGCGGTTGTCGGCGAGAATCGTTGGGCGCTGACCACGAGCGGGTTATAACACCGCGCGACGGCTCCATGCCAAACCGTGCTCCAGCATCGATCGACAGGGCCAGCCGAGTGGGCTAGCTCGCGGCTTGCGGGTGATGGCTGTGAGCGCTAGGTTATTAATTGGACCGACCAATAAACCAGTGGGGTTCCTATGAGCGCGCTCACGCAGACCTCGAACGGCAAAACAGATGACTTGGTGGCGCTGCGGGTCGGGCTGCCAGCTGTGGCGGCTTCGTTCCTGGCGGACAATGAACGACAGACGGCGCTGGCCATCTCGCGGGCCATCATGCCCAAGTGTGCGGGACTCCCGGAAGCAGGGGTGGACACGGTGCTTCGGGCCGAGCGGTGGCTTGGGGATGTTCCTGTCGCCGGTGCAGGCTATCGGGGGATCTTGCGGGCTTTTGATCTGTATGCGCGGGCGACAGTAGGTAAGCACTTGGTCGATCTGGGGGCGGATCAGATCCTGAAGCTGTGTCAGCGCTTTGCCGACGGAGACATCGGGCGTCGCTACTTTCTTTACACCCTGACGGCGCCGCTCAAAGGGGCGTACTTCGACGATCCGGCGATCTATCAGCAGTTTGGGATGCCCTATCGTGGAGCGCCCGTTGGT
>WBZP01003612.1_pt1 | contig 16623 bp, 20 predicted proteins | sample 5204301 | NCBI WGS metagenome assembly WBZP01 (sample SAMN12412401, study PRJNA552823) | activated sludge metagenome | isolation source: activated sludge from nitrification reactor of wastewater treatment plant... | place: USA: Pennsylvania | collected 2017
GCTCCACAGCCGCCGCTGCCAGAGCGACTCGTCGATCAGCTGCTCCATCGACTTCACGAATACGATCGCGGCATTCCAGTCCACCGACTGAATCGCCTCCCGCACGGCGGCGGCGAGCGCCAACGGCTCGCCGCGCGTCCGGACGAGGTAGTAGACGTTCGTGATCGGGTACTGCGTGTACGGGTAGTAGAGCTCCAGGCCATCGTCCGCCTCGCCGGCCAGGTGCCGGACGTTGCCGACGACGCCCACCACCCGGCAGTAGGGGTTCTCGATCGACGGCTCGTCGATGCCCCGGTAGATCTCCTGCCCGATCCCGTCCTGGCCCGGCCAGAGCGTCTCGGCGGCGCGCTCGTTGACGATCACGACCATCGGCGAGTCGGTGGTGTCGCGGGAGTCGACTCCGCGCCCCGCCACGAGCGGGATGCGCAGCGTCTCGAAAGCGCCGGGGCTCACGTCCGCGCCCGAGAGCGGCAGGCTCAGCTTCGCCTCGTCGTCGGCGATGCCGCGCGCGCGCAGCGGCGCCGGGTTCCTGTCCCTGGAGGTGCGCGTGTAGGGAATCCCGTTCGACGCCGCGGCGGAGACGACCCCGGGCAGCGACCGCAGCCGCTCGAGCACCTGCTCGTGGACTGCGAGAGAGCGCGGCTCTTCTCCTCGCGCGTGCCCGGGCGGTAGTTGGTGGCGCGCACAGTCAGCAGCCCCTGGGTCGCGATGCCCGTCTCCTGGTGACGCAGGCGCAGGAACGTCTGCGACAGGAGCCCCGCGCAGATCAGCAGCACCAGAGCGAGGCCGATCTGGGTGACGACGAGCGCCCCGCGCAGCCGCCCGCTCCCCGCGGTGGAGCCTCGCACCTTCTCCTTGAGCGCCGCTTCGATCTGCGTGCGCGTCGCGAGCAGGGCGGCGGCCGAGCCCGCCAGGAGCGTGCTCACGCACGACGCGAGAAGCGCGAAGGCGAGCGCGGGCGCGTCGACCGCGATCCGCATCCAGGCCGGAAGCGCCATCGGCACGAGACCGAGCAGCGCGCGCACGCCCAGGACCGCCAGCGGCACGCCCAGCGCCCCGCCCAGCAGCGCCAGCACGGCGCTCTCGCCGAGCGCCGCGCGGACCGCGTAGTCGCGGCGCGCGGCGATCGCCTTCGCCACCAGCAGGCCGGCCACGTTGAAGCAGCAGATCAGCAGCACGAAGAAGGCGGCGGCTCCGACCATCGCGAGGTGGGGCCGCAGCTCTCCGGTCTCGGCCTCGCGCATGGGACGCAGGCGCACGCCGTAGCCTTCGTTGCTGTCCGGGAACTGGCGCGCGAGCGCCGCGGCGGTGGCCTCGAGGTCGGTGCGCGCCTGGGCTTCACCGATGCCGGGCCGCAGCCGGGCCACCACGCGATAGAAGCGGTGGTTGCGCTGCTTGAGCCGGCGTTCGCCGACCTGGATCGCGTACCAGCTCTCCATCGGCGACCACACGTCGGTGCGGCTCGGGAACGCGAAGCCCGGCGGCATCGAACAGCCGCCCGAGCAGGGGACGGACGCCCAGCGCCCGCAGCGCCCCCGCGTTGAGCTGGCACAGCCGCACCGGCTGCGCCGGGCCGTCGCTGCGAACGTCGGCATCGAACTCCGTGTACGCCCCCGCCGCCTCGAGGCTGCGGCTCTCGCCCACCCAGTCCTCTATGTCCAAAGGCGAGCTGCCGGTCTCGCGGCCGCCTTCCTTGGCGGCGACGGTGTAGAGCCGGACCAGCCGCTCGGGCTCGGGGTAGGGCAGCGGCCGCAGCGGGATCCCGTAGGCGAAGCTGAACACGGCGGTGTTGACGCCGATGCCGAGGCCGAGCGTCAGGTTCACCACCGCGGCGAACGCGGGCTGAGCGCGGAGCGCGCGGAGCAGGCGGGGCCAGCCGGCCATCTCATTCCTCCCGAAGCACGCTCACCGGGTCGGCACGCGAGGCGCGGCGCGCAGGCAGGAGGCTCGCCACGGCGGTGACGGCGCCGAGCACCAGCACGCCGAGCAGCAGGCTCGGCGCATCGGCGGTCGGGACGGTCGGGAACGCGCTCGCCAGCGCGCGCCCGAGCAGGAGAGATCCCACGGCGCCCAGGAGCAGCCCCAGCAGCCCGAGCCTGAGACCGTGCCCGGCCACGAGCCGGGTAACGCTCGACGGGGTCGCCCCGAGCGCGAGCCGCACGCCGATCTCACGTCGGCGCTCGACCGCCGAATGCGACAGCACGCCGTAGACGCCGGTCGCGGCGAGCACGAGCGCGAGGGTGCTGAACAGCCCGAGCAACCGGCGCGACAGCCGCAGCGGCCAGACGCCGTCGAGCACGCGCTTGTCGTAGAGCTGGAAGTCGAACAGCGACTGCTCCGGGTCGATCGCCCAGAGCGCCCGCTCGGCCTGCGCCTGGAACTCGCGCAGCCCCAGGCTGGTGCGGCAGATCAGGTACTGGTTCGCGGCCGCCCAATGGCGGTACGGGACGTAGAGGTCGTGGCTGGGCTCGCCGCCCAGGGTCTCCTGCACGACGTTGCCGACCACGCCGACCACGAGGCGGTAGGGCTCTGGCCTCGGGTCCAGCGGGTCGTAGCGCAGGCGCCGGCCGAGGGGCGATTCCCCCGGCCACAGCCGTTCGGCGAGACGCGTGCTCACGATCGCGACGGGCTCCGCCTCCGGGCCGTCAAAAGGAGTGAAGCCTCGGCCCGCGACGAGCGGGATGCGCACCAGGTCGAAGTAGCCCTCGCTCACGCTCTGGTAGACGACGTACGGATTGCGCCGCACGTCCTCGAGCGCCTGGCCCTCGGCCTGTACCGTCGTGGGCACGCTCTGCTGCTGGCGGGTGAGCGGAGGGTGCTCCACGAAGCCGACTCCCGTCACCCCGGGCAGGACGCGGAGCGCCGCCTCCGCCTGCTCGTAGTAGGCCGAGATCGTCTTCTGGTCGGTGTAGCGCTTCCAGCCGAGCGCCACGCGGAAGGTGGCGAGGCCCTCGTGGCGGAAGCCCCGCTCGCGCGCCATGAGGTCGGAGAAGCCGCGCATCAACAGGCCCGCGCCCACGAGCAGCACGAGCGCCACGGCCACCTGGGCCACGATCAGGAGGTCGCGCAGCCGGCCGGCCACGCGACCGCTGGAGCCCGCCCGTCCCGCCTCGCGCAGCGTACCGGCCAGCGACGCCCGCGTCAGGTGCAGTGCGGGCGCGAGGCCCGAGGCGATCCCGGTGACGAGCGCCACCGCCAGGGTGAAGGCGAGCACGCGGCCGTCGATCTCGACCACCATCCAGGCCGGCAGCTCGAGGCCCACGATGGCCCGCAGCAGCCGCATCCACCAGGAGGCGAGCAGCAGCCCCACGCCCGCGGCGACGAGCGAGAGCAGCGTGGTCTCGGAGAGCAACTGCGCCACGAGCTCGCCGCGGCCGGCCCCGAGCGCCGCGCGCACGGCCATCTCGCGCCCGCGGCCGAGCGCCCGCGCGAGCAGCAGGTGCACGACGTTCGAGCAGGCGACCAGCAGCACGAAGCCCACCGCCGCGAGCAGCACCGCCAGGGCCGCGCGCGCGTCGCCGGTGTAGAGGTCGCGGAACGAGTCGGCGCGATACGCGACGCCCGCGTTCGTATCGGGGAACTCGCTCGCCACGCGGGCGGCGACCTGGTCGAGCTCCACCTGCAGCTGCGCCACGGTGTGGCCGGGCCGCAGGCGCGCCACGGCGATCACGTTCCTGTAGCCGCGGCGCTCGTAGTTGGTGAAGCCCCCGATCGAGCGGTAGACCTCGACCCCGCTCGGGTAGTCGAAGGCCGCGGGTGCGATGCCGGTGATCTCGTAGCCGGGCGCGTGGTCGAGCGAGATCGTGCGGCCGACGACTGGCTGTCCGGCGAAGGCTCGCCGCCACACGCCGTCGGTCAGGATCACCCGGAAGTCGCGCGCCTTGTCGGCCTCGATCGGCCAGGGCCCGCCCCGCTGCAGCGGCACGCCCAGCACCTCGAACAGGTTCCCCGTGGTCAGGATCGCGCGCCACTCCTCGGGGCGGCCCTCCTCGCCGAAGTTGTAGCCGCCGCTCACGCCGGTGTGGGCGGCGACCTTTTCGATCGCCCGCACCTGCTCCTGAATGTCGAGCACCTCGCGCATCGCGAGCTTGCCGCGCTCGCCCCCGCGCACCGAGCGGATCTCGACCAGCCGGTCGGGATCGCGGAACGGGAACGGCCGGATCAAGAGCGCGTTGACGAAGCTGAAGATGGCGGTGTTCGCCCCGATCGCGAGGCCGAGCGTGAGCACCACGGCGGCGGAGAGCGCGGGGCGCGCGAGCGCCTGCCGGAGGGCGTTGCGCAGGTGGCGAAGGCCGAGAACGGGCATGCGGCTACTCCGGGCGCAGCGCCGGCCCCGGCTGGGCGCGGGCGGCGCGCAGCGCGGGTACGGCGGCTGCGACGAGCGCGACCAGACACAAGAGCGCGGCGACCGCCGGCAGAACCAGCTCGTCCGAGCGTGCCGGCTCGTGCACCAGGCCCGCGATCAGCCGCCTCAGGGCATACGCGCCCGCGAGCCCGAAGGCGCCTCCGACGGCGACGAGCGGCAGCGTGTCGGCCAGCACCAGCCGCAGGATGTCGCCGGGGCTGGCTCCGAGGCTGGCACGAACCGCGATCTCCCGCCGGCGGCGCGCGACGGCGCGCGAGACGAGCGCGTAGAGGCCGACCGCGGCAAGCGCCACCGCCAGCGCCGCGAGCGCCGCCAGGGCGCGGCCGGCGAGCCGCTGCCGCCAGATGCGGTCGGCGAGGCGCTGGTCGAGCGTGCGCACGTCGAACACCGCCTGCTCCTGGTCTACGCGCGCGACCGCGTCGCGCGCCGCCTGGGCCAGCGCCATCGGCCTGCCGCGGCCGCGGACCACGAGGTACGTCTCGGGAGCGAACAGCTGCTGGTCGGAGAGGTAGACGTCGAAGGCCGGCGGCCCGGTCGCGTCGCGTCGCACGGAGCCCACGACGCCGACCGCCGTGAGCCAGGGATCGGGCGGATCGCCGCCCGCCAGCGGGCGGTAGTTCGCGTTGCGCGGGCTCAGGCGCAGGCGCCGGCCGAGCGGGTCCTGCCCCGGCCACAGGCGCTGCGCGGCCGCCTCGCCGACGATCGCCACCGGGACCGTGCCGATCCGGTCGCCGTCGTCGAAGGCGCGGCCGCGGCGGAGCGGGATGCGCAGGGCCGAGAAGTAGCCGTGGCTCACGATCTGGGCGGCCACGTAAGGGTTGCGCTCCGTGTCGCTCGCCGATTGCCCGTCGAGCATCACGGTCATCTGCCCCTGGCCCTCTTCCGCCTGTGCGTCGGTGAGCGGCAGCGCGTCGTTCGCGGCCGCCGCTTCGACGCCGGGCAGCAGAAGGAGCTCTTCGAGGATGCGCTTGTAGTAGGGCGCCGTCTGCTCCACCTTGCTGAAGCGCGACCAGGGCGGGTCCATCTTCAAGGTCAGGACCCCATCGCTCACGAAGCCGAGGTCGAGGCCTTCGAGGCGCAGCGCGCTCCGCACCATCAGGCCGGCTCCGGAGAGCAGCAGCAGCGCGAGCCCGAGCTGGACCGCGACCAGCGAGCGCAGCATCCGCGCACGGCCGCCCCCGGCGAGGCGCGACGAGGCGTGGCGCAGCACGGGCTGAACGTCCGCGGCCAGCGCCTGGCGCACCGGCAGCAGGTTCGCGGCGACCGCCACGACGAGCGCCGTCGCCAGGTTGAAGGCAAGCACGGGCGAGTCGAGCGCGATGCTCATCCACGGCGGCAGCTCGGCCGACAGCAGGCCCTCGAACGCGCGCACGCCCGCGTACGCGCCGCCCGCTGCGAGCACGGCCACGGGAAAGGCGAGCACGACACCGTCCGCGAGCGCCTGGCGCAGCAGCTGGCCGCGACCCGCGCCGAGCGCCACCCGCACCGCGACCTCCCGCTCACGGTCGAGGCCGCGCGCGACCAGCAGGGCGGCCGCGTTGGCGCAGGCCACGACCAGCACGAACAGCACGGCGCCGGCGAGCAGCAGCAGGTAGGGGCCGGCCTGCCCGATCCAGGCCTCGCGCAGCGGCGTCACGCGGAACGTGATGCCGCGGTTCGTGTCCGGGAACTCCTCTGCGAGCCGTGCGGCGATGGCCGCGAGCTCGCCCCGTGCCTGCGCGAGGCTCGCGCCCGGCCTGAGGCGCGCCAGCACGGACGAGGCGCGGATCGCGCGCGTGTCGTAGTCCTCGTCAGGCGAGCGCCGCCACAGGTCGGAGCGGCTCGGGAAGCGGAAGGCCGGCTCCATCACGCCCAGGACGCTGTAGGGCGCGCCGTCGAGCAGGATCGTGCGTCCCACGATGCCGGGATCGCTCCCGTAGCGGCGCTGCCAGAGGCCGTGGCTCATGACGACCGCGAAGATCCGCGAGCGGTCGTGGACCTTCGGCCAAGTCTCGCCGAGGAGCGGCCGGCCGCCGAGCAGAGCGAAGAGGTTGTGGGTGGCGATCGTCCCCGGCGCCGCCTCCGGGGGGCCGTTCTCGCTCACGTTCCACTGCGTCGTCCGATAGGCCGCGAAGCCTGCGAAGAGCCGCGCCCGCTCGTTGAGGTCCAGCACCTCGAGCGCCGACAGCTTGCCCGCGACCCCCCCGCGCTCCGACTCGACGCGCACGAGCCGCTCGGGGTCGGGGAACGGGAGGGGCGACAGCAGCAGCGCCTTGACGAAGCTGAAGACGGCCGTGTTCGCCGCCACGCCCGCCGCCAGCGTGACGACGAGCGCCACGGCCGTCCCGCGCGCCCGAAACAGGCCGCGCGCGGCCTGCCTCAGGCCGTCGCCTCCCATCGCAGAAGGCTAGGGCGACCCGCTCTCCCGTCCACGGCCCTTCCAACGAGCGGGCGGCAGGGTGCGATGAACGGTCGGAAGCTGCCGATCAACGAGTTGGGCGCGGATCCGCTCCCCAGGTCGAGGGCTTCACCACCGGCCCGCCCGTGGGCCGCGGAGGCCACTCACCGCCCGGAAGCTCCCGTCCACCGAAGGGTGCGCGACGCGGCGGCGCGGCCCGAGGCGAGAATCGGGCGGTCCCCGAATGGAGCGCATGATGGAACGAGCGAAGGCGCAGAGACTCCTGGATCGCATGGCCATCTCGGCGTCGGTGCTCTGCATGCTCCACTGCCTGGCGACACCGTTGCTGCTCATCGCCCTTCCGATCGTCCGATCGAGCTTCTTGGCCGACGACGAAGTCCACGCCTTTCTGGTGGTGTTCGTGTTGCCGGTCAGCCTCGTCGCCCTCTTCATGGGCTGCCGCCGCCACAAGGACCGCGTCGTTCTCGTGCTTGGATGTCTCGGGCTGGTTTCGCTGGTGTCGCTCGCCTTTCTCGGCCACGACCTGCTCGGCGAATCGGGCGAAAGAGCCGCGACGGTGGCCAGCGGCACGATCCTGGCGATCGGCCATCTTCGAAACTACCTGCTGTGCCGCCGTGACGGCTGCGAGGCCTGAAGAGGCGCTCCCTCCCCCGAGGCGCAAGCTCTGCCGCCCCTCTTCGGAGGCGCGGGGAGAGACGATGGACGGCGAGGCCGCACCCTCGATCGGGGCCGGGCTCGACTGGGTCCGCCGGGACAGCACGCAGGTGGGCGCGGTCGCCCAGGTCGATCGGGTGGACCCCGTGGACCTGACCGGCGACGGCTTCACCGAGGTGAGCCGGCGCCGGTTCGAGGCGTTCGGAGCGCGCCTGGGGTAGAGCTTGTTCGGGGGAAAGGGCAAGCTGCGCGTCGACGCCGGCCACGTGCACGAGGATCGGCGGGGCGGAGACTCGCTCGACCTGCCGGAGAGCGAGGCCATGACCGCGGAGTCGATCGACAGCACCCGCGACCACGCGGGAGCGAGCTTCTTGCACCGGCCGCGCGCGCAACTCGACTACCGCCTGACCGCGTCCTTCGTCCACACCGCGCGCGACACCTACTACGGCTCGAGCATGGACCCCAACGCCTACGGCTCGAGCGAGAACCCCCTGTGGGTCCTCGACGGCCAGGTCAACCGCTACGGCCGCAACCGCATCCTCTCCGCCGGCGTCCAGTGGACGTCCGATCACCTCGAGGACGCGCAGCCCGCCTACGAGCGGTTCACCGACGAGACCCACCGCAACTTCGGGGTCTACGCGCAGGACGACTGGTCGATCGCCCGCGGCGTGCAGCTCCTCTACGGGATGCGCGCGGACAAGCAAGACGCCCTCGAGAGCCTGCACGCAGATGCTTGGCCGCTTCGCGGGCAGCGGCGGCGGCGTCAGCCCGCTGTATCAGGTGGGTGGACCGCGTTCGTTACAATTGAGTTTGAAACTGAACGTTTGAAAAGGAGGCGCAGCCATGATGAAGACAATCGCCATAGCTTTGATGGCCGCATTTCTCGGAGCAGCCGCCACGTCGTTCTCGATGAAGAACGCCGACGCGCAAGTTGCTAAGACGTACTTCCAGTTTCCGCTCAAGGCAAAGCTGCAACGCTTCGAAGTGATCGAAGGCAAAGAGCAGAGACTTAGCGAATGGATGGGCTATTTGCGTGGCGAACGCAACGCGGCTGTCGCAACCCTTGAAGATGAGAAGATGTATTTCGAGGCAGTCTTTTCTGAGAAGAACGAAGGGCGGACTTATGCCTTTTGGCTGACGCTTCAGGGCGAAGGCGGCAAACCGGTTGAAAGTTCCAACCACGAACTTGACCGAAAACACATGGAATTCTGGAACGAGTGCATCAAGAGAGACTCACGGAAGGTCCTGAATGAGGAATTCTACCTGACACCCAAGTTTCTTGATGAAGCCATCATCCGGCATCAGCAGGCTGAAAAGCGATCGTCGGTCTTCAGGAGGTAGGGACCCGGGCTTTGCAGAAGCATTCCCCCCCCGGGTCCGTCGCGTGACGGGGTTGATCTGAGCCGTCCGTCGAGTCAAAGCAAGCCCTCCGATTCAGTCGAAAGACCGACGGCCCCTCAAGCGGTACGGGCCAGCGTCGGCTTGAGCCGACTGCGGTAGGACTCGCCGCCGATCACGAGGTCGAAGGCGTTGTCGGCGAAGCGGTCGATAGCACTCTGAGCGCCCACCGGGTCAGCGAAGGTCGCGAGCCACTCGTCGGGCTCACGGTTCGAGGTCACGATCACGGAGGCGCTCGAGGCGCTGGTCGAGAAGCCGATCGGGCGCTGACCCTTCGGTCTCCACCACTGAGGGTCAGGGCCGCGTGGCCTGCCAGAGCTCCGTGTACTTCGCCCGCACGGAAGGGTCGAGCTGATCGCGGAGATCCAGGGGCAGGTCCCGGGCCCGGATCAACTCCTGAACGTCCGCCAGGTCCTTGAGGCGTCCCGGGTGGCTGATTCCGGAAGCCAGCTTCAGCTCCAACAACGTCGGGAGTCGGAGGTAGCGAATCCCCCCGATCTGCGTCGCACATGCCGTCGGGTGTGGGAACGCCACGGCCTTGGGCTTGCCATCCCCGGGAAACTCTCCCGTGACCAGGAACTCAACCCGTACGCCCCGCTCGGTGTCGCGAAGCTGCTTGCGGCTGCCCTCGAACGCCGGCCGGTAGCCGAGGCCCAGCAGCCGTTCGTGGACGGTCCGCAGGCCGTCCTCGGTCACGAGGATGTCGATGTCCACGGTGGTGCGGTCGTAGCCGTGGGCGACGAGCGCCATACCGCCCGCGACGGCGTAAGGCACGGTCTCCGCCTCCAGGCGATGGGCGATCGCCTGGAGGGCCCCGTGAACGGGATCGTCCTTCATGAAGAAGCCTGTCGCCTCCTTGACGGCGGCCGCTCCCCCGTGACGCATCCGTTCCTCGAACGCTTCCATGGCTGATCATACCGCCATGGCCGCTCGAGAGCGCGCGTTACGGTACGCGATGAGCTCGGCCGGACGGCGGCCTCAGGGGCCGGCGGCGGCGGCCAGGCGCGCCTCGAGGTCCGACTCGCTCAGGACCCCGGGCCGGCCGATGAAGACGAGGTCGGTCCGCGAGGCGGCGGGGAGCGAGGCCTCGAAGGACAGGCGCAGCCGGCCGCCGACGAGCTGGACGACGAGCGGGCGGTCCGCGCCCCGAACGAGGGCGAGGCCCTTCGCCCGGAAGACACCCGACGGCAGGTCTCGCAGGGCCTGCCCGAGAGCCGCAAAGTCGAGCGGCCGCTCGGAGGACCAGTGCCACGTCGCGAACTCGGGAGCGTGGACACCGTCGCGAGCGTGGTCGCGCTCGCCGCCGCTCTCGCGCTCCTCCGCGCGGACCGGGAGCACGTGGCCGCCCCTTCGGACGGGCGGGCGCGACGTCGGGGCCCCGCCGAAGACGATCTCCGCCGGGACCCGCCCCTCGGTCGTTTCGAAGATCCGGGCCCGCGGCACGGCCACGCGGATCCATGCCTGGAGCGCCTCCCGCTCCTGCGCCGAAACGAGGTCGGCCTTGTTGAGGACGACGATGTCCGCCGCCGCCACCTGCGCATCCACGACGCTCGCCCGCTCGCGCGACGCGCGCACCTGCTCGGCGTCGAGGACGGCGAGGACCGCGTCGAGCCGCAGATCGGACCTCGCCTGGGGGGCGAGGAAGGGAAGCGCGACCGACGAGGGGTCGGAAACCCCGCTGCACTCGACGAGCAGGTGGTCCGGGGGCTCGGCTCGCCCCCGCAGCTCGAGGGCCGCGGCGAGCAGCTCGCCGCGAATCGAGCAGCAGATGCACCCGTTCGTGAGGCTGACCGTTTCGCCCTCCGCCCGCGCCACGAGGGCCGCGTCCACGTTCACCGCCCCGAAGTCGTTGACGAGGACGCCGAGCCGGAGGCCGTGTTCCTGGCGGAGCAGGTGGTTGAGGACGGTGGTCTTCCCCGCCCCGAGGAACCCGGTGAGGATCGTGACCGGGGTCGGCGGGCGCTCGCTCACGCGCAGCACGGGCACCCCGAGGCGTGCGACGAGGGTGCGCCCGCCCGGGCGAGCGCCGCGTCGAGAGCCGCCGCCGGGGAGCCGTCGTCTCTCGCGCCGAGGAGCGCGGGGGCGGAGACCTCCCTGGCGCACGGCCACTTGCAGATCGGGCACTCGACGAGCTCGTCGGCCCGGTCCATCGGCCGCAGCTCCTCGACCTCGATCTCGCAGCGCTCGCACCCGTACACGTAGAGGGGCATGACTCGCGGCCCTTCTCAGCCTTGCGCCGGCCCGCCCTTCGCACCCGGGCCCTTCGGAGTCTCCGCGTACTTGCGGCGGAAGCGCTCCACCCGGCCGGCGGAGTCGAGGAGCCGCTGCCTGCCGGTGAAGAACGGGTGGGAGGCGCTCGAGATCTCGAGGCTCACCAGCGGATACGTCTTCCCCTCGAAGACGATCGTCTTGTCCGAGAGGACCGTGGAGCGGGTCTTGAACGTGAGGCCGCCGGCCGCGTCCTGGAAGACGACCTCTCGGTACTCGGGGTGGATGCCGGGTTTCATGCGGTTCCTCCTGGGCCTTCCACGGTGCCCCGGACCGCTCGCGACCCCGAAGCGGTTCCCGGCGAACGGCTCCCGCGCCCCGGCCGCCGGTCGGCGGCGACCGGTCGCCGGATCGTTGGTGGCTCCGCGGCGCTGGGTCCCCTAGCCTTGCGTCCGGAGGAGTCCCCATGCCCAACCCCAAGCGACGTCACTCCCGCGCCCGGCGCGACCGGCGGCGGTCTCACGACGCCCTCACGCAGCCCGGCGTGATGTGGGCGCCGTGCTGGTCCACTCCCGGCTCGTGGTGCTACCGGTATCCCCATCGTGTCTGCGACACCTGCGGCTACTACGGCGCGCGCAAGGTGACGGCCGGGAAGGAGGACGCGTAAGGCGGGCCGCTCGCGCGGTGACGGTGGTGCCTCACCGAGCCCGCTCCCGATATCGACTGACTCGGGGTGGATGGCGGGTCTGGTCCGGTAATGTCGCCGCCCCCGACCGCTAGCCGCGCCTCCGGCCCGTTGCGATGGCGACGCGGGAGGTGAGGGCGAGCGCGAAGCGATGCACCGGGGCGGCCGTCATCTGGTCGGAGGGGATCTCCACGGCGAGGAATCGCCCGTCGAGAAGACCGAACAGGCCATGCGCGATCCGTTGGTGCCCGTGCACGCCGACGCCGAACGCCTGGGCGAAGGCGTCGCGCGACGAGGGCTCCGCGCCGAAGAGGCTGTACCCGGCCGAGCGCACGCCGGGATGGAAGAGGTCCACCTCCCGCCAGTGCTCGCCGGGATCGGACGCGACGTGGGCGATCGCGGCCTGGGGCAGCAGCGAGGCGAGCGTCTCTTCGAGCAGGACCACCTGGGCGAGGCAGGCGTGCTTGTGGATGTTCGGCAGGGTCGACACGACGCGCAGCCCACGGCGCACGTCCTCGCCGCGGAGGGGCTTGACGGCGGCCCGCGCGGGCGGGATCTCGAAGGATGCGGCCATCCTCTCGCCGGGAGACGGCGCGGCGCCGACGAGCTCGATCGACTCAGTGCCGAGCCGGGCGAGCCGGGGGGCGGTCTTCACTGGAGGCAGCGCGGGGCCCGGTCCGGCGCCTCCGCGGGGACACGCCCCGTCCACGAGGGGAAGGGGTCGTGAAAGCCGGCCCAGCCCGAGGCGCCCAGGGACAGCTCCGCCTCGCTCAGCAGGCAGCGGTCCAGGCCGTGCCGCAGGCCCCCCTCGTCCATGCCACGTCCGATGAACACCAGCTCCTGCCGCCGGTCGCCGAGGCGTTCGTCCCACGCCGACTCGATCCGGGCGAGGCCCGCCTTGTCGATCGGCCACAAGGAGCCGGGCGCCGCGGCCCACCAGGGCGAGAACGCCTGCGCCCCGCAGGAGGAGCCCACCTGGTCGACGATCACCTCGAGGACGCGGCGGTCATCGCGCGGATGGGTGGCGAGCCCGCGCTCGCGAAGCGTGTCGTCGCGGTCGCACTCGTCGAGGAGGGCTCGGGCGTCGACCACGGTGACGAGCGCGTCGAGCCGCAGGCCGGGCAGGAGCCTCTTGCCGTCGTCCCCCCGGGCGACGAGCGTCTGCGCGACGGGCAGCGGCTCGGCGAGGCCGTCCGAGGCGACGAGGAGACGATCGAAGCCACCCGCGGTGGCGAGCCCGCACAGCTCCTGGCGCACGTCCTCGCGCTGCGAGCAGCAGAGCCGGCCGCCGCGCATCTCGACGAGGCGGGGGCGCGCGAGCCGTACCACGGCCCCCCGGGCCCGCGCGAAACCGGCCGCGGACGGATCGCTCGCCACCACCCCGACCCGCGCCCCCTTGGTGTCGGCGAGCAGGCGATCGAGGAGGGTCGTCTTGCCCGCTCCAACGAAGCCGGAGATGACCGTGACGGGGACCGCCGGGCTCGACAAGCGGACGGCGCCTCTACTTCGTCTCGCGGAAGAGGACGTGCTTGCGCACCTTGGGGTCGTACTTGCGCAGCTCGAGCCGCTCCGTGGACTTCTTCTTGTTCTTCGTCGTCGTGTAGAAGTACCCCGTTCCCGCGGTCGAGACGAGCTTGATGATGTCTCGCACGACGTCCTCCTCAGCGCGCCACGTCGCGCAGGGTGAGCCCGGCGTCGGCGAGCGCCGCGACGAGCCCCTTCTTCGACACGGTCCGCAGCGCCGACGTGGACAGGCGCACCCGCACGAGGCGTCCCACCTCGGGCACGAAGATCCTCTTGGTGATGAGGTTGGGCAGCTGCCGCCTCTTCGTGCGGTTGTTCGCGTGAGAGACGCGGTTGCCGGTGAGCGGCCCCTTCCCCGTGATCGCGCAGCGTCGGCTCATGTCGCCCGCCTTCCTTCCGAGCGGCCAGTCTCGCCCGCGCCCGGCCGGCCGGCGAAGCCCGATCCGCCGAACGGTCGTCCGGACCCGACAAACGGTCGGTCAGGACGGGCGGTTCCGAACGGAGGGAGGAGGGGCCGGCCCGGCCGGACCCCGGTGGGAGTGGGGGAGGCCGGCGTCGAACGGGGCACGAAGAGGACGGCGTCGAAGTGGTCCGCCGCCCGAACCTCGGGGCAGGAACGCACCGCCGGCCAGTCCGGGGAGAACAGCGCCGACGAGCAGCATCGGCCGGCGCTCCCGGGTCCGCTGGGGCGGCGGGCGCAGGCCGAGGAAGTACGCGGGGCCGAGCTCGGCCGCGAGGTACGAGCCCATGGCGGGCAGGGGCCCGTCGTAGCCGTCCACGCGGAAGCCGAGGTTCTCGTCCCGCGAGATGTGCGAGTCGTGGGCCCACAGCACGACCCGTTTCCCCCGAGCGGTCCCCGCAGCGCCCAGGACACGTTGTCCGCCATCGCGAGCTCGCGCCGGTAGGCGGCGCGGCGCTCGGGCGAACCCCGGTCGAGCTCGGGGTGCGAGTTCCCGGCTGTCGAGCCGCTCGCTCGCTCCGGCCGTCAGGCCGGAATGCCGTTCTGCGCGATGTCCCTCAAGGCAGCGGTCAAGCGGTCGAGATCGGCCGGCATGGTGAAGAGGTTCGGGGCGACGTAAAGGGCGCTCCTCAGCCCCGGCTCTGGAAAATAGGGGTGAATGCCGAGATTGAGATGACGATCGAAGAGATGCTCCCAGACGGCGCGCGACTCACGGCCCCGGATCTCGACCGACTGGATGGCACCCGTATGTCGGTCGTCCGGGCTTGCGAGAAAGGCAAAACGAGGGTCGTCGGCCAGCTGATTGACCCAATAGTGTTTGAGATAGCGCAGCCGCGCATATCTGGCTTGCGCGCCGATCGCATCGATTCCGTCGAGGACCGTATTGACGGCCAACATCGGCGCCACCGACTTTGAACCAACGGTTTCGAACTTGCGAACATCTCCGGATCCGGGCGTCTCGTTGCCGAAGAGCGGGCGAATCGAAGCAACGAGATCGCGACGGACTTGCAGGAAGCCTGTTCCGAGCGGCGCGCCGGCCCATTTGTGAAGCGAACTGGTATAGAAGTCGCACTGAAGGTCGGCGAGATTCACGTCGATATGGCCGAAGGCCTGAGCGCCATCGACGAGAACGCGGACCCCGCGCGTGTGCGCGATCCGGACAATCTCCCGCACTGGCAGGATCTGGCCATAGCCAGTCAAGACATGGCAGATCATGATCATCTTCGTTGGCGGCGTGATCGCTTTGGTGATCAATTCCACTAACTGTTCCTGACTTGCGATTGGCATCTCCCAGTCGACCTCTCGGAGCACCAGCCCGTCCCGGTCCGCCCGCATTCTCAGCGCGTTCTTGAAGGTGCCATAGTCGTGACGCGTCGTCAGGATTTCATCGCCCCGCGCGAACGGATGGCCGTTGATGACGATATTCGCGCCTTCGGTCGCACTTCGTGTCAGGACTATCTCATCGGCCTGAGTGCGGAGCATCGCGGCGAGCCGCGTGCGGACCCGTTCCCATTGCTCGCTCGCCTCGCGACCGCGGGAAGCCGGAAGCGGGGACAGGTTGATCCGGCGAAGACGCGCGACCAAGTCCTCCAGCACGACCTGGGGCGCGGGATTGTTGGCTCCGGAGATGAGGTTGGTCGGATCGTTGTCGAAGGTGTAGCCCGCTGCAACCCGCCTCCAGAGGGCCTCATCATGGGCGAGCCCGTCCCCTTCGAGGTCAACGATACCGGTTTCGGCAAACGCCGCAGTCGGCTTCCCGAACGCCAGTGGCGTTGCCGCCGCCGCCAAAGCCAGCAGGCCGCGGCGCGAAATACCCAAACCCTCGTTCAACATCTCTGCCTCCCTTGCTGTCGGCTGCCGATCGGCCGCGCCGCCCATACTGGAGCGCACGCTGATTGCCGCCAGCCGACCGGCTGTCGTTGGTCCGGTCGCGGTCCGGGATGCGGTGGTTGAGGTCGATCAGCGCGCTTGCGGCATTGACCCCCGGCTCGATGAAGACCCGCGCCATCGCGCGGAAGAAATCGGCGGGCTTGGGGTGGCGGAAGGCCCAGGCAGCGATGAAGCTCGCAGTCGTAGGCCATCCAAGGTTCATTCCCTTCCTTCCTACACTGGGTCGGGAGTCTTGAGGAGCGCGGTCCCACGAAACGGCCCCCTTCGGCAGTGAACGGTCCGGACCTGCGGTCGAACGGTCGGGCTGCCGCTCGGGCATCACCTCCCCGGCGCGCCCGGGATGACCAGACGCCCGTATCGACCGGCCGCTGGGTGGCGACAGGGTGCTTCGTCCTGACAGCCAGCGGACCCAGGCCGTCCACTCGTGGCCCCTTGTCGACACCTCAACGGATTGGCCTCGGGAGCGAGAGCCCAGCCTGCCTATCCTGCCGCCTCTATTGAGAGCATCGGCTCGGGGGGCCAGAGAGGTGGGTACGCGAACCGTGAGATCGAGTCTTCGCTTTCTGTCGGTCCTGATCCTCGCCACTGCGTCCGCCATCAGCGCCGGTTACGTCGCCGAGGCGGCCGTCGGCTCGGGCTTGATTCGGGGCCGCGTGCTCGGTCCGGACGGCCAGCCCCTGGGTGGGCTGTCGCTCCAGTTGCGCAACGACATCACCGGCTTCACGGCCGAGGCGGTCTCCGGGTCTGACGGCGGCTTCCACTTCTTCAATGTGCCGTTCAACCCTTACGGGCTCCACGTCGAGGCGAAGGGGTTCGAGACCGTTCGCCGGACGACCGATGTCCGTTCCACAGCGCCTCTGGACGTCGTCATCACCTTGAAGCTGGCCCGCATTTCGGAGAAGGTCACGGTGAGCGCGGAGACGACGGCTGCCCAGCTCGAGACGGACAGCTCCGCGTCCCACGTAGACATCGACAAGTCCTACGTCAGCCGCGCCCCGGTTGCAGTGGCCTCGCGGGCGATGGCAGAGCTGATCACGGCC